>Ga0126314_10000834_pt1 | contig 14645 bp, 12 predicted proteins | sample Plot105B_FD_92535 | JGI IMG/M metagenome (GOLD analysis project Ga0126314, IMG submission 92535) | Serpentine soil microbial communities from UC McLaughlin Reserve, CA, USA - Plot105B | ecosystem: Environmental > Terrestrial > Soil > Grasslands | place: USA: UC McLaughlin Reserve, Lake County...
CAGAGCGTGCAGCAGCGCAAACTCCTTGGCCGACAGTGCGACGTCGCGATCCCCGACGCGCACGGCGCGCGTGACCGGATCCAGCGACAGCTCGCCGACCACGATCGCGCCCGCAGCCGGGCGCCCGCCCGCACGCCGCAGCACCGCGCGCACGCGCGCGAGCAACTCCGGGTAGCCGAACGGCTTCACCACGAAATCATCCGCGCCGCGCGCGAAGCCGCGGACGCGGTCAATCTCGCCGCCGTGCCCACTCAGGATGATCACTGGCAAGGCGGGGTCGATCCGCGTCCGGAGCCCATCGGCCGTCCGCACGCGGTCGAGGACTGCCAGACCCCTCGAACCGGCGCTCAGCGACAGGTCGAGGACGACAAGGTCCGGCTGTCGGACCTCGATCGCGCGGACGGCCTCGCCTGCCTCCGACGCGATCGCCACGCGAAAGCCGTCAGCCCGCAGGTTGTCGGCCAGAAAGCCTGCCGTCCGCTCGTCGTCCTCGACCACGAGGACCCTCGTCGTGCCGTCACGCATTGCCCCCTAAGGGCAAAACGAGTGTTATTCGCCCCCGGGATGCAAACCCCTTTGCACTTGGGGTAGCGGGGCAGGAATCGAACCTACACTCGCGACGTCCTTGGACCCCGGCCGATGAAAAGCACGCGACGCGGCAATTATGAGTCGGGCTCCGACTACGTCCTGGAATACGGGGAGCTTCGCTTCACGTTCAACGAGCGTGACTTCACCGAGCGTGTCGAGCAGGCCGCCGTGAAGCTCAGCTTCGTCCAAGGACAGCTCGAGGACCCCGAGCGCGAGGACCTCGTCAACCTCGCCGTCAACGGGCACGTCGAGAACCCGGCATCCCCCCTCGGCGAGCACGTCAACAACTCGTGGGCCCAGCTCGACGGGCCGTCCGAGCGTTCGCTCGTGCACTGGCTGCGACGACTCGTGTTCCGCGGAGCGTGGCTCGACCAACGCGTCAAGGAGAGCGAGCTCGAGATCATCTTCGACGAGCAGAGCCAGACCTTTGGCTACGCCCAGCCGGACCGCAACTACGAGCTCATCGAGCTGTCTCCCGAGCCCTCGTGGCGGCGCGTGGCGTATCGGCCGGAACGGTCCGAGATCGACTGACTCGCGACTACCCGAGCAGTTCGCGCCGCAGCGTGCCCGATCCCGGGCCGACGCGAGTGTCGTCGCCCTCGCGCGGCTCCAGCGTGATGTGCGTGGTCGCCATCCGGTGCGGCTCGGCCGAGGTGCCGGTCGACGCGAGAACTGTGAGCGAGCCCGCGTCAACCGCGTTGCGTCCCGCGCCGAACACCCGCCGCGCCGTCGACGGCGGCAGCGCGTCGAGCGAGTCGATCACAACGATCCAGTCCTTGCCCGCCTCCACCGCGCGCTTGGCACGCTGCACGGCCAGCTCGGCGACCTGGGCCTGATCTTCGAACGAACCGTCGTAGCTGCCGCCGGCCACCTCGACGCCGAGCTCGCTCCAATCAGCCGCCTCCTCCGGCCGCACACCTGCCAGAACCACGATCACCTCGATCTCGGAGTGACGGTCGCGCAGCACCTTGACCGCCTCGCGGAGCAGGTAGGTCGCGCCGGCGCCGGGAGGGCCGCCGATCGCGACGCGCGAGCCCTTGCCGAACGGCCTGTCGACGAGGGCACTCGGACCGGCCAGTCGCTCGGTCGGCCACGCGGCCGGCAGGCTGTCGAAGCGCGGACGCGCGGACGGCGTGTCGGCGTCCTCGCCATTGACGGCCGCGACGCGCACGAGCGACGGATGCCGCTCGTTGCGCCGCGGCGGCCGCACCGGTCCCGAGACCTCGTCACCGGGACGGAGCTCGCAGCGGCGGATCTGCGCCGGTGAGACGTAGACGTCCTCGCGCGACTGCCGGTACGGCTCCGCGCGGAGAAAACCACTGCCGTTCGGCAGCACGTCGAGAACGCCGCTGCGCATGTCGTCCTCGCGCTCAGGCTCGTCGCCGGCCGCCGGCTGCTCCTCCGCCGCCGGCTCCTCCTCCGCCGCCGGCTCCTCCTCCGCCGCCGGCTCCTCCTCCGCGCGCTCCTGCTCCCAGTTCGGCATCGGCACCTGGTAATCGCGGGGGACCTCGGCGGCCGCACCCTCGTGCACGTCCTCGTCGCCCGCGTAGGCGCCCGGCGCGATGTACTCGCCGGACGGCTGACCCGCCCACGAGGCGGAGTCCTCGTAGAGCGGGACCTCCGAATCGTCGGCCGCCGCCTCGCGCGCGGTCGGTTCGGTCGTGCTCGGCTCGGGCGCCGGCGTTCCGCCTTGGACGGCGATGATCTGGTCGATCAGCTCCTCCTTGCGGAGACGCCGGAAGCCCTCGAGCCCGAGTTCGGAGGCGAGGGCGTGGAGGTCGGCAAGTGGGCTGGCTTGGAGCTCGCGGGGGTCCAGGACGGACATGAGCGTTCCTTTCCTTTGGGGCTGGATGGAACCGCGACAGTAGCGGCGGAGGGACTGTCCATCGGGTCAGCCGTCGAGCGGCAGCCACTTCAAGCGATCGTGGGGAGGCATCTCCGGAACGTCGCGCGTTCCGCGCAGTGACGACCGCACGGCGAGGTACGCACAGACCTCCTCGACGTCGTGAACGCGCGCGACGACCGCGCCCGCTGCGAGCCCGTGCTCGAGCGCGGCGAGACTGCCGCCCAAGCGGTCGGGCGGAGGACGGTCGCTGATGACGCCGACGAAAAACTTGCGCGACACGGCCAGCAGCAGCGGGCGCCCGAGGGCGCGTAGCTCAGGCAGCCGACGGAGAAGCTCGACGCTCTCCGCCGGCGTCTTCGCGTAGTCGAGACCGGGGTCGAGCAGGATCTGCTCGAACTCGACGCCGGCCGCGAGCGCAATCTCGATCCGCTGCTCGAGGAACGTGCGCACTTCCGCGATCGGGTCGTCATAGCGCGGGAAGCTCGCCTTCTTCGGCTCGGCCCGCGTGTGCATGATGACGAGGCCGGTGGCGCTCTCAGCGGCGACCCGAGCGAGCTCCGGATCGGCCAGGCCGCTCGTGTCGTTGATCAGCGCCGCCCCCGCCGCCACCGCGCCGCGCGCCACCTCCGCCTTCCAGGTGTCGACCGAGGCGAGGATCCCGTCCGCAGCCAGCTGCGCAATCGGCTCGCTGACCAGCGCCAGCTCCTCGGCGGCGTCGCGCGGCTCCTCGTCGGTGCGCCCCGACTCCGCGCCGATGTCGATCATCGCGGCGCCGCTTGCGACCATCTCTCGCGCCCGCCTGACCTGGGCGGCGGTGGTGTCGAGCCGGACGTGGTCGGAGACCGAGCGGCCGCCGACGTTGACTATGCCCATCACGGCCGGGTAGTCATCCGGCCACTGCCTGCCGGCGATGCGCAGCTTCGGTTCAGCCGAGGCCATAGCGAAGGAAGACGTGGCCATCGGCGGTGAGCAGCGACCGCAGATCGAGCTCGCGCTCGTGCACGACCGGCGCGAACACGCCGACGCGGCCGGCGGCGCCGACCACGCGTGGGCTGATCGAGACGAAGATCTCCTCGCACAGTCCGCTGTCGATGAACTCACGTGCGACCTCAGGACCGCCTTCGCACACGCAGGTCTGGACCGCGAAGCGCTCGCGCAGGTCCTCGAGGAGCTGCGCCAGCGGCGTCGAGTTTTCAGGCGTCTCGTAGCGCAGGTACTCCGCGCCGGGCACGTCCTTCAGCGTCGCGTGCGACGAGCCCGTCGCAACGATCAGCCGGTGGCTACCGGTCGTCGCAGGTGATCCGGCCGGCAAACCCTGGGTCCGCGTCAGCACGCACAGGAGCGGCTCCGGGGCGCGGTCTGCGTCCACACGGCGCCGTCGGTACTCGTCCGGGAGCAAGCGCCCATAGCCTTCCACGCGCACCGTGCCGGCACCGACGATCACTGCGTCAGCCTGCTCGCGCAGCGCGTACAGAAGCTCCTGGTCCTTTGGACTCGTCAGCGCCCCCACACGCCCGTCGACGGTGACACGGCCGTCGACTGACTCGACCATGTTGAGCGCCACGTACGGCCCTGCATGCGTCGGCCGCGGTAGCTGCACGTGCGCGGCGGCCTCCGCGCTGCGCGGAGTCATCCCGCGGCGACTCCGCTCAGTGCGATTCCTTCGGCAACGGCCTCCTCGTGCCACGCCGCGAGCTCGTGCTCGATGCGCGCCTCGTCCCAGGCCAGCACCCCAGCCAACACGCACGCAACGCGCCGCGCAACCTCGCTGTCGGGCGCGCATACGAGCGGCGCCGCTAGCAATCCGAGCCGCGTGCGCCGCAGGAACACATCACCCAGCGACAGCGCCTGCTCGAAGCGGGCCGCCACGATCACTTCGGCCAGCAGGTCCGGCAGGTCCGGCACGATCCGCTCGCGCAGCGCCGGTGTCTGCTCGGCCAGCGACAGCACCTCGTTGGCGAAGTAGCCGTAGCGGTGGGCAAGCAGCGCACGCGTGTCGTCGAGGATCCCGTCGACCTCCGGGAGGTCCTCGAAGGTGGTGGCCATGCCGAGCGGGATCTCGTGCGTGCGGCAAGGCGCGTCGCGGCCGTCGCGCTCGACCAGGCGGTCGACCACCTGCTTGGCCATCCGCCGGAAGGTGGTGAGCTTGCCGCCAGTGATCGTGAGCATCCCCGAGGTGGTCTCGTAAAGCTCGGCACGGCGCGAGATGTCGACCGACTTCTTCGGGTCGCCCGTCGAGATCAGCGGGCGCACGCCGGCGTACGCGCCAGTCAGGTCGGCGCGACCGAGCTCGCCGCCGAAGAACTCGTTCACGGCCCCGAGGAGGTAGTCGATGTCGTCGTCGCCAGGCGGGATGTGGTCGAGCCCACCGTCGTAGTCGATGTCCGTGGTGCCGATGAGCGTGCGCCCGAGCCACGGCAGCATGAAGATCGTCCGTCCCTTGCCGGCCGGCGCGATCGCGCCGCCGCCAGTCAGCGGCAGCTTGTCGTGCGCGATCGTCACGTGCGTGCCGCGGCTCGGTCGGATGCGCGGAACGTCCTCGCTCTCGTAGAACTCATCCGGGCTGATGCGGTCGGCCCAGACGCCGGTCGCGTTCACGACCGTCCTAGCCCGCACCTCGAATTCGCCGCCCGCCAGCGCCTCCCGCACGTGCACGCCGCGCGCGTAACCGGCGTCGTCATGGACAAGCCCGATCACCTCGACACGGTTCGCCACCACGGCGCCAAAGCGCTCGGACTCGCCGAGCACCGTCAGCACCAGGCGGCTGTCGTCGGTCTGGCAGTCGTAGAAGAGGTAACCGGCCGTCGGCTCGCGCGCCGCCAACGCGGGCACGAGCTCCAGCACCTCGTCGCCCTCGATGATCCGGTGCCTGTCCGGGTTCCAGTCGACCTGCGCGTTGCGCCGCAGCTCGCGCGACATCCGGTCGTAGAGGTGCAGCGCCGTGCCGAGCATCCGGTCCGGGCGCTTGCCCCCGAACGACGGCACTACGAGCGGCAGCGGCCTGACCAGGTGCGGCGCCAGCGTAGTCAGCAGTCCTCGCTCGAGCAGCGCCTCACGCACCAGGCCGAGGTCGAAGGTCTGCAGGTAGCGGAGCCCGCCGTGGACGAGCTTCGAAGAGCGACTCGAGGTGCCGGCGGAGAAGTCACGGCGCTCGACCAGCGCGACGCTGTAGCCGCGCGTGGCAGCGTCGAGCGCGACGCCCGCGCCGGTGATGCCGCCACCCACGACGACCACGTCGAACTCGTGGTCCTGGAGTGCTGCAAGGGCCGCGTCGCGGGCGATCACGGCAGGTACGTTACGAATTCCGTGGTCCCCGCCCGCGGCGGCGGCTCCTTGACCTGGTTGCACCACCCGAGGTGCAGAAGCCCGACGAAGTGCTCGTCCTCGGGCAGCCCTACCGCCGCGCGTCCGGCCTCAGCGCGCAGCACGGCGGGCGTGCGCCAGTAGCCCGAGAGGCCGCGTTCGTGCGCCGCGAGCAGCACGATGTAGCAGGCCACGCCAACCGCCAGCAGGTCCTCTTCGTCCTGAACGGGATCCCCGGTCTGCACCGCCGAGGCGACTACCAGCGTCGGCGCTCGATCGAGCTTGGGCGCGCTCTCCGGCCCCGCCGCCTCCTTCAGCGCTGCCAGCACCTGCGCGCCAATCACGCGGAAGCGCCACGGGTCGGTCAGGTTGTGGTTCGGCGCCCAGCGTGCGAGCTCGAACAACTCCTCGAGCGTTGCGCGCGGGACCGGATCGGGCCGGAAGGCCTTCTGCGTTCGTCGCGTGCGGATCGCCTCGTCGAGCTCCATCAGTACCGTCACCCCGTGTTCCTCGGCGTGCTCGTCTTCGTGGTCGGGATGGCGTCGCTAGGCGCCGAGATCGCCGGCGTCCGCCTGCTTGCACCGTACTTCGGTGCATCCACCGTGGTCTGGGCGAACACGACCGCGGTGGTGCTCGTGGCGCTGTCGATCGGGTACTGGCTCGGCGGCCGTTCGGCCGACCGGCGCCCGCGCATCCAGCCGCTGTGCGGCGTCGCCCTCAGCGCAGCGGCTCTCCTGGGTATCGTCCCGTTCGTCGCGCGCCCGCTGCTGGACGCGGGCGTCAACGCTCTTGACGCCGTGAGCGCCGGTGCCTTCGTCGGTTCGCTCCTCGCGGTGCTCGTCCTGATCGCCCTGCCGGTGCTGCTACTCGGAATGGTGTCCCCGTGGGCGCTGCGGATCGCGGTCGTGAGCGTCGAGGAGGCCGGCACGGTCGCCGGGCGCCTCTACGCGCTCTCCACCGCCGGCAGCCTGGTCGGAACGCTCCTGTCGGCGCTCGTCCTGATTCCCGCCGTGGGCACCAGGAACACGTTCCTGATCTTCGCGATCTGCTTGGCAGCCGTCGCCGCGGTCGGCTTGCGTTCGCGACGAGCAGCGGGGGTACCGCTCGTCCTCGTGGTCCTGCTCGCAGTCCCGGTCGGAACGATCAAGCCAGGAACCGACGGCCGCGTGGTCTACGAAAAGGAGACTCCGTACCAGTACGCGCGCGTCATCCAGAGCACTGACGGCGAGCGGCGACTCGAGCTGAACGAGGGCCACGCGGTGCACTCGCTCTATCGGCCGGGGACGGTGCTGACGGGCGACTACTGGGATGCCATGCGGGCAGATGCGAGCGCCGGCGGGCGGACGCCGAGAGGCGTCGCGATCCTCGGCAACGCGGCGGGCACGACCGCGCGGGAGTTCCACGTCCTAGACCCCACGACCCGACTCGATCCTGTCGAGATCGATCCGGAGCTGACGGCTATAGGCCAGCGCTGGTTTGGGTTGCCGCGCTCGATCCGCGTGCACCACGAGGACGCGCGGCCGTTCCTGCGCCGTCGGCCCGACCAGCGTTGGGACGCGATCCTGATCGACGCCTACCGCCAGCCGTACATCCCGTTCTATCTCGTGACGAAGGAGTTCTTCCAACTTGTCCGTCATCGGCTCACGCCGAAAGGCGTCGTCGTCGTGAACGTCGGCCACCCGAGAGGCCACGACGAGCTCGAGAAGGCGATGACGGCGACAATGCGCGCGGTCTTCCCGGAGGTCCGCCGCGATCCGACTACGCCGACCAACACGATCTTGGTCGGTGGCGACGAGCTGATCGGCGCGCGGCTCGCGGCGCCGCTGCCCGGCGGCGACGTCTACACCGACGACCGCGCGCCGGTCGAGTGGCTGATCGACCGCTCGCTGGTCGAGTACGCCGCCGCCGACGGGAGCTAGCGCCGACTTGAGCGTCTACCCGCGGCGCCAGCCAAGTCGTATTCCGGCGAGCACCACCGCGGCCAGCAGCACCGCGAACACGAACGGCCAGTACGAACGGCCGTCGTCGTTCTTCGACGGCGTGCTCGTGTCGGTCGTCGTGGTCTGCGCGACCGGCTTGGCCTGGATCTCGTTGTCCGCCTGCGTCGGCGCGGCCGCCGGCTGAGCGCTCGGCGCCTTCGCGGCCGCGCTCGCATGTGCTGCGCGTGAGCGTGTCGTTGCGGCCTCCCTCCGGACGGCCTGTCGGCGCGGCGCCGGCGTCTGTGAGGTCCGGGTCGCAGTCGCCGCTGCTGTGGCGACCGCCACGGTGCGTGCCTTCCGGCGCGGGGCAGGTGCCAGCGGGAACGGCTTGGCCTCCAGCCCGTTCAGGGCCTGCGCCGTCACCCACACCGGTGTCTGAGCGCTCGTGCGCGAGTAGCGGATCGAGCCGTCCGCGCCTTGGAGCGACTTCAAGTATTCGATCGGCGTGCGCGTGCGGCGCAGCTTGCGCGGGTTGCGCCCGGCTGCCACCAGCCCCTGCACCGCGAAGGCCGTCGACTGGGCATTCGAGTCGCTCGCCGCCATCTGTCCGAAGCCGCCGTCCGGCCGCTGCGCCCTGCGCAGGTACCTCACCGCACGTGCGACGACCGGCGATGACTTGTGGCCTCCCGCGACGAGCGCCTGCAGCGCGGCGCCCGTGTCGTCGACATCGCTCGCGGCGCTCTTGGCGAAGCCGTAGCCGCCGTCGCGGTTCTGCTGGAGCAGCAGCCGGTGTGTGGCCTTGCGGACCACGGTCGAACGCGTGCCCCGTCCGCTCGCGCGCACGGCGAGGATGCCGAACGCGGTGTGGTTGATCGTCCCGAACGAGCCGTCGGCACGCTGCTTCGCGATCAGGCTCGAGAGCAGGTTGTGCCCGCCGAGGCGTGGCGGCAGGCCGGCGGCGTGCAGCACGAGGAGCGTCCGTTCGAGCTCGCCGATGTCGTTCAGATTGCTCGCGTGCGCAGAGACGTAGGCGATGATCGAGTGGCCGCGCCGGGCCAGGTCGCGCGGGTTACGGCCGGCGGCGGCCAGCCCCAGGGCGGTCCAGCCGGTGTGCAGTTGGGTGGACGACTGGCCGCGGGCAGGGCCGAAGCCGCCATCGGCGTTCTGCGAGAAGCGGAGGTAGTGCACGGCGCGGCCGATGGCCGGCGCGACGTCCTGCGGCGGGCCGGACGCGGCCGCGGGCGGCGTGGCGGCCGCGGACAGGCCGACCACCGCGAGCACGAGCGCAGCGGCGCCGGTCGCCCTGCGTGCGGGCGCAGTGAGCCACCGGACCTCGAAGCGACGCCGGTAGCGCTGGAGCGCCCGGATGAACGCCGGCCCGAGGATCAGCGCGAACACGACATTGCCGGTCGCATGCAGCACGTTGAACGGCAGCGACGTGCCGGACACCGCCAGGTACGAGGCCAGCGTGTGCTCGGCGGCGAGCGTCCACTGGTACATGTCCATGAGCGCCCCGAAGACGAACCCGGCGAGCCCGCAGACGAGCGCGAGCAACGCCCGGTTCGGCTCACGTCCCCGCATCAAGCGGCCGAACGCTGCCCCGCCGAGGCCGACCACCCCCCACGAGACCATCTGCCACGGCGTCCACGGGCCCTGCCCGAGGAACACGTTCGACACGAGCGCGGCAAGCGCGCCAACTGCGAAGCCGGGCGCGCCACCAAGCGCGTAGCCCGAGAACAGCACGACGTCGGAGGTTGGCTTGACGTTAGGGAACGCCGCGAACGCGACGCGGCCGATAGCCGCAAGCGCGGCTAGGGCCGCTACCAGCGCCAGCACGCGCGCGGGTGGTCGCGAGCGCTCGTACCAGCCGAAGCCGATCACGAGCGCCACCGTCAGCACCACCACCGACCCCAGCTGCCAAGTCATCGAACGAGTTCCCCCTGGAGTAGGTCGGCCCCCTGCTCAGGCGTCAGCGCCCCGGCATGCTCCCCGAGGATGCGCGCGGTGTCGGTGGCGAACTGCCAGCCGCCGGACAGCACCTCGCGGGTAGCCGCATCGGCGATCACGACGCCCTGCCCCATCAGCACGACCCGCTGCGCGAACCGTGCGGCGAACTCGGTGTCGTGCGTCGCGACGACGACCGCGGCGCCCGCGGCAGCCAGCGTCTGCAGGCGCGCGGCGAGCGCGTCCTTGTGCGCCCGGTCCATCCCGCGCGTCGGCTCGTCGAGGCAGATGACAATCGGGTCGACACCGTCGAGGACGACCTCGAGCGCAAGCCGCTGGCGCTCGCCGCCGGATAGGTCGCGCGGGTGGACGCCCGCGCGGTCGCTCAGGCCCGCTACCGCGAGTCCGTGTTCGCCCACCTCGTCGCGGACGTGCTCGTGTACCAGGTAGTCGCCGGGGTTCTGCATGAGCAGCGCGACGTCGCCGGCGCTCTCGACACGGCCGCGGGTCGGCGCGATCAAGCCCTTCGCCAGCCGCAGCACCGTGCTCTTGCCGGCGCCGTTGCGGCCCATGAGGGCGACCGTCTCGCCGGGACGCAGCACGAGGTCGAGGTCGCGCAGCACCGCTGGGCCGTCGGCGATCTCGTACCAAAGCCCGGAGACGCGAAGGCTGGGCTGCGGGCGCGAATCGCGACGCCAGCGCCGCCGTTTGTCCCCCGTCTGGAGTGGTGACACCCCTTCCCGAGGGTTGCCGCCGTCGCCGGGCATCAGCTCGGCCATCTTCAGCGCGTCGCGCGCCCCCTTCACCGACACCGGCAGCGGCCGCAATCCCGCGCGACCGAACAGTGACGCCGCGGGCGTCGCGAGCGCCGCGTCGTTCTCCAGGGACCAGTCGAGAAAGCCGGCAGGCGGACCGTTGAAGACGATGCGGCCGGCATCCATCGCGACCACTCGATCGGCTGCCGGGAGACAGCGCTCGAGCCTGTGCTCGGCCATCAGCACCGCCGTCCCCCACTCCTCGTTGAGGCGCCGCAGGAGCCAGATCAGCTCGTCGCCAGCCACGGGGTCGAGCTGAGATGTCGGCTCGTCGAGGATCAAGAGCTCCGGGCGGTGAACCAGCGCAGCCGCCAGCGCCACCCGCTGCAGCTCGCCACCTGAGAGCGTGTCGAGCCGCCGCTCGAGCAGCGCCTCGACCCCAAGGGCCAGCGCGACCTCTTCGACCGCGCGTGCCACGGCACCCGGCGCCGCGCCCCGGTGCTCCAGCGCGAGCGCGATCTCGGCTCCCACTGTGTTCATCACGAGTTGCGCCTCTGGCTCCTGCAGCACGGTGCCCGCCACCTGCGCGATATCGCCCGGCTCGTGGTCGCGCACGCTCAGGCCGCCGACCGTCAACTCCCCCCAAGCCTCACCGCCGTGAAAGTGGGGAACGAGGCCGCTGGCCGCTCGCAGCAACGTCGACTTGCTCGATGCCGAGCGACCGGCGAGGACCGTGAACGACCCGGTCGCCAGCTCCAGATCGATGCCCTCGAGCGCCGGTCGGGCACGCTCCGGGTAGCGATAGCCGAAGCCGTCGGCCCGCAAGACGACGTCAACCACGCGCCACCCCCAGCCGCGCTCGGTCACCGACGAACGGCAGCGCACCGGCGCTCACCAGCGCGAGCGCCAGCACCAAGTCCGAGGGCGCGGCCGTCATCGTCGGCGTCGGGTACGGCTTGAACTCGCCGACGCCGAGGATGCGCATTCCGACGACGACAATCGCGAGCGCGAGGGCCGCTGCCGCGAGGCGCAGGTCGTGGCGCGACCACGGCCGTCGCACGCGTGCCGGACGCACCGCCGACCCGTAGCCGCGCAACTCGAGAGCGGCAGCAACGTCGACCGCCCGATCTAGCGCGCTTGCCAGCGCCGCGCGCGCGACCATGCTCCGGTGCGCCGGCTTCGCGCGGCAGCGCGCCGCTTCGTTCATGCGCGTCGCGTCCCGCACCAGCACGGGTACGAGCCGCGTCGCGAGTGACGCCGTGAGCGCCGATCGGTAAGAGAACCGACGCACTGCCCGCATCAACTCGTCCGGGTCGACCACGGCGTTGAAGAGCCCGAACGCGGCGATCAGGACCAGCACGCGCAGCCCGGCGACCAGGCCGAAGAGCACCGCCTCGAGCGTCACGTCGAAGCGGTGCCCGAGCAGCGTGCCGAGCCGTAGGACCACCGTGTTGCCGTTCTGCGAGACAAGTGGATTTACAAGTGCGATGACGATCGCGAGGGGCAGGCCGATCAGCATCGCGCGGCGGACCTGCCGCCAGACTCCGGCGAGCGTCGCCGCGAGGAAGACGCCCGCCCCCGCGGCCAGCAGCGTCGCGGGGTGCTGGTAGAGCGTCGGCACCAGCGCGAACGCCATGCAGTACGCGGCTGCAACGCCGGCGCGCGCAGTGTGCATCGGCGTTGCCCGCCGGCGATAGGTCTGGGTGAGAAAGCTGCTCATCCGCGGGCCTCCAGCGGCAGCCGCGCCGGGGCCGATGGGAGCGCTGCGACCGCGTACGCATTGCGCAAGTTCTCCGCATCGAGGCGGGCCGCCGCGCGCGCAACGCCGGCCTCATCGACGCCGGTCACGACCCAGAGGGGCTGCTGGTCCGCCGGAAGGATCGCCGCGACCAAGCCGGTGCCGGGCGGCGCCGTGCGGGCGACTCGCCCGCGCGGGTCGAGCAGGTCGAGGCGGGACCCCTTGGCCGCGAAGCGGGCGAAGACGCCGCTGGCCGCCGGCCCCTTCTCGAGCAGGTCTAGGTCCTGCAGGGTCCGCAGATCGGACCACTTCCCCACCTCCACGCGCAGCACCCCGCCGCGCGCCTCGGAGCCGAGCGCCCCACTGCCGGCCGCCACGCCTACGTCCTCGAGCTTCGACTGCACCGTGTCACACGAGTTCGTCGACTGGGCGCACTCGATGCGGGTCGGATAGCGGGTCCCCTTCTGCCCGTGGAGGAACGGCTCGGGGAAGGCCCCGACGATCGCCGGCACGCGCGGGCTCGCGTCCCAGCGCCGGTAATCCCACTGCACGACGTCGCCGGGCGCCAGCGCGCGGTCGGCGGCGCCGGATGGAGCCTCGACACCGTTAACGAAGTAGAACCAGTCGTGGCGACCAGCCTTCGAATTGCCGGCGATTCCGTCGATCGATTGGACGAAGCCGCCGCCGTAACGGGTCGTGGTCTTCGCGTGCGCCTGCAGGAAGCGCATGACGGTGTCGCTCGAACGGATCCTCGGCAGCGAGGCGCTGGTCACGGTGGTGCGACCGAAGTCGCGCGTCACGCGCAGTTGCGCGCCCGCCCCACCGCGCTCCGAGCCAGCGCCAAGCCCGCAGCCCGCGAGGCCAAGAGCGAGGAAGAGCGCGATGACGCGCGTGCGCGTCACTTCACCTCCGCCACGGTCGGGAACGAACGGATGCGCGTGGGCTGTTCGGCCCAGACCCGGTAGCAGCCGGCCGGCAGCGCCAGCCGCGCGGTGCCGGCGCTGCCGGTGGCCGCGGTGGCCGTACCGGCGTGGACGGTGGCGCCTCGTGCCGGCGCGCCTTTGCCGCGGTCGTCGTATTGGCGCACGTGGACGGCGAGCTCGCCCGCGCCCGCCGTCAGCGTTGCTGCCAGGGTGTGCGGGCAGCCGTTGTCGCGCGCTGTCACGTGGCACCAGAACCAGGTCACGCGCGCGCCCGGGTGCAGGCGGCCCCGGCCGAGTGGCCCGGTCGGATCAGCTGCTCCGGCGGTGCCCAGCACGTTGCCGGTCTTGTAGACCCAGCCGTCACTGCCCCTGTTGCGGTCCGGACCGATGGCCGCCACGAACAAGCTGCTCGAGTTCACCGCACGCTTGCCGCACGAGCCGTAATCGCGCAGCGAGAGCGGGCCGATGCCACTGCGAATCAGCGCCGCCAGCGGCGTCGCGCCGGCGACGCTGCAGCGCCGATGGCCGACCTTCACGGTCGTCTGTGCCATCGATGGCTGCGACACCCGCGCGTTGCCGTCGCGGAACACGACGAGCTGGTGGAGCCTTGGGACGGCAGCCGCTGGGGGCGCGAACGCCGCCAGCGCGATCACGGATGTCGCGAGCGCCCGCCTCACTTGACCTTGAACGGGACCGCCGCGCGCCCGACGTTGTACGCCCGGTCAAGCACCTTGACATCCAACACGTACGTGCCCTTGCCGAGGCGCGATGGCAGCAGGTAGGACCAGCGGGCGGTCGACCCAATCCGGAAGAAGCGCGCCTTCGAGGCCGCCACCGTTCGGTGGGTGAAGACGCCCCGCTTGCCGCTGAACCAGCGGCACTTCGAGGCTGAGGCCGGGTCGCGCCCGTGCGTCGCGCGGAGCCGGAGGAACACCTGGGCGATCCCACCGGCCTCGTCAATCGTCCCCGACAACCCTCGCGGGCCGGACGAGTAGGTCTTGCGCGCCTTCGGCGAGTTCACGTGGACGACCGGCGGCGTCGTGTCCTTGGCGGCCGGCTGCGGCGCGGGCGTCTGCTCGGGCGGCGTCTCGGCCGGCTTGTCCGTGCCGCAGCCACCACTGCCCGGAACATAGATGCAGACGGTCGCGGCGTTCGAGCGGATCGAGCCGCTGCGGCTCGCCTTCAGGACATGGTTGCCGGCGTCGGCGAACGACAGCGTGGCGTGGCCGCTTGCGTCGGTCGTCGCCCCGCCCACGTCCGCGCCGCTCGCCGGCTTCGACGAGCCACCGTTGCCCTCGTTCTCCTGCACCGTCACCTGGACCGGCTCACCGGTCGCGGCTCTCCCCGGAGTCGCGAGCAGCAGCAGCGGCGCGCCGTAGCTCGCGAAGGCGAACAGGACGTCGTCGCCCTGCGCGACCTGCTGCTGGCAGCCACCGACTTGGGAGGCGACGTTGTTCAGGAAGTAACCCCAGTAGGGGTCGAAGCTGGGCGGCACGTTGTCGGGGCCGATCCCGTCGATCGAGAAGTCCGAGAAGCCGGAGCTCCACGATCCCTTCCAGGTCAGTCCCGCGGAAGTGATCCCGTCATCCATCGCGCCCGTCATCGTCGGGCCGGGCTGCGGGTTGGCAC
>Ga0126314_10000835_pt1 | contig 14619 bp, 14 predicted proteins | sample Plot105B_FD_92535 | JGI IMG/M metagenome (GOLD analysis project Ga0126314, IMG submission 92535) | Serpentine soil microbial communities from UC McLaughlin Reserve, CA, USA - Plot105B | ecosystem: Environmental > Terrestrial > Soil > Grasslands | place: USA: UC McLaughlin Reserve, Lake County...
CAGGCTCCGGAACCTCCACCAACGCGAGGCCCTCGGGTCCGTCCAGTCGCTGCAATTGAAGTGCGCGCATGTCCCTTCCTCCCGGCGGGCGAGCCTCGCGCACCGCACCTCATCCGCAAAGGGACACGGAGCGCTCTGGTGGATATCCCTGTCAGGCGCCGCGCGCGGCACGCGTCCTCGAAAGAGATTCCGGCGTCCGGCCGGTGCGGCCCTACACGCCCTGGGTGCTTGAAGTCGCTGGTTCGAATCCAGCTCTCCCGACTGTCTTTCCGGGAGATAGCTCAGAGGTAGAGCGCGAGCCTGAAAACGCATGGCCGCGCCACTCGGACGCCGGAATCCCTCCCACCCTCAATTCCTGTCGAAAATGCGGCGGAAAATGCCGCCGGGCCTCGCGCGCGGACCCCGGCTGGCTGTCTTCGGTCACGACTTTTTCGGGAAATTCTGAGGGGGCTGGGGTTACCCACTACGTCGCATGGTTCTTCAATAGTACCGGGTAGGGCATCCATAAGCGCATGAAATAGCTAGGCAATTTGCCCTAAACTCGGAATTTGAGAATAGGCTACTTAGTAAAATTATCGCGCAACCTTGAAATACGTAACCCGCCCGTGGCACTGTGCTTCCTAATCTTTCCGCTTAGGAGGATTACAATGGTGAATCAGCGAGTGCGCGGTGCACTTGGTGTTGCGGCGCTGTCCTTCCTTGTTGGTTGCAACGAGTCCACCCCTGCTCCCGAGGCGAAGCCCCAGGAAACCGCAAGCAAGACCGCGGCCCTGGAGTCTTCTGGGACGAAGATTCTTGACAAGGATGCCTCCGGCATCCCGACGTTCATCACCGGCAAGCTGGGTCAGCTGGTGGTTTCGCCCGCAGGCGCGGCGTCCATGCGGGAGGCCGAGCTGGCCCCTGCGGTGGCCGTCGTGGCTCCCCTGTTCCACCTGAACACGGGCGACCTGTTCCTGAAGAAGGCCTACACGGACCCTCAGGGCGACAGCCACTTCCGCTATGGCGTCCGGGTCAACAACATCCCCGTGCTGGGCGGCGAGCTGCGCATCCACACCCGCAATGGTGAGATCTACGCGGCGAACACCAACACCCGCAGCGACCTGAAGGCCGAGGCCAAGGCCGGCGTCGACGTGTCGGTGGCGAAGGCGTCCCTCCAGGCCGACCGCGAGACGCACGAAGGTCTGGTCATCCAGGAGGAGAGCGAGCTCGTCTACTGGCGCGACTCCGACCAGCTCATCCTGTCGTACAAGCTCACCCAGACGGGTGAGAAGCGCGACGGCACGCCGGTTCGCGACGACGTGATTGTGAACGCGAAGAACGGCGATGTGATTGCCCGCCTGCCGCGCATCCACACGGCGCTCAACCGCCGCCTGCACAACGGCAACAACACCACCACCCTGCCGGGTGCGCTGGTTCGTTCCGAGGGGCAGCCCGAGCACGCCGACCCGGTCGTCAACACCAACTACGACCACCTGGGCACCGTCTACGACTGCTACTCGGAGAAGTACGGCCGCGACTCCATCGACGGCACCGGTGGCGTCCTCATCAGCACCGTGCACCACCGCGTCGCCTACGTGAACGCCTTCTGGGACGGTACCCAGATGGTGTACGGCGATGGCGACGGCGTGAACGCCAGCAACCTGGCGAACTCGCTGGACGTGACGGCGCACGAGCTGACGCACGCCGTGACGGAGAACGAGTCCAACCTCACCTACTCCGGTGAGTCTGGCGGCCTGAACGAGTCCATGTCCGACATCTTCGGCGCGGTCTGCGAGTCGTTCGCCGACGGCGGCGTTGTCAGCGCCCGGACGTGGCTGGTGGGCGACGACATCTGGACCCCGTCCATCCCGAACGACGCCCTGCGCTACATGGCGAACCCCACGCAGGACGGCGACTCGCTCGACTACTACCCGGACTACTCCTCCGGCGTGGACGTGCACTACAGCTCCGGTATCCCCAACCTGGCCTTCTACCTGCTCTCGCAGGGTGGCACGCACCCGCGCGCCAAGACCACGACGGTGGTCGCGGGCATCGGCATCGACAAGGCCGGGCAGATCTTCTACCGCGCCAACCGTGACATCCTCCTGGCCGGCTCCGGCTTCGAGGCCGCCAAGCTCGCCACCGAGCAGGCCGCGGCGCAGCTCGGCTACACCACCGCCGAGATTGAGTCCGTGAGCAACGCCTGGAAGGCGACGGGCGTCGGCGTGCCCATCATCATCGACTCCACCCCCATCGAGAAGGATGTCCCCATCTCGAACATCTCCGGTGGTCGTGGCGAGAAGAAGTACTGGGACGTCGAGGTGCCGGAAGGCGCGTATGACCTGACGTTCACCATCTCCGGTGGCACGGGCGACGCGGACATGTACGTCCGGTACGGCAATGCTCCGACGACGAGCCTGTACGACTGCCGTCCGTACCGCTCGGGCAACGCGGAGAGCTGCCCGTTCCCCACGCCGAACCACGGCAAGTGGTACGTGATGCTCAACGGCTTCAGCCCCTACACGGGCGTGACGCTGACTGTGACCTGGAAGGGTGGCTTCGTGCCCGTGCAGAGCGGCGTGGCCGTGAAGAACCTCTCCGGCGCGGCGGGCTCCTCGCGCGTGTTCACCATCCAGGTTCCGGAGCGCAAGCCCGGCACCGGCATCAACAGCCTCTACATCCAGACGGGCGAGGGTGAGGGCAACCCGGACATCTACGTCAAGCTGGCGTCGGCGCCGTCGAAGTTCGACTACGACTGCCGCAGCGTGAAGGAGCACCAGTCCGAGGTGTGCAACCTCATCAACGTGCCGGCCGGCAAGTACTACATCGAGGTCTTCGGCGCGAAGGGCGGCTACGAAGGCATCGCGTTCATCGCGTCGCACAAGTAAGCACCTGACGTGACCGGCGCGGCCCTCGGGTCGCGCCGGAAGAGGCCCCGGTCGTCCGTTTCCTCACGGACGTCCGGGGCTTTGTCATGTGCGGGGTGTGGGGCTGCTTCAGAGCGGGCGGACAGCGGGGCCCGGCAGGATTTCGCGCAGGCACCGCTCGATTCCGCCCCGGTGCTTCCACTGCTGCGGGTAGCCGAGCGACACCTCTTCGAAGCGCACGCCGTCCCGCCACTGCGTCAGCGGAATGTGCAGGTGGCCGGTGACGACGACTTCGGCCCGGTAGCGCGCGTGCCAGTCCTCGGTGCGCTTCGTGCCGCACCAGATGGAGAAGCGGGGGATGCGCGGCAGGCGCACGTGCTCGTAGCGCAGCGGGTAGTGGTTGATGAGCACCGTGGTGCAGCCCGCGGGCAGGGCCTCGAGCCGGGCTTGAGTCGCCTCCACGCGCGCGGCGCACCAGGCGGAGCGGCTGGCGTAGGGCTCCGGGTGCAGCAGCACCTCGTCGGTGCACAGCAGGTCGTCCTCCCACGCCCACTCCAGCGCCTTGTCCTCCGGCACGTGGTCCGGGCGGAACGAGTAGTCGTAGCCCAGGAACATGGGGACGAGGACGCGGTGGGGGCCCTCGCCGGGCCAGCGCGGGTACGGGTCCTCGGGCGTGAGCGCGCCGTGGCTGCGGCACAGCGCCACCAGCCGCTGGTAGCGCGCGTCGCCCTTCAACTGCGGCTGCTCGGAGGGCATGGTCCACAGCTCGTGGTTGCCCGGCACCCAGAGGACCTGCCGGAAGCGCGCCGTCAGCGTGCGCAGCATGAAGTCCATCTCGGAGAGGCTCTCGCCCACGTCACCCGCGACGATGAGCCAGTCCTCAGGGAAGAAGGGGAGGGTCTGCAGGGCCTGCCGGTTGTCGGCGTGGCGCAGGTGCAAGTCACTGATGGCGTAGAGCTTCATGGCGGCGCGGGCACCTTAACGCGGGCGGGCGGGGCGCGCCGCACGGAGGGCGCCCGCGGCTCAGGCCGGGCACTTCCCTGGGCCCAAGGGCGCCGAGGGCACCGAGGGCTCCGAGCCCAGGGCGTGCGCGGCACGGAGGGTGCCCGTGGCTCAGGCGGAGCACTTCCCGGGGCCCGAGGGCACCGAGGGCACCGAGCCGAGGGCGCGCAGCAGCGCGTGCACCTCCGACGGAGGCGCGGCGCGGTCCACCCAGGTGATGCCTCGGAGGCACGGCCGGGCCGGAGGGCGCACCGCGTGGAGCGCGCAGGCCGTGCAGGGATGGCGCGCGCGCACCTGCTCCAGCAGACCGAGCCCATCTCCGTCCGGCAACAGGTCCCCGCTGACGACGACGCGCGGCGCCTGTTCACGCACGAGCGCGAGCGCTTCGGTCATGTCTCGCGCGTAGCGCTTCCCACCTGGCAGGTCCCTCGCGAGTCGCCGCAGTGCGGCGAGTGCGCGCGGGTCTTCGTCCACGAACAAGAAGGTGAGCACGGGAATCACAGTCATCGCTTCGACGTCCTCGGGGTGAGGGGAACGCCTCAGGTCAGGTCCCCTCAAGACTACCTGGGAAGTTCTTGGATGCCAACCTCTCAAGTCATATCGACAGGGGTAGACCCGTTAGGTTAACGAACATGGAAAAGACCCTCGCATCCCGCCTCGGAGGAGCTGCGCGACTCGCCCGGACCCGCCTGAATCTGACGCAGGCCGACGTCGCGGAGCGCATCGGTATCGCGAGTGAAGTCTACGGGCGACTGGAGCGCGGCCACATGCTGCCGAGCATCCAGACCTTCCGCCGGCTGTGCGTGGTGCTCTCCATCTCCGCCGACGAGGCGCTGGGTCTCAAGCCCTCTGGAGAGGTGAAGTGGGCCGCGGAGCCTCCCAGTGAGTATGGCGAGTCCGGTGAGCTGCGCCGCCTCCTGCGTCGTGCGAAGCAGCTGGACCGCGGCGCCATCCGCCTCTTGAGCGTCCTGGCCGCGCAGTTCCGCCCCAAGGGCAACGGCTGACCTCCGGGCGCTGCGCCTACGTCCCGGCGCGCGCGCCCTCCAGCTTTCCCAGTCGCTCGCGCAGCTTCTTCGCGGAGGGGAACCCGTGGAAGAGGACGACCTGGGGATGCGCCTCCAGCGTCTCGCGTTCGGTGGGCTCCTTGGACAAGAGCGCGCGGTCCACGCCGAGCAGCAGCCCCGCGTCGGGCCGGGTGCGCAGCTCCGCGAGCCTGCGTGTCAGGGCGCTCGCGTGCCAGGGGTGGAACAGCTCCAGGGCGACTTCGTGTCGCGACGCGCGGTGACGGAAGGTCAGGTCCGGCACGCACAGGCTCGCGGCGCCCACGTGCCGGGGCAGGGGCGTGAGGTCCAGCTCCCACGCGTCATCCACGAAGCTCGCCGACAGCGAGGCGACCTCCTCGGGCACGTGGCCCAACGCGGCGGGTAGGGGAGAGACGAGCGGGTCCTTGTCGCTCAACGTGAGCGTGGCCTGGCGTCGCGAGGGCTCCACGGTGGCCTTCAGCTCCCAGCGCTCCAGCACCGGGACGACGGACAGGAACGAGGCGAGCTGCAGCCCGTACTTCTTCTGCATCGCCAGCATGGAGCCCGGGCCTTCCACTTCCAGCTCCCAGTCGGGACCGTCGCGCCGCACCTCCGCCACCAGGCGGCAGAACTTCAGCCACCGCAGCACCTTGCGCACGCGCAGCAGCTCCGGTGCGCGAGCGCGCAGCGTCAGGCGCCGGGCCGACAGCAGCGGCCCCTGGGCCAGCGCGAGGTTGTAGCGGTCCAGGAGGGCCTGTGCCGTGGGCGCCTCCGCGTCCCAGCCGAGCAGCTTCCGATTGCCGGGCAGGTCCGCGTAGAGCGCGTCCCGCGCGTCCGTCAGCGGCACGCCCAGGGCGGCCTCCAGGCGCGCTTCGTAACCCTCCACGGAGGTGTCGGGCGTCAGCGTGCGCAAGGTCCGGGCGGCCGTCTTGAAGTGCTCCCAGCGGGCCTCGGAGGCGCCTGGCGCGGGCTCCTCGAAGACGAGCCGGTCCACGAGCAGCTTCACCAGCCCGCGCGCGATTTTGGGGCGGGCGAAGGCTCCGGCCGAAAGGCCCAGCGTCTCCTCCACGTCGTCGCACGTCTCGCCCCGTGAAGACTCCACGGTGGCCAGCAGGTCCGAGGCGAGCGACAGCAAGGCCTCGTCATCGCGCTTCACGAAGACCGGGCGCAGCACTCCCTTGCTCACGCGGAAGGCGAGCAGTTCGCGTGTCAGCACGCCGGGCCTCGCGTGAGGCCAAGGTGTGACAGTCCATGAGGCCACGTGGGTGTCAGCACCTCAGGGCTCATCCCGGTGGGCGACATGCTGGCGCCGCCGCTCTTCGGTGTCTGCGTGGGCCCCACTTCGTACGAGAGCGCGCTCACCTCAGGGCTCCTCCTGGTAGGCGTCATGCTGGCGCCGCCGCTCGCTGATGCCGCTCTCCGCCGTCTGCGCGGAGCACACCTCGTACAAGAGCGCGCGCTTCCCCGGGCGCTTGCGCAGGATGCGCCCCAATCGCTGCACATGCTCGCGCACGCTGCCGCTGCCGCTGAGCACCACGCCCACCCGCGCCTCCGGCACGTCGACGCCCTCGTTCAACACGCGCGAGGTGAGCAGCACGGGCAGCTCGCCGGACGAGAAGGCCGCCAGCAGCGCCTTGCGCTCCGGCACGGGCGTGTGGTGCGTGAGCGCGGGCAGAAGCAGCCTTCGCGCGAGCGTGTACACCGTCTCGTTGTCGTCGGTGAAGACGAGCACGCGGTCCTCGCGGTGCTCCAGGAGGATGCGCCACAGCACCTCCTGCTTGCCGCTGGAGGTGAGGGCGATGCGGCGCTGCTCGCGGTAGCCACGGTACGCGGCCCGGCCCTCGTCGCTGCGCTGGCTCTGCGCCAGGAAGCGCGCCCACCCATCCGGCGCCGACAGCCTCACGCCCAGCTTGCGCACGAAGTTGAGATAGAGCGCCCGCGCCTCGTCGTAGCGCGTCTTCTCGTCCGCCGTCAGCGGCACCGCCACCTGCTTCACCTCGTAGGGCGCCAGGTACTCGCCCTGAAGCTCGCGGATGTCGGTGCGGTGCACGCGCGGGCCCAGCAGCTCCTCGCACACCCGCTCTCCGCCGTCCGTGCGCTCCAACGTCGCGGTGAGGCCCAGCCGGTAGGGCGCCAGCGAGCCCTCCGCGATGAAGCGGTAGCTGGGGGCCGGCAGGTGGTGGCACTCGTCACAGACGAGCAGGCCGAAGCGGTTGCCGTGGAACTCCGTCTGCATCGCCGCTGAGTCGTACGTCGTCACCGTCAACGGCTGCCTGTCATTCACCCCGCCGCCCAGCATCCCCACCGGCAGGGCGAAGTGGCGCGCGAGCACGCCCTGCCACTGCGTCATCAAGTCCAGCGTCGGCACCACCACCAGCGTGGGCCGCTTCACGTGGGCGATGGCCAGCACCGCCAGCAGTGTCTTGCCCGCGCCCGTCGGCAGCTCCACCAGGCCCCGGCCTCCCGCCTGCGTCCACGCGTCCAGCGCCGCGCGCTGGTGGGGAAACGGCTGGATGGGCACGGTGAGCGCCGCATCGAGCGGCTCGAAGCGCTTCGCCCGGTCCTCGTACGCCACGCCCAGCTCCCGCAGCCGCAGCACCACGTCGCGGTAGTGCCAGGCCGGGGCGCGGTACACCCCCGTGCGTCCGTCCTTCTGGAAGAGGGCGAGCAGCCGCGCGTCCTCCGGCAGCGTGGGAGCCACCAGCGTGCCGCAGTCGAAGTGGAGCTCGCAGGTACCTGCCATGGGCGTCGCCTGGACCTAGCCGGTCAATCCACGTTTCGCCAGCCTCATGAGAAGGCGAGGGGGAAGCCGGGGCCGCGCATGTCTCCTTGCAGGAGGCCCCGCGTTCGGGATACCCACCCGCGCCCATGCGTTTTGTCTCGCTCGTTCCCCTGCTGTGTGGGCTGGCGGTCGTCGCCCAGGGTGGTCTCAACAAGCGCTTCGCCGGCCAGTGGGGCCTGCTGGGCGCGGTGCTGATGAACATGGTGGTGGCGACGGTGGCCACCTTCGCCGTGTACGCCGTGGCGCGCTCGGTGCCTGGCCTGTGGCCCGAGGCCGCGTCCACCCAGGGCCGCTTCTCCGGCTTCACCTTCTGGCACCTGCTGCCCGGGCTGTGTGGCGTCGTCATCGTCGTCGGCATGCCCTGGGCCATTGGCCGCGTGGGCGCCGTGCAGTCCGTCCTGCTGCTCATGGCCGCGCAGCTCGCCACCAGCCTCGTCTGGGATGCGATGGTGGAGAACCGTCCCGCCACGCTCGCCCGGGTGCTGGGGTCGGCGGTCGCCTTCTCCGGTGCGGCCATCGCCGTCTGGAAGGGTTAGGTTTCCCGGCAGATGCGTCGCGTCCTCATCGCCAGCCCCCATGTCGCGTCCCGCGAGCTGCTGCGCCGCGTGCTCGCTGTCGATGACGAGAGCCTGCTCATCTCCGCCACCGGTGACACCGACGACGCGTTCGCCTCCATCACCTCCGCGCCGCCCGCGCTCGTGGTGGTGGACCTGCGCAGGCAGGACGAGGACTTCCCGCTGTTCCTCGGGCTCTTGCGCAAGCGGTACCCGACGCAGCCGGTCATCGCGCTGGTGCCGGGCCGGATGCGCATCTTCGATGGCACCCAGGAGCACGTCATCGACGCGCCCGGTGACTCCACCGAGTCCCTGCACCAACTGCTCGACTCCTTGAGGACCGCGGTCAGGGACCTGGTCACCCAGGAAGTGCTGAGGGTGCTGCGCCCGCCCGTCGGCCGGGCCTGAGCCTCACAGGCGCAGGCGGTAGCCCAGTCCCCCCGCGAGGAAGCCCCCGACATTCACGTCGCCCGTGGTGACGAAGTCCAGCGGGGCCAGGTGGTAGTGCGTCTCCAGGAAGAGGCCGCCCGGGCCCAGCGGAAGCTCCAGTCCCGCCAGGGCCTGCAGTCCCAGACCGCCGCCGCTCTCCGAGGCGGTGGCGCCGAAGAGGTCGGACGTGGCGCGGTGCAGGTACAGGCCCGGCCCGCCGCCCACGTACGGAGTCAGCGAGCCCAGCGCCCGCTCGAAGCGGAACACCGCCGACAGCAGGAAGGCCACCTCGCGCACCGCGAGCGTGTAGCTCCCATCCGGCGGGGGCGCGCCGAAGCCGCCCAACTGCGAGTCGGTGAGCACGCCCGACGCCTGCGGCCGGTGGTAGTTCACCTCCAGCACCACCGCGAGCCGTCGCTTCAGGAGCGGCGTGACGTAGCCCAGCTCCAGGCCCAGGTAGAGGTCGCCGCCCAGCGGCGCGGTGGACTTGAAGAAGCCCACCTTCGGCGCCAGCAGGACGCGGCCTCCGCCGACTCCCTCCGTCGAGGCGGCGGGCTTCGAGCCGGAAGCGGCGAGCGCGGTGAGCGCGACGAGGACGAGTGCGTTCATGGCAGGAGCGCTCCAGACAACGGAACGGGGTGGGGCCCGTCTTCGGAAGTCAGCGTCGCGGTCGGCTCGGCCACCACGGTGAAGCCCTCCAGCGCGGGCACCAGTCCCACCGCGCCGCTCGGGTCGATGACTTCGAGCGCATAGGGCCCACCCGGCGCGAGGCCCTGGGGGCACTTGGGGTCACCCCCCGGCTCCTCGAAGCCCGAGCACGAGGGGAGCTCCGCGGTGACCTCCGTCGCGGACACCCGCGTCACCGCGCGAAGGGGGATGCGCTGCGACAGCGTCGGCTCCGTCTTCAAGGGCGCCAGCACGTACAACTCCGGCACGTCCGTGAAGCCGCGCTGCGCTCCCGTGGGCGCATTGAAGAGCCGGATGGGGGTGTTGCTCAGCTCGCTCCCGGACCTCGGCGTCAGCGTGAGGGTGCCCAGGTGGGGGTAGGCCACGTCGACGCCGCCGACCGCGACGGCCGTGCAGCCCTCGGGCTGGGTGAGGACCACGTCGTAGACGCCCTCGGGAGTGCCCGGCGGAATCTCCGACTCGATGCGCGTCGTGGAGACGACGGTGACGAAGAAGAGGGGCTGGTCGGCCTCGCCCTCGCGGCGCAGGAAGATGAGGGGGGACGTGCCTGGCTGGAAGTCGCGGCCCTCCAGGACGATGGGATTGGCGCCCGTGGCCGAGTACCCGTCCGCCGGCGGCATCACCCGCGTCAACGTGGGCGGCGGCACCACCGTCAGCGCGTCCGGCAGCGTGCCGGTGCCGCCCAGGGGATTGGCGACCTCCACCGCATAGGTGCCCGGCTGCAGCTCCACCGGAGGCGTGGTGTCGCGCGTGGGCACGTTGAGGAGCAGCAGCTCCGGCCGCACGTAGAAGACCTGGCTCCGCGCCAGCGTGTACGTGGACGGCCCTCGCAGTGTGACTTGCGGCAGCTCCACCGTGGGCGTGTCCGTGAGCGCCTCGCCAGTCACGGGGGTGAAGCGCTTGCCCTCCACTTCCAGGCTCCAGCCTGTCTGCCCGCCCTGCGCGTTGCAGACCTGGGTTGGCGTGGAGACGCGCGTCCGGGGGTTGACGACTCGCTCCACCGCGGGCGAGGGCCCCTCCGTGGTGCGTGAGCACCCACCGAGGGCAAGCAGGGCGGTGGCGACGACTTGCAGGCGCAAAGCGATTCCTCCCCTTCGGCAGACGACGGCCACGCACGTTAGGCCGCCCTCCCTGGGGGCCCGGAGATTTTTCCGGTTCCCACCGGAGGCCTCGCCCCCAAGGCCCGCTACCGCCGCGCAACTCCGCGAACTCATTGGCTCCAGACGGTGTGCGGGCGTCGGCACGGCGAATGCTATGGGTTCATGTCGCGGGGGATGACGCGGTCCGGTGGGGGCGTTGGGGGCGGGGACGTGTCGTGCAAGGGGCTGGGCGGAGACGAGTCGGTGCCTGGAGTGGGGAGGCAGGGTTCGTCGGTGGGGCTGGGGGCTGGTGAGGGGGAAGGTTGGCGACAGGCGCGGCGGGGCTTCGGGACTCGCGAGCGGTGGCGCAGGGGGATGGGGGACGGGTGGCGGGGCAGGCGAGCCGGGCTCCGGTGGAAGCGGGGGTTTCCGCCGGAGCCTGATTCACCTCGGGGTGGGGGACGGGGGAGGGGCCACGAAGGGGTGGCACGCGCGAGGACGTCAGCGCGCGGTGGTGGGGGGCAGGGCAGGGTGGTGCCAGGGCGAGGACGTCACCTGGAAGGGAAAGGGGCCACCGGAGCTGTCCGGTGGATGTCGGTTGGCAAGAATGAGGACCGCGGAGCGTCGCGGCGGGCTGGGGCGGGGAATCGACGCATGGGGATGTGGTCCACGGTGATGGCGCTGCTGTTCGTACTGGTGGCGCGGGGGGCACTGGCGTCGGATGGGGTGCAGGTGCGTCGGAGGACGGCACAGGACCCCGAACGACTGGCGCCTTTTGGCTTGATGCTGGACGCGGGGGTGACGGAGGGCGCGGGCCTGTCCGTCTCGTTCAGTCCGACGCGGGTGGTGCGGCTGCACCTGGGGGCCACGCACAACGGCGTCCGGGGGGGCGCTCGCGCGGGGCTCACGTTGCTGCCCCTGCGCGGCAAGCTGACGCCGGCCTTCAGCCTGGACGTCGGTCATGCGCAGCCCGCGGACGTGCAGGGACTGGAGCGCAGGCTCGCGGACCTGTCCCTGCCACCGCTGCCGTCCATGGAACGCGTGGGCTACACGTACGCCAGCGCGCTCGTGGGGTTGGAGCTGCGCACGCCCGGTCGCCTCACCTTCTTCTTGCGCGGGGGCCTGAGCTTCATGGAGCTGTATGGCCCCAGCATGAAGGACCTGGACGAATCGCTTCGCGGCTCGGTGGGGCCCGGGGAAGAGCGCTCGTGGATGCTGCGCACCGTGCGGCCCACGGCGAAGCTGGGGTTCCTGCTGTCCTTCGGTTAGCGGTGCGTCGCGAAGTACTCCAGCACCTGGTCCTCCGCCCAGAAGCGGGGGCGGTGCGCGCGGCCCGCGACGAAGCCCACGTGGCCGCCGTGCTCGGTCAACACCACGCTCAGGTGCGGATTGTCCTTCGCGGCGAGCGGGATGACAGGTGACTCCAGCATCGGGTCATCCGCGGCGCTGATGAGCAGCGTGGGCTTGCGGATGGCGTGCAGCCTGGGGCCCGCGGAGGACTCGGCGTAGTAGTGCTCGGCGCTGTCGAAGCCGTGCAGCGGCGCGGTGACGGCATGGTCGAACGCGCGCACCGTGCGCGCCGCTTCCATGGCGCGGCCGTCGAAGGCGTTGGGGAAGCGCTTGAGCTTCGCGCGCGCCTTGCCCTTCAGCGTCCGCAGGAAGCGCTCCCGGTACACCAGGTGGATGGGCCCGGGGCCGTCCAGCTTCTTGCAGCAGGCGTCCAAGTCGTACGGCGCGCTGACGGATGCCGCGGCCTTCACCGGCGCGTCCTCGCCCTGGTCCTCGAGCAACCGGCACAGCACGTTGGCGCCCAGGGAGAAGCCCACGGCGAACAGCGGCCCGGTGGCGCGCTCGCGCAAGTCACGCAAGAGGCCGAGCGCATCGTCGATGTGGCCCGAGTGGTACGTGCGCGCCAGCCGGTTGGGCTCTCCACTGCACGAGCGGAAGTTGAGCGCGGTGGCGCCCCAGCCGCGCTCCGCGGCGCCCCGGAGGATGGCGGTGATGTAGCCGGCCCGGGACGAGCTCTCCAGGCCGTGCAGCGCCACCACGTGCGGCGCGCCGGTGGGCCCATCGAAGGTGTCCAGGTCGACGAAGTCCCCGTCGGGCAGCTCGCGCCGCTCCCGCCTCAGCGGAGGGACATGACGGGGACGCACGAGGTTCGCGTAGATGGTCTGCGCATGCTCGTTCGTCAGACCCGGCGCGGCGACGAAGGGCTCTGTCGGCTGGAAGTTCACGGCTCCGGGATAGCCCCGTCGGGGGACGGGGACAAGGGCCGTGGCGCGCGCGTCAGCGCGGGCGTTCGCCACCGGGCGCTTGGGTGGGAGACGGCGCGGCTTGCGCGGGCGACCCCTGGAGTCGGGCCCGCTTCATGGAAGCACAGCCTTGCTCCTTCACGACCTTCGCCTCGTCGGTGAGCCCGAAGAGGGCCAGGTACTTGTCCACGCGCTCCTCCAGCGTGGGGGCCTCGATGAGCTTGCAGACCTCATCCGCCTGGTAGTCGCGGCAGATGTCCGGCCGGTTCTCGTACACGGAGCAGAGGTTGTCCTGGGTGAGGTGCGGGCAGCGCAGCCCCAGCGGCTTGTCGAGCGCCGCGATGTCCGGCGCCACGCAGCAGGCGCCACAGAGTGTGCATTCCATGGGGCGAGGCCCTCCGGCGCTCAACGTGGGATGACGTTCTTCAAGTCCCCGGAGTTCGTCACCGTGACGAGGACTCCCTGGCCCTTCTTCCACGACAGGAAGTCCCGCTCCGTCTTCGGCATGAGCACGGTCTCCTTCACGCCGTCATCCTCGTAGCGGATGTGCACGGCGTACTCCTCCGAGCGCTGCTGCCGGTCCGTGGCGCCTGGCTGGAGCGTGGGCCACACCGGCTTGCCGTCCTGCCCCGTCGCCTCGCGCCGGTCCACCTGCTTCCACTCGTAGGTGTCATACGTGCACTGGCGCGCGTAGACGGGCTCGTTGCGGTAGCGCGTCTCGTTCCGACAGTCCTCGTAGCTCTCGTTGCAGTACTTGGTGATGTCCTCGCAGACCTCCTCGACGAAGCCGTTGCCCTTGTCCCGGCGGCGGCACTTCTCCTCGGTGCCGCAGGCCACCCGGCGCGTCTTGGAGCGGCACACCCGCTCCGTCCCGTCCGCCACCTTGCGTGTGCCCCGCTGACGCTCCACGCAGTCGCGCACGTTGTCCACGCCCGCCACCTCTCCCGAGCCGTTGACGGGCATGCGCGTGCTGGCGCGGCGCAGCTCATCCGCCCAGCCCGTCTTCCGCACGGGTGTGAAGCGCTCCTGGGTCACGGCGACCTTCCACGACGTCCCGGTGACTTCGCCGGTGAAGTCGTGCGTGGCCCGGGCCCACATGCCGTACAGGCCCGAGCCGAAGCAGCACGTGAAGAGCACCCCCAGGAACAGCCACTTCTTGAGGGAGCGCGGCTTCGTCTCCGGCGGCGGCGCGGCGGGAGTCTTTCGCGCGGGCGCCTCGAACGCCTGGAGCGGCGCGGCCTTCGCGTCCGCCGAGCGCTCCGCGCTGCAGTGCTTGCACCGGGGCTGGTCCCCGCGATTCGCGGCGCCGCAGAAGGCGCAGAACCAGTCCTCGCCCGCGCCCGCGATTTCCAGCGCCTTGTCGTCCGTCACGCCCTCGCGCAGGGACTTGCCGCTCTCCGCGTCCACCTCGCCGAAGTCGAAGTCCGACTCGTCGCCCGTCAGCTCGCGGGGGTTGTTGCAGTTCGGGCAGCGCTTGTGCCGGGCCAGGATGTCCTTGGCGTCGCAGGACGTGCAGTTCCAGGTGCCCTCGATGATGCGCGTCCGCTTGGCCATGTGCGCATCCTAGCCGTGCGTCACACCCAGAGCGCGCGGGAGAACGCCACCCGCTCGGCCGGCGGCAGGCCGGGCCGCAAGGGCCGCAGCATCGGGAGCGAACCATCTCGCGCGACCCGGAGGGCCCCGGGCACCCGCGCCACCCAGGGCAGGGTGGCGGGCTCCTCCCAGACGACCACGCGCGCCAGCCCCGCCCGGTGGGCCACGCCGCGCGCGGCCTCCAGCAGGGCGGTGGCGTCCTCCGCTGACTCCGCATCGAGCAGCAGCACCACCAGCTCGCCGTACCGGGCCATCATCGCCCACAGCGCGGTGGAGTTTCCCACCGTCGCGCCGCACGCCTCGGGACGTGGCCTGCGCAAGAGCTCCGAGTAGGCGCGCTCCCGCTCCAGGTGCCAGTCCACCTGCGCGGCGC
>Ga0126314_10000836_pt1 | contig 14617 bp, 3 predicted proteins | sample Plot105B_FD_92535 | JGI IMG/M metagenome (GOLD analysis project Ga0126314, IMG submission 92535) | Serpentine soil microbial communities from UC McLaughlin Reserve, CA, USA - Plot105B | ecosystem: Environmental > Terrestrial > Soil > Grasslands | place: USA: UC McLaughlin Reserve, Lake County...
ACGCTGTTGCTCGCTCATGGTTACTCAGGGCCAGCGTCGCAAGAGCTAGGTTGGCGAGGATGCTGGCGTTGGCCAAGTCGTCCCCAAGCTCTTGAGAAAACGCGAGGCTTTCCTCAAGCAGCTTTATCGCCCCTCTAGGGTCGCCACGTAGTAGCATCGTGTATCCTAGGTTCTCAAGGTGGACCGCCACAGTCTGTGGGTCTCCCACCTTCCGGCTTAGGGCCAAGGCTTTCTTAAACAGGGACTCTGCCTCTGTTAGCTCCCTTGTGTCTAGCGCTAAGCCTCCGAGATGGTTGAGCGTAGAAGCGATCTCTCGCTCAACTCCTAACTCTCGGAGTAGCAGTAGGCTCCGCTCCAAATGCCGCTTTGCGCGTGCGCGGTCACCTCGCAATCGCGCTGCAGTTCCCAAATGGCGGAGTGCGGTTGCCTCTCCCATTGCGTCGTTCAAATCGTGGTACAAACTTAAGCTCTCTTGGTATGCCGCTTCGGCCGATTTGTAATCACCTTGTAATAGTGCCAACCATCCGAGGTTGAGGTATGCTTCCGCCCGTATCGTCGCTGGTGCCGCACCTCCCCTCTCAAGCGACTTCTTCAGATTCATCCTCCCCTCACTCAAGTAGCCACGCATGGACCAGAACCGCTCCAGCGCTACCGCCAGCCGCAATCCTCGTTCAGTGGCTTCGCTCTCGAACGACCACCAAAGAGATGCCCTGAGGTTGCTATGCTCTTCTTCCATCCGCTCGAGCGGATACTTCCTAGGGCTCGACTCGGCGTCTTCGGCCAGCGCCAGGAAGTACTCGGCGTGCCGACGTCTGATCGCTTTGTATTCCCTGCTATCCAGTTTCTCTAGCCCGTACAGACGCACCGGTTCGAGCAGCCTGTAGCGCATCTCGGTGTGGCCTTCCCTCTCAGCAATTACGAGCGACTTATGCTCCAAATCGGAGAGCAGATCCAAGACTTCACTCTCTTCGATCCCGTCTCCGGCGCAGACGGACTCCACCGCTTCCAGGGTGCACCCATCTGCGAAAACGGAGAGCCGTCCGAACAGCATCCGCTGCGGCTCGGCGAGCAGATCGTAGCTCCAGTCCAGCGCCCCTAGCAAGCTCTTCTCGCGTCGCAGGGCCGTCCGGGCGCCACCCGTCAGCAGCTTGAGAGAATCTTTGAGCCTAGCCGAGATCTGCTGGACGGACAGAGTTTCCACCCTTGCTGCGGCCAACTCTATGGCCAGTGGGATGCCATCCAGGTGCCTGCAGATCTCGGCCACAGCCTGGGTGTCCTCAGGTTTCAGCGCGAAGCTGCGGTAGCGGACGGAGGCTCGCTCGATGAACAAACGAGTCGCTTCGAATTCCTCTAATTCTGCTACGGAGAGAGGACGAAGCTGGCCTGGAAGGGTCAGGGACGGCACCTCCCACCTGACCTCGCCATCTACTCCTAAGAGCTCTCGACTGGTGGCCAAGATTCGCAAATATGGGCACGAGTCTAAGAGTGTATCCAGCAGATAGACTACCGAGTCCACGAGGTGCTCGCAGTTGTCCATAATCAGCAGCATGTTCTTGGTGCGCAAGGCCTCGGTAAGCGTGTCAGTGATCGGATGGCCGGGCTGTTCGCTCACTCCCAATGCCCGGGCCACCTCCTGCGGCACCGAATTACCCTCAGAGATCGGAGCCAGCTCTATCAACCATACTCCGTCTGGATAGGATCCCACTAGGTCCCTAGCCAACTGTAGGGCGAGTCGCGTCTTGCCGGAGCCCCCTGCCCCAGTGAGCGTCAAAAGCCGCGTCTTGGCCATAGTGCTCTTGACCTCTGCCATCTCCTGCTCCCGCCCCACGAAACTAGTTCGAGAAGCGGGCAAGTTGTGGTTCTTCTTGGTGAGGATGTTAATATCACGTTGGGGATAGTCATCCGACAACTTTACGTCCGGGCATACTCGTTTCACGGTTTCCGTGGGGACGATGTAACCGGTTCCGGCTTGCCGACCCCATTCGTCGGGCTCAGCTATGGAGACCACCATTCCCACCACGCGTCTCTTGCTGGTGTCTAGTGTAGGTGCGCCACTGAAGCCGCGTGTGACCTGCCAACTGTGTAACTGCAGGACATCACAGTCGTTCTCCTTGGTCCATCCGATGAAGTTGCCTTCACCCGGCATGCCTTCTACGGGCTTTGCGGGCGAAAAACCGAAGGTCTTGAAACTATGACCCTCCGATCCCAAGGAGCTTGCCAATGGCAAGGCCTCTACTCCATCAGGAAGTAAAGAGTTTGAATCGCCCAGTTGCAGAATGGCGACGTCTTCGGCGGATGGATCGGTCCAGTACTCCGGCTCTACGGTGGCTTCACCCCCCTCCTTGGTGGCATGAAAGACGAGGCTTACAGTGTCACCTGGTTCCGACCCAGCAAGCTCTACCACATGAGCGCACGTGGCAATGTGCCCCTTTTCTGTTATGACGAAGCCGGTGCCTGCCGTCATCTTCCCGCCGGCGACAAGTATCCGAACTATGCCGGCTCTAAGATCCACTACCGTCCTGCCGTTGGCTGTCTCCTATTTGGCTCCACCTTAGCGTGACAGTGTAATTGGATTGCGCCCCCGCCTTGCCCACCGCTATGTTCCCCAACTCCCCTGTCACCACCAGCCCGAAGGTGACTTCCATCTCAACCGCTTCTGTTTCCTTGGACAAGACTTGTGCCGTCCTCACGAAAGGGCTAACGTTATCCTTCACCGCGTTCTGTACAGCATCATCCAATTTGCTGTCGGCTTTGGCGATGTTTTCCTTTATCCAGTCCACAAGGCCGGCTTTGCTCACCCCCCCTCGTCTCGCGACTTCGTCCTCTTCCACTTCCACGAGTACGGTGCCACCTTCGGTATCGAACTGGACATAGTTTGGCATGCTCCTTCTCTCCTCCTTTACCTTGAGCCGGGCACAACACGAGCGCAGTGAAGTGGCCGGGCACGCCTTGCTTTATCAGACGACCGGATAGTCGCAGACTGCGAAGACATCTTCGATGAGCGCCGGCTTCGAGCTGAGTGTCAGCTATGATCTCCAGTAGTAGCGCGACTCATCGAAAGAGGAAGCATCGAGACAGCCGTACGAGCAGTATCTAACTTCGTCTAGCGGCGGCTCCGGAGTTGCCTCGGCGTACCAGCGTGCGGGTCGGACACCCTTCCGGCATGCAGCGTGATCTCTGTGTACTCTAACCGACTCCATCCCCTCTCTACTCTAGATCGGCCAATCCGGGGCGGTTCCGGAGTACGTGATGACGAACAGGATGTCCTCGATCGCTTCGTTCTTGAAGAGATCCTTCACCTCCGGCGTGTTCGGCAGCACCAGCCTCCACGTTCCTTCCGGACCTTTGTTGCAGATCTTGTTCAGCCACTCATTGGCGTTGCCCCGTCGTGTGCTGAAGACACCGTCGGTCGAGCTTGCTGCGCCACCGTTCTCGGTACCGGCCTGTGGGGTGAAGTACAGGTTCGTGGTCAACGACTGGGTGAACGGTTCCCCATTAGAACGCACGATGTAGCAGACGATGTGGTTGATCGTGAGGTCTTCCATGTTCGGTGGGAAGTCTTCGCGTGTAGTATCGAAACTTACCATCATCGGTGTTGCCGTTAGGTCGGGGTTGTTCAGATCGTACCACTGGTCGGGGAACTGTTGACGCAGGCTGAACGGACGATCGGCGCTGATGTGGCGGTTCAGTTCCCGAACGACCTGCTGACGATAGTCGAAGTTGTTGAGCGCCGTGTACTCGATCGTGATCAGCACATCCGCGATGGTACGGTAGTCGAAGGGGTTGGACGCCTGGGGCATCTGCAACTCCCAGGAAGTGTCCACGCCCATCGCCTCGAATGGCAGCAGCATGTCAGACTGCTGATCTAACTCGAATAAACCGGTCGCGTTGTTAGGCGAACTCAAGGCAACAAGCTCCGGGGCGCGGTAAACCGGGCCGGTCTGGAAAATTCCGTCGCTGGAAGTCGTCACTCGCGAGACGCCCGTGGTCGCAAGCGTGGCGCGAATTCCCTGGGTCGGCGGCACGAGGGCAACGATCGAGGTGCGCACGCGCTTGATCAGGCGCAGGTAGTGTCCGGGGAAGTCCCAATCGAACATCTCCATCGGCGTGGCGAAGGGCAGCACGCCAGTCTCGCGGAAGCGCTGGAACTCGAACGGCGCCTCCCGGGCCAACGAGATGGTCTTGGTGAGCTGCAATTTGCGCTTGTCGGTCTCGAAGGCGTACTGGTCGAGCTGGTATATATCTTGCAACAGGCGCGCGGAGCCCGTGATACCGTGCCGGTCGGGCGCCGTGCCGTCGCTGCCGTTTACAGTTGTCCCGCTGTCCGAAGGCGGCTGCCAGTAGTCAGACTGGATCAGAGAGAGCACGCCTTCCTGGCGTTCGAATGCCAGCTGATTCTGTGCGAGGCGTGCAGTGGCTGTCGCTTGCTGCAGGAAGTAACCGTAGACTCGCCCGAGGACGCCGCTCATCCACTCGTAGAGCTCAGCGGTTCCGAACTTCTTGGTTGTCAAGAACTCTACCGTGGCGCTCGAGTTAATATCCTGGGTCCTAGCGATGTCGCGCTCCTTGTTGACGACGTTCACCCGGTCCCGGGCAGACGTTATCTGCTGCGTGCCGATGGCAGCGTCTCTTTGGGAAAGGTTCATCTGGAAACGCCATTCCTGCTCGCGTCGTTCGTAGCTTGCCATGGTTGCCAGCATCGAAGCCCTGGTGCCCAGCGCCCCCGCCGTAGCAGATGAAGCCTGGGCGAGCTTCTCAAGAACGTTCCCTCCACTAGTAAGTACGGTTTCGATAGAGGCTGCTCCTATTACAGCGCTTGTTGCGTACAAACCGGCGCTCGTGTACTGCAGGATCATCGACGCCTGCTGCATGGCAAGGCTGCCACTCTCGAAGCCGCTGCTGCCGTTGGTGATCAACTGAGTGTAGTGGTAGGTCTGGAACTGCGATCTCTCTTGCTGAAGCATGGCCAGATCCACGCCGCCATTCGCCTCGGTGACGCGCAGGTTCTGCAGCTCGACGCCGGCTGTCGCGAGGTTCAGGTCCTGACGGGCCTTGAGTTCGGTGTACCCCACGTCTCCCATGCTCACAAGTGCAGAGAGATAAGCTGCCTCGATCTGCTGGGCCAAAGCGACGAGGTGTTTGGCCCGCTCGATGAGCGTCGAGTAGCGGTAGGGCGTGGGACGTATGGGGCGAGCTCCAGGCAACGTGAGCTGTCCTCTGCCGCCCACGGTCGGAAGGCTGCTGATCATCCTAGTAGGCAGAGGTGCCTCCACCTGCCGCTGCATGCCGGCGATGTTGCGGTTGTCGCGCAGCTTGAAGAGGTTCAGCTCCGCGTGCAGTCTCATGGCTTCTATGATGGGGTTGGGCGCAAACCCAGTATCTCTCGGCGGCTGTACCTCATCCAGGTCGAGCAACTCCAGGGCACTCAAGTAGAGGGTGCGGGCTCTGGACATGGACTCGTCGGTCTCGTTGGTAAACTCAGAATCGGCGAAGTCGAGGAAGCATCGCACTAGGGATAGCAGGGTGAAACGCGTGTAAGCGTTCGTCCGATTCCCTGCGATGACGTGAGGATTTAGGTCGTTGCCGAGCAGCCACTTCGTCAAAACGCGCTCGTAGGAGGACTTGATGGTGCTCTCCAGCACCAGCCCGTAGTAAATCTTGCGCTCCCCGACCGGCAAGTTGTAGGCGTAGACGGTCTGGAACCAGTCCAGGGCCGCCGTGTACTGGCGGGACTTCTGGAGCTGCAATGCGATCTGGATGGGGACGAAGTAGAACGCCTCCCTAATGTAGAACAGCTTGGACTTCTTAGCCTTCAGAGTGTCGGCGGCATCGCTGGGTTGCGGAGCGTATGCGTTGAACGCGTTCCTGATCTGTGTGGCCCGTGCGCGCAGATCCGCCTCGTTGAGTTGCTCGGTGATCCTGAAAGGATCTTTTAACTCATCCGGCAGCACACTCATCAGGGGTGCTGTACGCAGGCGGGTGAGGTACTCATTCGCCTCCCGGCGTGCCGCATCTGGAGTGAGCAACTGTTGACCGCGCAGATTAGCGACCATCTTCTCGAAGGATCCCGATCTCTGCTCGATCTTGAAGTCATCCGTCAGCTCCCCGCGCAGGCTGGGCAGCAGAAGATTCTCGGGGTAGAGGAAGACGAGCATAGCCGCGCGCCAAGTCGCGAAGGAGCCCATCCATGCCCATTCCTGGTCGAAATCGGAGGTGTTTACAGCGAGCTTCCAGTCCGGCCTCGGGTACACGGAGATAATATCCAACTCTGTTTCCACGTCTTTGAACCGATTCGTCCGCAACGCGAAGAGGATCCCCTGGATGGTCTCGAGGGCCTGATTGATGCGCGTGGTCTTCCGGCGTCCGGTGCTTTGGATGTCGATCTGCAACCAGTCTGTGAGCCAGTTGAAAACGTCCGCATTGCTTCGGTCTCCGCTAGCGGCCGGGACGCTGACGGCTGCGACCAGCGCGTCGCGCAGTAGGGGCAGGGTGGCTTCTTCCGTGGAATCCATGACTGCTTGCAGGCCCTGCACGACGGCCAGCTCCTGATCAGCGCGGGCTCGTAGCTTGTTCAGCAACGCCCGGCGCTCGCGTTCGGTGGCCCGCCACGTGGGTAATTCCCGCGAGGAAGGGGTGATTGCCTCTGCGGCGGGAAGGTTGAAGTAGTCTGTGCTCAGCGTCAGGTTGACCTCTTCGTTTCGCCAATCGTTGTACTTGTGCAGCTTTTCAACCTGCGCCAGGATGGAGTACACGTCTGACCATTCCGAATCCAGCAAAGACTCAGCGACGGCCAGTTTGTACATCCTTATCAGGTATGAGAAAGCCCCGATACTCAACCGTTTTTTCTGGAGCTCGGGCTCAATGTCGTTTCCCTGCTTGCGCTGCGCATCGAGAGCTAGTAAATCCGCCATCGGATTTTGCGTAGTATCCGCCGATCGCAGCTTCGTCGCCCCGACGACCTTCTCGAACCTGTCCTTAGCGGTCGTCCCGCTTATCGTGGCGAGCTGCGACAGCAGCTCGCCCACCCACCTGCTTCGCGCTTGCCAGAGGGTGAACGCAGGGTTGGGCTTGCTGGGCGTAGGCGCTATCAGGTCATCTTGGCGAACCAGGTCAGGATCGATGATGGGCGGCGCGGAATCGACGTCTTGGCCCGTCGGGTGATCCTGTTCTTTCCACAGCGTGCGCAGGTGTTCCATCCGCCACGCAAGCAGATCGGGTACGGACCTGGCGACAAGGGGATCGCGCGTGGTATCGGCTAGGCCGAACAACTTCTCCAACGTCGCCTCGGTTATCTGCTGCGGCTGAAGCATGAGCGTATCCAGTCGATCCGCCCTTGCCGCGTCGAAATCTATGCCCAAGCGGTCCGCGAGCGCCTTGCGCGTCGCTTCGTCGGCTTGCCGCGACAGCCGTATTTCTTCGTAAGAGGTTCCCAACCTGTTGAGTAGCGTCTGGTAAGCCGTCTGGCGGTACCCGTCCTCTGTCGTTGCCGACGTACCGGCCAGCCTAGCGATCTCTCTCGCCGACAAGACGTGGTCGTAGATACGGACGTCGTCCAGCTGTCCACGGAAGAAACCGTAGGCCATTCCGCCCAAGGTTCGAGGGGTCATGTGTACGAAGTTCTTGGGGCTCCTCGACCCGGTTTTCACGAGGGTTCCGTTGACATAGAGTCCGGGCCGTTTGTCCCTGTACACCACGGCGATGTGGGTCCAACTAGGGATAGGAGCTTCGTGAACCAGGAGAGGGGGCATGTATCCGTCAGAGTGTTCGTACACGCTGATTCCGTTGGTCCCGACGGATACTCCCGCACCCGCATGATCGGAAGAATATCCATTGGGGTCAATCGCGTACCTCTGACCCAAGTTTCCGGTTTGTGAGGTGGTGCTCTCTTCCTCGATTTCGTGGCTAGCCTGAGGATTGGCCCAGAAAGCGACGGTGAAGTTGTTGGTTACGTCCCTGGCGCTGGCGGCACCCAGGTTCACGACGTCGTCCACACCGTCGAAGCTGAGTGCCCATGCTCCGACCTTACCGGTGCTCCAAGTAGGCCCTCCTTGGAGTGTTCCGTTGCTGCCGTTGCCCGTGGCGTCCGTCGCCGTGGCGCCGCTACCCTCGTCGAACTTCCAGTGTGCGACCAGCTTCGCCGGTGGCGTCGCCAGCACCGCAACCTCACGGACACCCAGCGCCCGGCTGAAAATCCTTACCTCGTCAATGAGCCCATGGAAGTGGTGCGATGTCGACTGCCGACCTCCGATCCTGAAATCGTTGCGTAGTGTATCGACGTCGCCTATAGCGCCACTCCCGGTGTGCGTATGCACAAGTCGGCCGTTGGCGTAGGTTTTTGTGGTTCCCTTGTCGTAGACGACCACGACGTGGGTCCACTGGTTGATCGGGGCTACGTAGCTGGTGTTTATCCACACCCACCCCGGGTTGCTGTTGGCGAGGGACAACCTGATGGTACCGTCGGAGAACCTCGCTACTTCGTACTCGCCCTCCTTGTTTACTATTATCCCGCCTTCTGTGGTCGAGCTGCCCCGTCCCCTGGGATATATCCAGGCGCTGATCGAGAGGGAGTCCATCATCTTCAGTTTGGGCACTGCACCCACCTGCACGTAGTCGTCCACACCGTCGAAGCTGAGTGCCCATGCTCCGACCTTACCGGTGCTCCAAGTAGGCCCTCCTTGGAGTGTTCCGTTGCTGCCGTTACCAGAAGCATCAGATACCGTGCTGCCGCTGCCTTCGTCGAGGGTCCAGTGCGCAACAGCGTCTGTCGGTGAGGGAGGAAAAAACCTTCTCAAGACTTCGATACAGATGCGAAGTTGGCGTACCTGCTCGTTGGACGTCAGATCCCCGAACGGTTGAAAGAACTCCTGCGTGAGGTCTTCTAGCTTGAGCGGCCGTGGCTGGCTTCCCGAGGAGGTGACCGTCACGTGCGACCGGGCGAACTCGAGCAGATCCCTCAAGTACGCTAGCGGGCTAACGTTGTCCTCCTGGTCGCCGGGCTTAAAGGAGAGCGACGCCCTCACCGGCTTCTCTTTGGGAGCCGATACGTTGTTCTTGTTGTCGCGGGCGTAGATTTTGATCGTGTGGAAGTCGGGGGGAATCTTGACCTCAGCGGCCCACGTTGACCAGTTGGCTCCCGGCGGGGTCATTGCTTGAGTCACCTCGGGTTTGTCATCAACCGTTAACCAAACGCTATTAACCCCACTCTGAAGATCGGTCGCTGTTCCCGAGACCGTGATTTTGGCTCCCGTTTCGTCTCCCAGCTTTGTAAAGTAGTCTGGCGGTTCGTTTACGTTCACGGTAGGAGCCGTGTTGTCCACGGCTTCGATAGGAACGGGTTGTGTCGTCGCGATGTTTCCGAAGCCGTCCTGCGCGCGGGCCGTGACGGTGTGATTGCCGTAGGGCACCTTGCAGATGGCGGTCCAGTCCGACGTCGGCGAGGGCGTTGCGCGCACGAACTCCTTCCCGTCTATCCCGCACTCGACCCACGCGATCCCGTGCTCGTCCGATGCCGAGCCCTTGATCGTGGCCTCGAGCAGTGCGTCGGGGCCGTACACCTTACCGCCGTTCGGGAGAGGGCTGATGGTCAGCTGCGGTGGGGTGCGGTCGAAGCGCACCGACACCACTACGGTCACCGATTGACTGATGGGAAATTGCTCCGGAGCGTCGGTAAAGCCCCAATACCACCCCCGCGCCGTGATCGTGATCATGACGTTGCCCTCGTCGAGGGCCAATCCCCGGTAGGACCAGTTATTTCCGCTTCGTTGAGCATTTCCCCAGGAGCGCCCGCTGCCCAGTTGAACGCTTACGGAGGTGATTGCACCCCCGTCTCTGGATACCAAACTGGCGGTACCGCTGACGTTGATCCACGCCCCGCTCGTCGGCCCCCAGAAGACCGCTCCCGCCTGAGGTGATGCAACCTGGATGGTGATAGCCACAGGAGGCTCCTTTCATCTACCCTCTTTGCGAGCGTTGTCTGGGCCACACCCAGTCGCTCGCACATCTCGGCATAATTCGACCGCGTAGCAGAGTCCGGTGATGGTGAGCATAGGCCTCCCCACTTAAACACGAGGGTCTAATCGCTTGATGATCTATGCCTATGCGCCTAACCGATTCATCTAGGCCTGATAACGGCCCGGGCCTTGACACACAGTTCCAGCATTTGGCCTCAGATCTAGCTACCGCCACAGACGTTGCCAGCGTCACAGCAAATGCGGTGTTGACTGATCGATCATGTTGTGTGTCGCATACGTACCACCAGTAGCGACTTGCGTGCCGAGAGCAGCCGCAGCAAGTGGAGCGGCTAATCCTCCTGTAAACGCGGTCACGGCAACTGCCGCTCCAATTGCAAACCACAGCATGGCTGTTGCGTGCTTCACCGGTGTCTTTCCTGCTTGTGCGACACCCATTAACGCTCCCTCTTCCTCCGTCGACTTTATGGTCTTTAACGTAATATCGGCGACGGCCAAAGCAGTGCCCACTACTACTGCGCACGGCAACCTGGCGGAAACTGGCAGTCACTTTGTTGGCTCCACCCTCACCTGGCGGGCCCAGTCGTCATAGCGCCTTAGAGCAGCATCCAAAGTCTGTCCCATTGTCTCCTTGGGGTGTTCGCTTTGGAATTCGGACCATCTCTTCACGTCACGATTCTCAGGGTCATACGGCTCCAGCGGCGTGCCGAGGTTAGTGCTCGCATAGTCGCGGAGAACCGCAATCTGCTCGGTGGAGTCTTTGGCCGCAGTTACCTTGTCAATCAGCTCTTCCAGCTGAGCGGGGGTGATCGCTTGTGAGCCTTTGAGGGCCTGAGCCGAGAAAATGGAATACAAATCACGGACGTACTGCGCGTACAGCGCTCGTCGAGTCGTGATCTCGTCCGGCGCGGTGCCATTGGGTCCGTGCCCCAGAGGCGGACCATAGGTCTTCTCTCGCTCATCCACTTCTGGAGTATCAGGGTCGTCATACAGCCGTGTATGAGCATAACTATCGCCGAATGCGTGTGAGGCCAAACCATGGGCCAACGTTCCTGGTCGGAGATTACGAAGTACATCGGCCCGGAACTGACGCTCGGCTGCAACGTTGTTGTCAGTGAGCGCGTGTCCACCGCGGTATACCGTATTCATGGCAGCCCACAGCTTCTCTCGCTTGGCGGCTTGCTCGGATTTTTCCTGCTCTCCTCGAGTCGCCCTCACCTGCCTATTGTTTTCGGCTACTATCGCGGGGATGCCAACCGTCTTCGCATCTAGCTCTGCGACTTCATCAGGCGTCTGGGCAAAGAAAGCGATCCGGTACGCCGTTTCAGAAGAGAAACCTGCTGCCAACGCCACAACATAGACCGTGTAGTAATGGCCGGGCTCAGCCCACACCCCGTTGGGATCCCGGAACCTTACCGGGTTATTACGAACATACCCATAGGGATTGATACCATCTACCATGCCACCGGGGTCGCAGCTGACCCACCGCGCCAACCACGGCGCGTAGTAGCGGGCCCCGTGGTAATAGAGACCGCTCTCATCGTCGCGCTCCTTGCCGGTGAAGCGGTAGCGCTTCTTCGCGAAGGACCCAAAGCTGGTCTCGCCGTAGGGTGCGTACTCCTCGCGGTTGACCCAAGAACCGGCGCCGTCTACGATCACGTTGCTGCTGCCGAGATGGTCGTCCAAGTGGTATTTCACCACTGGGGTAGCATCGTCCGCGAACGCCTTGCCGATGCGCACCTGCGCGATCCGGCTCTGATCGTCCATCACGTGCAACGTGTTGTTCTCCTGGATCGTGCCCGCTTTGACGATACGCTGATGCTCAAATACACCATCGATGTAGACCGTCACTTCGACCTGTCCGCTCTTGCGCACCAGCTTCTTCACCCGCTGGCCAGCCGAGTCGTAGAAGTAGTGGGCGTAGACTGTGGGCTCCGAATCCCCTATCTGGGTGCGGAAGACTCGCATCCTGCCCGAGTGGTCCCACTCGTAGTTACGTGAGGCGTCTTCCCGCACGAGGTTCCCGCTGGCGTCGTAAGCGTAGGCGTAGGACTTCGCGCCGACGGTCACCTTTGCCAGGCAATTGCTGTTGGGAGCCAGCATCAGCACCCGGGTGAAGGCGCCGCTGGCCGCCTGGTGCTGCAATCGCTCCAGGTTGCCCGCCGGGTCGTACTGGTACGCTTCTTTGTACGCCTGCGTCCTGGTGATGTCGGAGCAGCGCGGCCCCACGTTCCACGGCGCAGGCGGCGGGGCGTCGCACTCGCGGCCTGTGGCCGAGAGCAAACGGTAGAGCGAATCGTAGGTGAAGGCCCGATCCAGAGTATTAGGCTTGGCTGCCAGACCGCTGCCGGGCGTGCGGTCGTGCAAGGCCAGCAGGTTGCTGACGAGGTCGTACTCGTAGGCGAAGTCCTGGAGCGGCGCTCCAGTCTGGTGGTAGGTGAGAGCGTTTGGCTTGGTGTAGCGCTCGGTGCGCATCCGCAAGAGGCGGAAGGTATTGGGGTCGTAGGCGTGACGAGTCATCACGCCGTTGCCATAGGCGACGAGCATTCGCTGGCCTTTGGCATTGTAGGCGATGCGCTCCACGTAAGACTTGCCGTCAAACTCCACGCTCTCTAAGGTTCCTGCCCGGTTGTACCGCGGGCGCAGCTCCTTGTGCGTACCGCTCACGTCCTGCGGGTAGCGCATTGTCTTGACACGGTTCAGGGCGTCGTAGGCAATCGAGGTGCGGTAGATGACCGGGTCGAGCAGCTTGCCGGCGTGGGTCTCCAGGGTCATACCTTGTGGGGGTTGCCAGTTAACCCGGAAGGGTTTCACCTGCCATTTCGGTGGGGGTGGACTGAATACGGCCAGGATTGCAGCATCGTCGATCACTCGTCGCGTCTTCACCAGGACGTTGCCGTTGAAGTCGTACGCCTCGAAGACAACGAGGCCCGCCTCGTCGTAGTGTCGGTAGGGTTTGCCCAGCAGGTTTCCTCTAGTGGCCTGCGCCGCGGTCAACCCGGAAATTGCGTCGTCACCGTAAATCTGCATTTCGCGCAGGGTGAGCGGCTGGCCGATTCCGTCTCGCGCCCACAGCCGAACCGGACGGTTCAGCGAGTCGTAGGCGTTAAGCCTGAGCGCACCCTTGCTATCACGCTGTTCGAGGGTGTTCCCGGCGGCATCGAGCACAACTCGTCTTGGTCCAGCGTCAAGCTGCTCGGTCCGGAGCGCCCGGTTGGCGAGATCGTAGGCGTGCCGGAAAGCGATCCGCCCCAACGGATCGGTGACGGTGATGAGATTGCCGCGGACGTCGTAGGTCGAGTGAGTCGTGTACCAGTTGGCCGAGTCCGGTCCGTTGCGCTCGACGCTTTGGACCATGCGGCCCAGGGCGTCCACCACAGTGCTTGTCGGCGTGTTTCGATGGCTCTGGTAGCTCATCGAGGCGGTGGGATGGGTGCGACCAGCGTTGTCGTTGGCGTCGTAGGTGTAGATCTCCCAGGGGGTGGGAGCGAAAACGTCCGGGTTGGCGGGGTCGGCGGGTACGCCGTAGATCACCCGCTGCTCGGAGCCGTCCGGATTGAAAATGCGGAGCACCTGCCCACGCGGATCGTAGAACGTCGTCGCTTTCTGGCCGAGCTGCGCGTCCGTCGGTGGCTTGTACTCCCAACCCTCTGAGAAGAACGGCTCGTACTTCTCGACCACGCGCCCCTTGTTGTCGTAGGTCTGCCAGCCGCTTACCACCACGCGCGGCTTATTCGCGGGGTCGGTAACGACGTGGCCGACGGCGTCGCCACCCGGATCGGTCTGGGGTGCTGGCAAGACTTGGTTGCCAAAGGTGGGATCTCCGCCGAAGACTACGTCCTCGGCGTGTGTGCGAGTCTGGAGCAGGCGACCGAAGCCGTCGGAGTATTCCACCGTCGCGATCGTCTCGTCCCGTTGCGGCAAGGGAACGTCGGCTTCCGTGTCGTGGTAAATCTGGCGGATGGAGCGTACGGAGATGGGCTGACCGCGGTCGGCAAACGCCAGGAAGTCGTACGCCATCCCGACGCTAGGCCTCTGCCGGTCGCCTTCGTCACTCACGAGTTTGCCGAGGATCCATGTATCCTTCAGAAGACCGAGAGGCGTGAAGGTGAAGCGGGTATGGTTGCCGTTCGGGTCGGTGACTTCGTTGGGCTGGAGGACACGGTAGTCGTACTCAGCGTTTGTCCTCAGGCCGACCGGGTCGGTGACCTCCTTCGGTAGCATGTGGTAAGGCTCGTCGTAGGTGATCGTGGTATCGCGTCCCAAAGGGTCGCGCCTGGCCATGACCAGCCCGTGACCTATACCGCCAGGGCCGTCGTGGAAATCGTAGCGCCGACGCTCGGTAGCCACGAAGTAGCCCCGTTGGTACTCCGCTCCGCCCGGCTGGTAAGTGTACCCCGCTAGCGCGGGCAGCCGTGTGCGGAACTCCTGCGGATACTCGGCCGTCCAGGCAGGAGAACCACCGGGGGCCAGATAGGCTGGCTCTTCCGGGGGAGTTCGCACCGCGTCGCCGCTCTTGTAGGCCTCGTGCAAGACGTCTTCGGTAAGAACCAAACTCTCCGTGCGCACGGGGGCTCCGTAGTCGCCGACCTTGCCGAAGGGTAAGCCCAGAAAGGTTCCATTGCCGGGCCTGGAGGTGTCGCGGTCAT
>Ga0126314_10000837_pt1 | contig 14610 bp, 12 predicted proteins | sample Plot105B_FD_92535 | JGI IMG/M metagenome (GOLD analysis project Ga0126314, IMG submission 92535) | Serpentine soil microbial communities from UC McLaughlin Reserve, CA, USA - Plot105B | ecosystem: Environmental > Terrestrial > Soil > Grasslands | place: USA: UC McLaughlin Reserve, Lake County...
CGTTCCGTGGCGGAGCTGTCCCTTCAGGCCCAGGCCGCGAACCGGACCGGAGACCGGGACCAGGAGGCGAGGCTGTTGAGACTCGCCCTGGACTCAGGGGCCTCCAGCGCGGAACGCCTGGGGTTGCTCAACCGCCTGTGTGACGCGGAGCTGGCCCTGGGCCGTCGACGGGAGGGGCTGGCCGCGTGTAATCAGGTTTTGACGGAAGCTCCGGGCTCCAGTGCGGCGCAGGTGGCGCGTCGTCGGCTGAGCCGTGAGTCGGTCTCGGTTGAAACACCGGCGGTGGATTCTCAGCCCGCGCCGTAAACTCCCGCGATTTTTCAGCAAATGGGACGGTGTAGGCAGGTGGAGCTGGCCATTTGACCGATGCGTCTCATGGGCGCTGATCGAGATAATGGCACCATGGGAATGGAACAGGAATCGCGGCCGCGGGGGGCGGCAGGCCGGCAATCCGGTCAGGCCATGGTCGAAGCGGCGATGATCATGCCCCTGGCGGTCTTCATGACGCTGGGCATCATCCAGCTCACGCTGATTCAGCACGCCAAGCTGATGACCGAGTACGCCGCGTATCAAGCGGCGCGTGCCGGCGTCGTGTGGAACGGCAACAACGAGCGCATGCATGACGCGGCCATCGTCGCGCTGCTGCCCACGTTGGGCCGCACCGACGACATCGTCAATCTGGCGAAGACCTTCGCCATCCATCAAATCTACGACTCCGCGATGCGCACGCTGAACTTCGGCGGCGGCGTGGTGCCTCGGACGGTGAACGGCTCGAACCTGTTCGGCCTCATCCGCGTGGACACCATCAACCCGGCGTACTTCACGCCCATCGACACCATCTGGAAGCTGCGCACCGGCTACAACTGGCAGGAGCTGGACTTCGACGGCGCGGACAGCTTCCCGGAGGTGCCGTCGCTGGAGAACAACATCCGCAAGTTCTTCAACCTGCCTGAGCCGGATGACTCGGAGCTCGTCTACCGCAAGGCGACGCGGCTCACCATCCGCCTGCGCTACTTCTACGAGATGAAGATTCCGTTCGCGAACTGGATCATCTTCACCGCGTGGTACGCCTCCAACGCGCAGGTCGCACTGCGCGGCGCCATCGACCGGGCCACCCTCGTTCCCAGGTCCAACATGATGGCGGATGGTGGCAACCTCACGCCCCTGGCCGCGATGGCCAAGGGCATTGACCACGAGCAAGGCTACAACTCCCTGTATCCCGCCGAGATGTGGGTGCTCTGGGGGCTGGCTACCGGCAGCATCCCGCTCGTCTCCAGCCTCGTGGGCAAGCGCTACTTCATGCCCCTGACGGCGACCTACACGATGCGCATGCAGTCCAACTTCCACCGCAAGTGGATCATGCACCTCAACCCCGACTGGGGCCTGTAAGAGGACTCACGCACCATGTTCACTCGAATCCTCCGACAGAGCTTCCAGCGCCAGGAGGGCCAGGCCCTCATCCTGGCCGCATTGATGGTGCTGGTGATGTCCATCGCGGTGCTGACCACCGTGAACATCGGACACACCGTGCACGAGCGCGTCCGCCTGCAGAACACCTCGGACGCCGCCGCCTACTCCATGGCCGCCATGGAGGCGCGCGCGTTCAACTTCTACGCGTACGCCAACCGCACGCAGGTCTCGCACTACGTGTCGGCGATGATGTGGCACTCGCTCATCTCGCTCATCTACGCGGCCGAGGCGTTCTTCACGGACCTCTTCGGGTTCATGAAGACGCTCAACCCGTGTGCAGGCAAGAGGAAGAAACTGTGGATCGTCCTCTGTCCCATCCTCGAGGTGGTTCCGTACGTGGGGCAGGTCATCAAGGCGATCAACAAGATCATCACCCTGTACAAGACCGCCTTCCTCCAACCGCTCCAGAACCTCTTGCGGGGGGCCAACCCCGATAAATGGTTGGGGAAGTACATGGTGCCGGCGCATCGGGTGCTCAACGGCGCCATGTATTTCATGTCTCAGGCGGTGATGATGTCGGCCACCACGCACGTGATCCAGACGGCGCAGGGGGTGCTGGACGCGAACGACAAGAACCTCAACTCGATGGCCAGCCAGTTGGCGACGGGCTTCTACAGCCAGTGTCTCTTCAGCCAGTCGCACAGCGCTCACGCCGGCGGCAAGCCGCTGAACCCGGGCACGTGGAAGAACCCTTTCGGCGCGCTGGATGTGACGAAGTACAAGGCCAACGACGACATCGCCCGCGTCAAGCGCTCCATGGGTGGCATCACCAACGCGACCCGCTACGCGTGTGATCGCGATGGCGGCATGTGCCCCGAGCGCTTCACCACCTCGCGCGAGCTGGGAGACATCCTGCCTCTGCCGGACGCGCTCGGCTTCCTGCGCGACATGCTGAACAACGGCGTGAATGCTCCCGGAATCATGGAGTTCAAGAAGATGGGGCAGACGCGCATGCTGTCCGCGACGTTCCCCACGGCGAGGACCATCATGGACTCGCGCAACTTCATCCGTGACTGGAACGACAACCTGAACCCCTGGGGCATGACGGCGCAGGGCGACAACATGGGCGCGGACGACCTGTACTGGCTCAAGCTCGGCCCCGCCGAAGTCGACGTGGGCGTGGGCAAGGCGGACAACCCGCTGTCCTGCAACAACAAGGACCCGTACACGCGCTGCTTCGGTGACAACCGCAAGGGGCTCAACGACAAGGGCGGCATCAAGCTGCCGTACCGTCACACGCTCAAGCCCAGTGTCTGGGCGCTGAACGACAAGGACACCGGCAGCGTCAAGGGGGGTGTCCACTGGCGCGTGCACTACCCCAACAACAGCGAAGGGTGGCGCAACCACACGGCGCCGAGGGGCGTCGAGCGGCAGGTGGGCGTCCACACCGAGAAGGTGTGCGTCCTCGAGCTGCTGGTCTGCTGGTTCAAGGTGGACGTCTACACGGCGAACGTGCGCCCGGCCCAGGACGGCAACCACCCCTGGGGCGGTGTCACGCCGTTCATGCACTTCGAGCCCGGTCAGTATGGCGGGAGCGTCTGCAATCCGATGGCGAACGCGGACAAGGCCAACATGGCCAAGCGCACGATGGACTTCAACCAGCCCTCCGCCTGGGTCGCGCTGAACAAGTCCCCGGAAGAGGTCGTGAACAAGGCCAACACGGATGGCACAGGGTCGAACGCTCCCGCGCTGCTGAACGACGAGGGCAAGGTGAAGTTCAGCTTCTCGGCGGAATCCGAAGGTCTGGAGATGCTGAACAACCGCAAGAAGTTCCTCAGCCTCACCGAGGGACTCAACGTCATCTCCCGCGGACAGAGCTACTACCACCGGCCGGGCAACTGGACCGAGCAGCCCAACTTCTTCAATCCGTACTGGCGTCCGCGTCTGGCGTCCGTGTACCAGGGCCGCAACCAGCTTCCCGTGGTCGGGTCCATGCTGGACGCGCTGCCTGGCGCGCTCCAGGGCTTCGCCCCGAAGGTCATGACGCACTGAGGACCGCGATGAGAACCCCCATGTCCCGAAAGAGTTTTCGTCGCGGCGCCGCCACGGTGGAGTTCGCCCTCTCCGTGCCACTGCTCGTCATGATTCTGATGTTCAGCATGTACCTGACGGAGTTGGTCCGGGCGAAGCTGAAGCTCCAGGAGATGGCGCACTACGCCGTCTGGGAGATGACCAGCTACACGCTCACCGACTTCGCGAAGGGCAACCACGACGCCGCGTTCGAGGATGCGCGGCAAGAGGCGCACACGGAGCTTCTCGAGCGCTTCAAGGACATGGACTCCGTGGAGCCCAACGGGCCCGCGGGGTCGTTCATCGCGCGCTACAGCTCGGTGCAGGGCACCATCACCAACAAGGAGATTCCCTTCCTCGAGTCCGGGATGCTGGGCAATCCTGGCAGCACGGGCGAGGGTGGAAGCCTGGGCGCTGGGGTGCTGAGCATGCTCAACCGGGGCGCGGGAGCGGTGCTGAACACGTGGGGTTTCAACAACAAGGGCTGGGTCGAGTCCGAAGTCACGATGAACTTCGACAACGTCATCATCCCCCGCAGCTACCTCGACGAGAACTCCGGCCCTGGCGGCTTCTTCAAGTCGGACACGTTCGGCGGTCAGGACCTGTCCAGCATCCCCATGCGGTCGAAGTTCTCGATGTACGCGAACGGCTGGCACCTGCCGGACGGCGGTGACGCGGTGGTCCGGGACAGGCGAGCAGGCAACCACCGGTCTGGCAGCGACCCCCACGGCCTGCATGTGCAGGTGGAGCGCATGGTGTTCCTCGGCCTCACGAAGGCCCTGGACGGAAGCATCGGCGGCATCCTCAACTTCCTGGGGAGCTTCCTGCCGAACTTCTTCGGCACCTTTGTCGTCGCGCGAAACTACGGTATCGATCCCCAGCAGAAGGGGAACTGCAACGGCCTCACCGGCTATGACGGCGCTGCCAGCAGCGGTCTGCATGCGATGAGGGACCTGTTGGACAATGACAGGCCGGACTGCTTCGACTCCGCGCCGTTCCGCGACGAGATGACCTACGGGGACAGCAACTACATCAAGGTGTTCCTGGCGCGCGGGCCGCACTTCATGGGGTGCAAGAGGGCCATGGCCGACGACCCGTCGGATCCGGACGCCACCCAAGAGGCGACGAACAAGGATGAGCAGGACAACAAGATTCGCTGTGAGCAGTAACGTGCTGGTCCGCCGGCTCCTGCTCGGTTTCGCGCTCCTGGCCGTCTGGCCGGCGCTCGCCGAGCAGGAGGTGCCCGTCTATCCGGGCACCGTCCACACGCGCATCGGCAACGACCTCATCATCGGGGGCGAGTACTACCGGCTGGCCTACTTCACGACGACCGACCCCATGAAGAAGGTGGCGGCCTACTTCGCGCAGAAGTGGCGCGACGAGGGCTACCCCACCGTGGTGGAGGGAGACCTGGAGGACGAGGCCGTCGTCTCCGCCCTCTTCACGCGAGAGGGCTTGCAGCGGGGCGTGGTGTTGCGCACGCACCTGGGCAAGACGGTGGGCTTCACGGCGCTGCGCGACCTGTGGACCCGTCCTCCGAAGTCCACCCCGTCCGGGCTGATAAAGCTGGAGGGCACGCTCTACAGCCAGGACCTGGCGACGCGGGATGACCCGGGCGGCTCGCAGAACCGCACGTCGCTGGTGACGGGAGATTTGTCGGACGTGCAGCAGCGGGTGGGGGCGGAGCTGACGCGCCAGGGCTTCGAGCCGGTGCGCAGCACGGCGACCAAGCTGGGGGGCGGCACGCAGGTGACGATGGAGCACGCGCGCAAGGGCGAGCAGGTGATGACGACCATCTCCCAGGTGGACGACGGGATGTCGACCGTCATGCAGACGTGGGTGGGGACGGACCGTCCGGACGGCGTGCCCAACAACGATGCGGTGCGCAAGAGCCGCGAGGCGTGGGAGCAGGAGCAGAAGGCGAAGGCGGCGAAGGGGGCGGGCAAATGAGGGTGTCGTGGGCCGTCATCGCGGTGGTGCTCATGGCGGCGCCCGCGCGCGCCGAGGAGAGCCCCGCGGCGCGTGAGGTCATGTCCCATCTGTCCCGAGGCGCTCGCAGCGCGCGCGTGGGCGACTGGGTGACGTACCGCTTCGACGGCGGCGCGGGGGGCCAGCGCATCTACTACTGGCGCATGGCGGTGGTGGGGGAGGAGAAGGACAAGCAGGGCCGGGACGCGGTGTGGGTGGAGATGGAGGCGGGCACGCATCCGGCCATGAAGTCCCCCCTCATGCAGATGCGCATGCTGGTGGCGCGCGAGGGCGAGCAGATCCGCTACGACGCCATCTCCCGGCTCTTCGTGGGCGGGCCCACGGACCGTCCCCAGGAGTACTCGGAAGAGGCGCTGGACCACGTCCTGAAGAAGATGGACCAGCAGGAGAAGGACGACAAGGACGGCAAGGTGGTGGATCCGGAGGACGCCAAGGTCACCCTGCCGGCGGGGATGAAGCCCGTGTTGCGCACCGGCAAGGAGATGCGGGTGATGACGCTGGCGGGCACCGTGACGGTCGTCCCGGTGGAGGTGATGGTGAAGAAGACCGTCATCAAGCGGATGTGGATCAGCCGCGAGATTCCGTTGATGCAGATGGCGAAGATGGAGATTCCGGGCATCGCCCATTCGATGGAGGTGGCGGAGTACGGTATCGACGCCAAGCCTCGAATGGTGCTACCGCCTCCCTCCGCGCCTAAAATCCGCCTGGAGTATGCGGACCGCGTCTTCCCGGACCTGCCGGGGATGGACGCACCCCAGGAACCCGCCGATTCGGAGAAAACCCCATGAGCTTCCCCAAGACGCAGCGCCTCCGCGCCTCCCGACGTGGGCAGGCCATGGTCGAATACTCCATCCTGAACTGGGTGCTGGTCGTCGCGCTCGTCATCGGCGCGTCGGTCAAGATTCGCTGGACGGATGACGTCCAGTCGAACGTCATCGACCTGTTCATGCGCTCGTACCAGATCTACTACGACTCCTTTTATTTCGTGCTGAACCTGCCGTTCCCGTGACGACCCGGAGCGAAGTGGGGGCGGTGTCGCCCCTGTGGCTGAGGCTGCTGCACGCGGCCGTGTTCCTCGCCATGGCGGCGGGCGTCATCTACGTCGCGGTCCCCGAGTGGCGGCACATCGCCCGGGTGCTGGCCCAGTCGTTCCACGTGGGGCCGCCGCCGCGCTGGACGCTGCTCGCCGGTTCCCTGCTGGCGGTGGTGAGCGGGCTGCGCCTCGTCTGGGGGCTGGTGCGAGCGCGGTCCGTGCCGCTCTGGGTCTCGGCCACCGTGCTCTTGTCCGTGGTGGGCGCGGTGGGCGCGGGGGATGGGCGCCTGCTCAAGGAGACGCGCTCGGAAGAGGTGGTGAACCTGTCCCTCTTGAGGGTGGCGCGGCGGGTCCACCTGTCGATGGTGCAGGAGCTTCAGTCGCACGGCGAGGCGCCCACGGATGAAGCGTCCTGGCGCAAGGCGCTCGAGGTGGCGGGGCCCAATCACCAGCAGGTTCGCACCCGCGAGTTCCGCCCCGTGCCCGTGCAGATGGTGTGGCTGGAGTCGGAGGAAGCACGTCCCTCGCCGCTCATTCCCGGCGCGCTGTGGGTGCACGTGACGCCGGATGGCATCGGCTTCAGCATCCGCCTGGTCGGCCTCCGAGAAGGGGAGCCCGTGCTGCTGCGCGACGACCGCGACCGGGAACTGGTGCTGCGCGGCCTCTACAACCCGGACCTGCCTCCTCCCACGAAGCCCGACGCGTCGCCCATCGAGCAGTTGTCGCCGTCGCCCACTCCCTGACACGTCCGATGATGCACACCGGTGTTGCCGACGACCCGGGAGTCAGCCAGTCTCGGACCACCTCATGACGCGGTGGCCCAAGGCCGGAGGGTCGCTTTCGCATCAACGACGAGGACAAGGAGCGCGCAATGGCGCATGCGGCCTGGAAGTGGACGGTCGTCGCGGCGGCGGTAGGGGCAGCAGGAGTGCTGGCTTGCAGTGACGACGGCGATGATGGCGACGGCGGCGGGAGGGACGGCGGCCCCATCACCTTCGACGCGGGGGTGAACAAGGAGCGGCCCGGCTTCGGTGAGGACCCCGGGGCTCCCGTGGGCACCACCTTCACCTTGCCCCCGGGCGTGGAGATCGTCGGGCCGCTGTACGGCGCGAGCGACGCCACCAAGGACTGCGGCAATGGCGTGGCCCCGGTGGGCACGGGCCCCGCCGTGCTGGTCTGCGTTCCGCTGCGCAACAACACGGGGGCTCCCGTGCAGGTGACGTTCCCGCCGGGGCTCGTCATGCTCAACGTGTCACCCAGCCGAATCCAGAACGGCATGCTCATGGGCCGCGTGCGCATCAACGTTCCTCCCACGGGCATTGGCCCAGGAGGCATCGACGGAGGCGCAGACGGCGGTGGCGAGGAGGAACTCTACGTCGTTCCGTTCCACCTCTATTGCCTCAACGAGGCGCGTGGTCCCTCCGAGCAGGACGGCCCCTTTGACCTGGGCCCCGTCTCCACGGACCCCGACATCCTGGAGCTGCTGAACCTGCTGGAGGGGAAGACCATCGACAACGAGGACGAAGCCGACGTCGTCCAGGACGCCCTTTACAGCATCACCGAATACAGCGGGTTGACCGAAGAGGACCGGGAAGCCATCCGGAAGCTCTGACGCAACCGCTGATTTCGACAGGGATGGCGCGGGATTCGGTGCTGTCGCGGGAGGTGGTTTTGACACCTGCTGTATCGCACGGCTAACATCCCGCGCCATCGGCGCCAGGTGCGCCTTTCTAGATTTCTACACCCTCGAACGCCTTCGCCGCCGAACGGCGCCCCCCCGTTTTGGAGGTTCCTGAACCATGCTGAAGGGCAAGACCCCGCTCGTCGTCGCGCTCGTACTCGGCCTTCTCGCCGGTGTCATCGCGTATTCCGCCATCAAGAAGAAGGAAGCCGACGTGCGCCGCGGCTGGAACCTGGTACCCGTGGTGGTCGCGGCCCAGGACGTCCCCGAAGGCACCGTCATCACCTTCGAGATGATCTCCCAGCGCTCGGTGCCGGAGCAGTTCGTCACCTCGTCGGTGGTTCGTCCTGACTCGGCGTCCTACGTCGTGAACCAGAAGGTGCTCGTGGCGCTGCAGGCGGGTGATCCGCTGCTGTGGAGCCAGTTCGAGACGACCAAGGCCGCCGAGCGCCTGTCCTCGAAGGTGCAGAAGAAGATGCGCGCGATGACCATCGAGGCGAAGAACACCACCGCCGTCGGCGGCTGGATTCGCCCGAATGACCACGTGGACATCATCGGCACGTTCCGCGACCCGCAGACGGACGAGAACGTCGGCGTGACGCTGCTGCAGAACATCATCGTGGTGGCGACCGGAAAGATCACCGGTACCACCAACGTCAACCTCATCCCGGAAGGCCAGCGCGACTACAACAACGTGTCGCTGATGGTGCTGCCGGAAGAGGCGGAGATCCTCGTGCTGGCCGCGGAGCTGGGCGCACTGACGCTCAGCTTGCGCAACGAGGACGACGTCGACCTCATCGAGGAGCGCGGCCGCGCCACCATCAGCACCCTGCTGTCCGGTGAGCGTACCCGCGTGCTGGAAGCCAAGCGCCGGGAGATCATCCAGATCATCAAGGGCGGCAGCGAGAAGGCCGCCGCCGCTGGCGCCCAGTAGTCGGCGCCACGCCGCCCTCACCCCCAGGGAAGCGCGCCCATGCTTGCCGGAATCGTCCTCCTCCTCGTCACAGGCTCGGTCTTCTTCTTCAGCCTGGTGATCTTCAGCGTCCTCTCGAAGGCGTATGAGCAGTACCAGGAGCGCTACGTCGCCAAGTCGATGAACGACTTGAGCGACATGTTCCTCTTCATCGATGCGCGTCAGATGTTGGTCCTCAACATCGCGTGCATGTGCTTGCTGGGCATCCTGTCCTACATCATCTTCAACCCCATCCTGGCCGTCGTGGCCACGGTGTTCGGCTTCTTCCTGCCGATGTTGATGGTCAAGCACTACCGCAAGCGGCGCATCAAGAAGTTCAACGTCCAGCTGGTGGACGCGCTGCAGGCCATGGCCAACGCGTTCAAGGCCGGTCTCACCTTCCCGCAGGCCATCGAGCACGTGGCGCGCGAGGCGATGGCGCCGCTGTCGCAGGAGTTCGGCCTGTTCGTGAAGGAAGTGAAGCTGGGCGTCCCGCTGGAAGAGGCGCTCGTCAACATGGGCAAGCGCGTGGGCAGCGACGACCTGGAGCTGGTGGTGGTGTCCACCAACATCGCGCGCCAGCTCGGCGGCAACATGGCGGAGATGTTCGAGACCATGTCCACCGTGATTCGCGAGCGCTTCCGCCTGGAGGGCAAGATCGACGCCCTCACTTCGCAGGGCAAGCTGCAGGGGTGGATCGTGGCGGCCATGCCCGGCGTGCTGGGCATGGTGCTCAACTACATGCGGCCCGACCTGATGGAGCCCATGATGAACCACTTCTTCGGGTGGATCCTCGTGGTGATCATCGCGATCATGGAAGTGCTGGGCATCCTCATCATCCGCCGCATCGTCAACATCGATATTTGAGGGGTGCTCCGTGGACATCCTGACGCAAGTGTTGGTCGGCAGCTCCGCGCTGCTCTTCGCGGGGGCCATCGGCTTCCTCGGACTCGGTCTGTACCAGGTGCTCTTCGAGCGCTTCCTGTCGGAAGTGCGCGACGAGTCCCAGGGCGGCATGAAGGGCTTCGGCTCGGTGGCCATCCGCCGACTGGGGGCCATGAACCGCCGCTTCATCTGGCCCGGCTACGAGGCGAAGTCGCGCCGCAACCTCATCAAGGCCGGTGAGCCCCAGGGCTACAAGCCCGAGGACATGATGGCGCTCCAGGAAGTGAGCGCCGTGGTGGGCCTGCTGATGGGCCTGTTCATCCTCAATGGCACCGGGCAGAACCTGGTCTGGTCCATCCTGTTCCTGCTCTTCGGGATGTACTACCCGATGCTCTGGCTGAACGACCAGGTGAAGAAGCGCCACCTGCTCATCAGCCGCGCGCTGCCGTACAACCTGGACCTCCTGACGTTGTCGGTGGAGGCGGGTCTGGACTTCACCGCCGCGCTGGCCAAGGTGGTGGAGAAGGGCAAGGCGGGACCGCTTCGCGAGGAGCTGCAGCTGGTGCTCAAGCAGCTGAAGATGGGCAAGACGCGCGAAGAAGGCCTCAAGAGCATGATTGTGCGCGTGGACCTGCCGCCGCTGACGACGTTCGTCACCGCGCTCATCCAGGCGGACAAGATGGGCACGAGCTTGGGCAAGGTGCTTCGCATCCAGTCCACGCAGATGCGCATCGACCGCACGCAGCGCGCGGAGAAGCTGGCCGGCGAGGCTCCGGTGAAGATGCTCTTCCCGCTCATCGCCTGCATCTTCCCGACGGTGTTCATGGTGCTCTTCGGACCCATCGTGTTCCAGTTCTTCTTCGGTGAGCTCGCGTAGGGGGTAGTCCTCTGCCGATTCTCCTCTCCATCACCAAGGGGCTCCAGCAGGGCAGGGAGCTCGTCTTCGAGCAGGCCGAGGTGAAGATCGGTCGGACGTCGGAGAACGACCTGGTGTTGCATGACCATGGCGTCTCCCGTCTGCATGCCCGCATCATCCTGAGGGGCGGGCAGTACTTCACGCAGGACATGGGCAGCTCCAACGGGACGGCCCTCAACGGCAATGTGCTGAAGGGCGAGCAGCTCCTGCGCGATGGCGACCGCATCGGCGTGGGCCCAGTGGAGTTCACCTTCCTCTGGGTGCCCCCGGATGGGGACGAGGACGCCACGCGTCCCATCCGCCGCAACCCGCCGGCCCCGCCGCCTCCAGGCGGAGTGGAGCAACAGTACCTCCCCACGGGAGAGGTGCCGCTCGTCGCGCCCATGGCGCCGCGTCCGATACCGGTGCTGGCCGAGGACTTTCCCGCGCTGGCTCCGCCCAGCAGCAAGCGTCCGCTCGTCGCGCCCGTGGCGCCGCGTCCGATACCGGTGCTGGCCGATGACTTCCCCGCGCTGGCTCCGCCCAGTGGCAAGCGCCCGCTCGTCGCGCCCGTGGCGCCGAGCCTGCCGCTCTTGGAGCCCTTCGTGGAGGAGCGCACCGAGGTGGCCCTCACCGCCGAGCGCCTCGCGCTGCTTCCAGGCCCGCCGGTGATGGAGCAGGTCGAGGAGGAGCGCACCGAGGTGGCCCTGGCCATCCAGGTGCGGCCTGTCGCCACCGCCATTCCGCCGGGGTTCATCGAGCCGTTCGCCGAGGAGCGGGAGGAGCGCACGGAGCTGGCGCTGCCCACGCTCGCCGACCTCGGGCTCCTGCTGGAAGAGTCCTCCGTCGACGCGGACGCCACCCGGCCGATTCGGACCCGCGCCCCGGGGACCGAGATTCCGGTGCCTGCCCCCCTTGCGCTCGCGCCGGCCCCCCCGCCGTCGGCGTTCGTGCCGGAGACGACGAAGGTCACCTCCGCCCCCGTGCCCACGGGCCCCACCGCGGCGGACCGGGCGCGCAAGCGTCGGGAGCTCGCGAGCACGCGCGCCGGACAGCTCTGGCTGTGGTGGCGCGGGTTGCCGCTGGCCCGCAAGCTCCTGACGAGCACCGTGACGCTCTTCGTGCTGGGGCTGGCGGGCAGCGCGCTGGCCTTCGTGTTCCTGCCGGGGGGCATGGCCTCGGGCGGACAGGGGGCGGAGCCGCTGACCCTGGGTGTCGAGAACGTGCCCGACTCGTTCGGTCTGGGAGAGGGCGTGCGCTGGGAGCACTCCGACCAGAAGTCCTTCGACTTCCAGTTCGTCGCGCCCACCCGCGCGGTGGCCCTGCTGCACTACCAGGCCAGTGGCATCTCCAAGGAGGAGGTGTCCCTGTCCCTCAATGGCGTGAATCTGGGCTGGGTCCCCCCGGATACCACCACCACCGCCGAGCGCGAGCTGGAGCACATCCTCCCCGCCCGGACGCTCAAGCGCGGGGAGCTGAACAGCTTCGTCTTCGACAATGTGCGCAACCCCCCGGGCAATGAGACCTGGCGGGTCTGGAACCTGCGGCTGGAGGTCATCCCGGTGCCGGAGCTTCCTCCGGAGCAGCTGCTCGCGCAGGCGCGGGATTATGCCTCCACGGGCAGGCGGTTCTTCGACACCAAGGGCGTAGGGGCGGAGAACCTCTTCCGGGCCTGGCAGCAGTTCCGCTTCGCGTGGCTGACGCTGGAGGCCATGGACCCGAAGCCGGACCTGTACCAGGACGTCCGCTACCAGCTCTCCCAGGTCTCCGCCGAGCTGGACCACCAATGTGCCCAGCTCATGCTTGAATTCCAACGGAGTGTGCAGTTCCGGAGCGCGAAGAAGGCTCGGGCGGCGCTGCAAGAAGTGAGCAGGCGCTTCCCTACCACCGAGCATCGCTGCCACAATCTGGCCCAGGAAAAGGCGTTCGAGCACGAGCTCTGAGCTGGTGCTCTCTCTTCAGGAAGTCGGTGATTCGCCATGTCTAACGGTTCCCCTCCTGCTCGTCGCAGGCCTCCTTCCGGGACGCCCTCGGGCGGGACAGGAGCTCGCCCCGCGGCCCGCAGGACGTCTCCCGTCTCCGCTCCCCCGGCGGCAGCCTCCCCCCGGCTCATCTGCGTCGCGGGGCCCAAGTCAGGTGAGGAGTTCTCGCTGGAGGACGGCGAGTACGTCATCGGCCGCGCCGCGGACAACCCCATCTGCATCCCCGACACCTCCGTGTCGCGCAAGCACGTCATGGTGCGCAAGGCGGGCGCGACGTGGATGGTGAGCGACCTGGGCTCCGGCAACGGGACGCTCGTCAATGGCGAGGCCATTGGCGAGGAGACGCCCCTGGCCAACGGGGATGTCATCACCCTGGGCGACACGGAGCTTCGCTTCGAGGACGTGGTCAACTCCACGCTGATGGTGGCCGCCCCGTCGCGAGCGCGCACGGCAAGCGCCTCCTCTGCTTCCACCAGCCGTGGCTCGTCGCCGGCCCGTCCGCCTCCGCGCGTGGAGGGTGGCCGCGTGCGCAGCGCGCGCTCCTCCGCCATGGCGCCGCAGGACCCCGAGGTCCTGCGCAAGAAGATGCGGCTGAAGCTGCTCGCGGGCGGCGTGGTGGTGGTGCTCTTCGCCGGTCTGGGCATCGCGCGCATGCGCATGGTGAAGGAGCAGGAGGAGATTCTCGCCCGGAAGGGCCAGCAGGAATCCGTCCGCAAGGAGCTGAGCACCATCTTCCAGGACGCGAAGAACCTGGTGCGCGAGGGCAAGTGGGTGGAGGCCAAGGCGAAGCTCGAGGAGCTGTCCACCACGGCTCCCGAGTACCCTGGCGTGAAGGACTATCTCCAGCACGCCGAGCGCGAGATTCCCGTGCAGGGGCGCCTCATGGATGCGCGCGCCGCGCTGGCCAAGAACGAGCTGGGCAAGGCCTCCGCCGCGCTGAGCAAGGCGGGCGAGAGCCAGTTCCTCTACGAGCAGGTGAACGCGGCGAAGCGGGAGCTGTCGGAGCTGGCCGACAAGCGCACCCGCGAGGCGCGCACGGCCATGGACACCGGGCAGATTGACTCCGCGAAGGCCATCACCGACGACGTCATCAAGGCCTTCCCCGAGCACCGCGACGCCAAGCTCATCAACGAGCAGGCCGTGCAGGCCATCACCATTCGCGACACGCCCCGCGTGATTCCGACGGGCCCCGCGCCCAAGCCCTGGGAGCCCGCGGTGGAGCGCTTCCGCGACGGCGACATGTCCGGCGCCGTGGCCATCCTCAACGCGTGCATGTCGAAGAATCCGCAGTGCAAGAAGCTGCTCGCGCAGATGTCGGAGTTCAGCACGCTCTACAAGCGCCTGGAGGACCTGGACGCCAAGGGGCTCCAGAAGCTGCTGGCGCTGGACAAGGACATCACCGACGGGCGCACGAGCAAGATGGCGCGCAACGCGGGTACCCGCGCGGCGACCATCTTCTACAAGAGCGCCAGCTCGGCGAAGGCCGCGGGGCAGTGGGCTCGCGCCATGGAGTTCGCGCGGCGCACGCTCCAGGCCGACCCGGGCCATGCGGGCGCGGCGAACATCATCAGCGAGCTGAAGACGAAGGGGCGCGAGCTCTACCTCCTGGCCTACTCCCTGAAGGACGGCAGCCCGGAGGACGCGCTGCCCAAGTTCAAGGACGTGGTCGCCATGACGCCTCCGGATGACGAGTACCACGACAAGGCGAAGTCC
>Ga0126314_10000838_pt1 | contig 14605 bp, 13 predicted proteins | sample Plot105B_FD_92535 | JGI IMG/M metagenome (GOLD analysis project Ga0126314, IMG submission 92535) | Serpentine soil microbial communities from UC McLaughlin Reserve, CA, USA - Plot105B | ecosystem: Environmental > Terrestrial > Soil > Grasslands | place: USA: UC McLaughlin Reserve, Lake County...
AAACTCGGCTTCAAGGTGTCCGGGCACGTTCGGCTTACCGATCTCGCGATACTTGCCGAGAAACGTCGCGCTGATAGCGTCGGCGGTGCGTCCATGAAAGCCACCGGAGAAGGTGATGATCTTCTCGCGCTGCGTGAACATCCGGGCCATCCGCATCGCATTCTCGTTTGCTTCAGTGCCGGAGTTACAGAAGAACGCTTTGGTGAGCGCATCGGGAGCGATGGAAACAAGTTTCTCCGCCGCCCGCGCCCGCGCGCCTGAATAGACAAGGTTCGAATAGAACAGCAACTCGCCGGCTTGCTCGCGAATCGCGTTGACGACGTGCGGATGACAGTGTCCGGTACCGGCGACCGCGTGGCCGCCGTACAGGTCAAGATATTTGTCGCCGTCGCTGGTGTAGATCCAGACGCCGTCGCCACGCTCCGCGGCGATCGGTAGCTTTTTGTACGTAGCGACCTGAAACTGATCTTCGTTCGTCATAAATAAAATTAGCCGCGGATAACACGGATAAAATCCGGATTTTTATCTGTGTTATCCGCGGCTGGCTTTATGGATTGGTACCTACAAGCTTCAGGCCCGTGGTCTCATCCAAGCCGAACATCAGGTTCATGTTCTGAACTGCCTGTCCGGCGGCGCCTTTCACGAGGTTGTCGATTGCGGAGAACACAACGATCTGCTTACCACGCGCGGCGAAACCGATGTCACAGAAATTCGTCGTCTTCACCCAGTTGATGTCGGGCGATCCATTCACCAGGCGAATGAAGAAGGAGCCGTCATAATAGTCCGCGAAAATCTTGTGCAGCTCTTCCCCGGTCAGTTCCTGCTTTGCTTCAGCATAAATTGACGCAAAGATCCCACGCGCCACCGGCAGCGAGTGGGTCATGAACACAAGCTCGCTGGTCCAGTCGCCGGCGTGCGCCAGCTCCTGCTCGATCTCGGGAACGTGTTGATGAGTGAAAGGCTTGTAAGCGTAGAACGAATTCATCCGCTGCGGATGATGCGTGTTCGCGGCGGCCTTCGCTCCTGAGCCTGACGATCCGGTCTTTGCATCGACAACCACACGCCCGCTCAGCAAACGGTTGGCGACAAGCGGCGCGAGTCCAAGCAGTGTGGCAGTGGCGAAGCAACCGGGATTGGCGATCAGGCGAGCGTTCTTAATCGCGTCGCGATTGGTTTCAGTCAGACCGTAAACGAACTCTGCCTGCGATCCCATCGCGGTGTGCGGCTGTTTGTAGTATTCCTCGAAGACGCTCTGATCGCGGAGGCGAAAGTCGCCGGAGAGATCGATCGCTTTTACATGCGCCGGCAGACCTGGAACGACGTCCATCGCTTGCCCGTGTGGAAGCGCGAGAAAGACGCAGTCAATGTCGCTCAGATTTTGCGGCGCGTTGATGAAGTGAAGCTCCGTCAGGCCATTAAGATTGCGATGAACTTCACGGACTGGTTTACCTGCCTGCTCGTTAGCTGTGACGAAGACAATCTCGATGTCCGGATGAAAGAGCAGGATCCGGAGCAACTCCGACCCGCCATACCCCGAGCCGCCGAAGATACCAATCCTGATTTTGGGTGAACGCGTCATTTGGTTTAGTCATTCGTTGACAGGATTTTCAAGATTTTCAGGATTAACAGGATAATCTTGTATATCCTGCAAATCCTGTCATCCTGTCCAAAACTACCATTACACAGCGACAGCCTGATGAAGTTGAACCTTCTCCATCACCAAATGAAACAACGCGTCACCTTCACGCCGCGCATTTGCCGCGGGCACACTGAACTGCGTCTTGATGTAATCCTCGCCCATCTTCGAATCCGTCACTGAACCCGAGATCACATCGACCTCGACCCCGCGCCTGCGCAACAACTCGATGCCGCCCCAGGCGCCTACGTAGTCCGACGCGCAGAACACAAGCGCAGCCGTCGCTTCGAGCAGCTCGCCGTCGGCAAAAACCGTCTCCACTGAATACCCGCCGAGAATTCCATCGCCCAACTCTATGACGATCAAATCCGGGCTTGCCTCATTCAGGCGCGCAATGATTGCCTTTGCTGAAGGCGCGAGATCCGGAACGTCAACCGTGGAAGGCAAACCACAATCGAGAAAACTCGCGGTGGTGACCGCGCCGTGGTCCGACATGTTCAAGGTGTCGCGCAGACACGCGACTCCCGAGAGCTTCGCTGCGGCCACTCTTAAACCCGCGCGTGTAGCCTGCTTAATCAGCTCCGTGGCAGCGTAAGTCTTGCCGCTGTTCATGCTCGTGCCCGCGATCATGACGATCGGCGCGGTCTGACCCAGAGTCGTTCGCGGCGGCAGCGCGGCATCGGCGATGTTCATCACTCTTCCGCTTTCATCGCAGATTAATCCAAGCACTTCCAACTTGATGGCATCGCCGAGACTGGAATGGTGTCCGGTGCAATAACCGATCACGCCGCCCATGTTGAGCAGGTGCAGTTGATCGCCGCTTTGCAGCGACGCGGGAACATCGCCGACAAAACCTTTCAGCGCGCGACGCCGGCCGAGTACGCCAACCAACAGATCGCCCGGATTGATCTTCGCGAGTCTGCCCGTGGGCAGCTCGAGCATGTTGTAGGTGGCGCTGTCAGTGAGCGCGCGAACCACTACCACGTCGCCCGCCTTAGTGGAGTCAGAACCAGACACAAGCGCGACAGTCTTCGCTAATCCAAGCGGCGAAGTTGCCGAGCCGATCTTATCGACGTCGATAACGTTAATCTGCTTCATCGTCCACCTCCCAATCTGAGTCGCAGCGCATTCAGCTTAATAAAACCTTCTGCGTCGCGCTGGTTGTAAACCGTGTCTGCCTCAAAGGTCGCCACGTTCTCGTCGTAGAGTGAATTAGGCGAGCGCCGTCCAACTACCATCGCGTTTCCGCGAAAGAGCTTTAGACGAACATCGCCGTTCACGGTTGCCTGAGTCTCGTCGATCATTTTTCGCATCAGCTTGAACTCTGGAGCGAACCAGAAGCCGTAATAGACACTCTCGGCAAACTTCACTCCGAACGAGTCCCGCAAGTGCATCACTTCGCGACCGAGTGTGATCGACTCCAGCGCGCGATGTGCCGACTGTAAGATCGTCACGCCGGGCGTTTCGTAAACGCCACGCGACTTCATGCCGACAAAACGATTCTCAACCAGGTCCACACGCCCGATACCGTGCGCTCCTCCCAATTTATTCAACTGCTCGAGCAACGCGACTGGACCAAGTTGTTTTCCGTCGATCGCTACGGGCTCGCCTTTCACAAAAGAGATCTCAATGTACTGTGCCTCCGCGCGAGCATTCTCCGGCGAGCGCGTGAGCTGAAAAATAGTCTCGGGTGGCTCGGCCCAGGGATCTTCGAGAATGCCGCCTTCGTAGGAGATGTGCATCAGGTTCGCGTCGGTGGAGTAAGGCTTCTCCGCGGTCGCGGTCACAGGAATGTTGTGCTGCTTCGCGTACGCGATCAGGTCCGTACGCCCTTTGAAGTCCCACTCGCGCCATGGAGCAATGACTTTGATGTCAGGCTGAAGAGCGTAGTAGGTCAACTCGAAGCGCACCTGGTCGTTGCCTTTGCCGGTTGCACCGTGCGCAACAGCGTCAGCGCCTTCCTGTTGCGCAATCTCGATCTGGCGTTTTGCGATCACCGGGCGCGCGAGGGAAGTGCCCATCAGGTAAACGCCTTCGTAAACCGCATTCGCTTTAACGGCGGTCCAGACATAGTCGCGCACAAACTCTTCACGCAGGTCCTCGACATAGAGCTTCGAAGCGCCAGTCGCAAACGCCTTCTCTTCGAGACCCGACAACTCCGCGCCCTGGCCCACGTCGGCGCAGTAACAAACCACCTCACAATGGTAGTGTTCCTTCAGCCAGCGAAGCATCACCGAGGTGTCGAGTCCACCGGAGTAAGCCAGCACAATCTTTTTGATATCCGTCGTCATCCGTGTTTATCCGCGTTCCCAAACAGCTTCCAGATTTCCTTCACCGCAAGTCGCTGTGCCTTCCCATCCCGAACGGCGATGAAGATCGTGTCTTCGCCGGCAATCGTCCCCACTAATTCCGGAATCGCAGCCCCATCAATCTCAACCGCGACCGCCGACGCCAGCCCGGGGACAGTGCGCGCGATTATCAAAGCCTCGCCTGCATGGTCTAAACTCAGCAGGCCCCGTGCAGTAGTTCCGTTTGTCCGCGGCAACGTGTAATGGCCGTGATGTTTGACGACCCCGAGCTCTTCCAAATCGCGCGAGACGCTCGACTGTGTCGCAGGCACGCCCGTTCGCTCGAGCAGGGCACGCAGATCTTCCTGTGTGCCAATCGGCTTTGCCTGAATCAGGCTCGAAATCTTTTGCTGCCGCTCTCGTTTATTCATTGAACTTGCATAATCGATGCATAGATGCATAAACTAGCATGACAGTTGGTGCGGCGTCAAACTTTCAGGAGATCAGGTAATGGGTGAGTCGAAGAAGCTTTGGGGTGGCAGATTTGAAGGAAAGATCGATCCCGGTTTCGCCGGATTCAATAACTCCTTTCGCTTCGACCGCAGGTTATTCGCTGTCGATGTGACTGCCAGCATTGCTTACTGCCAGGCACTCGAGGCTGCGAGAGTTCTCAACGCCGACGAAGGAAGTCAGATCCGTGACGCGCTCGCGGCCATCCTGGAAAAAGGGAACGCAGACGACAACTATTTCAACGACGCCTCCGCGGAAGATGTGCACTCATTCGTTGAAGCACGGCTGATTGAAGCGACCGGCGACTTAGGTCGCCGCCTGCACACCGGACGCAGCCGCAACGATCAAGTGGCCACTGACTTGCGGCTCTGGCTGCGAACCGCGATCGACGACCTAAACGAAATTCTCCGAGATGTGCAGACTTCATTACTCGACTTTGCCGAAGCTAATCGTGACGTTGTCATTCCCGGCTACACGCATTTGCAGCGAGCACAACCGGTGTCGCTTGCGCACTGGTGCCTGGCGTATTTCGAAATGCTGGCGCGCGATCGCGAGCGTCTCGAGGAATCTCGAGCGCGCGTGAATATTCTGCCGCTCGGTTCGGCCGCGCTGGCAGGCACATCGTTTCCGATTGACCGCGCAGCGCTGGCGACGTCACTGGGTTTTGAGGGAGTAGCGCGCAACAGTCTCGATGCAGTCAGCGATCGGGATTTCTGCGTCGACTATTTGAGTGCGTGCTCGTTGATCATGGTCCACCTGTCGCGGCTTGCGGAAGACATCATTTTGTACGCGACTACGGAGTTCGGGTTCTTCGAATTGGGTGATGCGATTGCCACCGGCTCGAGCCTGATGCCGCAGAAAAAGAATCCCGACTCGATGGAGCTTGTACGCGGAAAAGCCGGGCGCGTGTTTGGTTATTTGCTCGCGCTGCTTACGACGTTGAAGGGGCTGGCGCTCGCTTACAACAAAGACATGCAGGAAGACAAAGAAGCTGTGTTCGACGCTTTCGACACAGTGTCTTCGAGTTTAACTGTCACGGCGACTGTGTTGAGAAATATTTCCCTCAACAAAGAGCGGGCACTCGCGGCAGCGTCGAGTGGTTACATGAATGCGACTGAGCTGGCGGACTATCTGGTGCGGAAGGGTCTGCCCTTTCGCGACGCGCATGAAGTGGTTGGAAGAATCGTGATGCGTGCGATTGAGGTGGGTAAAGAGCTCGAGCAGATGATTCTTGATGACTTGCGCAAGTTCTCGGCACTTATTGAGGGAGATGTTTATGAGGCGTTGTCGCTCGAGAGTACGGTGGGATCGAAATCGCAAATCGGTGGCACGGCGCCGGAAATAGTTGATGCGGCCTTAAATGCAGCGCGCAAAGTCTTACAGGATTAACAAGATGTTTCAGGATGAACAAGATAATCCTGTACATCCTGAAACATCTTGTTAATCCTGTCTAAAATGGTCCTGGCTTAACGCTTTCGCGTGGGACTAGGTGACGGGCTCGGCGAGGGCTTCGCAATCTCAGGCTGGATCGTCGCCTGGTAAATAAACTTCAGGTCCTCCAACTTTAAAACAACAGCCGGCTTAACCGCATTGCGATCCTTGTCCATGCTGATCACCCCGGTCACGCCCGCAAAATTCTTCGTGTGCGCCATCGCCTCACGCAATTTATCGCTGTCAGTCGTACCGGTACGGGCAATTGCATCGAACAGCAGTCGCGTCGCATCGTAGGCGAGCGCCGCATGAGCATCGGGCAACAAGTTGCCGTAGCGCTGTTTGTACAACTCAACAAAGGCATGGATGGCCGGCGACGGATCGTCAACGGAGTAATGGGTTGAGATATACGCTCCGTTCAAAGCGTCGCCACCGAGCTGCCAGAGTTCCGGTGCATCCCAGCCATCACCGCCGAGCAATGGTTGCGTCAGGCCGATCATGCGCGCTTGTTTGGCGATGAGCGCCACGTCGCCGTAATAACCCGGAATGTAGATTACCTCTGGTTCAGCGGATCGTATTGTGCTCAACTGTCCTTTGAAATCCGCATCACCCTGGGCATACGACTGCTCACTCACGATCCTGCCGCCAAGCTTTCCAAAGCTGAGTTTGAAATAGTCACTCAAACCGCGACCGTAGGTCGAGTTAAAATCAAAAAGTATTGCGGCCTTCTGTGCCTTGAGCGTGTTCACGGCGAAGCTGGCCATCACTTCGCCCTGAAACGAATCGACGAAGCAGGCGCGAAAGATGTAATCGCCGGCTTGAGTGACGGCCGGATCTGTGGATGAAGGCGAGATCAGTGGAATATGCGACGACTGCGCTTTGGGAGCGGCGGCGCGGCTGTTTCCGGATGTGCCCCCGGCAATGATTGCTACCACTTTATCCTGATCGATGAGTTTGGAGATTAAACGAGCCGCTTCTTCAGGACTGCCCTTGTCGTCATCGATGACGACGTCGATACGGCGGCCGTTGATTCCGCCCGCCTGGTTTATCTCGTCGGTGGCCATCAGCACACCGTTGATGGCTGACTGGCCGAAGTTGAATGTTGGGCCACTCAGATCACCGAAATAACCGATCTTGATCCTGCTGCGGTCGGCTGCAGGGTTGTCGTCGCCTGGTCTTGCACAGGAGAACGCGAGTGCCATCAGGAGGATGGCTGAGGCCAGAAATGCGGTTCGGAGCTTGTAAGTAGTCTGATGTTGTCTTAATGAAGTGGAAAGGAATTGGCTACCGGCGTTTTGTCTACTCACCGAGATACGCTTCTTTAATCCGGGGATCGTTGGCCAGGTCTTTTGACGGCCCTTCCATGACTATTCTTCCGGTCTCAAGAACGTACGCGCGATCGGAGTGGCCCAACGCTGCGTGCGCGTTCTGTTCGACGAGAAGAATTGTAGTTCCCTTACTCTTGATTTCATCGATAGCTTCGAAGATTGTATGAACCACGAGCGGCGCGAGGCCAAGGGACGGCTCGTCGAGCAGCAGCAGCCGCGGCTTCGACATAAGCGCCCGTCCCATTGCCAGCATCTGTTGCTCGCCGCCGGAGAGTGTTCCGGCTTTCTGTGATTCACGTTCCTTGAGACGTGGGAACATCTTGAAGGCACGCTCCATATCCGCCGCAACTGCGCGCTTGTTCTTGACTAGATAAGCACCCATCTGCAAATTCTCGCGCACGGATAGATTCGCAAATACGCCGCGTCCCTCGGGCGACATGGAGATGCCGCGCGCGACAAGCTTGTGAGTGGGCTTACCGCTGATGTCTTCATCTTCGAAAGTGATCTTTCCGGAGCGTGGCTCGAGCAGGCCGGTGATGGTTCGCAGGGTGGTGGTTTTGCCGGCGCCGTTGGCGCCGATGAGCGTCACCACTTCCCCTTGTTCGACGTGCAGCGAAATGCCCGTCAACGCCTCGATGGCGCCGTAGTTAACAGAAACATTGTCCAGGGTCAACATCGATTAAGGTTCAGTATTTACAATGCAAGTTTTACAGGATTCACAGGATTTGTTCAGGATTACATGTCAATCATAAAAAACTTGTCAATCCTGTAAGACTACTTAGTCTCCCAGGTAAGCTTCAATCACCTTCGGATCGTTCTTGATCTCCTGCGGCAGGCCCAGCGCGATCGATTTTCCGTAATCAACAACCTGGATGCGCTCGCAGACGCCCATCACCACTTTCATGTTGTGCTCGACGAGCAGAATGGTCAGCCCAAAACGATCTCTGATCTGCTTGATCAAGTGCATCAGGTCTTCCTGCTCCGAGGGGTTCATGCCTGCGGCAGGCTCATCGAGCAGGAGTAACTGGGGTTGCGTCGCGAGCGCCCTTACAATTTCGAGCCGTCGCTGCGAACCATAAGGCAGGCTCGTGCCGCCTTCGTCACACACGCGCGCCAGGTCGAATATCTCGAGCAGCTCAAAACAGTGTTCGCGGTGCTTTTTCTCGTCCCTCGTGAACCGGGGCGTTCGCAGCACTGCGTCGAAGAGGTTTTGGCCCATGTGAATATGGCAGGCGGTCATCACGTTCTCCAGCACTGACATACTCGGAAAAAGCCGGATGTTCTGAAAAGTTCGCGAGATACCGCGAGTCGCAATCTGATACGGACGCAGACCATCGATACGTTGACCGTTGAAATGAATCGTGCCTGAGGTCGGTTCGTAGACTCCGGTGAGGAGGTTGAAGATGGTCGTTTTACCAGCACCGTTTGGTCCGATGAGTCCGTAGATCTCACCTTTCCTGACTGACATGTCCAGTTCGTTAACTGCACATAGACCGCCGAAACGGATGGTCGTTTTGTCGGTTTGCAGCACGACGCCGTTATTACTCATGGAGACTTTTCGCCTCCGAGTGAGGTCTCGCTTTGTGTCGGCGAGCTGGCGGTGCCGCTGGGGCCTTCGGTAACTCTTCTCAGACGCTTGCGCAATCCTTTGAAAGCATTGGTTGAACCCAACAGTCCCTGCGGTCGCGTGATCATCAGCACGATCAGCAACAGCGAATAGATGACCATGCGATATTCGGCGAAGCCCCGCAGGCTTTCGGGCAGGATCGTCAAAACGATGGCGCCGAGCACCGAGCCCACGATCGAGCCCAGCCCGCCGAGAATGATCATGATTAGAATTTCAAACGACTTGATAAACTCAAACGACTTCGGATTGAGATAACCATCGAAGTGGGCTAACAACACGCCGCCCGCGCCCGCCATCGCCGAGGAAATCACAAACGCCATGACTTTGTAGCGCGTAGTATTGACGCCCATTGCTTCGGCGGCAAGTTCGTCTTCACGAATCGAGATGAGCGCGCGCCCAAAAGCGGAGTTGACGATGTTGTAGACGATAACGATCGTCAGAATAGCAATCAGGAATATCCAGAAGAAACTCTTGACGATGGGAATTCCCGAGTAACCGCGTGCGCCGCCGACAGCCTCGATGTTGTTGAGAAAGACGACGATGATTTGACCAAAGCCGAGAGTGACTATCGCCAGATAGTCGCCACGCAAACGCAGTGAAGGAATTCCGACTGCGAGACCTGCGATACCGGCGGCAACGGCACCGACCAGAGTGGCCATTGCGAGTGCTACAACCCACCCGAGCTTGCCGCCGCCGAGCGAATTCGCCAGGTTCATTCCGTAGGTGACTGAAAAGTAGGCGGAAGAATAAGCGCCGACAGCCATGAAGCCAGCGTGGCCAATCGAAAACTGGCCCGTGAAACCGTTGATGAGATTGAGTGAAACTGCGAGCGTGATCGAGATGCCGCTGAGCATCATGATCCGCGCGTAATAAGGACTGATGAATCGACCCTGGAAAACGAAATCCAGTCCATAGAGGATGCCGATCACTATCAGGGCGATGATGAGATTGCGAAAATACCGGGGCACTCTTCGTCGTCCTTAGACTTTCTCCTGAGCGACCGTCCCGAGAAGTCCGGAGGGTCGGAAAAGTAATATCAAGATCAGTATCGCAAAGGCCACGGCGTCCTTATAAGTTGGCGACAAATAGCCGACAACCATTGTCTCGGTAATTCCAATCAGCAAGCCACCGAGCATTGCTCCGGGTATGTTGCCGATACCGCCGAGGACGGCGGCCACGAATGCCTTTAAGCCGACCAGAATTCCCATCAGCGGATCGATGCGCGGAATACGAATCGCGACCAGCACGCCCGCCGCAGCCGCCAACGCGGAGCCGAGCGCAAACGTGAATGCGATGATGCGATCGGTGTTGATGCCCATCAGTTTCGCCGACTGCAAGTTGAATGAGACGGCCCGCATCGCGCGACCAGTCTTCGTCCGGTAGACGACCAGTTGCAATCCAATCATCAAGGCCAACGCTATGATGAGCACGATGATATCGGCGCTGTTGATACTTGCGCCACCAACGAGATCGATGTTGCGCTTTCGGAAAAGCTCGGGGAAAAACTTGGGTTCCGCACCAAAAACTACCTGCCCGCCGTTCTCGAGCAGCAGCGACACGCCAATCGCGGTGATCAGCGCCGTCAGTCGCGAATACTTACGCACGGGCCGGTATGCGAAGCGCTCGATGATCACGCCGAAGACCGCACAGATGACCATGGCCAGAAGCATCACGACGAGAGCCGTGATTAGCGACGGTTCCAGCGTGCCGCCGCCCAGTAGTCCGCGCCCGACGAGCCCTTCGGGGTTCATGCCCAGTGCTTGCGCGCCACGAGCGCCGAGTCCATTGGCCAGATAAAAGCCCATGAAAGCGCCGACCATGTAGACGTCGCCATGGGCGAAATTAATTAGCTTCAGTACCCCGTACACCATTGTGTAGCCGAGCGCAATCAACGAATAGATTGCGCCCAGTGAGATACCGTTGATGAGTTGTTGCAGGAACGTACTCATACTCGTGATTCACCGTTGCTTGCGTCCCAGAACCGGGCGATCACGGGTTCGCCGCCTTAACTGGTGCTGCAGGCGCGCCAGGGGCGGTGTTTTGAGTAGTTGCCGGCAGCGCCGCACCTTCAACATTGACGCGCTCTTTCACGGCGTACGTGCCGCCGTCCTTGATCTCGATCATGACGATTGGCTTAACCGCATCGCGCTGTTCGTTGAAAGTGACGGTCCCAGTCACGCCGGGAAAATCTTTAGTCGCTGCTAACGCATCGCGAATATCCGTCCCGCTGAGTGACTTGGAACGCTTGATTGCGTCGAACATGATGCGCGCGGCGTCGTAAGCCGTGGCCGCAAGCGCATCAGGCACCGCGCCGTAACGGGCTTTGTAATCGTTGACGAACTTCTGCACTTTCGGTTCGGTATCGTAAGGTGAATAGTGGTTGCTAAAGTAGGAGCCGTTCAAAGCTGAGCCGCCGATTGCGTAGAGCTGCACTGAGTCCCAACCGTCGCCGCCTACGAGCGGCACTGTAATACCTTTATCGCGCGCCTGCTTGGCGATCAAGCCGACGTCATTGTAGTAACCCGGAACGAAGAGCACTTCGGGATTAGCGCCCTTGAGCGACGTTAACTGTGCATTGAAGTCCTGATCCCCTTCCTGGTACGACTGAGTTGCGACGATCTTGCCGCCCATGCGGGTAAAGGTTTCGCTGATTACCTTTTCCAGCCCGGTCGAATAATCATTTTTGCGGTCAACCATGATCGCGGCAGCCTTAGCGCCCAACGTCTTTGCCGCAAACTGCGCGATTGCAGCGCCCTGTACCGGATCGATAAAGCAACTGCGGAATATGAAGTCGCCTTTTTTCGTAACTTCGGGATTCGTCGAGGAGGGCGTCAACATCGGAATTTTTGCATTCTGCGCGATCGGGGCCGCCGCGATGGAGCGGGAGCTGGCAACCTCGCCGAGGATCGCGTGAACCTGATCCTGCGTGACAAACTTGGTCACGATCGTTGCCGCTTCCGAGGCATCGGAGCGATCATCCTGAACCAGTATCTCGACCTGCTTGCCATTGATGCCGCCGGCTGCATTGACTTCATCCGCAGCCAACTTGATACCGTTCGTCGACGAGATGCCAAAGTTTGCGGTCGTGCCCGTAAGCGACATAAAGACGCCAACCCTGATCTTGTCGCCGCCGCCCTGGGGCTGGCAGGCGATCAGCAAACTCGCTATGACTAAAGAAATTATCAGAATGCGTTTCATACTAATCCTCACGAGGTAGATTTCTGACGAACTTGAGTCCGAACCGGAACAGGAGACTTAGTGTCTTGTCTGTAATCTCGCAGAAGGGGAACCAGAGCTTTTGATGTTCTGCTAGTAATCGGGCTGAATAATAGCTTTTGATGCGCTGGTTACGCAAACCTCGCCTTTGCACCAAAAGTACTCAAATGCATTTAGAGTCCTCTGAACGAAGAAAAGATTTTCGCGCAAAAGCGCAAAGGCGCAAAGCGCTGCCGCGTTTCTCAAGGGTTTTCTTTGCGCCTTTGCGCCTTTGCGCGAGAAATAGTTCTTCCCCACACGCGTCGCGGGATTTCACTACTGAGCTCTTTGTGGCTTTTTGTGGCCGCCTTCTAACTTTTGTAAGATGGGCGGCGTGAACAGCCCCAAGCCCCGCCTCGCTCCCGAGCTGGGCGACATGCCCACAGAAGATTTTCGTCGTCTCGGCCATGAGCTGATCGATTGGATCGCGGACTACTTCGATAACATAGATAAGCGTCCGGTCCTGGCTGCGATTCAGCCAGGTGACTTAAAGGCGCAACTGTCTTCCATTCCCCCAGCCGCGGGCGAACCGATGGAGCAGATCATCGCCGACCTCGATCGACTAATCGCGCCGGCGTTGACTCATTGGAGTCATCCATCGTTCTTCGCTTACTTCGCAACTTCAACTTCAGCACCGGGCATCTTCGGTGAAATGTTGAGCGCCGCCTTCGACAACAAGGCCATGCTCTGGCGCACTTCGCCCGCGTCAACGGAGTTGGAAGAGGTCGTGCTCGATTGGTTGCGGCAAATGATGGGACTCGACAGGGGCATGCAGGGGATCATCTACGACACGGCGTCAGTCTCCAGCCTGCATGCAATCGCGGCCGCGCGCGAAGGTGTCGAACAGCGCATTCGCGAAGAGGGAATGAGCGGGCGGACGGACCTGCCGTTGCTGCGTGTTTACGTTTCAGAACACTCACACTCGTCCATCGAAAAAGCTGTAATCACGCTCGGATTGGGACAGCGGGGGTTGCGCAAAATTCCCACCGACTCCCGGTTTCGCATGGACACCCGCGCTCTTGCCGAAGCTATTAACGAGGACAAGCGCAACGGGTATCTCCCCTTCTGCATTGTCGCAACGGTTGGTACAACTTCAACTTCCAGCATCGATCCAGTGGCCGAGATCATTCCGATTGGCGAGGAGCATGCGATGTGGCTGCACGTGGATGCCGCGTATGCAGGTTCGGCGGCGATTGTTCCCGAGCTCAGACACATCCTCGCTGGCTGCGAGCGGGCAGACTCGCTCGTCACTAATCCACATAAATGGCTCTTCACGCCGTTCGATCTGTCGGTGCTCTACTGCCGTCACATGGACCTGCTGAAGCGCGCGTTTTCGCTCGTGCCGGAATATCTGCGCACTCCCGAACAGGAAAAGGTTCGCAGTGGGTCTGACTACGGCATTCAACTCGGGCGACGCTTTCGGGCGTTGAAGTTATGGATGGTGATGCGCTACTTCGGACACGACGGGTTGGCAGCGCGGATACGCGAGCATTGCCGGCTGGCTCGATTGTTTGCCTCGTGGGTCGATAAATCGCCTGACTGGGAAGTGATGGCGCCGGTGCCGCTCGGGCTCGTCTGTTTTCGTGCACGTCCCGAAGGTGAACGCGATCTCGACGCGCTGAACGAGACGATCATGCATCGCGTTAACGCGAGTGGACGCGCGCTGCTCTCCCATACTCGCCTGAACGACAAGCTTACCCTGCGGCTTTCAATCGGAAACATCCGCACTACCGAACAGCACGTCCGGCAGGTGTGGGAATTGTTGAACGAACAGTTGCAGTCGCTTCGGTAACTGAATCGAACATTGTGGAGGGACCAATGAACCGTATCTTCAAACTTACAGTGACGGCGATCGTCTTTTGCTGCGCACTCGCCACCGCACAAACACCTGATACGAAGAATTTTTCGAAGGACAATCTCTCGTTCGACTATCCGGGCGCATGGCAGTTTCAGGACTCCAGCAACCAGGATGCGCAACAGTTCACGCTGGCAAAAGCCGAAAGCGACGTGCAGATCAGGATCTTTGTACACCGCGGCCGTATTTCGCAGGAGAAGTTTGCGGACGCGAAGAAGGCGTTCATCGCTCCGTATGTGGCGGCGACGGCGAAACAGTTTGAGGCGATGGGAGCAAAGCCTGAGCAAACGCCGGATTCTTCTGAGATAGGCGGGGTCAAAGCCGAGGGTGTGAATATCAGCGCAAGCCTCGGAGGAGAAGCGGGTGCAGCGAAGATCTACTGGGCCATAGTGGGCCAACGCGTGGTCGTCTTAACGCTCTTCGGTCCTGACAAACAAATAAAGCAACTCGCGCCCATTTGGGACCTCGTCCGCAACAGCCTGAAGGTCATGGATCCGAAAGCCACTGCATCTCCGAGACCTTCACCATGATCGTAGACTGATTTCAATCCGCCAATCGATTAACGACTCTTTGTATGCCGTCTTTGATTAACTCCACATTGAAGTTGATGAGTAAACCAAGACGTAAATCCATCAAGCGCAAGTACGTTTCCAACTGCTTTCGATGTACTGGAGA
>Ga0126314_10000839_pt1 | contig 14600 bp, 11 predicted proteins | sample Plot105B_FD_92535 | JGI IMG/M metagenome (GOLD analysis project Ga0126314, IMG submission 92535) | Serpentine soil microbial communities from UC McLaughlin Reserve, CA, USA - Plot105B | ecosystem: Environmental > Terrestrial > Soil > Grasslands | place: USA: UC McLaughlin Reserve, Lake County...
CTGCGGGTTATATCGGCAATGACAATTCCAACAAAACAGTGTTGCTGGTTACTGAGACAGGTGGAAAACTGGCGCAGACACCGGTTTACAGCCCGCAGGATAACTATCAGAAACGCCAGACTAAAGTAGAATTGACGGAAGAAGGCAATGCCGATATCGCGATAGAAACAAAATACGGATATGCCCAGTTTGAGGAAAATCTGAGGATGCTGCTAATTGACCCTACCGAACAGCGAAAGAGAGTAATGAGTACGCTGAGCATCCCCAACATGCAGATCGGTACGATCAACTATGCCCAGCCCGATAAAGGTGTAGCTATGCTTACAGAGAAGATCAATCTCAAATCTTCTCAGTTGCTTACCAAAGGCGGAGACAGGTTGTTTTTGACCCTGAACCTGCTTAACAGACAGGAATCTGCTGTAACCGCTATGGAAGAGCGCAAAACCTATTTCTCTGTAGATTATAGTTTCAGTGATGAAGATGAAATCATATACACCATCCCTAAGGGATATAAAGTAGAATTTGTTCCAAAAGACATTGTTCTGGAATCTGAATTTGGAAAGTATGCGGCCAGAGCGGTAATAAAAGACAATACGATCGTTTATACACGCAGCAAAATGATGGTCAACAAACAATATCCACCTGAAAAATACAATGATTATGTAGCTTTCAGTAAAAAAATATTTCAGGCAGATAAACAAAAAGGAATTTTGGCGAAATTATAATAAGTTGTTATATTAGTTTACCAAACCAACCTCTAAATGAATAAGTTAATTTTTTTGCTGGTTACCCTAATCTTTGGGGTATCTCAAACTATCATAGCTCAGAACACCACCACTCCTCCAAAACAGATTCCTGAGAAGGTTGTCAAATATGGAAAGATATCTCCAGAGGAATTCGAAACTAAAGTAACCGGCAGCGATTCTGCAGCCTCTGCTGTGGTACTTTTTGACATTGGCAACGCTATATTCGAACTGAGTGGACAGAAATTGAGTTTCGTATATGTTCTGGAACGCCACATCAGGTACAAAATCATCAGCAAAACCGGTTATGATTATGCCAACCTTGAAATCCCCCTGTACAACGACGGAGACGATGAAAGTTATCTGGCTGATATGGACGGAGCAACTTATACCATGGAAAACGGCAAGATGGTGACTACTAAAATCAGCAAGAGTTCTAAATTCACAGAAAGGCAGGATAAGAACTTCACCATTAAAAAATTCGCATTGCCTAACGTTAAGGAAGGCTCAATAATTGAATTTAAATATACCATCAAATCTGATTTTGTCGGCAGGCTAAACTGGTATTTCCAGAACAACATACCCACGTTGTATTCTGAATATGATGTAACCATTCCCCAGTTCTTTAAATATAAGATAGATCAGGCTGGTCTGATCGACATTAAACCTACCCGTGAACTGGGTGAGCAAAACATGGTTTCGTTTTATGGAGGAGGTACAATGGAAACTGCCAGAACTCAGTTCAGGGTGGAAAATGTACCCGCCCTTAAAGTAGAAAAATTTGTGCCCACCATGCAGGAATACATCAGCAAGGTTGAGTTTGAGCTGACCTCAATGAGGATGCCCGGACAATCGTTTATGGATTATTCACTTACCTGGCCCAAGATTGTAACCCAGCTGAAGGATTACAACAGGTTCGGGGGCTTCCTGGCGCCAAATGACTTTGTTAAAAAAACTTTGGCTAAGATCATAACGCCGGATACCAAACCTGATACGGTGCCATTTCTCATCTTCGACTATGTAAAGAACAACATCAAGTGGAACGACCAGATGGGCATTTATGGCTCAAGTACCAGTGCAGAAAAGGTATTTGAAAAGAAAACTGGCAATTCCGCCGACATCAACCTGACCATGCTTGCTTTGTTTAAGGAGGCTAAAATTGAGGCCGCTCCCATTATATTGAGTACCAGGACAAATGGTTTGCACCCCAAATATCCGATATTATCCAAATTCAACAACGTGATCATCGATGTAAAAATTGGTGAAAGACATATCTTTTTTGACGCGACCAGTAAGAACCACACGCCTGACATCATCGCCTTTCAGAACCTGAACCATGAGGGTTTTAAAGTGGATTTCGCAACAAATAAAGGAGAATGGGTAAATACAGACGAATATAAAATCAGCAGAAGAAGCATTAACAGTTATCTGACACTCGATAAGGAAAATAAACTGACCGGAAAGATGCAGTTGACCTGCACTGATTATGATGCGCTGGACAAAAGGAACAAGTACGGTAATGCTGTAAATGAAGAAGAATACCTGAAGTCTTTCAGAAGTGATAAACCAGGACTGGGCATTAAGGATTACAAAGCAGAGAACCTGAGCAATCCCAATGAGCCCTTTGTGGAATCAATGGATGTAATGCTTGAAGACAATGTGGAGGAAGCTGGTGATCTGATCTACTTTACCCCTATGCTTTTTGAAAAGACAAAGGAGAATCCCTTCGTGATCGACGACAGAAAATACCCGGTAGACTTTGGTCATCCGAACGAAGAAGTATACCGCATGACCATTGAGATCCCTAAAGACTATACATTTGATAAGCTTCCGAAGAGCGAAAAAATAAGCCTCCTGGAAGACGCGGCTTCATTTTCTTTTATAATCGGTCAGGAAGAAAACAAGATCTCGCTGGTGAGCAAGATCTCATTTAAAAAATCGGTATACACGGTTCAGGAATATCACGACCTGAAAGAATTGTTCAGCAATATTGTAAGAAAACAAGCCGAGCAGATTGTGATCAAAAAGAGCTAGGCAGCTCCTTTTTTACCGACAACAACCTTTGTAAAATCTGTTGTATTCAAATATATACCGGCTAATCTTTTCAGTTCTTCTGCTGTTATGGTTTTTACCGTCCTGATGTAATTTTCATAGTAGCTGTAGTCTAATCCGGAGAAGTAAACATTCCTGAATTTATCTGCATGTGAAAACGCGTTTTCAAGACTGCCAAGCATTGAGCCCAGCATATAATTGCGTACCAGGTCCAGTTCTTCAGGTGATACCAGCTCTTGATTCAGCAGGTTGATCTCTTTTTCAATCTCGGTCAATGCGCTGGTACATACTTCTGTCCCAACCTCTGTAGCAATAAAGATGTAGCCTGCGTCTTTTAACGAAGATACTGCGGAGCCGATGCCATAGGTATAGCCTTTGTCTTCACGAATGTTGGCCATTAGCCTCGATCCGAAATACCCACCAAGAAGACAATTCAGTACCTGCAGACCCGGAAAATCGCTGTGGCTTCTGGTTATGGCCATTGCACCCATTCTGATCGCCGACTGTATAGCCTCAGGCTTCTCAATGAATATTTCAGATCCGGCTACAGGTTCAAAAGTAAATGAGTTTACTGCTGAAGCTGCGCCATTTGCCCATTGCCGGCCAATGATCTTGTTGAGTATATCAAATTCCTGTTCTTCGAATTTACCCGCCACTATAATGGTACAGTTTTCGGGTTTGTAGGCGGCCTTAAAATAACTCAGCAGTTCAGCTTTGTTCAGTGCATCGTAGTCTGAGGCCTCTATATTGGATCCGTAAGTCGTTTCGCCAAACAATGCGTTTGCGAAATGCTTTCTTGCCAGAAAATCGTTCTTCTGCAAACTCACCTGCAGCGATTGTTTCTGGTTTTGGATAAAGATGCCCAGCTCCTGATCCGGGAAAATACTTTCGTTGAGGATCGCGTACAGAATTGGCAATACAGATGCCAAGTGCTTATTCAGCGTATATAGTTTGACGTTAGATTGGTCTGCGCCATATTCTGTTTGAAGAAAAGCACCGTAATAATCCACTTTATCAGCGATCTCACGGGCGGTAAGGTGTTCAGTACCGTTGTTGATCAGGTGATTTACCGCGACTGCCTGTAAAGGCATCGAAGGGTTCCAGTTTACATTTTCAAATATAAATTCGATCCTTACCAGTTCCTGTTCGCCGGCATTGATGGTAAATACCGGTATGCCGTTATCGAGTTTTTGTCTGACAGGCTCAATGAAACTGATCTCATCTACCTCTTTTGATTGCGGAGCTAAAGTACGGTTAAGCATCTTGGGGAGTTAAATAGTATAAAGTAGAACATTGTTCATGCACAAAGGTAGTTTCTGCAGCCTGCATGATACGTGCAGGCGTCACAGAAAGATATTTATCAATTTCTGTATTGAGATCTGCGGCATCACCAAGCAATTCATAATGAGCCAGATTCATCGCCTTATCCAGCAGGCTCATTTCTGCAAATACCATGATAGACTCAGATTTGTTCTTAACCTTGGTTAGTTCGTGCTCACTTACTTCCTGGTGGGTCAATTTTTTAAGTTCGGTCCATACGGCCTGTTCTGCGGTACCTACCGGCACACCTTGTACCAGCTTCCCTTCTATAATGAACAAGCCTTCATCGATACTACTGGTGATGTAAGCGTGTATATCACTAAACAGCTGTTGTTCCTTTAACAGGCTGTTGTATAGTCTTGATGAGTGTCCCTGAGAAAGTATATCGGCCATAAGATCGTAGGCCTGATATTCCGGATCCCTCCTTGCAGGCATTTTAAATGCCATATAAAGTGCATTCAAAGGAACCTCAGCATGTACTGTTTCCCTCCTGCCTTCTGTCTGCAAGGGTTCTTTTGGTAAATTTCTATGGTATTTCTCTCCTGCGGGAATCGGTTCGAACCATTTCTCGGCTAGTGTCTTTACGTCTGCTGTTTTTACATTTCCGCCCACAACCATGATTGCGTTCAAAGGATTGTAATGCTTTTTGAAGAATGCTTTTACATCTTCCATTTTAGCATCTTCAATCTGCTTAAGATCCTGCCCGATGGTAGCCCACCGGTAGGGATGCTCTTTGTAGGCAAGCGGTCTCAGCTTGAGCCATACGTCACCGTAAGGTTGGTTAAGGTATCTTTGTTTAAATTCTTCGCAAACTACGTTACGCTGGGTTTCCAGGCTTTTATCCGAAAATGCCAGACTGAGCATCCTGTCACTCTCCAGCCAGAAGGCAGTCTCCAGATTTACGGCAGGCAGGGTAATGTAATAATTGGTGATGTCATTACTGGTAAAGGCATTGTTTTCTCCGCCTACCCTTTGTAATGGCTCATCGTAACTTGGAATATTGACTGAACCGCCAAACATGAGGTGCTCAAATAAATGTGCAAAGCCGGTTTTATCCTGTTCTTCATCACGGGCACCAACATCATATAGAATATTTAAAACAGCCATTGGTGTGGTATTGTCTTCATGTACCAAAACACGAAGGCCGTTGGCTAAAGTAAAACGATTAAAATCTACCATATATTAAAAAATAATGTGCGAAGATAGGGATTAAGATAAGGGGAATTGTGATAATAATGTGAAATAAAAACAAAAGAATAATAGCTAAGTTTGCATCATGGAAACTGCCGATTTACTACAACGGGCCTTGCACTTTGATTTCTTAACCAAAGAAGAAGGTGTCTTTTTGTATCGCAACGCAGCAACGGCCGATCTGGCTTTTGTAGCCAATGAACTCAGAAAAAAACAAGTACCGAGTGGTAAAGTAACCTGGCAGATAGACCGCAATGTAAATACAACGAATGTGTGTATTGCCAACTGTAAATTCTGTAACTTCTTCAGAAGACCGGGCCATGATGAAAGCTATATCACAGATATTGAAACCTATAGGGTAAAGATCGAGGAAACTTTCAGACTTGGGGGCGATCAGCTTTTACTGCAGGGTGGCCACCATCCGGATCTTGGATTGCAGTTCTATGCCGACCTGTTCAGGCAACTGAAGGAGCTTTATCCTGATCTGAAGCTGCACGCACTAGGCCCGCCCGAAATAGCCCATGTGGCTAAGCTCGAAGGCATATCACACACCGAGGTACTGCGAGCTTTGAAGGCTGCGGGTATGGATTCGTTACCCGGTGCCGGTGCCGAGATCTTGAATGACCGTGTTAGAAGACTTATCTCCAAAGGAAAATGCGGCGGACAGGAATGGCTGGACGTGATGCGTGCTGCACATCAGCTGGACATTACCACTTCTGCAACGATGATGTTCGGACATGTGGAAACTATCGAGGAGCGCTTTGAGCACCTGGTCTGGATCAGGGAGGTGCAAAGTGAAAAACCGGAACACGCAAATGGCTTTCTTGCCTTTATACCATGGCCGTTCCAGGACGACGGAACCTTGCTGAAAAGATTAAGGGGCATTACCAACGATGTATCCGGAGATGAGTATATCCGCATGATTGCATTGAGCAGAATTATGCTGCCTAACGTAAAAAACATACAGGCCTCCTGGCTAACGGTGGGCAAAAACACAGCCCAGCTTTGTCTGCATGCAGGCGCTAACGATTTTGGTTCCATCATGATCGAAGAAAATGTAGTTTCAGCAGCAGGTGCACCGCACAGATTTACCGCACAGGGAATTCAGACAGCCATTAAAGAAGCGGGCTTTGAGGCTCAGCTACGTGGCCAGCAATACAACTACCGCGATCTGCCCGAGCATCTTGAAGAACAAGTAATAACGTACTAGAGGTAAAGTCCCAGGAGCTGCTCCCATTCTTCATCCAGTGAAACTTCAGGTCGTTTTTGACCTGCCTTGCGGTACCAGTAATCTGCATTCCATATGTCTCCTTCTTTTCTGTGAAGATAAGCATGCACATGTGCGGCCGATTTGTCATGGAGGTGATTAATCAGGTCGTGGGCCTTTGTCCAGTTCCCCATGCCATCGTGCCAAAGGGCTTGCAGGTGCAACGACATTCCTGAAGGAACGCTGTTTTCTTTTATTGACTGTATAAAATTCTGAATATTCAATTGAGCTGATATTGATTGACTGCAAACTTAAAAATAAAAATACAGCTTAAAAAAAAGAGGAGAAGGCCTCCGCCTTCTCTCCCAATCTTAAACTTAAACAAACTTTATTTTTAAAGCTTATTTTTTTATAAATAAGCCTGCAATTGCCAATACTTGTTGTGCTGTTAACGGTTCGTCAAATGATTCTACAGCTGCAGCTTTGGTAACACCGCTCGCTATACCTGTGATGGTGATGCCTGTTTGTGTCTCTGTTGCTTCACCTGCATATACCGGATCTACCGCTGGAACACCAGAATCGTTTGCTCCGCCATTTGCACCAAGACTAATCCATGGCTTAACAGCAACACCACCACCGTTAGGACCACCTGAACGCATAAAACGAATGTGCGCAGCATGGCGGGCCTCGACAGAGTGGATTTGTAAAGCAATGGTAAGTACATCGTTACCTTTAAGCAGGCCTGCCTGTCCTTTGTACGCCCTTACACCTGTGTCTTCAAAAGCCTGTGCTACCGCAAGAAATGTCTGATAGTTGGTATACACATCCGCGAAAGCACCGCCTGCGGTAAAGTCAAAATATGTATAAGCCAAAGGCCCTATTGCCTTGTCACCTAATGCACCTTTTAGTAAGTCTACGTGTGCTTTTTCGTGGTTACGGATGGTGGTTATGGCACCAACAGCTGGAGTACCTGCGGGGATCAGACCCGGGGCTGCCTCAACCGCGTGATTATAAAAATGATACTCTAAATATTCAAGCGTCAGCGCATAATTTAAAACGCTGGTAACATCAGTTGGTACGGTTTGTCCGTAAGCTTTTTGAAACACTGAGCCTAAAGCCAACGGCATAGCTGCTAATGTCAGCTTTTTGCCCATGTTGAAAAAGTCTTTCATGGCAGCCCTTCTAGGGTTTAATCTTTCATAGATTTCGCCGTCAACTTTTTCTATTTCTTCTAATATATTTACGATATTCATGTTTTCTGGAATTTAGGGTTATAGGTTAATCACGTTAATTTTGGTTTTGACATATTTTCCTGCAATCGGCAGAACTTTATCCGGAGTTAACGCTGCATCTAATCCTTTGCCATTGTCGGCACCCAAAGGACCTAACGTGGTCAAATCTGCAAAGCTACCATAAGATACCAGGTCTCGGATGTAAGAAGCATGACGGGCCTCAACAGAAACAATCTTCCCTGCTGCCAATAAATAATTGGTATCTTTAAGACGTACACCAGCACCATTGTAAGCCGCAACCCCTAAATCTTCAAATGCCATAGCTGCACCAAGAACACTCGCTTTACTTTTAAAATCGATAGCTGAAAAATTGACTTCAAGACTGCCTATCGCAGCAGTACCCAATGCTTTTTTGAAATACTCTCTGTGGGCGATTTCATGAAACTGAATGTCCTGAAAATATGCTTTCTGAGCAGCGGTAAAATCTGTGGGAGGGGCAGACGCTACCTGGATATAGAATGCTGCTTCCAGTTGCTCAAGTGCATAAGCATAATTCAATACACCAAAATCATCTTTAAAATCCAATACTACTCCTTCAACTCCAGGGTCAGGGAAATTACGGTCTTTTTTACATCCTGCTGCAATCAGTGCGATACCGGCTGCTCCTGCGCCTGCATACTGCAGAAAGGAACGGCGTTGCAAGCGGGCGTTGAATACGCTTTGCTCCTCTTGCTCGTTTTTTTGTTGTAAGTTTTTCATAAGTTTTAAATTTGTTTTTTAAGTGATATGAAGCTTGCTTACGCCAGCATCGATACCGTGTGAATTGGGTTAGGTTATTTAAGTTATGATGATCAATATTGTTGAGACACCACTGGTTAATTAATTGCTAGTTATTGTGTTTATTTAATATGACATACGAATGAACATTCTATTCGGTTTTGAACGGAACATTAAAAAATGTTAAATCCGTGTTTTTTTAATAAATTCACAGAAAAAATCGTACAACTGTGTTGAATGCTATAATTGTAGACGATGAAGAGTTTGCCAGATCGTCTTTATATTTCCTGTTACAGGAAAACTGTGAACAGATACAGGTTTCGGGAATTGCCAAGTCAGTTTCAGAGGCAAGAGTACTGCTTGCAAACAACAACGTCGATCTGATATTTCTGGATATTGCCATGCCCGGAGAGAACGGGTTTGAACTGATTCCAAACATACAGCAGACAAAAGCGCATGTGATATTTACTACCGCCTACGATCAGTATGCGCTGAAAGCGATAAAATCGAATGCACTCGATTATCTTTTAAAGCCTATTGATATAGACGAGCTGAAGGAAGCAGTAAACAAAGCGGAAAGATATATACTGCTGAATAAAAATGAACAGAGCAGGGCTGAAAGCCTGCAAAATCTGGCAACCAGCCTAAACGACAAGAATGAGACCCGCAAGATTAGTCTGGCCAATGGACAGGGCTACAGCCTGATCAGTATCGATGACATTATCCATGTTGAAGCCGACAGCAATTATTCTATATTTTACCTGGTAAATAAAGAAAAGATAACCGTTTCCAAAGTACTTAAAGAATACGAGGAAATACTTCCGGACCAGCAGTTTGTAAGGATCCATAAATCGAGTATCGTAAATCTGAATTACATTAAAGAATACAATTATCGCAACGGACACGAGGTATTGCTAAAGAATGGTGAAAAAATTGCTGTATCCAGAAGACGGGCCAGCGACCTGGCAGAGAAGGTAAGATCTTATACCAGTTTTGATGGTGAAAAATAAAATTTATTGCTTAACCAGGCACATAATTCTGCTGATTGCATTGTCTTTAAGTATTACGGATACATTCGGGCAATCTACCTACCTGCAGCATTTTAGTACAAAGGACGGGCTGCCCAGCAACAACTGCTATTATACTCTACAGGATTCGAAAGGCTACATATGGGTAGCCACCGATGCAGGAGTCAGCAGATTTGACGGAAAGGTATTCGAAAATTTCTCTGTTGATGACGGCTTGCCCGACAACCAGATTCTTCAGCTTAAGGAAGATCGCAGCGGCCGTATCTGGTTTCTGGCGCTCAACGGTCAGCTCAGCTATTTCTGGAACGGCCGAATCTATAACGAAACCAATAACAAGCAGTTGAAACTGCTAAAATTCAATGCGATCATTGTTTCATTCTTTCAGGATTCGAAGGGAAGGATCTGGCTGGGTACCAATAAAAATGTGCTGGTCATGTGGGATGGCAAGTCGATTATGAAGTACATATCTGCAAACAGTAACCGCCAGTTCATCAACACGTTTGTACATGAGGATGCCGCAGGCAGGATATGGGCTTACAGCAACAAATGTGTAAGGATTTTTGACGGAAAGAATTTTACGGTGACTCCCCATCGTTCGCTTCCTTTTTCTTATAAGACCGCATTGAATCTGCCGGACAAGAGCATGGCCTTTATTGACCAGAAAGGCCTTGTTATAAAAGAAGGAAGCAAACAGCAGCTGAAATTCAATGTAGATCCTGCGCTTCTGCTTAACGATCCCGGATACATTTATGTCGATAGGGAGAGCGGTTTATGGCTCAGCAACTACTTCGGTATCTATCACATCAACAACAGCGGAAAGCTAAGCAGCTACCTGGAAAACATCGCCTCAAGTCAGGTGATCAAGGATGCGAAAGAGAACATGTGGTTTACCACCAATAACGGAATCTATATGCTTCCCCAGAAGGATGAACGGCTATACATCCTCAACAAATTTAACGGTCTGACCAGTGATGTTGTAAAAAGCATTACTAAAGATGATCGGGGAAGATTGTGGCTGGGAATGGATTATGCAGGCCTCAATATCGTGAATACAGGTAATTTTGATATTCAGGAAATGGCCATCCCTAAAAGCCTGAAGTATAACATCATTAAACAGGTTAGCTTTGACAGTACTACACACGCTATATATTTTGCGTCAGACTACGGGCTCGGCAGGATCAACGATATCTATAAAAATTACGATTTTGATTATTTGAAGGAAGAGAACAATTCAATGTTTGTGATCAAGAGCTTCAGCGTGGGCAAAGATAAAAGCCTTGCCCTCGCCCTTTCATCGGGTGTGGTGATCCTGCCAGATCGCATCAGGAAGTTCGAATTCAGCTCGCATTATTATAAGCAGGTATCTGATTTCTTTAACAACAGGTCTTACAGTGTTTTTTACGATAAAGCCGAAAATCTTTGGTTTTCCAATATCAATGGATTGTCTGAGTTCTCGGATGGAAAACTGTATAATTTTTATGAAAAAAGCCCGCTACTGACCAGAAGGATCAACGACATCCAACAACTGGAGGATGGTACGATTATACTGGCCACGGATGGCTATGGGATCATTTATATTAAAGACCGGAAAGTCATAAAAGTGATTACCCAGCGGGATGGATTGGTTGACAATATCTGTAAAAAGTTGTTTGTAAAGGGTAATGAGGTATGGACAATCACCAATAGCGGCATCAACAAGATTGTATTGAACGGCCGCAAAGCGAATATCGAAACCTTCGAATACACCAACACCTTGTTAAATGAAGGTGTAAACGGCATGTATATCGACGACCAGAAAGCTTACTTCGCTACGAGTATCGGACTGGTGTATTTTTCAAACAGCAAACCATTTACCGTAAATGAAGCGCCGAAGGTATTTATTACCTCGATAGTGAACAATAAGGTTAAGATTGATCTGGATCAGCAAAACCACGTACTCGATCCCTACAACAACAACATTACCTTCAATTACAGTGCAATAGATTTTCAGAATAAAAATGTAACGTACAGATACAAGCTTAAAGCCGATGCCGCCTGGACGGAGACAAAAAATAGAAGACTTGAATTTTCCTCTCTGGAGCCGGGTGAATATACATTTGAACTCAGTGCAAAATCCAATAACAGCAAATGGAGCAGTCCTGCCAGTATAAAGTTTGTGATGGAACGACATTTCTGGCAAACGGTATGGTTTTTTTTAGCCATTCTTGTAGTATCAGGATTAGGACTCTATAAGCTGGCGGTAATGGTAACCAAACGGCAGAAGAATAAAGAACAGGAACAATTGCTGCTGAGAAATAAAATACTCATGCTAGAGCAGCGTGCCCTGCAGGCAATGATGAACCCTCACTTTGTGTTCAATGTGATGAACTCTATACAGCATTACATCAATACCAAAGACACCACATCGGCCAATAAGATCCTTACAGGTTTTGCCAGACTAATCAGAAAGAATCTTGAAATTTGTACAAAAAGCTATGTCTCTCTGGAAGAAGAACTTGAATACCTGGAACTCTACCTGAGCCTCGAGAAAAAAAGGTTCGGTGAGAAATTTAATTATGTCATTGCGGTAAACCATGAAATCGATAAGGAAGAAACCATGATTCCTTCCATGATCCTTCAGCCATATATAGAAAATGCCATATGGCATGGCATAATGCCCAAAGAAGAAGGCGGAAAAATAGATATCAACATCGATTTGATAGAAAGCGGCCATTTGCTGATCCAGATTATAGACAACGGTATAGGAATAGATAATTCCCTTCGTGAGAAAAAGGATCAGCATGTAAGCAAGGGAATGGACCTGACAAAAGAAAGGATCAACTTATTGAACCAAATCGCATCAAATCCTATACAAATGGAAGTGCGGCAGAACGGAAAATCGGGCACTTTTGTGTCGATTCTGATTCCTTCACGGTAAAAAATACCGTTTACTCAATATTTTATACCACACACTAATTAATTAATAATCGAAGTCAAATTTGCACTAAACTTGTTATAGATATTAAAACAAACATAGTTTGTAAAAAGCGTTCTTATAGAATTGATACAGATATTTTACCTAACCTAAAACTATATCTCAATTCAGGTTTCATTTGTGTGTTAAAAAATGGTAAAGTTCATAGCTTTACCATTTTTTTTGCTTTTATAGCTTTTTTATCCTCAATCCACACACGTATTCAGAACAAATATTTTTAAAAATAATCTTTCCCCTAAAATGATTTTTATAGTACTTTTGGAGTATCAAAATCTATTTAAAAAGACCACTGCCACTATTTAAAAAAGATTTTGTAAATTTAAATCATAAATAAAAACCTCAGGGAATTATATTTTTGCAATGAAAGCTCCAAAGAAACCAACCACTAAAAGCGCACAAGTTGATCCAGATGATGAGATGGATGATGTTCAGGATGAAACAACAACAGGCAATAAGAAATATGATGACGACGACGATGATTTTGATCTGCCCTTAGATGATTTGGATACCTTTGACACTTACGGCGCCGATGATGATGATGACGACTATTAATATATAGCTTACCACGAAATTATAAAAGCATTCCATATCTTGGGATGCTTTTTATTTTATACCCCGATACAAATCAGAATGACAATTATCCCCGTTTCCGAGCAAAAAACCGCAAGAAAATTCCTTGATGTTGTTCATCTCATCTACAAAGATGATCAGAATTGGATCTGTCCCCTGGACCAGGATGTAGCCGGCGTCTTCGATCCCGCTAAAAACCCTTTCTTTAAACATGGTAAGTGTGTCCGCTGGATCTTAAATGACAATCATGATGTTACCATTGGCAGAATTGCAGCCTTCATTAACGACAAGAAAGCTTTCCTGTATGAACAGCCTACCGGCGGCATAGGATATTTCGAATGCATCAATGATCAGGAGGCTGCATTTAAATTGCTTGACGCCGCGAAAAACTGGCTTATCGGCGAAGGGATGAAGGCTGTGGATGGCCCAATCAATTTTGGAGAAAATGATTCTTTCTGGGGTTTATTGGTAGAGGGCTTTACGCCCCCATCTTATGGTATGAATTACAATCCGGCATATTACCTTGGTTTCTTTGAAGAATATGGCTTCAGAAAAGAATATGAGCAGATCACCAATCACCTGGCTGTAAGAGATCCATTTCCTGAGCGGTTTACCAAAATAGCCAACTGGGTGGCCAACAAGCCAGGGTATACCTTCGAGCATTTTTCTAAAAAGAATGCCGCGAAATATGTAAATGACCTGATGGAAATCTATAATGACGGATGGAAAGACTTTGACAATTTTGTTCCGATCAAAAGAGAGACCCTGGAAGAGTCTTTTAAGAAAATGCAGACCATTATGGACGAAAAACTCATCTGGTTTGCTTATATTAATGGTGAACCCGCTTCATTTGTAGTCATCATACCCGATGCAAATCAACTGATCAAAGGATTTAACGGGAAACTCGGCCTGTTGGAGAAGCTAAAATTCGTGTACAGGCGGTGGGTCGGTGTAAACAGGATGCGTGCCATTGTAATGGGAACGAAAAGTGTCTATCAGAAACATGGATTGGAATCAGCTCTTTTCATTAAACTCAAAGAATATGTTCTGCCATTAGATCAGTACGATGAACTCGAACTTTCATGGGTTGGAGACTTTAATGATAAGATGCTCTCGATACATCATGCAACAGGTGCCACTTTCGGGAAGCGGCACCTGACCATGCGTAAAATATTTTAAATCAGAATAGGCTATTTCTCTCTGATCTCTTCGTAAAGGTCGATTACCTTCTTTTGAAGTTTGATGATCTCTTCTTCTCTTTGGGAAAGTTTTTCTTTTAGATTGGTAATCTCTTCAAAATTAAGAGACTGAGGATTCTCACCTTCCTTAGAGATAATATCCATTGTAGAAACCTCGAACAAACCAGCGATCTGCGCCAGTCTTGAAATGTTGATATCGGTAATACCGGTTTCTATTTTAGAAAAAGCAGGAATAGAAATGCTCAGGCGTTTTGCTACTTCTCCCTGACTCCATCCATTCTTCTGGCGCAATTGCCTAATGTTTTTA
>Ga0126314_10000840_pt1 | contig 14586 bp, 13 predicted proteins | sample Plot105B_FD_92535 | JGI IMG/M metagenome (GOLD analysis project Ga0126314, IMG submission 92535) | Serpentine soil microbial communities from UC McLaughlin Reserve, CA, USA - Plot105B | ecosystem: Environmental > Terrestrial > Soil > Grasslands | place: USA: UC McLaughlin Reserve, Lake County...
CCGTAGTGCTCGTGCACCGCGGCCCGAACCCCGGCGTCGCCCGACATGTCGACGTAGACGGCGGGGTCGCTGGGCAGCGATGGGACCTCCGGATAGCCGACGATGCTGTCGTAGATACCGACCTCCTCAACGAACCCGACCCGGCCGGGGGAGGTGAGCCCGACGACCTCGACCCCCTCACGCTGGGCGAGCTGGAAGGCAGCCCCGAGGGCGGTCTTGCTCGACGCGCTGGACAGCACCACGGTCGCCGCCCCGAAGAGGTTCTCGCCGCCGAGGAAGTCGTCGAGGAGGAACGACGTGTAGAAGAGCGGCCACAGGAGCATTTGCTCCGCCTCGCGCCGCTCGTCGTACATCGCCATCGCGTCCACGAACGCGTAGGTGTTGTACGGGGACGGCAGGTTCGCGCGATGGGGCGCGGCATCGACGAATCCCCGCTCGTCGACGTTGGCCGCCGTGACCACGAGCGAGCTCGCGGGCGGTAGGTACCCGAAGATCCTCGCGCCCTCCTCGAGGCCGGTGTCGCCCGGATCGGCCACCTCCGCGAAGCCCCAGACCGGAACCCGCCCCCAGCCCTCCGGCGCCGGAAAGAAGTTCCAGTACGACATCGTCTCGCCGAACACGGCGTAGGTGATGTTGTTCGTGGTCAGCCCGAAGGAATCCACTCGGAGCGCGGCCCGCCCGGGTTCGAGCGGGCCGGTATCCAGCTCCGCCAGGCGGCACTCGTGAAGGTCATCGCGCTTGACCAGGAAGTCCACAATCCCAGCCTATGGGCACAGGGGCCATTGGATAAGCTCGACGCGACCTGGCAGGCGTGCACCGTGAGTCCTGGCCGCACCAGTTCCGCCCGGCGGCCGGCACGCCGGACGGCGCCCTCGTCCTCCTGCACGGCCGCGGGACCGACGAGTTCGACCTGTTGCCGCTCCTTGATGCTCTGGACGGGGAGCGGCGGCTCGTCGGACTCACGCCGAGGGCGCCGCTCTCATTACCGCCCGAGGGCGCGCACTGGTACATCGTGAGGCGGGTCGGCCATCCGGACGCCGACACGTTCTTCGCCAGCTATCGCGGGCTCTCGGAATGGCTCGACTCGCTTCCAGGCGAGCTCGGTGTGCCATGGGACCGGATCGTCCTCGGCGGGTTCTCGATGGGCGCCGTGATGTCCTACGCGACGGGCCTCGGACCCGGGCGGTCGACGCCGGCGGGAATCATGGCCCTGAGCGGATTCATCCCGACGGTGGAGGGGTTCGAGCTCGAGCTCGAGCGGGCTGCGGGGCTGCCGGTCGCGATCGCGCACGGAACGGCGGACCCCGTGATCTCGGTCGAGTTCGGTCGCGATGCCCACCGGCGCCTCGAGGCCGCAGGCGCCGATGTCAGCTACTGGGAGTCGCCGGTCCCGCACACGATCGACCCCGCGATCCTCCCGGATCTGCGCCGGTGGCTCGCCGCGGCGATCCCGTCGGCCACCGAACCGGCGGCGAGCGGGGGCTCGGCCTAGGGCCTAGGGCCCGGTGCCGGGCGCCAGCTTCGGCAGGCCCACTCGCAGGTCGGAGACCGTCACGGAGAACGGCCGGTTCCCCGCTTGGTAGTAGGGCGTGTCGCGGCCCAGAAGCTGGAGCTCGGCGACATCGCCGTTGGCGAAGCGCCAGCCGTTGCCGTGGAGCTGGAAGGCGATCCGCCCGGACTGGTTGTTGCGCAGGCTGTACACACCGCGGCTGATCAGCCGCTGCTGGCCGTCGGGAGTGATGTCCCACAGGCGAGCGGCGATCTGCCCGAACTTGCCCGTCGTCTCGATCTGGGCGCGAATCGTCGGCAGCCCCATCATCGTCGTGCCAGAGGTGAACCGGTGGCGATAGACGGCGTCGTTCGGCTCGTTGGTCACGGGGATCGTCTTGCAGGAGTCAGACGTGCCCGCGATCGGATCGAACTCCTTGGCCACGTTGGGATTGCCGCCTTCACCGGTGAAGGTCTTGGCTTTGTCGGACCCGAATGCCGTCCCGACGGTCTGTAGGGCCTTCCACGTATCCGCCCGGTACGGCCCGCCGTCCAGCGCGGTCTTCGGGCAGGTCTGCGTGAAGGTCGTGACCGATCCGGCGACCGGCCCCCTTCCGTAACGCTTCAGCCGCGCCTGGAAGAACCTGTTCGCCTGTCCGTTCAGGTACTGGTTGGTCTCCGGCTTGTTCGATCCGCGGCTGTGGCCGAGATCGCCGAACTGAAGGCTCACCGGGAAGTTCCTGTACTCGGAGCGGAGGTAGTTGTAGGCGCGGAGCGCGTGCTCGGGCGGGAAGAGGTCGTCGGTCCACCCGTTCTCGATCAGCAGGGGCGCCGGCCGCGAATGCCCTGGCACGAACCTGAGTGGGTATGCGTCATGGTGCTCATAGGTCAGACGCAGTGCGTTCTTCGCGTCGGCGCTGAGCGGCTGTCCCGCATTGATCTCGGCAAAGCTCGTCGTGAGGTCCGCCTCCCGGTCGGTGCAGGGCGTCGAGGCCGGCGCGGTGCCGCAGTAGTAGCCGCTCGCGCTGCCCAGTGCGAAGAGCGCGGAGACATAGCTCTTGATCGGGACGCCCACCGGATTGAGGCTCTGGCCCTGCGGCGCGATGCCCGTGTCCAGGAAGCGGCCGTTCGGAAGCAGGGCGTCGACGAGGTCCGACCATGGCCAGCGCGGATAGGCCGCCGCGATGTGGAGCGGCGTGCCGTCGGGGCTCTCCCAGGCGGCGAGGTCCTCGTTCACCTTGCGGATCTTGTCGTTCAGGAAGGCGAGCTCCATGCTCTGACCGCCGCCGTACGAGATTCCGGTCACGCCGATCGAGCTCGGCTTGGTGATCCCCTCGTCGACGAGGAGACCCAGCAGGTACTGCGAGTCTCGCGCCTCGTAGCGCTGGTCCGCGAGGCGGATGTAGCCCTGGCCGCACGGCCCCGAGTGATCGCCGCCGGGCCCGCCGCCGCAGGAGTTGCCGAATCCCCGCGCCGAGTAGTTGACGACCGCGTAGCCGTGGCGCGCGTAGTACGTGTTGTTGTAGTGGTAGGTCGAGGAGCCATCGCCCTCGGGATCGTTCGACTCAAAGTTCGTCTTGCTGCCGCCCCAGCCGTGGAGCATCACGATGGTCGGGAACGGCCCGTTGCCCTCGGCGGGCAGGGTCACGTCCACGTCGAGCGGCACGCCGTCGAAAGTCGGAACCCGCTCCCCGGAGCCCTGCGTCGGGCAGAAGCGGACGTCGTTCTGCAGAGTGCACGAGTGGCCAAACGGCGCCGGTGGCGCAGCGGATGCGCCGGCCGGACCGAGTACGCCGACGGCGATCGCACCCAGAACGACCGCGATCGCAGTGCCCCTGCACGTCTTTCGGAGATCCATCTCGCTCCTTACCCCCGCGGTGAAGAATAGCCGCCGAGTTACATTCGGCACGCCGATGATCGATCTCGATGAGTGGTTGCCGGAGCCCCAGGTGCGCAACAGCCATCGCCGCACCGCCCGCGCCGGGCCCGAGGAGCTCTGGAAAGCGGCCGCGGAAGTGACCATCGCCGAGGCGCCCGTTCTCGGCCGGGCGGTGAGGTGGCGCATCCCGGGCACGGCGGCGAACATGTCGTTCCACGACCTGCTTCGCTCCTATCCGTTCGCGGTGTTGGCCAAGGGCAACCGCTGGTCGGTATCGGGACTCTGCGGCCGGCTGTGGACCCTGCGACGCGACTACCCGAGGCTGGAGGGGGCGGACGACTTCGTCGGGTGGCGCGAGCCGGGAACGGCGCGGGTGCTGATCGCCAACTGGGTCGAGCCCGAGGGCGATCGCGGCGCCACGCTCTGCAACGAGTCGCGGATCAGCCCGGTCGACGCCTCGGCTGGCGTCCGGCTGCGAACGCTCTGGGTGCTTGTCGGCCGGCTCGAGCGCCTTGTCGGGGGTGAGGCGTTGGGCGTGGCAATCCGCCGGGCCGAGGACCGGCGCGGTTGAGCTCGCTTACCCGGTTATCAGAACCCCGTTCCCGGAGGGATCGGAGGTGCGCAGGCCATCCGGTCCGGTCTCCGCCTCCGCGCCGGCGGCCTGGAGGCGCGCGCGAAGCTCATCCGCGGCAGCATCGCTCTCCACCGTGAGCTCAAACCACTCGAGGCCGCGGGAGCCTTCCGGCGCGGCCGGCGCTCCAGCCCCTGCCCACGTGTTCACGCCGATGTGGTGGTGATAGCGGCCGCTCGACAGGAACAGGGCGCCCGGATATCCCCGAACGGTGACGTCGAAGCCGAGCACGCCGGCATAGAAGCGCTCTGCCTGCTCGATGTTCGCGACGTTCAGGTGGACGTGGCCGACGCGGGTGCCATCGGGCATCGCGGGGCCCGCCGACCCCGATTCGGGCAGCTCGTCGAGCAGGCCCTCCAGGTCGAGCGGCAGCGTTGTCATCTGAACGCTTCCGCCGTCGTAGCGCCACTCCGACCGCGGCCGGTCACGGTAGATCTCGATGCCGTTCCCCTCGGGATCGTTGAGGTAGAGCGCCTCGCTCACGAGATGATCGGAGGCACCTGAGAGCCGCCACCCCGCGCCCGCAACGCGGGCGAGCGCCTGGGCCAGCGCGGGGCGATCCGGCACCAGGATCGCCAGATGAAACAGGCCGGTCGTGTGGGGCGGGCGCGGAGGGGCGGCGGAGCCTTCGACCAGCTCCACCGCCACCGTCCCGTCGGCACCCAGCCCGATGGCCTCGACTCCGCCGTCGATTGCTCGAAGCCCGATCGCCCGCTCGTAAAACGCGCGCTCGGTTGCGAGGTCCGCGGCCCGCAGGCGCACCGCGCCGGGCTCCAGCGCGGGCGAATCCCCGGGACCGTCTCCGGCGGGCGGGCGGGCCTGGCTGCCGGCGCTCTCCAATCCGCAGCGAGGCTACCGCGACGAACGGGAGCCGGACCGGCTCTGTCTGGACCGCGTACCGCGCGAGGAGGATCCGCTCGCCGACCCGGACCGCGAGCCGCTCGTTCGCGACCGCGACCCGCTCTTCGTCGAGCTGCTGCGGCTACGTGAGCTCGACCCGGAACGCGACCCGGTCCGCGTCGACGTCCGGCCGCGCGAGCCTGAGCGGCCGCTCGAGCTACGGGAGCGCGACCCGGACGAACGCTTCGAGCGACGGCGCCTGCGGCCGGCGCCGTCGGAACGTTGGTCGCTCGGGATCTCGGCGCGGACGACGGCACGCGTGAGCTGCGGGATCAGGCGCTCGAGGTAGTTCGACATCCGCTCCTCCTCGCGCTTGATTGCGCGGGCGAGCTTCGCCGTATCGCGATCGGCGACGCTCTCGGCGAACGCCTCGATCGCCGAGTAGGTCGCGATCTCCTCGGCCTCCTCGGAGTACTCCGTCTTGGCGTTCTTCAGCAGCCGCTCGTCCTCGCCGGTGCCGCGAAGTGCATGCAGCGGTCCCTTCAAAGCGGCGGTCGCCTGTCCAGTGAGACGCTGCAGCGTCTGGGGGTCGCCGCCGAGCTGCTTGATCCTCCGCTCGACGCGCCGGGCATGGTCCTTCGTTTCCTTCAGGTGCTGCTGCAGGCGCTTCTTGTACGGGGCCCGGGTCGTCATCCCGATGTGGGCCTCGAGGGCCGCCTCGAGCTCCTTCTCCTTGCCGTACGCCTCGTTCAGGTACTGAATCAGCTTGCTGTCGCGCTCATTAGCGGTCGCCATGGCTCACTCCATTCGGTCTCTCAGCTTGTATCTGTCACGCACAAGCCTCACCTTTACCCAGCGCCGAGGGCTAATAACTGGCCAGGCCACCGCGCATGAATTGGCCGTTTTGGCGTGTTTGCGCACGGAGTAGCCGGGAACGGGGCCCTACGAGATGGAGCTCACGACCGCATCGCAGGAGGACGATCCAACCGGAGGTCGCGCAACGGGGGGCGGTCTCTTTGACGGGACCGCCAGCCCGATCGAGAATCCAGCGATCGACCGCATCCCCGACGACCCGCTGCTGGAGCCGCACCCCGGCGAGCCCGGTGTCCACTCCGACGGCACCGCCGCCCCGCTCGAGAACCCGGACGACAGCGTGTCCGCCGATCCCCTCCTCGGGAACGACTAGCCGTTCTCGGGAGACACGGGGCGTACCGACAGGTCGCGCGGCGCGCCGGACTCCCGCAGGCGTCGCTTTCGCCCGAACCTGAAGCGGTTGCCGTCGAGGGCTGCATGAGCGGGATCGGAGACCAGTACCTCGCCGCTCTTCGCGCACTCACCTACCCGGGCCGCGATGTTGACGTCCACGCCGAGGTAATCGGCTCCGACGCGGCGGGGGCGCCCGACGTGGACGCCGGCGCGCAGCGCTGGGGTGTAGCCATTCACCTCGATTTCGCCCGCGGCCGCCTGCGCCTCGAACGCAGCGCGGACAGCGTCCTCCACGCTTCCGAAGACGGACATCGATCCGTCGCCGAGCCGCTTGACCAGGCTGCCGCCGTGACTGGAGATCGCTTCGTCCTCGACGCTCGCGACCTGCCGCAGGAGCTCGAGGGCGGCCTCGTCGCCCGCCTCGAGCGCCCACGGCGAGAACTTCACGAGGTCGGTGAACAGGATCGCGACGTCCACCGCCCCGCGGCCGCGGCCCTGTGCCTCCGAGAGCGCCTGCCATGCCTGAAGGGCGCCGAGCCCCAGTTCCCGGACCGCGCTGGGCCGCTCCGATTCGGCCTCGGAGACGAGGCGCCCGATCCGCTCGGGCATGCGCTCACCGGTCGTCGAGAGGGCATCCCCGTAACGCTTGTCCCCAGGGAGCAGCCGCCGGATGAACCTGGCTGTCGCGACGAGCTGTGGTCGCGAGTCGACACCGAGCGCAGTCTCGCGAAGGCGCTTCGCGCGCGTTTGACCTTCCTGCCGATCTGCCTCTTGTGATCCGCCGTCGTCCACTTCAGGTGATCGTGACCGATTCGTGGCTGGGCCGCGTCGTCATTTAGCCTGGCGCCGTGATCGACGTCAACGCCGTCCTCGGTCGCGTCGGGTTGCCCGAGCCGGTGTCGGCGCTCGCCGCCCGGGACTGGGACGCCGTCGTGGTGGGCGGCGGCCATAACGGACTGGCGGCGGCGGCCTATCTGGCACGCGCGAACAGGCGGGTCCTGGTCCTTGAGGCGCGGGAGCGGCTGGGCGGCGCCTGCACGCTGGATCAGCCGTTCGACGACGGGCGCTACCTCGTAAGCCCGTGCGCCTACGTCGTCGGCCTTCTGGACCCGCTGGTCATCCGCGAGCTCGAGCTCGAGCGGCACGGCTTCCGGGTCTCGGTCTGCGACCCGAACCTCTGGTGCCCGCTGCCGGACGGCACCTCGATCGCGATCTTCTGCGAGTCGCATCGCACGGCCGAGCACCTGCGTGCGAGCGGCTTCGCCGAGTCCGACGTCCGCGGCCTGCTGGCCTACGAGGAGCTGTTCGCGCGGCTCCGACGGCTTCTTCGCCACGGGCCACGCGGCGACACCTGGGTCGGATCCTCGCCAAGCCGGGCCGAGCTGGAGGACGCGCTCGGGAACGACGAGGAGCTGGTCTCGGTGCTGTTCTCCGAGTCGATCGCCGACGTGCTCGACCGCTACATCGCCGACGAGCGGATCAAGCACGCGCTGTTCGGGCAGGGTGTGATCGGAACCTTCGCCGGGCCGCGAGACCCGGGCACCGCGTCGGTGAAGCTGATGCACCACCAGGGCGAACTGCTCGGCCGCGGCGCCGTCTGGGGCTATGTCCACGGCGGAATGGGACGGGTCTCGTTCGCGATCGCGCAGGCGGCGGCCGAATCCGGCGCGGTCATCGCGGCCGGAGTCCCCGTCTCGCGCATCGTCCCCGGCGTTGGCGTCGAGACCGAGAGCGGGGACCTGATCCGCGCCCGGGCCGTGGTGTCGAACGCGGACCCGAAGCGGACCGTGGCGATGCTCGACGCCGGCGACGTGCCGGCCGAGCTCGCCGAGCGCGTCGCCGGCTGGCGCACGGAGTCCCCGGTGGTCAAGCTGAACGCCGCAATGCGGCGGTTGCCCGAGTTCTCGGCGAGAACCGACGTGGAGCCTCACCGCGCGATGGTCTCGGTGACGCCCGGGCTCGACGCCGCGCAGGCGGCTGTCGAGGCGGCGCGGGCCGGCGGGCCGCGGATCGGCTACGCCGAGCTCTACTTCCAGACCGCCTACGACCCCTCGATCGCGCCGCCTGGTAAGCACGTTATGAGCGTGTTCGCCCAGTACGCGCCGTACGAGCTCGCAGAGGGAGACTGGGAGACGCGACGCGCCGAGATCGGCGAGCTCGTGCTGGACGCGATCTCGGCCTACGCGCCGGACGTCCGCGAGTGCGTCGAGGCGATGGAGGTCCTCGGTCCGCCGGACGTCGAGCGGCGGGTTGGGCTCACCGGCGGCCATATCTTCCAGGGCGAGGCGCTGCCGGACCAGATGTGGGACAGGCGACTGGACCACCGCACGGCGGTCGATGGGCTCTACCTGTGCGGCGCCGCCACCCACCCGGCGGGGTCCGTGATCGCCCTGAACGGTCGCAACGCGGCGATGGCGGCGATCGCGGATCTGGACGCTCACCACGCGACCTCCGGCGGGGCCGGAGCGGCTGGGGTCGACCGTCCGGCCAAAGCTGGCTGACCACCCTGTGAGGCGGCACCACGAGCCGCTTAAGTACACCGCCGCCTTGACCGATGGCAGTCTCGAGTAAGCGACGCCGGGGCCAGGCGAAAGATTGGCGCGGGTTCGATCAAAACCGAATGAGACAGTTGCCGTCCCGTTAACGACCGACTCCCAGCGGGAGACGAACGGGATCACGTCGCGCTTGGTGCTGCTCTACGTCGAGCAGGTGGGGGGCATCGAGGCGGTCGATCGCGTGCTCGAGCGCTGCGGCATGAGCGACCGGCGCGCCGAGCTTCTCGACGAGAACCATTGGTTCTCCTACGACGGGAAAATCGCCCTGTTCGAGGCGGCCGCCGACCTGCTGGGCGATCCGAACGTCATGCACGCCGCCTCGAGCCGGGTGCTCGACCTCAACGTCGGCGGCGGGCTCAAGCTGGCGCTGCGAGCCCTCGGGTCGCCGCGGCTGGTCTACCAGAACATCGTCCGCGCGAACGCCAAGTTCAGCGGCAGCCACTCGATGGAGCTCCTCGATGTCGGCCCGCGGCACGCCGTCATCAGCTACGCGGACCTCACACCGGCGCGTCGCTATCACGATCTGGACTGTCAATACAACCGCGGGATGCTGGCGCGCGTGCCCGAGCTCTTCGGGCTCGGCCCGGCGCGCGTGGAGCATCACGTCTGCGGGTGCACGGGCGGACCGGCGTGCATCTATTCGCTTCGCTGGGAGAGCGGGGCGAACGAGATCCGGTTCGCGCTGGGGGCCGCGGCCGTGGGAGGCGGCGCGCTGGCGGCAACCGCCTTGTTCGACCCGGCCCTGCTGCCCGTGGGTGCGGCCGTGGCCGGGGTATCCGCCGTCGCGGCGGCCATGCGGGCCGCCCGGCAGGAGCGCGCCGTGCGACGGCAGCTCGAGGTGGACGCGCGTGAGCAGTCCGACCTCGCCGACCGGCTCGTGGCGTCGCTTCAGGACCTGGTCTCCGAGCTTCGGCTCGATGAGGTGCTCTCGAAGATCACGCAGAACGCTCAGGCGGCCGTGGTCGGCAAGGAATTCGCGCTCATGATCGACGACGGGGACGGCCCGCGCTGCCAGAGCTACACGAGCCTCCCGCTCTCGGCGGTGTCGATCCTCGAGTCGTGGGCGCACGCCGCCATGGCCAGGGGCGAGGAGCCGATCACCGTGGACGACGTCCTGGCCGTGCCAGGCCTGGCGCGGCTCGCCGGCGGGGTGGAGCCTGCGTTCGGGTCGATCTGCGCGGCACCGCTGATCTTCCGCGGCAGCAGGCTCGGGGTTCTCGTGGCGCTCGCGACGCAGCCCCGCACGTTCCTGCCCCGCGACGTCGACCTCATTCAGTCCTACGCCGCCCTAGCCGCCGTCGCACTCGCCAACGCGCGGATGTACCAAGAGCTCGAGGAGCTCGCGAGCCGCGATCACCTGACCGGGCTGCTCAACCTGCGCGAGTTTCACGAGTCGCTCACGCGCGAGCTCGAGCGCTGCAAGCGCTACGGCGGCCGGTTCAGCGTGGTCCTGTTCGATCTCAACCGCTTCAAGGCGGTCAACGACTCGCATGGCCATGCCGAGGGGGATCGGGTTCTGAAGGAGGCGGGTGCCGCGTTCGCCAGCACGTGCCGGTCCTCCGACCTCGCGTTCCGCGTCGGCGGGGACGAGTTCGCTTACATCCTTCCGGAGAGCGATGCGGAGGCGGCCACGGCGGCCGCCGCCAGGGCGCAGGCCGCGCTGGCCGCGATGCCCGAGGAGCTCGACTGCTGCTACGGCATCACTGTCTGGCCGAACGATGGCCCCGAGCGCGCGAGCCTCCTGGAGACCGCGGACACCCGGCTGTACGAGATGAAGCGCGAGCACCGTCCGGAGGGGCCCGCGCACGTTCTGTGAGCGTGCGCCGTGCGTGCCGGTCATCCGATCGGAGGGCGGCTCACCCACCGATCGCAGGGTGCCGGTTCATCCGCGAAACCCTCCGACCGGAGGATTGCGGGGGTGGCCCCCGCTGGCGAGGATGGGCACAGCCATCCTCCGCACTGGTCGATCGCAGGAGCTGGATGAGCGAGCTACCAGCCAAGCGGTTGACCCGGGAGCGCCGCGCCAGTCCATCCCTAGGCGCGGCGCTCCCATCATCTTGCCCGGGGTGTTCGATGGTGAACGTTTGCGTTCGCCGTTCCGGTGGTCGTTGGGTTAGCCTGCGCACGCAATGAGTCCGCGGCTGTTTGGGGTGGCGTGCGTGGCCGGGGACGCGACTTGAGCTCGAGAAGGTCGAATCGCGTTCGGGTGTTCGTCGCCGACGATCACCCCGTCTACCGCGACGGCATGGTCAGGGCGATCAGTGAGCGCCCTGACCTCGAGCTGGTGGGGCAGTCGAGCGACGGGCGCGACGCGCTCGATTCGATCACCGAGGCGAAGCCGGACGTGGCGCTCGTCGACATCCGCATGCCCGGGCTCGACGGGCTCGAGGTGCTGGGAGCCATCCGGCGGGACAGCGCGGAGACGCAGGTCGTGCTCCTCTCGGCCCACCTCGACAGCGATCTCGCCTACCGGGCCGTCGCCGCCGGCGCCAAGGGGTACCTCTCGAAGCAGGCGGCTCGGCAGGAGATCTGCGATGGGATCGCCGCCGTTGCCGCCGGGGGCACGGCGTTCGCCCCGGAGGTCCAGACGGGGCTCGCAAGCGAGCTTCACGAGCGCGAGCGCGGCCAGCGGGGTCCCACGCTCACCGCGCGCGAGAGCGAGGTGCTGAAGCTCGTGGCGGCGGGCCACTCCGCTCCCGACATCGCCGAGCGGATCCACCTGAGCCCGGCGACGGTGAAGTCCCACCTGCAGGCGATCTACGACAAGCTCGGGGTCGCCGATCGCGCGGCGGCCGTCGCCGAGGGCATGCGCCGGGGATTCCTGGAATAGGTGAGCGTCGAGCCGGGTCGCGAAGAGTCTGACCGGCTGAAGGCCGCGATCCTCGAGGCGGCGCTCGACCCGTTGGTCGCCATCGACGAGCGAGGCCGGATCGTGCACTTCAACCGGACGGCGGAGCGGGTGTTCGGATACGCCGCCGACGAGGCGATGGGCGCCGAGCTCGTCGAGCTGATCGTTCCACCCGCCGAGCGCGCGCGGTTCTCGGAGGAGCTCGCGGCCCGCCTGGACGCGAGCTCAGACGTGGTGCCCGATCGCGCGATCGGGCTCGTCGCCATGCGACGAGACGGCACCACCTTCCCGATGGAGATCGCGATTGCGCGCGTGCCTGATGTCGAGCCTGCCGTCTTCGCCGGCTACATCCGCGACGTCACCGATCGCAAGCGGACCGAGGACAGGGCGCTGAAGCAGAGCCGCGCCATCGCGGACCTGGCGCAGGCCCGAGGCGAGCTCGTCTCCCAGCTGATACTCGCCGAGGAGCGCACCCGTGAGCGAATCGCGCAGGTGCTTCACGACGACGCGCTCCAGCGTTTGCTCGCCGCCCACCAGGATCTGCTCGAGGCGCAGGGACCGGAGGGTGTGGAGCGAGCGCGGAAGGCGCTGGAGGGGACGATCGAGCAGATCCGGGAGGCGGTCGCGGCGCTGCATCCGGTGACCCACCAGCAGGGCGATCTCGAGACGGCGCTCGGTGCCGTCGTTCGCCAGCACGCCGCCCGCGGCGGCTTTCGCCACACAGTCCGTGTCGAGTCGGAGGCGTCCGGGCTCGAGGATGCGCTGGTGCTCTCAGCGGTGCGGGAGCTCGTCGCAAACGTGGCCAACCACGCCCAGGCATCCCGGTGCTCCGTCAGCGTCGAGCGCCGGGAAGACCGAATCTGGCTCGAGGTTGCTGACGACGGGCTCGGGATACCCCCCGGCCGTCAGGAGACTGCGCTGCGCGAGGGCCACATCGGCCTCGCGTCCACGGTGCAGCGGATGAAGGCGATCGGTGGCGACGGTGAGGTATCGAGCACGGTCGGCAAGGGCACGGTCGTCAGGGCTTCGATCCCGATCGGCTACCAGGCCGGAGGCGCTCAATCAGCCTGACCCACCGATCGTCTATGCCGCCATCCGCCAATCGGTGGTCATGCCGTCAACCCCATAACCGTTCGACCGGACGATGGTCATGGCGCCGGTCGAGGGTCAGTATGAGTGCGAGGCAGGATCCACGGGAGACCACGCTGCAATCAAGGAACGACGCCGAAGTGATTGGGGACGAGCTATCGATGGACGGCTCTCACGCTGACGCCCCCGGGCCGTCCGAGGTGCGCATCGCGCTGTCGATTCCGGCCGGCCCCACGTCGGTGACTCATGTGAGGGACGCCCTTGGGACCGTCATCGCAGAGGGGGATCCGGTCGTCCTGGAGCAGGTCGCCGTGCTCGTCGGCGCCCTGACCAGCGGCACGGATCGCCCCGGGGCGCCGGCGTCGGCTCCCTTCGATCTCGAGCTGCGGGCGGAGCCCCATCGTGTCGTGGTCGAGCTGTGCGATCCGGATTTCACGACGCATCGCTCGGAGGGCGGCCTGGTCGAGCTCGAGCGCAGCATGCTGAGCCCGTGGCGGCTAAAGCTCGTCGAGCGACTGGCGGACCGCTGGTCGGTGACCCAGGATGAGGTCTTCGTGATGCGCTTCGAGCTCGACTCGCAGCGCGGGATGGTTCTCCGCAGGCCCAGCTGAGGAGCCGGGACGAGCTCCCATCTCCCCCGATCGGAGGAGCCGGTGGCTCATCCGATCGATGGATCCGTGCATCACCCGATCGGAGGGGTGATCTCTGACCTCAAAAACCGACGATCGGACGATGGCGCCGCGCCTGGGCGCGGAAGAGAATTCGCACCGCGTGAGCATGGATCGCTCACGAGTGCCAGTACCAGTAGTTCAGCCAGTACTGAGAGGGCTCCCGGGTTCGCGGCTTAGTCCCGACGCGACCGGGGGCCCCTTCTCACGTCGGGGCTCCCCTGGGTGCCTGTCCGGGGCCCGGTGACCGGACGCGGGCTCAGACGTCGAGCATTTCGCTGCCAGGCCCCAGGTTGATCACCTCGGTCGCCCCGATCCGCGAGCGGCCTCCCCAGGCCTCGTGGATGTGACCGCACAGCGCCACCCTGGGCTGCTTGGCCTCGATCGCCTCGAGGACGGCCACGCTGCCGAGGTGCTCGCCGCTGCTCGAGACATCCACGTGGCCGCGGGGTGGGGAGTGGATGGCCAGAACGCATCCCTCGGGACAGCCGGCGAGCTTCTCCGCGGCCTCCTCCTCCGTCAGGTCGAAGCTCCAGTCCCACGGCGTGACCGGGACGCCCGCGCCGAGACCGAAGATGGGGATGCCGCCGATCTCGGTGTCTTCGCCGTGCAGGACGATGGCGCGCTCCCATCCATCGCATGCATCGCGCAACGCATCCTCGGTCTCGTTGTTCCCGGGCACGAGTACCGTCGGCTTGACGATCGAGCGAAGCGCCGCGATGGTCTCCTCGAGCCCGGAATGGACCGAGGCGAAGTCGCCGACTCCGACGACCGCGTCAGCCTCCGCGCTTGCCTCCGCGAGGCGCTCGGCTTGGCCGATGTCGACGTGGAGGTCGCTGAAGGCGAGCAGTCTCATGGGACGGCGTGATCGGACTCTAGGCGCTCGGCCAGGGCGAGCGTCTGTGCGTCGAGACGCGTCTCCCGGAGGTCGTAGCGCTCGGCCAGCCGCGCGAGGATCGCCTCGGCGACGGCGTCGGTGGTCATTACGCCCACCTCATCCGAGACGCTACCCGCGGTGGCGGGATCCCAGTCCAGGCCGAGCGCCTCGTAGGTCGGCAGGAGCGCCCGGCGGACGAGGTCGCTGCCGCCCACGACGATCACCGCGCCGCGATGGGCGGCGCCAGCGATCAGGCGCTGACCGGTCCCGGCGAGCTTCGTCGCGCCTCGAGCGTTGACGCTCCATGCGCCCGGGCAGTACTCACCGGGCACCTCGCCGATGCGCGCATCGGCGCCCAGGTCGCAGAGGGTCCCCTGCAGGAGCCGGGCCAGCTCGCGAAACCGAGCCTCGGTTCGCGCCGACGCCCGCCGATCCGGTACCGCCCAGGAGAGCGCGAGCGTCTCCTCGTGGTAGACGGCGGCGCGGCCGCCCGCCAGCCGGATGA
>Ga0126314_10000841_pt1 | contig 14582 bp, 14 predicted proteins | sample Plot105B_FD_92535 | JGI IMG/M metagenome (GOLD analysis project Ga0126314, IMG submission 92535) | Serpentine soil microbial communities from UC McLaughlin Reserve, CA, USA - Plot105B | ecosystem: Environmental > Terrestrial > Soil > Grasslands | place: USA: UC McLaughlin Reserve, Lake County...
AGGACGGGCTTGCCGAGGTCGACCGCGGCTTCGACCTTTACGACGACCAGACGACGCCGCCGGTCTTCTGGCCGGCGCTGCTACAGGTGCGGGCCACCGGTCGGATGCTGGCGGGGCGGATCGACCAGGCGTTGGCGCTCCTCGCCAAGTCAGAATCCCTCATTCCCACGACCGACCCAACGGCAGGGGAGCTGGCAATCATGCGCGGCGATCTGCACATGGCGATGGCCCCACCCGATGTCGCCACGGCTGAAGCGAACTACCAAAAGGCCTTCGACATCGCCCACGAACGCGGCCTGCGCATGGCCGAGCTGCAAGCGGCGACGCGGCTAGCGACCCTGCACCGCGGCACGCCCCGCGAGCAGGCGTCACTGCAGCAGCTGCGCGATGTCTACAGCTCGTTCACGGAGGGCCACGACACAGTGCAGCTCATCGCAGCTCGCACCGTCCTCGACGCAGCGTCGGCGTGACCTTCAACTGCGGCATGCGGCAGTTACAGGTAGGACGAGGACGGTAGGATCGACGAGCCTTCGACCTCACCACCCTTATCAGGGCGCGCGTTCTCCCCACCGATCGCTGCCGTACCCACAGACCCTCCCTGTCCGAAAAGGTCCTGGATCCTCGTCGGCGTGCGGAGTTGGGGCGGGACCGGTCCACATCAGGTGCGGCCGACGCACGGTGAGGCCTCGAAGTCGCCTGCCTGGGCCCGCGGGCGGGGCCCTATATTCGCTGGATGGCAGAGCCAGCAATTGTGCTTGCACGCCTCGCCGCGGAACTTTCAAAGGTCTTCGACGATGATCTCTGGAGCCTGGCTGTGCATGGGTCGTGGGCGCTGGGTGACTTCGCCCCGGGCCGCAGCGACCTCGACGTGCTCGCCGTGATGGCCACCGATCCGACACCCGCCACGCTGGCGGGACTGGAAGACGTACACGCACGGCTCAACAGGGGCTTCCCGGAGTGGAACGGTCATGTGGAGGTCGATTACGTATCGGCCGAGGCTGTCGAGGCTGTCGTGCGGGGGGCCGATGAATCACATCCGATGATCCGCATTAGTCCCGGTGAGCCGCTCCACGAAGTCGAGGCGTCTGGGCACTACGTGCTGAACTGGGCTGCTGCCCTGCAGGCCGATCAGCCCATCGCTGGAGCCGCACCCTCCACCGTGCTGCCCGCCATCGATCGGCGACTCATCCAAGAGGTGGTCCTCCAGCACGTCACGGCCTGGCCCCAGTGGGTGCGCGACATGCAGGCGACCGGCGCGCAGGCCTACGCCGTGCTCACACTTTGCCGCGCCGCGGAAACGCTGGCGACTCGACGGCTGGTCTCCAAGCTGGCGGCCGCCAATGCCGGCAGGTCACGGTTCCCGGAATGGTCAACGCTCATCGACTGGGCCAAAGTCTGGTGGTACCAGGGCGGATCGGACTTAGACCATGGGCGGTTTGAAGATGTGCGCCGATTTGTCAACGACGTCAGCGCGCGGTCACTACGGCACTACGACATCCTGCCCTGCTGCGGCCTCGACATTGCCGAGCCCAGGATGTGAATCCGTAGCGAATGTGAGGTGACCACGTCCCGGTGACGTTTCTTGTGATACCCGTTCGCCGCGTCTGTTGAGCGGTGCGCTATCGGGCAGTTGGAAAGGGGCCGCGCCGAGGCCGTGACCAGTAACCGTCCCTGCCGCTGTTCCTGTGATCACCTCGGTGACCTCAGTGGGAGCACGTTCATTCCGTTCCTCTGGGCGGTGGTGATCAGCGCACACACCATCTGCTCCGTCGCGCAAGCGCCGCCGCCAGTGGGCTCGCGCTCTGCACAATCTGGGGACTGCCAAGATTCAGCTATTGGCGAGCAGGGGTTGGGGACCTCGCCTGGTGGGACATAGGGAGTAAGGATGGCGACGTTCGTCAATCGGAAGTTCCCGCAAGCGGACGGCTACCGGGCATCCGGCTACCGGGCATCGGCTTGGCGGCGGCCGCCCTCGTCAGGGAACGGACACTCGTACATGCCGCACATGCCAGTGAGCGTTCTTTGTGCGGACGACCGGTAGAGGGTCGGCCTATCACCCGTGTCCGGCAGGTCATCCTCACGGGCCGCCGGTACCACACTTTCCACATGGGTTACTACCTGCTGGAGTACGCACTGGTTGATGACTATCTAGCTCGGCGCGCCGCCTTCCGGGAGGCGCATCTAGCGCTCGCTCGGCAAGCCCATCGCCGTGGGGACCTGATCCTCGCAGGTGCCCTTGCCGAGCCGACTGATCGAGCGGTTCTCGTTTGGCGGGCCGACGATCGCTCCGTTGTTGAGCGCTTCATTGACGGCGATCCTTATGTTCACAATGGCTTGGTCACCTCATGGACCATCCGACGCTGGAGTGTCGTGATCGGCGAGGGAGCTGGACAGACCTGATGCCTCGCCTTTGGTGAGCCGTCGAGGATGATGTTGGTTGAGGCTCGGCCACGTCCAGCCGAACGCCGCGCCGGCATAGGCACCAATCCAAGCGCTCTATCCCGGGTTGCGCGGGCCGCGCTCCACTGACGCTTCCTCCTACGGGATGGCTTGGGCGATGCGCATCGCGGCATGTCCGGGTGGCCGCAGCGCTCAGGGTGTCTGCGGCAGTTGCGGATGGAAATGATCCGGGTCGAGTTGGCTTGATCAGGAACTGCTGACCCGGGCGAGCAGATGTGCGCGCTCAGCCTCGTTGGAGGTGAGTTCGGCGGCACGCACGAACTCAGCTCGTGCCTCCACGGAGCGCCCCAGCCTGGCCAGTGGGTCGCCGCGCACGCTCGGCAGCAGGTGGTGGTGGCGCAGCGCGGCAACGTCGAGCAATCGGTCGGTGACAGCGAGCCCGGCGGCCGGTCCGTCGGCCATCGACACCGCAACCGCACGGTTCAGTTCGACAATGGGCGAGCGCGTCAATGCGACGAGGTCGCCGTACAGGGAGGCGATGCGCACCCAGTCGGTGTCCTCAGCACGCGGTGCTCTGGCGTGGCAGGCCGCGATCTGGCCATCATCGATCAAATCGAGGAGCTCTTCGCCGCACTGTGCCTTGGTTTTGTCGCCTGAGTCTCGCCACAAATAGCAAGGAACAGGCGGTTCGGCTCATTACGGCTAGCCATCAGGGCTGCGCACGAAGGCCGAGCAGGTTGAGTCGTAGTCCTTCTCGAATGTCGAGGATTACGCAATCCTCTTCCACGTTGACCCCCTTCGATCGATCTGGTTCGGAGATCCGGCATACCCAAGAGTGGCGCCCAACGACCCACGGGCGGGCCGGTGTGAAGACGCCCGACGCGCGGCTAGGCGTCTTCACGCTGCGGCGTCGGCAATTGAGGCGTCGCTAATCTATCCGGCCGATCAGGCTGGTCGTCTCGGTTCATGCCGCCACGGCGGAGCGAGCGACCTGCGGCGCGTCAGCGCCGCTCCTGATTTAGTTAGAGCCAGATTCTGACCAGTGGTGACTAAAGGCCAGGAAGTAGACGACCTCGGAGGTCAGGAACTGGCGCCTAATACCCCTGTCTTGCCGGCTTTGAGCGCGTACTCGAGGAGGTTGTGATAACTCCACCTCTCGACAAACTTGCCGCCCTCGATCCGGTACAGGGTGATGCCGGATACGATCCCCTCTTCACCCGTCGGTTCGACGTCACGGACATGCTTAGTCATTTGATGCTTTCCTTCATGCGTGGCGGTCCCCCGCCAGTGCACAAAGACAAGGTCCTGCTCACCGGCGATATCCAGGACCTCGGTCCGCAGGTCGGGCGTCGCCTGACCCCAATCAGCCATGAGCTCTTTCACCCCCTGCACCCCAGGGTGCTCCGGATGCAAGGACCTATGATCATGGAAGTGATCAGCGAAGTACTGATGCGCAACATCGGGGTTGCCCCGCATGGCTTCCTGGCGTCCGCTCTCAAAATACCGCCGGACAAGCGCCTTATTTTCTTCTACTGACATTGGACGCGCTCCCTTCTTGGCAACGACGGTGAAATTCCGGGTCACCTGCCAAGCTATACCGACTGCAACCCGACGTACAGATGAAGCCGCTCTGGCGAGGAAGCACCGTGGCCAGCAGAACCATTATGCTGCTGCAGGACGATATCGACGGCTCAAACGCCACCCAGACCGTCCGATTCGCTATTGACGGCATCGAATACGAGATTGACCTAAGTCGGATGTGGGCAAGACCACGCTGCTTAGGATCTCGGCACCATCCGACTGTGTTGAAGGATCTTTTAGATGTTCTGACGCGATACCCCGGGGCAGGCGCGACATCTCCGAGATGGACAAGATGCCATGGCCACGGTGCACGCCTCCGCGGTCTCGGCCATGGTGAGCTGCGCAGCCTTGTGGGCCTCCATGCGCCGAGTGCCCGCTTCGAACAGCGCCGTGGGGAGGCGGTCCTGGTGGCTCAGTGATGGTGTGAATCCCCAAGTCTCGCCGTTCGGCTGACCTTGATCACTCCGGGAGGGCATGGACTCCCAGGTCATTGTTCTGGAGGGCCGCAATTATCGCCGATCAGCTCAGCTTCCACTACAGAGACCTCTCATCGCGACCGCGTGCGGTCTGCCAGCCGATCATCGTCGGCGCTTTACCACAATTGCGCCTTATCACTTCCTGACATGAATGCCTCCAGCACGAAGCGAAGCACGCAGTCGGGCACCCACTGGTTGTTGCGCTCTGACCGATTGTGGCTGCGCTGGGCGGTAGCGGTGCTGGCTGCTGACCTGGTCATCCACTTGGGTATGGGCTTGCTCGTCAACGACTTGGAGGGCTGGGCGGTCGCCGCGGGCACCTTCCTGTTTGTCCTTGTCAGCGGGTTGCTGATCGTCGGCTGACCTTCGGGTTGCTGGTCCGTTGGGCTCCGAAGCCCTCACCCGGGTGATGCAACCGCGCCGCTTTTGCCGCTCTCCCGACCGGTGTTGCGTCGCTGGCTGCTTACGCCATCTTCTTCACCTGGGCTCCAGTGCTCATTGCGCCCGCCGCCTTGCTGTTGGCGCGGGAAGGGCTACGAGCTGCCCGCGGGCGGGGCGGACGGCGATACGCCCTGGCCGGCGGTGCGCTGGCACGGGTCAGCGCCGCGTTCTTCCTCTCTCACTTGGTCGCCTTGTTTGCCACCGCCAGCTACCCCTTTGGTTTCTGACCGGCTACCGCAAGCGCGTGGAGCGATGAGAGGCCCGACGCGGCCAGCTACGTGCAGACGATCATGGCCGCGATCACCAAGCGGCAACGGTGACGGGAGCAGTACGCAGCGGCGAAGGCTGTGGACACTGTTTCAGCAACTGGCCCACTGTAAATCCGGGGCGTCAAAGTTCTATATCGCGTTGTGGGGCATATTCCCCGTCGCCGACCTGACTGCGAACGCTGTCGAAGACAAGCGATGCATTTCGGTGATGGGCACCACGCCCTGACCGTGGCGCAAAATGCCACGTGATTTCGGCTCGGCGCCGAGGGCCCTGCGCCTGCTGCCTCCGTTTACAGCCAGATGTCAGGCGACTAGCGTCATCCTAAGTACATAAAATGCGGAGGACCGTCTAATGTCGGTGGAAGATAACAAGGCGCTTGTCCGGCGGTTTCTTGAGAGCGGATACCAGGAAGCTATGCGGGGCAACCTCGATGTCGTGCATGAGTACTTCGCTGATCACTACCATGATCATACGCCGATGCATCCGGAGGAGTCAGGTGTGCAAGGGGTGAAAGAACTCGTCGCTGATACCGGTCAGGCGACGCCGGATGTGCGGATGGAGGTCGTGGATATCGCCGCCGACGGGGACATCGTCTTTGTGCATTGGCGGGCGACCGGCACGCATGAGCGACAGCACCAGGTGGTCAAGCATGTCCGAGACGTTGACCCGCCGGGCGAAGAAGGAACGGCGTCCGGCATCATCCTGTACCGGATCGAGGGGGGCAAGTTCGTTGAAAGCTGGAATTATCACAACCTCCTCGAGTACGCGCTCGAGCGCGGCATGGCTGGGGCATCAGGCGGCAGCTCCTAGATTGCGTGATCATCTCGTCGATCATCGCGGGCAACTTCAGGCATTGGTGAATGGCCAATACCACCGTTCGCGAGGGCGCGCCTGGCGGCGTCCGTGCGCCTTCTGACGGGCTGCCTTGCTACGTTTGGACCGAACGAAAGCCGGCCCTACCCTGTCAGCTACTCACAGGTGATCCTGGCGTCGATCACCTAGCGGCAACGCTGGCGGGAGCAGTACGCCGCGGCTAACGCTGTGCATGCTGTTTCAGCAACCGGACCTCCGTCATCCGGTAGGACAGGTTCTTTCTGCGATTGGCAATCCGTTAGGACGCTGGATCCGAACTAGTCCGGGGGGTGGCTGGGCGACCTGTTGCTGGAGGACCAGGGTCGCCCGAGCCCCCACTCGAGTCGTGTCTCAATACGGGGGAGTTATGTCAAAGTTTCGGCTGGCTGTTTGTACCGGATTTGCCGCCTCGGCACTTCTGCTGATCCCGGCGGGCAGCGCTTCGGCGCATGTCCACCGCATCACACCATTGAATTGTATTGAGCAGGAACCCGACGACGCCGGAGCCAACGAGACGAATGAGACGCCGGCATCGGCAGCCGACGGAGGACCCATCTCCGGCGTAATCCCGATCACCATGGGCGGCAATATCGGGCTTGACGAAGGCGGAGCCGGCGCGGCTGTCTGCGACGGGGTAGAGATCTCCGAGTAAGCGTGCTCCGTCGCTCGTGATCACCCCCCGGCGTCAGGGTGGGGGCTTCTTTGGCCCTGGTTGCTTCATCACCTTGTTGGCCCCTGCCCCTCCCTGAGGGGCAGGGGTTCACTCTGTAGTCGCCACGCTTGAGCCGGATGATTCGCGGCGCTGCATTGGCGCCATCCTCTACTTCGTCGACGGCAGCGTGATGGGAGCCGGGTGCTTCAGACATTCCCCGCTCCGAGACTGGGGGCGAGCGTCAACAGTGGCGGGAACAATACCGAGCGGCTGTGGATAAGTACCGAGGGGCTGTGGATGCCGTTTCAGCAAACTCGTCCGCCAGCCAATCCGAAGATAAGCCCGAACGGAAGATCATGAGTCCAGACCGACGACGTAAGGGGACCGGCGGCCCACTGGCTGAGTATGACGCTATGAACGCCATCCAGGGGCTTGCGGAGGCGGTTGCATTTTGCGAGCCAGGTACTGCTGATTTTGGTCAGGAGGCGGCGAAGATGTGGAAGATCATCGATCTTCATCGCAACGATCTTCGCGCGTTTGCCGGCGCTTTGGTGCTCTGGGGCTCATTCCTCCTGCCTCGCCTCACCGAGAGCGGTATGGCTGACTGGGTGGACGAGCGCGTGAATCTGCTCGGCGAGATGGGAATGCTCGATGACATCGAGACGGGCCTGCCTGCCCCAGGCGAATGATCTCCCTTTCACTCGAGGCCCGATAGCTGCTGATCCGGACCGTAGGGAGGCCCGTCAAGGAGTCAGCGGCGTTCCCGGTGCCGACGGTGAGGACAACGAGCGGCTTACCGTCGAGGTTGGTCAGCGACGCCGCCTGCTGCATCGACGTGTTCGCCGCGACGAACTCCTCGATCGAGCTCCGGAGGCAAGGGCTGGTCGAGGCGTTGGCACGCGCCTCGCGCCGGACGTGTGGCGGCAGACCGCCGTAGGAGCCTTGCGCGATCAGCCGTCCGCCACCCAGGTGAGCCACCAAGGAGAACACGGCGGAGGCGCGACCGAGGACGCTGTCCGACTCGGTCCTGGTCGGCAGGGGCGGGCCCGGTTTCGGGGTGGTGGAGTCCAACAGCACCAGGCCGGCAGCCTGGTCGGGATAGTTGGCGGCGAAGGTTTGGACGTACAGGCCGCCGAAGAGTGACCGGCCAGCACCTAGGGTCAAGGAACTTGTGCGCGCAATAGCAGCGTGTCAACATCAGTTGGCTTCCGACCGCCCGGAGAGGGGAATGACGCCAAAATGGGGCTTGTCCCGGGTTAGCTCGCCTTACTCAGAACGACAGCACGCGATCGAAGAAGGAGCGATAGCGGATCAGTGCCTGCCGCAGATCCTCAGTGCTGGTCTGCTTACTGTCTAGGCCCTGTTCGAGGTCGGTGCGCTGGCGGCGGAACAGCTCTTCCAGCTCATCAAGCGCCTCTCCGACCAGCTCGTTCGCGCCTCGCACGGCGCGGCGCGGATCGTCGACGAATTCGCCCTTGAGCTCTTTCCACCGACTGTTATAGCTCTCTGCCCGCTCAGCCTCGATCAGTGACGTGCGCTGTCTTACGCCGGTGTCGGCTTGACGACCAACGTCGGTCTGGGCCTCGGTCGCGTCGGGGCTCCGCTCTCCCTCGCCGGCGGTCGAGTCGGCTCCACGACCAGCGTCGGTCTCTGCTTCGCTCGCCGTGTCACGGCTCCGCTCCTCCTCGAGGGGCCCGCCCACCTCGGCCGCGGTACTGGCGTCTTGTCTGGTCTCGATAGTGCCAGTCGTTCCGCCGTCCGTGGTTCTCGCCTCAGTGCTGATCATGCTTGGGTCTCCCGTTCTGTCATCTGGTTGTTGTCGTGCTCTGTCCGGCTATGCCGAGTGCGATCTTCGTCGTCCGCCAGCAAGGCCAACACCAACGACCGGTAGGACGTCACGGCTTCGCGAAGATCCTCGGTGTCGACGGTTCCGTTCTCGTTTGCCTGGGCGATGCCGCGCGCCTGCCGATAGCGCTGGGTACCTTCCGGGTAGCGCACCGACAGATCGTTGGCCCGCTGGTCGAAGTCCTCGACCCGGTAGCCACGGACGGACATCACCTCCACGACCAGCAGGTCGGCGTTGCGCACCGCGATGCTTGGGTCATCCACGAATTGGCCCTGTATGTCTGACCAACACCGCTCGAAGTACTCACGCTCAGACGAGTCGAGACTGCGCAGCCCCAGCTTTTCATGCCGCTTGGAACGCCCTCGCAGCTCCGACTCCGCCTCGTGTTGGCTAGCCGCCAGGTCGACGGCGCGGTCGTACTCCGGTCCGTACCGCTCACGTAGCTGCGTGGTCCGCCTCATTCGGGCCATTTGATAGCCGGCGATGAGGATCGAAACGATTCCCAAGACCGCAGGGACAATCACGATGATAAGAGTGATGTTGCTCATGGCACTGGAGCACCCGCCCCTTCTCCCGCGCATGACCGATCGATACTAGGCAAGCCGACCGCGGGCATGGCGAACACCGTAGCGGGTCTACAGCCGCTTTGTTGAGTTGCTGGGATCTGTGCGGGAGCGTCCGCATCTGCCTAGCCAACTATCCGCGAGCGGGTCGTCCTACGGACCATGGCCGGCTCGGAGGTTCTTGTGAGGTCAGAGCAACTTGAGGGCTTCACACGCTGACGTTGGAGCCGGGGCGTTCTGGGGTGCGTGGCCCATGCGAAAAGAAATTCATCGAACCTGCCCATGCGAAAAGAAATTCATCGAAACCTACGTTCCGGCTCTGACTATTCCTCGGTTGTCGGTGGGTTGACTATCCACCTACCGACGGATCTCGTCACGAATCAAGGCCCTCCTGGGGACGGCAGCGGCGCCCGAGTCAACCTCGGGCGCCGCTTGAATCCGTCAGTCAGCGGATGGTGCGATCGTCGTCGATGTCCGCATCGATCTGTTCCTTACGGACATCTTCGGAGACCGTTTCCTGCTCGGTCACCGTCTCGGTGTCAAGACGAAGACGCTCAACTGGAACCGCCTCCTTCTCCACGACAGGGCGCTCCTCGTGCAGGATCACCTCGTGCTCCTCCTCGCTGATCTCCGGTCCCGAGACCGCGGCACCGACATTCGCGTCAGTGATCGGCTCCCGCTCTAACCGGACTTCCTCCCGGCTGACCGGGATCGTCTGCGTGACGTTCTCGGTCACCACGTACTTGCGTAGCCGTGCCCGGCCTGCCTCCTGTGACCGCGTGCCAACGTTGAGACGCTCCTCTGATCGAGTCATCGCATCGTCGGTCGTCGGACCCGAGGTGTCGTATCCCTCGGTCGCGCGGTCGATGTTGCCATCGACCTCAGCAGTCTGGTACCCACTGGACTGAGTACCTGAGAGCCCGGTGTCGTAGTCCACATCACCGGTCTGGTACCCGGTGGACTGAGTACCTGAGAGCCCGTAGTGGACGTAGAGCTGCTGCTCTTCCTCAGGACTGAGATTGCCATTTGCGTCGACGCGGGGTGCATCCTTGACGGTTTCCTTCTCGTAGCCGACGTGGATGTCGTTTCCCGCGATACGCGCGCCGCTCAACGGCACGAAAGACTCCGAGGCGCCGAACAGGCCGGCTTTGACCGTGACCCATTCCGGTTCGCCGCTTATATCGTCGAGATAGATGGTGCCGATTCCACCGATCTTTTCGCCAGAGCGGCCAATCACGTCACCGTTGGAGGCGACGAGATTTCCTAGCTGGTCCTTGCTGATAGGCATGAAACTCCTCTAGTCGTTGGACAGTGCCGAACCATGTATCCTCTCGTTTGCTCGTTGAAACACGCTCGCGGGAAAAGCGTGCGGAGCCTGTTGAGCCAAAAACTATTCACGTCTGGCCATATATCCCCGAGGGAGTGACTACGACCGTCAGCGAAGCTGGTACCAAAGTCGAAGCGGTTATCGACAGCAGTGCGCCCGTCACGGATCCCCGGGAATGGCGCACTGTCATATCGGCCGAACTGTGAAATCAGCACTCTGCCTTGTCGAGAGGTGATTGAGCTGGATACGGGCAATTGCGCTAGCGAGTGTCGTCGCGGCTGCCGGGCTTGGCCAAGCCCCGGCTGATCAAGTAACCGATAGTCAAAAGGTCACCAGGAACCAGCCTTGCTAGGCGCTGAAGCCTTGTCCGTTCTCATTGATGTCGATCACCAAGGAGGCGATCAGAACGGCAAGCACCGAAACTACGTACACAATTAGTTCGGTCGTCTTAAACGACGGCTTGGTCTCTGACGAGACGGTGATCGCTGTCTCGAGATGCGACGGCTCGGCTGCCGGTGGTCAGCTCATTACGGTGGGACTGGTGGTCATGATTCTCCTCGTGGAGGGTTGTCGTCGGGTTTGGACGCATCGGTGCTAGACCCGGGGTCCTTTTACCAAAGCCGAAGAGTATTTCGATTGACGGTCTGCCTATCTTGCGCTGCTTTGCGTGATGTGCATCACGTCGTGTCGTTACGCCTGCGTCATCGGAACTTCAGACAGCAAACCCTGCCGCCAGCCTTGTCACCCTCAAAAGGTTGCACTCGGACGGCTGCATCGGTGGCAGACCGTCACCGATCGCGATCTTCGAAAACAGCAACGGAGCCGGACTTCAGGCGCCTTCTCGGCCCCTTTATGCCAGACCGGGGAGCCACGCGCACCTTCGACGACCGTGCACACGCTGACCTGCTTCACTCCTGCTGCTGGCCTCGTTGCGGGAGCGGTGGCGTAAGTCCTACGCCGCTCGCGTCAACCTGATCATCGGAAAGGTGCGCGACGTCTTGGTCTCATACTCGGCGAAACCGGGACGCATCGCGACGAGCCGGCGCCATAGCTCAGTGCGGTCGACCTGGGCGACGGCCCGCCTAACACTTGTCCGGGTCTCAACTCAGGTCAAGCTGCCGCTCGCCCAGCCAGCTACTGCGATGCCCTCAAACCGTGGGCGGAAGATTGTCCCGACGCTCAACCGTCGTGGTGTGCGCGGTGTTGCGGCGCTGCTGGCTGAGGACGAGGGACAGGACGATTGCCAGCACGCCGGCTGCGAGGCAGACGTACCCGATGGCGGTCAGGTCAATCGCGCTCCACTGGTCGCGGATGCCAAAAGCGAAGACGCCACCCAACACGATTAAGAAGATGCCAAGGCCCAAGCTCATGAAGATTCCCCTCGTTACGCGGCAGGCCGCGACATTCAGCTTAGGTCAGTTGCACGACCTAGTTTACGTGAAGAACGTATCAGAGTGCTGGTCGGTCCGGCGGGCGCCGCGCGTTGTAGCGCCGATCGCGGAATGGGTTAGCCAGGGAAGGTCTCTCAAGGCGTAATTGACATCGGCCGTTGTCCTAGGAAACGGGTGCCAGGAGCAGGACACCGACGGCGAATTGCACCGTTGCATTTATCGAACACGATGCGCATGATCACAGATCAGTAGGAGGAGACAAGAGTGTGCCAAGCGACCTCAACAACTCTGCGGTTTGATCAAGGGCGAGCGCGAGCGCGCTGGTCTGACGGTGCAGCTGGCCAACGCGGCCGGACTAGGGTGCGCCGGCCCGCTCGGCGAGATTGGCGACGAGCTGCGAGGCGTGCCCGAATCCATCCATACTCGGCAGAGATCGCGGTCACGGCGAAGGGTAGGTGTCTGGGACGCCGTCGGCGTCATCATCGTTAGTTTCCGCCTCCTCGATGCGTCGGTATACCCCGTTGCGGACCCGCAGCACGACGGCGGTCAAGGTGGCGGCGAGCAGGCTGCCGATGAGGACGGCGACCTTGACATGGTCGTCTCTTTCCCGGTCGGCGCCGAACGCCAGCTCGCCGATGAGCAGGGACACGGTGAACCCGATGCCGCCCAGCAACGCCAGCCCCCACACGTCGAACCAGCTCAGCTCCTCGTCCAGCGGTGCCCGGGTTAACCGGGCCAGCCCGTAGGCGGCGCCGAAGATGCCGACCGTCTTACCCACGACCAATCCGATCACAACGCCGACCGCCACGGGGTCGATGAACGAGCTGCGCAGACCCGAGAGGCGGCCGAGCGTGACGCCGGTGGCGAAGAACGCGAAGACCGGCACCGCCACCCCGGCGGACAGCGGGCGCCAGCGGTGCTCGAAATGCTCCGCCAGACCTGGACCGGCGTCCGGACCGCCGGCCTGCTGACTACGCACCACCGGAACGGTGAAGCCCAGCAGCACCCCGGCCACCGTGTGCACACCGGATGCGTGCACCAAGGCCCACACGGTCAGCGCCAACGGCAGCAGCATCCACCAGGAACGAATCCGGCGCTGCACCAGGAGCGTGAACACCGCCAGCGGCACCGCCGCCAACAGCAGAGGCGTCACGTGCAGATCGCTGGTGAAAAACACCGCAATGATGGTGATCGCCAACAAGTCGTCGACGACGGCCAAGGTCAGCAGGAAGGTGCGCAACGCCGCCGGCAGATGGCTGCCGATCACCGCCAGGGCCGCCAGCGCGAACGCGATGTCGGTGGCGATCGGGATCGCCCAGCCCCGCAGCGCGCCGCCACCGCTGTCGTAATTGATCAGGATGAACACCGCCGCCGGCACCAGCATGCCACCCACGGCGGCCGCCACAGGCAACGCCGCCCGACGCGGATCCCGCAGATCCCCCGCCACGAACTCCCGCTTGAGCTCCAGTCCAGCGACGAAGAAGAAGATCGCCAGGAGCCCGTCTGCCGCCCACTGACCAACCGTCAGATTGAGACCCAGCGCCGCGGGACCGAACTTTGCGTCCCGAAGCGCCTTGTACGCGTCGGCCAACGGCGAGTTCGCCCACACCATCGCCACGACCGTCGCCGCGAGCAGCAACGCCCCACCGACCGTCTCCCGGCGTAACACGTCGCCAATGCGCACCGCCTCAGACCACGAGCCGCGGCCGAAGAGGGCACGCCGTGAACGGCCGGTCCCTGGGTGCACTGTTTGCGCCGAATGAGGGCCCGGCCGACGATAAACCCGACCGCGCGAGTGCGGTGCCGGCCAGCAGCATCGGCGAGGCCGCGGTCGAAGACGGCGGTGTCCCATTCGGGCAGGTCCGGGTCGATCGGGCGTGACTCAGCCGAGCCGTCGGGGTGTTCGGCGGCGACGTAGGCATCGGCCGTCAACATATGCGCAGACCAAGGTGGCGCCGAAGCTGCGGGCGAAGCCAGCGGCCTGCCGGACCACCTTCTGCGGCTGGTGCTCGGTCACGCCGACGACAATGCAGGGGTGCGGATGTGGTGCTGTCATGCCAGGCTCATTCTCTATTCGACTGAGTTACGTCGCGCGCGCAGGCGCGGGTTCGTGGTCCGCAGTCCAAACGGCCTGTAATCGGCGGCGGCCAGGCCGTCAAGGTAGTTGTTCCGTGGGTACTCAACTGAGTTGGGTTCACGGCGTTGCCTGCTGGCCGTCGATCAGTCGTCTGGAGGAGTCATCAGCCGTCTGTGGCGGTTCGAGAGCGAGGCTCTCCGGCGGATATCATCGCCGAACGGCAACTGTGAACAGGGGCCGCTGTCTGCTGGGGGAGCTGTGTGCTCGGAATGCTGCCTTCATGCTTAGGCATCGTTTGAGTTCCGGGGGATCGTCGCGCTCTCTGGCTCTTACTCCAGCGATGCGAGCACGCCTTCCGGGGGCACAGTCACGACCTTCGTGCAGCCACGGTGGGTCGGATCTGGCTCAGGCCTAGGTGCTCGATCGATTCGGGACTCCAAGCGCCTGCGGCACCAGGGAACCGGGCCAGGTAGGCACCAATCTGGCCGCTCGTCCAACCGTGGGATTCATGGAGACCGCGTGCCATCGTGCGCAGGTAACCCTCGCTCGGGGGCGTGAGTGGGTGGTCGTCGACGTCGGCGCTTGTGAATGTCATCATCGGAAAGTCATCGCGGATGCCCAGATGGCCCAGCGTCTGGTAGCGGCCCGGACCGAAGGTGTGCCAGCCGGTCTCTTCGACGGGTGTCAGGTCGATGTGTAGGCCTGG
>Ga0126314_10000842_pt1 | contig 14582 bp, 12 predicted proteins | sample Plot105B_FD_92535 | JGI IMG/M metagenome (GOLD analysis project Ga0126314, IMG submission 92535) | Serpentine soil microbial communities from UC McLaughlin Reserve, CA, USA - Plot105B | ecosystem: Environmental > Terrestrial > Soil > Grasslands | place: USA: UC McLaughlin Reserve, Lake County...
CCAAAGGGTGTTGCAGGGGTTTGCACGGGCTTGCAAATACCCCATATTTAGGCCGCTTTCTTTTCTCTGGCTTGCTCCGTGTTGCACCGTATTGCGTTCCCGGTGGTGTCAGAGTGGTGTCAAAATTTGCCCTGATGGCGGCCAAAGCCTCTGAGAGGCCGCCCTGGCGCGTATCCCCGTGGGAAGTCAGGGGATAGCGAACCTGCTGTAGACCACCATGGGTGCAAAGTCCTCGGTGACCTCTCAGAGCCCAATTTCATCGATGCGCTCGCTTACCTCTGCCTATATTTTCGGGTCGTCTTCACTCCTCTTCCAACCACACAAACCCTCCGCGTCGGCGTGCCCCGCAGTGCCGTACCCAGCAACGAACTCACGATCCACGGCCCGCACTATCCGCACCGGTCCGACGGTTAGGGGTGGAGGGTCTGCCGAGGAGATTCCGGATCAATCTCAGGTTATGCTGCAGCGTCTCCCGGCCAGGACGGACGGCACTGAAGTCTTCCATGACGAGCCAACCGTCGTAGCCGACCCCTTCCAGGGCCACGAGAAGGCTCTCGAAGTCCACGACCCCGTCTTCGAGAGGGGACCAACGTGCTTTCCACACCCCTCCTCCTTCAGGTCTCTCGTACGCGGCGTTCTTCAGGTGTACGTGCGCCAGGTAGGGCCCCAGCAGCTCCAGGCCGATCCGGTAGTCTTCGAAGCCTTCGTGGACCATGTTGCCGGGGTCGTAGATGACGCCTATGTTCTCGGGGTCGAAGCCGGAGACCAGCCTGTGGGCAAGGGACGCGCTCGGGCAGATGGTACCGTGGTGGATCTCCACCAGAGCTCTTACGCTGTACTCTTGGGATAGCGCTTCGACCCGCGCGAGGTAGTTCCTGGTTAGCTCAAAGAGTTCGGCGTAAGCGGTTTGCTCTCCCGGCCTCGCGACACCAACTCTGAGTTGAGGCGCTCCGGCGGTCCGAGCAAAGCTCATGGCATCCTCGGTGGCTTCGAGGTCACCCACGCTTATATAGGTGCCCAGACCCACTATCTCAAGGCCTGCCTCCTCAGAGATCCGGCGCGCCCTCTCGGCTTCCTCGATCCTGGGTTCGAAAGTGCACAAATTGTTACGCCAGAAGGATGGCTCTTCGTCTCGGAACTCCTCGGGGACGTGGGTCACGCGCCATTCCACCCCGTCGTAGCCGGCCTCCTTCAACGCCTGCGCCCCCTCTTCGGTGGTGAGATCAGGTATCCCGACGGTGAACAAACCTACCTTCATCATCCTCCTTGCCCATCACGTCTGCCCTGCTGCGAGGCGGATTTCGACCCGTCCCATTTCTATTGACACGAAGTTGGTAATGGGGTGCGGCGCTCCCTCCTACCTTAACCGATCTCTCGCCAGGAGTGCTCGGGCGAGTAGCCGAGCTCCCTGCGCGCCTTCTCTATCGAGAGCAGCGTCTGACGACCCCCGACCTCTCGCAGCGGCACTTCGGGATAGACCTCGGCCATCAGATCGCGGCTCTCCCTCTCCATAACCGTGTCAGCCGCCGCGACGATGAAGACCTCGGCGCCGTCGAGGTCCGCCTCCAACCCGAGGCGGCAGGCCTGGGCCACGTCACGGGCGTCCACGTAACCCCACAGGTTCCACTTGCGAAGCCGCGGGTCGTTCTGGAAGGTAAGAAACCTCTCGTAATCGCCGGGCGGCTCCGTGATGTTGGAGAAGCGCAAGCCTGCGAATGTCGTGGCCGTCGTGCGGGAGAACTGCCGGGCCATCTCTTCGGAGATGGTCTTGGAGAGCGCGTAGCTCGACTCCGGATAGAGCGGGTGATCCTCGTCGATGGGAGCGTAGGCCGGCTTCTCGCGGTCGAACGGGAGCCCGAGCGTGGTCTCACTCGACGCCCACACGATGCGCCCGGCACCGAGCGAGGTGGCTGCGCTGAAGACGTTGTAGGTGCTGATGGTGTTGTTGCGGAAAGTCTCTCCCTCAGGATAGCGTCCCGGTGCGGGAATGGCGGCGAGGTGAACCACACCCTCGGCTCCTTGCAAGACCTCGAACGTTTCGCCCAGGTCGGTCAGGTCCGTCCTTATGCACTGGCAGAGGGATTCTTCGGGCTCTACGGTGTCGGCGTTCAGGACCTCGTAGCCAACTTCCAGCAGATCACGCACCACCGCACGACCAGCCTTCCCGCTTCCACCGGTTACTACGACTTTTCGCATCTAGTACCTTTCTATACCCCGCTGAAGGCGCCGAAGCCGCCGTCTACGGGGACGACGATGCCGTTCACGAACCTCGCTGCAGGAGAGCAAAGCCAGATGACGGTACCCACCAGCTCCTCCGGTTCGCCGAAGCGCCCAGCCGGGGTGTGGTCCACGATCTTGTGTCCTCTCTGCGTGAGACTTCCGTCTTCGTTGACCAACATCGCCCGGTTCTGCTCCCCAAGGAAGAATCCCGGCGAGACGGCGTTAGCCCTCAAGCCCGCCCCGTGCTTAACCGAAAGCTCGACCGCGAGCCAGCGTGTGAGGTTCTCTACCGCAGCCTTGGCGGCCGCGTAGCCGACGACGCGCGTGAGCGGCCTCTGCGCCGCCATCGAAGAGATGTTGACGATGGAGCCCTCACCTGACCGGGCCATCGCCTCGCCGAAGACCTGGCAGGGCAGCAGGGTACCCATCAGGTTCAGGTCTATGACCTGTCGCAGCGCCTCCTCCGGGACCCCGAACACTTCGGCGTCGTCTGCGACCGTGGCTGCCGGCACATTACCCCCGGCGGCGTTGACCAGGATATCCACCCGGCTCCACCGCTCCAGCACAGCCTCCCGAACGCCTTCGAGCTGCCCGCGGTCGAGCACGTTCGCCGGCAGGGCCATCGCCTCGCCGCCGGAGTCCACTATCTCTCCGACGACCTTCTTAGCGGGCTCCTCGCGGCGTCCCAGGACGCCGACCCTTACCCCGGCTGCGGCCAGTCCTCTGGCCATCGCGCCGCCTAGCACGCCTGTCGCCCCGGTGACGATGGCAACCCGGCCGGAGAGGTCGAACAACTCTCTGGTCTCCGTCATCGGGCAAGCCTCACTGGCTCCTCTTCGAGCCGGTAAGCCTTTTTGGCCAGACCGTAGGCGAGTTCCCGGACCATCTCGCGGGAGTCCTCCTCGTCCACGAGGCCGGTGGTGAGCAGCCCGGCCACCCAGTCGCAGGTGACGCGGCGCCAGACATCGTGGCGAGATGGAATCGAGGCGAATGCGCGGGTGTCGTCGTTGAAGCCGGCGGTGTTGTAGATGCCGGCGGTCTCAACCACGGAGTCAACGTAGCGCCGCATCCCCAAGGGACTGTCGTAGAACCACCACGGGGCTCCGAGCAGCATCGCCGGGTAGTGTCCGGCTAGTGGCGCAAGCTCCCGGGAGTAGGTGCTCTCATCGAGCGTGAACACGACCAGCCGGAACCGCGGGATGCCGCCGAAGTCGTTCAAGAGCTCGTGCAGGCCCCGCGTCCAGTCCGTCCGCACCGGGATATCCGCACCGGCGTCCGGACCGAAGCGGGCGAAGATGCTCTCGTCGTGGTTGCGGAAGCTCCCGACGTGAAGCTGCATTACCAACCCGTCCTCGGCGCTCATACGCGCCATCTCAAAGAGCATGTGCGCCGTGAAGCTGGCCGCGTCGTTCTCGCTCGCCTCGCCACGCAGGGCCCTGGCAAAGAGAGCCTCCGCCTCTCTCCGCGAGAGGCGCCGCACCTCGGATGAGAGGGAACTGTGGTCGGTGGCCAACGCCCCCATCTGTTTGAAGAAGGCCCTGCGCTGCTCCAGAGCTTCGACGTAGGAGTCGTAGTCCGTGATGTTCACACCGGAGACCTCCGAGAGCTTCTCTATACTCTCAGACCAGCCGAGCGCCGTCAGGTTCATGACGCCGTCGGGTCGGAAGGTCGGGCGCACCGTCTCGCCCCAGCCCTCGTCCTTGAGCGAGCGGTGATGAGTAAGGTCGTCCTCGGCGGCGTCGGTTGTACAGACGGTCTCGACGTTGAAGCGTCCGAAGAGGGCGCGCGGAGAATACTCGGGGCTGGCGAGTCGTTCCAGGAGGTGATCGTAGATTCTTTGCGCGCTCTCGCCGGTGGGCTTCTCGGCCACGCCGAAGACGTTTATGAGCTCGTCGGAGAGCCACAGGCCGGTGGGGGTGCCGCGGAAGAGGTGAAAGTTCTCGCAAAAGCGCTGCCACACACGTCGGTGGTCGGTCTCGACGGGGGTGCCGTCGACCGAAGGCACGCCAAGGTCCTCCATAGGGACGCCTTGGCTGTAGAGCATGCGGTAGACGTAATGGTCCGGGATGATAAACAGCTCGGCCGGCGAGCCGAGCGTAGCATCGGGATCAGCGAACAGGGCGGGCGGAACGTGACCGTGAGGGCTGATAATCGGCAGATCCGCGACCTCCTCGTACAGGCCCCGAGCCACCTCCCGCCCGGCGACGCTCGGATCCAAGAGTCGGTCGGGGTCGAGTGTCCAAGGTCCGCTCATGAGGCTCCTTTCGTGGCGAACGGCTCCAGATGCCGTGAGAAGTGCGCCTCCAGATTCGCAGCATAGTCTCCGCGATGCTCTCGCAGTAGCCCGAGAAGGAGGTTGCGGAAGCGTGCCTCCTTCAAGACCGATCCGAAGGTGACGTGCAGTATCTCCCTGGTATCGAAACGCTCCAGCAGGGTGGTCAGGTCTGCGTCATCGACCTCGGTGGGGAGCGGCGTGTCTCCCACCTCTGCCGAGACGTGGTAGCTCGCACGGTCCTCCTCGTAGCGTCCGCGGGCCAGCGCGTAGATTTCCCGGAACAGGCCAGCGTCGAGCGCGGCGACCGTTCGCAACGCCTCCAGGTAGCTGGTGCCTGCGGTCTTGAGGTGGGCGAGCCCTCGGGTCTGGCGCGCGAAGGCCGGGTAGACCGAGAACTTGTCCGAGCCGCTGTGCAGGCTCAACTTGTACGGGCCGTCACGTGCGACCGTGCGGGCGATCGCGGCGTGTACCGCCAGGTCGGCCTCGAAGTTGGAGACGTCACCGATGTAGTCCACCCCCTTCTCAAAGCGTCCGACGTACCGTGGCGCGAGGCTCACCCACCGAACCCCGCGGCGATCGAGCTCGCGAGCTATGTAGACGTGCTGGGCGTGGGTCGTCGGGCTCTCTGTCTCGTCCACGGAGACCTCGACCTCGAAGTCCCACTCGCCCATCATCCCCTCGAGGTGATGGTACAAGCGTGCCGCGTGTGCCACGGCGCGACCGTACTTGACGGCGGCCTGGGCGAGGGAGAGGTCGTCGAAGTGCACCTCGTAATCCTCCGCTCCAAAGGCTCCGTCCAGGTAGCGTCTCTCGAGGTCAGCGGGACGGTCCTCGAGATCCTCCCAGGGCAACTCCTGCATCGCGGCGCGCAGCGCGGAGCCGCCGATGGCATCCGCCCGGTCGTCGACGTGCTCGCCGGGATCGAACGTAAAGAACGTGTATCCCGCTACCACGCAGGCATCCACATCTTCTGTGGTCTTGAGGTGGTCCGCGTCGGCCCCGAACCCTTCCTGCCACCCTTCGGCAAACACTCCCCAGGTGGCATCGTCCATGACATCTCGAGGGGTGCGTCCCGCCCGCTCCATCTCCCGGATCGATTGCTGAGCGAAGATGGGCGCCACGCCTCCTTCGGCGCTTCGCAGTGCACGTACGTGACCGGGGGTTGCCAGCCCCAATCGATCACCGAAGCCCACCGAAGTACGCAAGCCAAGCGTCCGCGGACTCAGCCAGGGCACCAGGGCCCGCAGGGCATCCAGGTTGGCGGTGCTCGTGGGTCCAACCAGGAGCACCCTGTCTCCGAGCTCGCTGCGCTCGCCTTCGAATCCGGCCGCAAGCGCGGCTCCCGAAGAGGCCAGTAGTACCAACCGTGTACCGGTCTCTGTGTGAGCCAGGCCGACTTCCGCTCCGGCGACGACGACGACAGACCGCGGCAGGACGTCAAGGACGTCGAGGGCCAGCAGTCCGGCGGCGGGTTTATTGACCATACTTCCGCTCCTGTCTCTTATCGGTCGACTAGCCCCGAGGGAAGCGCAGCCATCACGAGCAGTTCTCCCGTCTCGCCCCTCTCGCGCCGATATCCCGCGGAGACAGCGTGACCCGCTCGGGAAGCCGAACGTTGCTCGTGCATCACCTCACACCTCACGCGGTCAGAAGTCGGAAATCTCGATCGTAGCCTGTGCTGGTCAGTTCCACTCGATCTCCTGCCGGCGAAGCAGCCTCTTGAACGCGCCAGCGGCCTCGCGAAACAGCTGGGGACCGCTGAAGCCTGAGTAGGTCCCCGAGGAGGCGAGGTGCGGCTCCAACGAGAAGAAACCATCGAACCCGGAGGTGTGCAGCGCGGAGAGGGTCTCGGGCAACTCCCCATCTCCATCGCCCGCCGGGACCACTCGCCCGGTGTCAGCCAGCGCGTCCTTCACGTGCACGTACTCGACGTACGGGCGCAACGACTTGTATCCCTCTTCAAATGGATGGCGCACACCGCACTGAACGAAGTTGGCGGCATCCCACGCGGCCCGCAAGGCGGGCGAGTCCACATGGGCGAGGATGTCCACGCAGCGGCTCGGGACGTCGCCGTAGATCTCCTTCTCGTTCTCGTGCAATAGTGTGACCCCCGAATCTTTCGCCTCATCTGCAAACGTGCCCATACGCTCTAGAACCTCCTCCCTGTAACGGCCGAGGTCCTGTCCGTCCGGCATGAAGAAGGAGAAGACGCGGATGTAAGGCGCCTCCATGACCCTGGCGGCGTGCAGCGCGCGCCTGAAGCGTTCCAGGTGCGGCTCGAAGGCGTCGGTTATGGGCGCTTTGCCGATAGGCGAGCCTACCGACGATATACCGATGCCTCGCGCTCTTACCGCGGATTTGACTCTGGTCAACTCCTCGTCCGTCAGGTCGAGTACGTTCCTGTTCCAGACGCTGCGCAGTTCCATGTAGCGGATGGACTCCTCGGCGAGAGTGGCCAGCTGCTCGTCCAGTTCCGGAGAGATCTCGTCCGCGAAACCCGTCAGGGTCCACATCTATCACGACCTCCTTATCAAGTCTAAGGTCTCGTACGCCAACGCCTTCGCGCACCCAACGGACCGGCCGATCCCACGCAGCTGCTCGGCTACCGGGAGTCCGCCTAGCCCTTGACACCACCTGCCGTCAGGCCGCCGATCAGGTAACGCTGGAACACCATATAGAGGATGACCACAGGCAGGGCGCTCAATACCGAGGCACCCATCATCTGCCCGTAGAGCGGCAGCGAACCGCCCTGTTGGGCTGCGCTGAAGGTCTGAAGTTCCACGGCGAGAGTCCTCGTCTCGGGCGAGGTCAGGACGCTTGCGAACAATACGTCGTTCCAGCCAACCAGGAACGAGAAGACCAGCGCGACGACCATCCCGGGGAGCGCGAGCGGCACCACTACCTTGCGAAGGGCCTGGAACCGTGTCGCTCCGTCCACCAGAGCGGCCTCCTCCAGCTCCACCGGTATGCTCGACAGGTAAGAGACCATGAGCCAGGTAGCCAGCGGGAGGGCGAAGGTGAGATAGGTTATGACCGGCCCCTGGTAAGTCCCTATCAGGCGGAAGGGGATCGTCGTCTGGATCGAGGAGAACAGCACGAAGAGCGGAAGCAGGAGCATCACGTGCGGCACGGACTGCAGGGCGATCAACGAGTACAGGTAGGGAAACCGGCCCCTGAAGTCGAAGCGGCTCAGCACATAGGCAGCGCCAACGGCGAAAAGCACCGCGATGGCGCTCGCCACTCCGCAGATGAAAAGGCTGTTGAACATCCCGCGCCCGAGATGCACGGTCGACCACATCTTCACATAGTTATCGAAGGCCCATCGCGATGGGATCAACGTGCCGGAGGTGATCTCGGGGTCGGGCGTTACCGACAGCAGGAGCATGAAGGCGATCGGAAGCGTTATCATCAGGACAAACCCGACCCTTGCGCCGATGCGTATCGGGGTGGGCAGCAGCTCACGCGCATCCTTCCTCATCGCGAGGTCACCTCCCCGAGGCGCAGCATACGCAGGTAGAAGAAACCGGGGATCAGCATGATGATCAGCGTGATCACGGACATAGCGCTGCCCAGGCTGAAGTCGAAGAGGTTGAAGGAGGTGAGGTAGATGTTGAGCGGCAGCACCGTCACAGGCGTCGGGGGCGGCGTACCGAACATCACGAAAGGCAGCGTGAAGTTGTTGAAGTGGAACAGGGTCGAAAGCAGTAGGGCGAGCGCGATCAAACCACGTAACTGCGGCAGAACGACCCTCGTCAGCTTCTGCCAGGAGTTGGCTCCGTCGAGTTCCGCGACCTCGTACTGCTCGATAGGGATCGACTGCAATCCAGCGAGTACCATGATGTAGATGAAAGCCCACACGGCCCAGACCTCCGTGATGGTCATCGCCCAGAAGCTCTTGGCGCCCACCAGCCAGTACGTATCGACATCGGCCACGCCGATCGCGGCCAGAATTCTGTTGATGAGGCCGGTCTCGGGCAGGAACATCATGCGCCAGAGGAGCGCTGTGACGAAGGTGGGGATCACGTAGGGTACCAGGTACAGGGACCGGAGCAGCGCGCGGCCACGAAAGTCCGTGTTGACCGTGAGCGCAGCCAGTATGCCGATAGGGGTGATGATCAGGGTGGTCAGCACCGAGAACGCGACGCTGATTCCGAGCGACCCGAGCGCCGAGATGGAGAGCACGTTGCTGCCCGAGAGGGCGGCGACGTAGTTTTCGAACCCGACCCAGGGCGCCCTCACCCACTGGCGCAGCGTGTACTGGTCGACGCTGAGGAAGCTCGTATACACGGCGATCAGAAAGGGCACGGCGACTATCAGGACCACAACGGTGACGTTCGGCCACAGCAGCCACATGGGCCTGTCGCCGGCTACGCGGCCCGAGCGCCGCTTGGCTCTCGAAGTGCTAGCCTCGGGAGCGTGCTGTGCGGACAACTCCTTTACCTCCTCTGTATCGTCTCAGCAAGCGCCCGACTCTCTTACCGTTGGGCCTTGTCGAGCTGAGCCTGGGCCTCTTCGTTGGCCCGTTTGAGTTGTTCATCGACGTCGGAAGGGCTGAAGCTGTTCGTCGCGATCTTGCTCCCCAACTTCGCGCTCACGCTACCCATGATGAGCTCTATCGGCCCGAATGCGCCGGTGAAGGGTGTGGGGGTGGCCTCCCGCTCCGACTCCGCGAACGTGTTGACCGTGTTGCTCTTGCTGGCCAGTTCCTCGACGGCTTTGATGTTGCAAGGCAGATCGCCAACGGCGTCGAAGTAGTCCAGCTGGTTCTGGTAGTCCGTCATGAGGTTGATGAGCTGGAGGGCCGTGTCCTGCGCATCGGAGTAATTGGCCACGCCCAGGTAGTCGCCCGAGACGATCGAAGGCGTGGGCTCGCCTCCAGCTGGTATCGCCTCCATGCCGTAGGGGATCGTGGGCATCGGCGCGTACTCGTACTTTCCCTTCACCTGCGAGTCCTGCAACGTGGGGTCTATGTTGGATGTGATCATGATCAGCATCCCCACCTTGCCGTTGGCGAAAGCCGAGAGGGCGTCCGTGGCCTCCCAGGTCATGGAGTTGGGATCTACTATGCGGTACTTTGTCGCCCAGTCGAACCAGAACCTGACGGCCGACTCTACCTGCTGCGAGGTGAACTGCGCTGTCTTCAGATCCTTCGAGACGTAGTCGCCGCCCATCTGCCTGGTAAAGGTCCAGAGGATCTTCCATGGGTCGTAGGAATCCGCCGGGTCCATCTCCGCCCCGTACACGTTCTGGGAAGGGTTTGTCATCTTCTTGGCGTACTCCACGAACTCGTTCCACGTCTTCGGCGGCTCGGAGATCCCCGCTGTCTCGAAGAGCTCGGTGTTGTAGACCATCCCGAAGGGACGCATCACGAACGGGACGGTAATGAGCTTTTCCGGTGAGAAGCCTGCCATCGTGAGTTGACGCTCGAAGATGCGGCTCTTCCCCCCGGCTTTCTCCCAGTCCGCGCCGGTGAGCACGCGGAAGCCGTTCGTGGCCTGGGCTGTGGGAACAAAGGTGCTCCCGAGGACAAAGACGTCCGGCCCGGTTCCACTCGTCATGGCCGTCTGAAGCTTCTGCTGTTCCGTCTCGGCACTGTCGTAGGAGTCCCAGGAGAGCTTGGAGCCTGCCTCCTTCTGAAGCTGCTGGCTCAGTTGCTCGAACCAGTCCTCCTGCTCCGTGGGGAAGGACGAGCTCTTGCCGATGAGGATTTCCAGCGGTCCGCTAGAGGAGCCTCCGCCACAACCCGCGAGCCCGAGGACTGATACGCCGGCGAACGCCCCTCCGCTCGCCGCGAGGAATTCCCGCCGGGTCAGCGTTCTCTTCTGCACGTTCGATTACTCCTTTCCCCACCCCTGGCCGCCTGCGAGACGGCGCATAAGACGGAACTGAGGTGCCCACCACCTTCGTTTGATTTCGTTCTCGAATCACCCCTCGTTCGCTCGGCGACGCTCCATCGTCGCTGACCCGAGTTGTTTTCGGATCAGCTCTGGAGGGACAGTGCCCTCACTGCTGGATACGAACCGCCCTCCCCGTTTGGGCCGACTCGTAGATCCCCGAGATTATCGCCAGCGGTTTCCGACCTTCTTCGGCATCAATAGACGGCTTTCGATCCTCGCTTATCGCCTCGACGAAGTCCTGGATCTGGTCGCGGTGCGCCATCGAGAGGCTACCGGGGTCCGCACCCGCACCAGGCCCGGAGTCCGCCGTCGCGCCATACCGCTCCAAGACTTTATCCGCCTGGTTCTTGGCTCCGCCGGCTCCGTAGTCCTCACCCTGTACGTCTTCACCGCCGGCGTGGAAGTACCGGAGCTCGTCGTCGTCGATGACGGCCGATCCGCGCTCTCCATGCACGACTATCCTGGCCGTGAGTCCCGGGTAGGCCGCGGTCGTCGCCACGATGGTGCCGATGGCCCCGCCGGCGAACTTCAAGATGGCTACCGCTGAGTCTTCGACCTCGATCCTCTCGTGGGCGAGCAGTCCTGTGTACGCGGTGACCTCAACGACAGGCCCCATCAACCATTGCAGCAGGTCGATGCTGTGGATGGCCTGGTTGATCAAGACTCCCCCACCGTCCAGGGCCCAGGTGCCACGCCAGCCGCCAGAGTCGTAGTAGGACTGCGAGCGCCACCACCGCACCTCCGCAGATCCCGAGGTCAGGCGGCCGAACTCTCCTTTGCTCACAGCCTCGCGCACAGCCCGCGCAGCGGGATCGAAGCGATGCTGGCTGATGACCGCAACCTTCCTGCCTGTGGCGCGCTGAACGTCGAGCACCCGGTCTACCGCTTTCAGCGATACGTCCACGGGCTTCTCGATCACCACGTCCTTGCCCGCCTCCAGCGCCGCTATGGCACCCTCCGCGTGCATACCGCTCGGTGTGCAGATGCACACCGCGTCCAGCTCGGCTTTCGAGAGCATGTCCTCCAGACTGGTATACCAGGAGCAGTCGTACTCCCCGGCCAACCGCTCGGCCTTTTCGGGAACGACGTCAGCCACCGCCACCAGATCCGCGCTGTCGAGGCCGACGATCGCGCGTGCGTGATGTGGACCGATGACACCACAGCCCAGTATCCCGAAACGTAGGCCTTCTGCTTTCGCCATCTGGGCTCTCCCTCCTAGAGTGGTTCGGATGAATCTACTCGTGGAGCGCTCTCACGGACGACCAGTTCGGGCTCGAGAACGATCTCGCTCTCCCCACGCCGGCCAGCGATGCGGTCCAGGAGCATCCGGGCAGCGCTAGCGCCAATGTCGTACTTGGGCACGCGCAGGGTGGTAAGCGCAGGCGAGAGCAGGCCGGCGAACTTTATGTCGTCGCACCCCACGACCGCCAGGTCATCAGGCACGTGCAATCCCAGCTCGGCGCTGGCCCTCAAAGCTCCGACGGCGACGAGGTCGTTGTAGCAGACTAGACCGTCGATACCCGAGCGCTCCGAAAGTAGCTCGATCGCTGCCTGGCACCCACCTTCCGGATTCGGAGGACAGGCTCGCATGAGGTTTGGTTCAAGATCCTGGTTCCTAGCCGACAGGGCCATTGTGTAACCCCGAGCACGTTCTCTCGCGCTGTGCGAGTTCGGCGGGCCACCTAGGAAGCCGATGACACGGCGCCCGTTATCGAGCAGGTGGTTGACCGCCTGCACTGTCCCTTCGGCGTCCTCGACACGGACAGTGCCAGCTAGCTCCGGTGGCGCCAGCCTGTTGACCAGCACCGCCGCCCGCTGCTGCCGCAGGCGCGGGAAGAGCCGTTCTTCCGAGAGCCTGGAGCTACAGATGATGGTACCGTCCACCCTCTTGTCCTCAAGAGCCCGCAGGACGTCCTCCTCGCGCCCGGGATCCTCGACGCTGTTGCACAGGAACATCTCGTAACCACGCTCCCTCGCAACGTCTTCGACCCCGCGTGCGATCTCGGGGAAGAACGGGTTGGTGATGTCAGGCACGACGAGACCGACGGTAAGGGTTTTGTTGGTTGCCAGGCTGCGGGCAATGCCGCTTGGACTATAACCTAGGCGTTCGATCACCCGCATAACCGATTCGCGGGTCGAAGCGCTGATCTCACTCTTGTCGTTGAGCACCCGGGAGACTGTCTGCCTCGAAACGCCAGCCTCCCTGGCCACGTCAGCGATGGTGATCCTGTTCACCCTCTCCCTCACGGCACTCCTCTTGTTACCGCTCACGTGTACGGTATCATAACTTTTAGCACTTGTCAGCGGGCAGGAAAGGGAGGAAGGCGTGGGCGGGCAAGATGGACCCAAGATTGCCTTCGTGGGCGGTGGGAGCTATCAGTGGGGGCCCAAGATCATTCTGGACGTCGCGCTGAACGAGGATCTACGCGGAGGCTCTCTGATTCTCCACGACATCAACGCCGAGGCCCTCGAGGATATATTCGAGTGGGGAACACAGGCCATAGATCGGGCCGATGCCGACCTGAAGCTGCAAAAGACGGGGCATCTTGAGGAGGCTCTGGAAGGGGCTGACTTCGTGGTGTTGAGCATCTCGACTGGAGGATTGGACGCGACGGCCCTGGATCTGGAGATACCGGCACGCTACGGGGTCGTGCAGACGGTAGGCGACACCGTGGGACCGGGGGGCCTCTTCCGTGCCCTGCGAAACATACCAGTGGTGGTGGATATCGCCAGGGCGATGGAGAAGGTCTGTCCGGCCGCGGTACTGCTGAACCTCACTAACCCTCTGACCGTCCTCACCAGGACCGTCACGAAGGACACCTCCGTCCGGACCATCGGACTCTGCCACGAGCTTTTCAGCACGCTCGGCATGCTCTCGAGGATGTTCGATACGCCTGAAGAGAGCCTCAACGTCAGGGTGGCTGGAGTCAACCACTTTATCTGGATCACCGACATTGTTGTGCGTGGTCGCGACGTCACCGAGGAAGCATTTCGAAGGATCCTGAGTGACGAGGCCCACGAAATAGCGCTGGCCGATGCTGCAGGAGATCCCGACCCGTTCGTGAACACGTGGGGCTTCCGCACAGAACTGTGCCGGCTGTATGGTTATCTGCCCGCTGCGGGTGACCGTCACCTCTGCGAGTTCCTTCCGGGATACCTACGTGACGAGAGGGAGCGTGAGAGGCTGGACCTCCGGGTGACGACCGTAGACGTCAGGAGGGATCGGCTCGCCGCAGACAAGAGTAGGGTGCGGCGGATGATCGCCGGTGAGGAGTCCATCCCGACAGGGCGCTCGCGCGAGGAAATATCCGACATAATGGCCGCCATCTGGACTGGCGAGGGCTCAGTAAATATCGTCAATCTTCCGAACGCCGGTCAAGTTCGGGATCTTCCGCTCGGAGCCGTCGTCGAGACCTATGGGGCGGTTAACGGCGTCGGGGCTTCCGGCATCGTGTTCGGAGAGCTTCCTCCACCGGTCGCCGCGCTCGTGCACCCTCACGTCTTCAATCAGGAGGCTGTCGTACACGCAGGCTTGATAGGAGATAAGGAACTTGCCTTCCGGGCATTCGTAAACGATCCTCTGGTCGGGAATCGACTCGAGGCCAGACAGATGTTCGAGGAGTTGTTCGAAGCCCAGGCGAAGTACCTGCCCCAATTTCAGGGGTAGTGTGTATCCTGTCGCCGTTTTCGGGTGACGCTGTACGCCTGGCCTCATAGATTGCTCGGTCCTTGAGAACACCCACGCGTCGGCAACCCTCGGTTTGGCCTGCGCCACGCCTACTTGGCGACACCTTGCCTGTTACACCGCCGGGGCAGTAAGTAGGCACTGCTCAGGACACGGTAGACAACCCGTCCCTAAGGTCATACGAGACGAGGAACCTGCTGATCGCCTCCCGAACGAGAACACCGCCAACGCCTCCTCGCCTGCGGCAGGCTGGTTCACCCACGCTGGCTATGAGCCACAAGATCAACCTTTATGAGCACCGCTGTTAGAGGGTGTCTGAGAAGGGGTAAGAGCGCGTAAGATGCGGCTCCCGAATCGTGAAGGAGCCGCCGTGCCATGCCTGCCCGTAGAGCCTACGCCACAGACCTCTCCGATGACGAATGGCGTATCCTCGAACCTCTCGTGCCCAAAGCCAAGCCTGGCGGACGCCCCCGAGCTCATGAGACGCGCGAGCTCTTGAACGCCA
>Ga0126314_10000845_pt1 | contig 14528 bp, 10 predicted proteins | sample Plot105B_FD_92535 | JGI IMG/M metagenome (GOLD analysis project Ga0126314, IMG submission 92535) | Serpentine soil microbial communities from UC McLaughlin Reserve, CA, USA - Plot105B | ecosystem: Environmental > Terrestrial > Soil > Grasslands | place: USA: UC McLaughlin Reserve, Lake County...
AATCACAATAAATTTGAAATGCAAAAAAAATGGTGGCTATTAACATCGGAAGTCCGGCATAGTCTGCAGGATTGTTATACACAGCGTTCACCAGAATGGCAAGGCCGTCGGCAATAACAATCTTCTTGAAAAAACCCATTAGTATCAATTTACCGCCTGATCTCGCCAAATCATAAGTAAATACTCTTTTCTTAAAAAATTGAGGTAAAAAAAGACGTGCTCTTTCGATTGGTCCAGCTACCATTTGCGGGAAGAATGCTACAAATGCAAAATAATTTAATGCATTGTCTGTCGGGACCATCTTTTTTTTATAAACATCTATGGTATAGGTTAAAGATTGAAAAGTGTAAAAGCTTAATCCGACCGGAAGTATAATTTGAAGCATTGGGACATTTGCAGAAAGCCCGAACTGGCCGTACAATTCTTTGAAACTATCGATAAAAAAATTGAAATATTTAAAAAAGCCAAGTAAGCCTAAATTTATAACCAAACTAACTTGTAGCCATCGTTTAGAAGCAGCTTCACTTTTAGCATAATAGATCATTTTAGATAGGTAGAAATCGGCAGCTGAACTAAAAATCAGGATGGATAAAAACCTCCAGTCCCACCACCCGTAGAATAGATATCCGACAATTAATAAGAAGGCATTCTGGAGCCTCAAGTGTCTATTTAAAACAAACCAGTAGATGCAAAATACTGTTGCAAAGAAGGCAATAAATGTAATGGATGTGAAAAGCATACCTTTAAATGATATTTTGAGTAACAGAATAATTATTTCTTTTTTGATACATCAGCATCGAAAATCCTGCAATATAACTTCATTAAAAAATTATAGAGTTTGGGATTGATCTTTAGAAAAACGTAGGCATACCTATGCTTTTTTTTAATTGGGTTGGCGGATATGAAACTGGAATACCCCATAATGTTTTTATAAACCAGCATATAGTCCTTATCAATGTTGTTTTTTCCACTGATTACCATTGTGTTTAGTAAGGATATGTTGTTCACCAGATCGAAGTATTTCGCATCACGAACAGCGGATTGCACATGAGTCTCGCAAATTTCGACCATTCTACGCGAGAAATTTATTATATCGAAATACTTGGCGCTAAACTGAGACATGCTGGCAGAGTCTTCTCTTATTATATAGTTGTATTTTAACACGTCGTTAAATACAACTTTTTTTGCCTCCATAATGGTCTGGAAATTATAAAATGTGTCCTCATTCAAACGCCCTTCAAAAAGCACTTTCTTCGCAATCTCCGTCCTGAATATTTTATCATATACGCTTCTGGCAAAATCTTTTCGCAATAGCCCACGGATCGCCTCTTCTTTGTTAAATATAATTACGGCTTGAGTTCCATAGGAAAACTCTGTCTTGTGGGGAAAGAATTTCCGTACGCCACATATGGTGATATCTGAATCATGCTTTAAAGCAGTATCAATCAATGTCTCGTACATATCGATCTCCAATTCATCGTCACAATCTACAAAACCTATGTAACTACCAGTGGCGGCTTTTACACCTGTGTTTCTGGCCTCAGATACACCCCTGTTGCTTTGGTGAATGACACGTACCCTGCTGTCTGTTCTGGAAAAATTATCGCATTTTTCACCACTATGGTCTGTTGAGCCATCATTTACTAAAATCAATTCGAAATCGCGGAAAGATTGATTGAGTATAGATTTTACTGAGGAATCTATATAGTCATCTTTATTATAAACCGGAACAACAATGGATAGTCTTGGCATAACTATTTATTTTTCATTTAAGTAAGTTTTAACCATTTTCCACAATAGAAATACAGCAGGCGATATAAAAAATAGCAGAAATGCCGGGAAAATAATGGAAGAGTTGATTTCGTTCAATATTGCTTTGTGGCCGATGACTGCGATTGCTATAAATCCATAAAATGCAAGTGCATTGCGAACGGTATTTAATTTTAAACGGATCAGCAGTATATTTTGGATGACATGAAAGACGACAAATGATCCGAATATAGAAAGATTGACAACTGATAAAGATTTAAAATAACGCAAACCAATTAAACATCCTGTCAAATTTAAAACCAGTACTAAAAAATTCAGGTACATGTCCAACTTTTCCTTTTTCATTGCAACTAAAAGATTTGCCTGTAAAAAAACTGTAGGATACACAAGGAGGGTTAAAAACATTTGCTTTATACAATCGACAGCAAACGCATATTTTTGTCCAAAAATATACGGAATCCAGAAACTGGCAAAAGATTGAATAAACAAGTAGCTTACCAACCCGAAAATTGAGAAACTGAGCGAAATGATGCTGTACATTTTTTTCGCCTCCTTAAGATTCGTGGCTGCAAGCAGATGAACAAATTTTGGATATATGGTTGTGGACGCCACAATTGAGATCAATGTAAAAATGGAAAATATCTTATAGGAAACTTCGTAGTTAGCGACCTCTGAGGCCGATAGGTACTTAGAAATAATGATCGTTGCACTTCTCCAAAAAATGATTGCGGATCCCACTATTAAAACGAATTTCCAGTTAATAAATACGTTATCCTTAAAGTTATTTAATGAAAGTTTATAATTCCAAAGCTTTGACATATCTAAAAGCCCATTAGTGCCTATTTGGAAAAAAATATTGACAGTTATTAGTCTGACAATGACCATACAAATAGAAAGCGGAATTAAGGATATTGGAAAGATAAACAGCACGCTACAAACTAACAGTCGCAAAAATCCATCGAACGCCATGATAAGGGCCGACTTTTTTTGTTGAAATTTTGCGACATTTAGATTTTTGATGGCATAAATGATATTATCGAAAATGATATTTGTCCCAAATATGATGGATAAAATTCTGATCTGCTCATTGGGGTAGATAGTAAAAGCCAATACGATATTCACCACATAAAAGATCAATCCCAGTACAGTCTGATTTTTTGCGAAACTGAATATCAGATTGCTTTTGTCCCCAGATATATAGCCGTATTCACGAATAAACCAATGGCCCAGCCCCATTGAGGAAAAGCCTACTATTAATTGATAGATAGTGTTTGAAATTAGGTAATTTGAAAAATCCTCTACACTATAGTGCCTGGATATGATGATAAAAACGCCACTTAAAAATAGCGTTTGAAATATAGTTGAGATCAAGCCCCAAAAGCTATTGCTCATGAAACTGGATTTCATTATTTTTTTTATGGTACTTACCTGGTTAACCATGACTGTATTTTAGCTTCTGGTTCTGAACCAACATCAAACTAATGAATGTGACCACTATAACGAAAATACGTTTATCATTTAAAGAATAAACGGATACAAAAGTGACCAGCCAGCTTAGGATTGAGGCGATAAAGAAATATACAATCTGGCTTCTTTTGCTGCCTAAATTTAACTTGACGGTTTGTATAATTGGCAGGGTAAAAAAAAGTGCTATTACAGCAGCCCCGGTGATGCCCAATTCTGTAAGAATCAACAAATATCCGCTTTCCGGATGGTCAAAAAATATAACTTTTCGCTCTGGGGTGATGTAATAATTATTGGAATACATGCTGGAATAACTAAGATAGTTTCCTATACCTATCCCTAAAAAAGGATTTTTCAAAAAGTAATGGTAAGCTTCTTGCCACAGTGATGCACGAAAGATCAAATCGCTGTCCAGACTTTTCGCCCTGTTAAATATGAGCAGCGAATCGGTAAAAAACAGCGAGGTGATCCCGGCTACAACAGCCACCGATATTACAATAACTCTGTAGGTAGGTCCAAGGACAAAAATCAACGTTAGCATGCCGGCAAACAATGCAATGAGTGCAGATCTCCCTCCGGTTTGCAAGAGCGCTGCAATAATAATAAAGAACAAAGCATAGTTGAGTAATTTTGGTGCATTAAGCTTATCATAATCAATTAGAAAAATGAAGCTCAGCAGAACCAGATATTGCCCATACTTTTGAGGGTCATGAAAGAAACTGGGATACCTTATACTGCTATAAGCTACGGTGTTCCTGTTTAATTCCGTGTAAAAAGTGAACTTCAAGCCCACAAGCATTTGGATGGCCAGAAATAAGATAGAAATCAGTGCAACTAGCTTAAGCACATTCAAAACCTTTTTGTAGAAGTTTTTGTCTTCTGTACATTCAATGATCAGCAATTTTGCATAAATGAATACGGGAAAAATTCCAAGTAGAGAAAAAAGTGAGTTCCTGATATATAATGAATTTAGGCAGCCTAGAAATAAGAACAAAGTCAGCAAGCCAAACAATACATAATAAAGATTATAGGCATTCTTTTCTTTTAAAAGGACCAGGTCTTTAAAAAGGATTAAAACACTGAGATAAGAAACGCAATCAAATACTCTTAAAGCTCCGAGCTCAGCGGGTGTTACCGGTAAATCCATCACCGGCAAAAGGTAGAGTACAAATAATAGATAAAACCTTTTCGGGGATTTAATAAATGGCAGTAGAATAACAAATGCAAATAATGATCCCAGTGAGAAAAGGTGGTATAGTTTCATGATCAAACAGCCAGTTAAAACCTGTCAAAAAAATTACGAAAAGGCGCAAGCAGGCTATTTCTTTTTGCAATGTAATTGTAGCTGTACTCGAAATCATATCCGTAGCCATATTTAGATTTTTGGATGCAATTGAAAACCAGATTAAGGTTGTTTAGCTGATTTTTATGGTGCAGATTTTGGATGAATTTGATCTCATCCCTACCTGTAACACCTTGTCTGATCATGTACAAAGTAAGGTCAGTAAATTGTGATAAAATTAATGCGTCAGGGATTAAATGAACCGGAGGGCTATCGATGATAATGTCATCATAGTTTTCCTTTAACGTGGTAAGAAGGTTTTCTAAAGACCTTTTCTCCAGTAGCTGAGAAGGATTTGGAACTTGAGATCCACTCCCGATAATATGAAGATTTGGCATTGACTCGGTTTTTTGAATAACATCACTGATGAATGCCTGACCGGAGAGAAAATCAGTGAGACCAGGGTGTTCTCGGGGCAGATGAATTCTCTTGACTATCTTTGGTTTTCTGAGGTCCATTTCCAAAATAATTACTTTTTTGCCCGAAGCGGCCAACGAGGAGGCTAGATTATAACTCATGAAGCTCTTGCCTTCTCTGGGAACGCTGGAGGTAATCAGAATAATCCTTCCACTTTCCTTTCGCCGGCAAATTCTGTCTATATTGATCCTCATGCCTCTTAATTGTTCGACCATCGCAGTACTGTTGTCAAAATTCACAACTCCCTTAGAATTTGAAGATTCAAATGGCATTTCTCCAAGAATGTTGATGTTAACCACACTTCTTACTTCATCAAGATCAGTGATTGTTGGATGCCCTGAATTTCTGCCCAACACCAGCCCGGCAGGAAAACCCAGTCCGAATAACAAAGCAATTGCAAATGCCAAAGGTTTTTTTGGCACAGAAGCGCTGGCGGCGTAGGCCTGGTCAACTATATCGTTATCAGTAAGTGTTGAAGCGTAGCTTACTGAGACCTCTTCGCGCTTTTGAAGCAGGTAAGTGTACAAGGATTCTTTAATTGCCTGCTGTCTCTTAATGCTAATGTACTGCCGCTCCTGTGTAGGAATATTTTTAATAGAAGATTCGAATCCTGAGTTGAATGTCTGAAGTTTTATTTTAGTATTATGGAGGCTGGCACGGATGCTTTTAATATTTTCTTTAATCGCTGCCTTGGTGGTAATTATTTGTCTGTTGATTGGTTCAAAATCTGGATTGGTTTCTGGGGTAGTCGCCAAAAGTCGCTCTTTTTGTAACTGTAGCTGAGAAAGTTTTTCAATAAGACTATTCAAAGCCGCATCCATAATACCTAATGTGGCCGGTATTTTACCGGAATTCTGTGGGATATTTATATAGCGTTCAATCCCTTCCACCACAGATAGCTGGATGTTGATCTCGTTGAGTCGCGCATCATTTGCCTGAAGGTTTTCAAGGCTAATTTTTGATTCAGAACTGATATCTGTCAAGCCTCTCGTGCTCTTAAATTTTTCGATACCTTTTTCTGCATCCGTCAATTCATTAGTAAGAGACGACAGTCTTTGGTCGATAAAGTTAATGGTGCTTCGTGCTTCGCCATTCTTCTTTGCCGTCCCAGCAGATTTATAGTTAAAAATTAATCTGTTCAAAATGTCTTTGCCTTTCTGTTCGTTTTCTGCATCAACCGTTAAGACAATTGCAGTAGATAATTTGTTAGGTAAAGTAATTTTAACGGATTTCTGGTACTGCAGGGCAACTTTCTCTGGATCGTAAAGATTAATTTTTATGGATTGTCCAACATAATTGGCATGTGCCGTTGCTTTGTCCAGCTTCAATATTCTTGAGTTTACCTTGAAATGCTTACCAAATGCAATTGTTCTTACGTAACCGTTTCGCGTGATCAGCTGGAAGGAACGTTCGTTTTTGATCAGAATGTCTAACTCCTGCTCGTCAAATTTCTTATCCGAATTGGTCACAGTTATTTTCACAGGGCTTTGATCATAAAGATCAAAAACTCTGAATCCTTCTTCACGACGGTAAATAGCCCAAAGCTGCAAATCATTTACAACCTGATTCATCAGTGCTTTAGATTGTAGGACCTCCATCTCATTGTCAATACTGTTGGAAGAATTGGAAAGGTCAATTTCCTGTAACACAGATCGTTGTTCCGCGGCTTTTTTATCATCTTTAATGACCATAACGGCCCGTATTTCAAAAATGGGTTTGGCGAATTTCAGATAGAAAAACAGGGCAGAAAAAGCGAGTAATAGCCCAATAACAAACAACGGCCAATGATAGCAAAGGTTAACCAGGGAACGTCGAATGTCTGTTGTTTGCCCTTTCTGAAAATTTGTTGGTGCTTGATTGTAGGGTATTGTAAGCGTATTCATAGATTATCTATATAAATTGGAAAGAACGATTGCGATAATAGAAAGGCCAGAAAGTACCAGTGTTGCTGTACGATACCCGCGATCTACTGTTGCATATTTTGTTTTGTCAGGCTGAACATAGATTTCATCATTGTTCTTCAGATAGAAATAAGGTGACTGAAAAAGATTTTTGGTGGTTAGATCTATAGGAATATATTTTCTTTTTCCAGCCTCATCCCTAATCAGAAATATACGATTACGCATGGCGGTTATATTTAGATCTCCAGCCAAAGTCAAAGCTTGGGTAATGGTAATCCGGCTTCCCTGAATGGTGTAAATATTTGGCTTTAACACATCACCGTAGACTGATATCCTGAAATTGAGGATTCTTATATTTACTACCGGGTCCTTGTATAAAGAAATCATTTTTTCACTCAGCTGCTTTCTAAGTGCAGAAATAGAAATTCCCTTTACTTCGTATTTGCCGATCAGTGGAAGATAAATGAAACCTTCTTCATCCACCTCATACCCTGTTCCTGGGATATCCGAGGTTGTTGATGCACTTAGACCGCTAATCTGAGTAAGATTCTTATTAAATATTGCAGAAGATTCAGGGTTTCTGCTTGATACATTTATTTCCAGTATGTCTCCCGGCTGTATCGTGAGTGGCGAGAAGTTGGTCACTGTTTCCTCGGTGATATTTTCAGTTTTCAGCTCTTGAAAATATGGGATATTCTTATATGATCCGCAAGAGCTAAAGCATACGATTGCGATAATACTGAGTGTTACAAGCTTTCCAGGCATGATGTAGATTTATTGTTTTATAAAATTATTAAGGGAGTCAAGCAGCTCTTCTGATGCCTGAAGTCCTACTTTATGTAGGCTTTTTAAATTGTCGGGCCAACTACTGAGTACCGTTGAGATGAGTTCTTCGGCATCGTAGGCTACTGTAACATATTTCAGTCCGTCTAGTCTTTTGGCCGTGGCGAGCTGATGTTCGTTTCGGTGCTCGAGGTATTTCATTAACCTGGGCATCACGATGATGGGCTTACTATTTACGAGTGCCGATATAATGGTACCCATACCAGCATGACTAATGATCAGTTGTGACTGCTGGACATAAGTCTCAAATTCAGCAGGCGAAAAAAAATTAGTTAGCTTAAAATTCTTTGGCTTATAAGTAGCAGCGAATGCCTGCACTTTGAAGGTTACATCTGGCAGATGTGCAGCTATTTCGTCAATTGCAATGATCAATCTGTCAAATGGCTCCTGTGTACCTGTAGTTACAAAAATCATCATCTTATAAAATATTTCCCGCAAAAACAATCCTTGGAGTCGAGAGGTGTTCCCACTGTGTATATACCCTGTCGGCAACTTTTATGGCAATTTTTCCGCTGAGCGAAAGTTTCTCGACATTTGCAATGCTGTCTATCCATACGGTTTTAATGCCGAATATCCGCCCAATCGCGATTGCGAATAAGCCCGGGGCCGCCCCCGTTGTGATAATGATATTCGGTTTTAATACAAGAATTACATATAAAATCGACATACAGCATTTGACAAGTTCGAATTTGGTACGGCGATTGGCGTCGGGTACCGCGTAATATTTAAATCCGTCTACGGTATCTTTCAAACTCGATTTGGTGGAAATGAATGTGACGTTATTAGATTTAAATAATGGCATTAGCCGGAGCAACTGGACCCAATGTCCGCCAATTGATGCAATAGCAAGTACACGTACCGCCGGGTCCTGGTCTGCAATGCGTTTGGTGAAATAACCTGTAATTGGATGCAACAAGCGGCTTACCAACAGGACTAATGTGATTGATGTGAAGAAAATCAGGTAGACATTGAGGTTGAATTGCCAGTCTGAAAATAATAAGTAAACACTAAAAATGCATAAATAACAAACTAAAGTCCTCCAGGTTGACCGAAAGATTGTGCTTTGCTTGCGAATGGTGTATGTTCCATATAAATTAAACAGATGTGACGAAGAAAGCCAGATCAGGACTGACACAATGAAGTCGATGACGTTCACTTGGATCTCAACGACAGAAAGATACCGGCATAAAAGCAAACATATGTTTATCAACATCAGATCGCTAACAGCAAGAATAGTCCGTAACAGATTATAGTAAATTTGTTTCATGAAACGAAATTTAACGTGGTTTAATTCAGGTCTTTTCAACCGTTATTCAGACACTGAATAGGTTAATTCGCCTAAATATACACCCTCGCCATTAGGTTTTAGTACGACCTGCCAGGTGTATTTCCCCTTATAATTAACATAGCAACTGATTGGTTTAGTGCTTCTAGCAGTGACTTGAATCTGGGTTCCGACCGCGGGAGTATAACCATAATTGAACTCCTCACCGGTATTTCGTACCGCCTCAATCTTATTTGCCGAAAGGTTTAAATTAGTACCTGAAATGGTAAGTGTGTATGGAGTTCCATCTGATGTTGCTTTTACACGAAAAATTCTATTTATCGCGTCAAATGTTTGAGGTTGTTCTTTTTCCTTTTTACAGCTAAGGCATAAGCATACCGACATTAACAGGCTAATTGCAACAGTTTTGAAGTTCATTTTCATGATTGGCTTTGTGAGCATTTATATTAAAATATTTTCTTTAAAATTAAATAATGTTAATAAACATTAGCTATTACAGACATTTATTATGATTTAGTAGTTAAAATTAAATGGTTAAACCGTCGTAAGACTATCCCCTTCTATCTAATTAATATCTTATGATAAAACAAAATAACCGAATAAACTTTATAATAAAGAAAGAATAAATTTATTGAGACAATATTCGTTCACAATTAGAGAAATTGTGTGAAATTATGAGAAGTCTGTGAATCGATTTTTTCACTTTAAGGCCACCAAATATTTTGCTGCAGACACGTCGGTTGAACGATCTCAGATCCATTCGATAACTTATGGCGCATCAACCCTGACCTTCGGAACGACTTTGCGATAAACTGAATATTTTGTTTCCATCCGGAAAACAAAATGCCTGCAATCATATGATTTTCAGTATTTTAAGTGTTTTTGGTATTTTTATCAGCGAAGGAAGATGGATTCGAACCTAGACTATAAACGGCTTTTAACAGCTATTTAACATTCAATGTTCGATCAACTCACTTATCAAAGTCAGGTAGCTTTAAGAGGCTAAGGATATCCATTTTCTAATTACTCAATTTTAAAGTCTTCCAGATGTATTCACCAATCTGCCTACCCTGTACCGCTCCCTGATCAACGCTGTTTTTAAAGTGGATCCCCCCATAAAATCGGCTTATAGAGGTCTCATCTGATGCTTGTAAAAAAGATGTAAAATGACGCTGCATACCAATGTAACGAAGGTCGCTGGTGTCCTGGTATTCAAAATTATCTCCAAAAATATGTGTTAAGATCACTGCCGATGCCCCACTGATATCGCTATGCCCGCTGGGATATTCCGGAAATGGAGGTGTTTGCAATAAAGGCAACCAGTTGCGATCTATATTTTCATTGATGATGGTAACGGGGCGGATGTACTCTGTAACGTACTTAACTTGCCAGCCGCAGATGAAAGCATCGTACAAAGCGATAGATGTAAGTGCATAAGCCTGCGCCGTTTTAACCGGATCTGCTTTTGTCATTTTACAGGCTATTGCGGTTATCCCAATCCAGTGACCTCCTGGGGTGATCTTTTTATTTGCAAACATGGTATGTCCATTGTGCTGAATAACAAAAGGATTATCGTCCCAAAAGGCAGCAATCTCCAACTGATCTGGTGTCAGGTTCTTGCTTTGTTCATAAACCGCAAGTGCCTGTTTGAAATATTCACTGTTTTTATCATTACTGAAGGGTGGTGGTGGTGGCAGTGGAAAATCTTTAGAGGACTTAACTACAAAGGGCTGCTGGATACCCCAGCAAAATTCAACACCTTCAAGATAATCGGGCGGTGTAGGGCGCCATTTACCCTCGTCATGGCTACCCAAAAAACGTACTTTGCCGCGGCTTGCCGCATAACCATCGTTGTCTGCACGGTCTAGAATTGCTTTGCCAATCTGCTCACCAAATGCCAATGAGCGTGCAAACGTACTATCGTCGAGGTTCGTTTGATACATCGCAAACATCGGGTTTTCGTACTTTTTTAAGGTATCTACAGAAAAAGTAACCTTATGGGCAACAGTAAAAAATGCTTTTGAAGCCGCTAGTGTATAATTGTATTTTTTACCGCTTTGTGGCTTAGGCATAGGCTTAAAACCCGGGATTTGCTCAGCAATCGATTTATATTTGGCATTTTCATACCTGATGGCCTCGAAAGCCGCAAGTGATGTGTACCCGTAGATACGGCTGGCTACCGGCGGACTAAACGCATCATATATGATAACCTGGGTAAGCCGGTCTACATTCTCGTGCAGTACTTCGGCCTGGTCAGGCATCTTGATCTTTTCCTTTTTGCTACAACTTAAAAATAAAAGGTAAACACATGCCACTAAAACTTTGAAGTACCTCATATCATGATATGTCATCTGATTTTTATTTGTTTAACGATGTGATCCAGTTGGCGATCAGCCTCGCATCCTGCTCAGAGACCTGAGGCATGGGCGGCATGGGTGTCGAATACTCAGGCCAATGCTCAGGTTTAGGGTTTTTAATTAACCGCATGATTTCGTCGACGGGATATTTGCGTTTGGCAATATCTTTAAACGCCGGACCAACCTGTTTCATATTGGGGTTATGACAGGCTGTACAAGTGTTCCTGAGCAGCAATGGCTTAACCTCATCGTAAGTAGGTACTTTAGTTTCCACAGCCGTTGATGTTTTGACTGCAACTGTTTGCTTTGTGGTTTTTTGAGGCATTGTTTTTAAATTTTTGGTACTTACATCCTTTAAACTTAGCTTTTTCCCCTGAGGAATGTTGTTTAAAGTATAATAAGCAGTCGGGTGCACCAAATTGAAGTAATCCTCCTGATCGCGCAAGCCTTCAAGCGTAATGGTATGGATAAAGTTTTTACGCAAGTTGCTAACGCTTATTCGGGCTTTCAGTCCATCTTCAGACACCAGAACCCCGGTAATATTACACTTCAGATTGCCTACCGGAGGGCTACCGTAAACGCCCTGATATTTATAGGTAAAACTTTCTACTGAATAAGATGCAAGGTCTTCTGCTGTTTTTTTGTCGATAGGCTTGGTGAATTCTATCTCAAAGCCATCTGGCATGGCACGGATGGCACGCATCTCAAACGGGATATGGTTATTCCAGACCAGGCGTTGCAAGCCCATTGTCGCCTCACCTGCCGATCCCCAGCCTCTGTTTGTTTCACCCGTAATCAGTGAGCCGTCGGGCAACCAGGCCAAACGTACTATACCAGATTGAAAACCACTTCTGAAAGCCCATGCAGCGCCCTGATACTCGCCGTTTATTTTTTCCAGAAAAACCCTGTCTATCATACTTTGCCCCTGATCCCCAACCAACAGCTGCCCGGAAAAAGGACCAAAAGCACCTTCCGGTATCTTGACTATTTCTGAGTTTGAAATTCCGAGTATGCCATGGGGCAACCAAACGGCCGGCAATTGCAGCTCAGGGATTTCCTTTTTGGCTTCCGCCAAGGTACGGTATTTTTCGTCTACGATATTTAAGGGTTTAAATGGCTGTCCACCCTGGTCAAACTCTATCCGGGGATTATTTGTGGCAAAGAATTTCTCTGCTGTTAGTTTCAAGGGAGAATTGGGCAAATTACTCCAGACCAAGCTTGCGGGATGCCCCATAAAAGCGCCCTTTTTTATCGGCATGATACTACCTGACCCCACCCAGTCGCCCTGATTATCGCTGTACCAAAGTTCACCATCTATCATACTGATGCCGCATGGTGAGCGAAAACCCGCTGCCCATGGTGTCACCACGCCTTTATCGGTAATCTTAAGTGCCCATCCTCTATAAGGTACAAAGCTTTTCGGATGCCACCAATCCGGGGGAAAACCGAGATTTAAGGTCACAAAGAACGATCCGTCAGGCGCTATTTTTGGACCGAAACTGTATTCGTGGTAATTTCCCGACAGCGGCCATGCGTAAATGCTTTCAAATACATCTGCCTTACCATCCATATCGGTATCCTCAAGTTTAGTGAGTTCGCCGCGTTGAACCACATATAAAGCACCGTCCTTATAGGCTGCACCCAATACTTCATGCAAGCCCGATGCAAAGTGACGGAAGAAAGGCCGCTGACTGGCGGGATTCTCGACCATAAAAACATCCCCGCGCCGTGTAGTTACCGCAAGTACGCCGTTAGGAAGTACACACAAACCGCCAACTTCCAGTATTGTACCTTCGGGTGCAGGCACTTTCATAATCTTAAAAAAATCGTCTTCCTTTGGCGACTCTGCCTGGGCAAGGAGCTGCACGCTGGTTCCCGATAAAAGCAAAAGAACCGTTATTGAAAGTAATAGTCTGTTTATCATTTGATTTAATAATTTTATCCTGCCGTTTCTTAGAGAATGATAGAATAGGTTAATTTGTCTTTGATGGGTATGATCAGTTCCTGCATGCCTGCAGAACTGCGTACCAATGGTTTTTCGGTTCCGGCACTTTCTAAACTGATATAATAACTGTCGTCTATATTATATAGCCCGCTTTTGACCATCTCAATTTTGCTGCCTGAAGCCATGCGTATAAATGCTCCGGGAATTGATGATCCTAAGCTGAGTTCCCGGCGTAATCCCTGGCCACCCGGCATCACTTTGCTGACATCACTTACCGATGTACCGTAAATCAAATATGTAAAGCTGGGGCATCCGTCGCGGTCCAGCTTGTAACCTTTAGGCTTAAACCCTGTACCAGTAGTATCCGTAAGCCATACCGCATCTGTACTTGTTAACCTGCTGATACCCGGGGCTGGCTTGCCTAGATATTGCACAGAACCCGCCGGCCGGGATGATCCGTCACCGCGTTCATGCCACATTGGAGTTGCGTCAAGGAAACCGCCACGCCAGAGCTGAACGATCATTCCATAATCTAAATCGTAGGTATAATGCAATTGTTTGGGACTGCCTACGCCTACGCCATGGTCAACACGGATATTACCAGGCAAATCAGTAAAACTGCGAATTATTCTATTTTCTGATGCATTAATAAGTATCGGGTCAATCGCCTCCATTGAAGTTACGTTGGCATCGCTCAACAAAAACTCCCGGATTCCGGGGCCAGCGACGGTCAGTCCTAACGCAGCCTTTGCCCAATCCACGTTTTTGATGTAAAATATTTCGAAGGGAAGGTTGCCTGCCGGAAGTAAGGCAACCCCTTCGCCTTTAAAGTCCTTCGTTTCTATGGCTTTGATACCGCCGACCTTTAAGGTTCCTTTGCCTCCGGGAACACTTAATTTAAAAGCGTATTCACCTGGTTCATTTATCTTCAGTATACCGGTATACTTCAATGCAAATTCATTATCCAGATTAACCTCGTTCGATGTCAGGATCGACGGTGTACCCTGTGCCTCAGGCTTTAAGCGTTCATAATCTGATTCTTGCGGCAAATTACCTTTGTAAACCAAGTATTTGAGTTTAGAGATCACAGGATGGCCCTTGTCAAATTTGGTATAGCTGATGTTCTTAAAGGCCACAGAACCATGATCCCCCTGCAAGCGTAACTGGCCAGTAACCTCTTCTTTATCATCTGCCGCACCGCGGG
>Ga0126314_10000846_pt1 | contig 14524 bp, 8 predicted proteins | sample Plot105B_FD_92535 | JGI IMG/M metagenome (GOLD analysis project Ga0126314, IMG submission 92535) | Serpentine soil microbial communities from UC McLaughlin Reserve, CA, USA - Plot105B | ecosystem: Environmental > Terrestrial > Soil > Grasslands | place: USA: UC McLaughlin Reserve, Lake County...
AGGAACTGTGGGAGAAAAGCAAAGAAGAACATGGTCAACTTCGGGTTCAGAAGGTTCAGCAGAATGCCGCGCCGCACGACGAGGCCCATGGAGCCGATCGAGCCGTGCTGGTCATCTTGGTCATCCAGCTGTAGGACGCCCCCCTCGCGGATCATCGACACGCCCATGAAGATGAGGTAGGCGACTCCCGCCCATCGAACTGCCTCGAATACGACCGACCCGGCCTGCATGATGGCGGATAGGCCAAGCATGGCTGCCAGGATGTGGGGAACGATGCCGAGGGTACAGCCGATCGCCGCGAATAATCCGCGTCGCCAGCCACCGCCGATTGAGCTTGAGACCGTGTAGAGAACTCCGGTGCCCGGGATAAGGACTACGACGAGTGACGTCAGCAGGAACTCGATGGACATACTCGAGAGGCTAGTTGTTCCGGGAGGGCCTGTCAATAACTTTGTGTATCTGGCGTGATCCCACGCCGTCGGTCAACCGCTCCCACCTGACCCCGCCTCGCGGCGTGTCCTTCGGCCCGTGTCGTTCCCCCTCCACTGCGGTGCCGTGGGGGCGGAAGATGCCGCACCGTCCCGTCCGGGGCCAGGTCGGCCGCGCTACCAGGCTCCCAGGCTCCGGTGCGGGCCGCTGCGGCTACCCGCCAGCCTCGCAGCACCTGAGCGTCACAGAGTTTATGTCCTAGTTTAGGCCCCTCGGGTGACCTCGGGCAGCTCCTCGAGATCCCGCACCAGGGAGGCGGGGAACATCTCGTTCAGGCGACTCACGGCCATGCTCTGCATGCCAGGGACGAAGTGGGTGTAGGTGCTCAGGGTGGTCGTGGGGTTGGCGTGGCCGAGCATGCCGGCGATCACGGCGACGTGCGCCCCGTCGGCGGCCATGATGGTGGCCAGGGAGTGCCTGAGGTCGTGAAAGCGTACCCTCGGGAGGCCGGCCGCCTCCAGGTCCTTGCGCAGGTAGCCTGAGATGTTGTTGGGGTGGATGTGGCGTCCCGTGCGGGTCGTGAAGATCAGGCCCATGTCTTCCCACTTCGGGCCGGCCTTCATACGCTCCTCGAGCTGGCGTTTGCGGTGGATGCGCAGCACGGCATCTCCGAGCTCGGGCAGGCGCACGACCATCCCTGACCAGCCTTTGTGCCCTCCTCGAGGCGCACGCCCTCGGAGGAGTTGAGGAGGCGCCTGCGCACGTTCAGGAGCGGGCCCTCGCGGTCGCGGGAGAAGTCCTCCCAGGAGAGGCCCAGGATCTCGCCCGCCCTCAGCCCCGTGAGGGCGTCGAGGACATAGAGCGGGAAGAGCCTCCGGGTGCCGGAGACCTCTATGAACCTCAGGACTTGCTCGCCGGAGAGGACTGTCGCCGGTCTCTTTTTCTTGCGCGGGGGGTCGACATCGAGAGCCGGGTTCTCGCGGATCAGCCGCCACCTGAGGGCCTGGTTGAAGGCGCGCCTCAAGGTGCGATGGACGTGCAGGACGGTCTCGTTCGAGAGGCTCCTGAGCTTCTTCGCGTAGAGGTTCTGCACGTGTATGGCATTCAGCTTGTCTAGTTTGAGGCGGCCCAGCTCGGGGACTATGTGCTTGTCTACGCAGTAGCGGTAGTCGTCGTAGGTGCGGATCTTTACGGATCCCTTGACGCTGTCCTCGAGCCACCGCTCCAGGTAGGTCGCCACGGTGAGGTTCTTCGGGTCCACGGCGAGGCCGCCGTCCCTGGCGACGATGGACTCCCTTAGCTTCTTGCGGCACTCAGACTTGTTGCGAGCGTAGACGCTCTTCAACTTTGGTACGCCGTCGATGTACACGGTGTAGTTTGACTGGTAGAGACCATCCGGTCTCTTGCGCGGCTCACTGCCTTCTCCGTTCGCGCGGGCCATGCTCGAATGGTAGCGTGGGGCGCGGGACGGCGCTAGCCACGCCGACGCCCCGCAGGACTCGAATCAGGGACCGGCGGATTAGAAGTCCTAGGAGCTAGGTCCGGTCGTGTCCTTGCTTGTACTAGTATGTGGCTTATCTAGGCGGAAATCTTAATGTTAGATCTCGACCCCTTGGTGTTGCGTACCGTTGCGTCCTGCCTGGGTTGCAGTACGGTTGCAGTTAACGAAACCGGTCCATGGATTGCGGCTCGCCATCGACGATTTCTCCTGTAACCCCTCACAAGGTGTTTCTGCGGTCGTCTCCCTCCCTTGTTCAATGTCACCGAGGTCGGCTGTAGATCCAGTCATGTGTAACGGTCAAGGAGGAGCGGACGTTTTGGGATCGCTGCGAGTAGCCAGAGCCCTCGTGCGCAAAGCACCGAAGTGGCCGAGGTCGGCATAGTGAGCTGCCTCTTCGCTAATAGATTGTGAGTAGCGGTCGCTGAACGGCGTGGGTCAAAGGCCCGACTGCGTAATTAAGAGCGGCAAGGATGCTCTCCTGCGAGCTCAGCCGGTGTTCCTGTCGCCTTCCTGACATGCAAAGTCGTTGCTCGTGTCTCATAGCAGTCGAGCCTCGGAGCCGGGCGCTCAATACACTGGGATCGGGCCTGCAGGCGGCACGCCGCCGTAGCGTACTTCCTGTCCGCTCCCGACGAAGACGAGGGCGAAGGGCTGCGTGCGAAACTGGTTGAACAAGTTTACGGGGAAGGGCTCTGCGATCACCTCCACGTCGTAGACGCCGCCGGGAGGGTCCCGAAGTACGACTTGCTCGACATTGTGCACGGACTCGAAGGGTGCCCCAGGGGCCACAGGCCGGCTCAGGTGAGCGTTGGGTGCACCCTGCCACGTGCTGCCGTGAAACTCCGAACCCGCAGCTGCTCCACCAGGAGGAATGACCCTGAGGTGCAGATTGTTCACGATCCTGCCGTCGGTACGTGGGGGATCAGTCCAGGCAAGCGTCGTCCTGAGCAGCCTGGTGCCAGGCGGCAAGTAGAACTTGTACTGTGCGCGGCGCCCCGATCCCACGGCCTCGTCATCGCGAACGTGGAAGGTCACAGGAGGAGCGGGAGAAAAGGACTGCCGGAGATTCACCCTTCCCCATCCGTAGCCGTGATTGCGGTTTGTGGCCGTGATCGGAGGGGTTGGGATGTTCGGTAGAGAGGTATTGTTGATGTTGGTCGCCCCGTTGATGAGCGTCGCGCGCAGCAGCGCGGAGCTGGGTTGATTGTAGACTTCCTTGCTACCGTAGCTGGTGAGCGCGGTCTGCATATGCCGCAGCCGCCCTCCCTGGGCCTCGGTCCACGTCATGCGGAAGGTGCGTCCGTTCCAGATCAACTTGAACTCCCGGACGTTCGCCCCAGGCGTGCTGACCTGAGCTATGGGAGCGGTTTCGCTGCGAGGCGCGCCCGCCGCATACGGCGGCGGCAGGGTTAGCTGAGCGCGGGCACCGTTTTCGTCGAGCACCGTGAAGAAGAGCGTCTGGCTCCCTCCTGCGGTATCTTGCCCAAGCCAGGCCAGCCCGTAGCTCGGGCTCCAAAGGCGGGCAACGTGCCAGGAGTGGTGCGTGTACGTGGAGACGAGCTGCGGCTCGGTCGCGTGCCTCGCGGCGGGCCAGCCCGGTGCGCCAGGGAAGATCACCCTTACATCCTGTGTGCCGCCAGGCGGCGCTGGAGGAATGGGAGCGGCGCTCATGGGACGACCGTCGCGGCCGAGGCGGCTGAAGCGGATCTCCCAGGGCTGGGCATCGTTGGCGCGGTACTGCCAGGCGGCTCCGTACTCCCGCCTGGTGTCGTTGACGCCCATGGGGCGGGCGGCGACCACGGCGTTCCTCGAGTCACCTGCGAGCGACGTGAGCTTGATGTCGTCAGGCTCAGTACCCCCGGACGCTGTTGGACGGGTGTGTTGCGCCGCGCCCCGAATCGAATACTGGTTTATGAACACGGTCATGGCACCAGCGTCCACCCTGTGCCAGGCGGCGATCGATAATGCCTCGCTGCTGATGTAATGGAACCAGCCGTGGCGCGCCGTGCCGTCTGCGCGCGCAAGGCTCATCGGAGCGACGAAAAAGCCTCCAGTGTCGTTCAATACCGCGTACCGGAGATTCGTCTGCGGCGAGCCGGCACCGTAGGCGATGATAATCCTGAAGTCGGGTAGCGCGTCGTGCCCGAGCTGAGGGCTGATCGCGGCCTTCGTGGTGCCGCTCTCGTTGATCGCCTGCCAGCCCAGCATGCCGAAGGTCGTTATCGGCTCGCCCGCGGCGTCGAGCAGGAAGACGTCAGGACCCGAGGAGTCGCCGACCGACGCGCAGATCAAACGCTCTCCCGTCCAGTGTATCTCGTGCTGCCGGATGAACAGACCGGGAACGAGTTCGTGAACGCCGTCTGTCCCGTAAGTGGTGTCGACGAGTCCATCCGCGTTGGTCCTGACCAGTTGCAGCTCGTTGAGAAGGGTTCCAGGCCCCATTCGCAATAGATAATAGACCCCTCCTGCCCATACCATGGAGACGCTCTCAAGCTTCTGAACGGTGTGGTCCAGGAGGGTGTGTGCCTTGTAGCGACCGCTGTCGATCATCGGTGTGTTGGGGTCCGCCTGAGCCCGGAAGGATCCTAGCGGCGTGACGCTCAATCCATAAACGCCGAGCAAGTCGGAGTTTATTTCGTCGTCGCTCTGCCACACGATGGCGACCCCACCCTCATCTACCTGACCGGTGAGGCCCGCCGTGTTCTTCGGGGTATCCGATATACGCAGGAGTTGCCTGGATGGCCGCGCGGTGGGCGCCGTAATAGGAGGGTCGGTCGGGTCGCGGGGGATGCGGTTCGGCTGGCCCGAGTTGTCCAGGAAGGTCATATAGACGTCGAAACGATTGTTGTTGCTCACGTCCTTCTGGGTGTCGTCTTCCCAGAGAAAGACATAACCGTCGTCCGGATGCAGCGCTATCTTGGGCCGGCGCACCGTGTTGCCGCCCTGCACCGTGGTCAACGTGATCACAGCACCTAAGGATGCGCCGGCTGGATCGACGAAAAGGCCACAGGCGTCGCCGTTGGCGTTCGTCCCTGAGCCGGCCCAGACGATCACGAACCGCTTGCTTCGCGGGTCCCAGGCTAGGTTGGGATCCCTGACGTCGTTCGCCTGCGTTACCAGCGTCGTCGGCTGCGCCCCCGCCGGATTGCCCGAGCCGTCTACGAGACGCATCTGCAACTTGCGATCGGCACCATCGCTGCGCGCCCACGCGACGGCGTAGTTGGTACCGTTGTTTACGATGAAGGTATGGGAGGAAGTGTGGGTCATGTCGCCCACGGCCTGGGGGGCTGGGTCTATCGGGCTGCCGTTGTCCGCCCGAAAGCGCTGGAATACCAGTTTGTCTCCGCCGTCCTCGTTCCAAACCACGGCGACCTCGTTGTCCTTGACGCACATGCCGGGCCTTCGCGAGCCCTCGGGACGGGAGGCGGGCGCGAGGGTGAGCGTGCCGCCGGTACCGAAGGTGTTTACGGGCGCGAGCGTCGGGTCGTAGAGGCTCAGCCTGATGGTCTTGTCGCCCGCCCTGTGCAGCAGTAGCGTGTTGTCTGCGTGGCGGGCGAGCACGGGCGCGGGATTAGCTCCCACGTTCAACTGTAGCTGTACGACATTCCCCTGGCGCATCCAATCGCGGTCGTGTCGCGCGGCGACTATATGGTTCTGGCCCGCGGTGCTATCGCGGCGGACCCAGGCCACGACGCGGCCGTCGCGGTGCGGCGCAACGGTCGGCAGGTCGACGATCGAGCTCACCCGCTCCAGAAGCAGCGGCCGTCTCAACTGTCCGAAACGGCCGCGGTAGAACTGGCGGGTAAGAACGGCGGCGCCGGAGACGATGGGTGCGGCCATGCTCGTGCCGTGCATAAGCCCGTAGAAGGCGGGGTCGGCCGTCGCCGGTCTCGGGTCCATCCAACCGGCTGTGCCGCCTACGGAAGGCGTTGGAGGGGGCGTCAGACTGGAGCGCAGGGACAGGATGTTGGTGCCGGGCGCGACGAGGTCGGGCTTCACCCTGCCCGTCGAGACGGTAACTCCCGCCGCAGTCGTGTTCACCACCCCGCGGTTGCTGAACAGTACCATCTGATCCGGGTTGTCCGACATGGTGAAAGCGCCCGCGGCTCCGGACGAGAGCGGGAGCATGTTGGCGTGGTTGTAGTTCGCGGGTGAAAAACTGCGGTAATCGTTTGGGAAGCCGTCGTTAGTCCTGCGGGACTCGACCGCGCCTACCGTCAGGATGTTCTTGGACAGGGCGTGGGTAGAGAGCCTGTTCATGTCCAGGATGCCGTCGTTCGGTGCCGGCTGGACGTCCTTCTCGTGGTTGTGGGATATCAACACGACCAGGCTCTCGGGGTGGCTGAAACAGAACTGGTCGATCAAGTCCGAAATCGTATTCGAATAGAGGTTGTTCGTGACGGCGTCGCCGGTGCCCCAGGAGTTGTTGTGCACCCTGGCGCCGGCGTTGTGGGCGTTCCTGAAAGCCCTCAGGTGGCTCCCCGAGAGCGGCCCCTGAAAGATGACGTGGGAGGCGGGCGCGACGCCTCGTACCCGGCCCGCGGATCGCGCGCCGTCACCGGAGATCGTGCCCGTCACGTGCGTCCCGTGCCAGTAATTCGTAGGATCACCGGGATACGTGAAACTGTCAGGCACGGGGGTGCCAGGGGCGGTGAGGTTGTCTATCTGCAGAACACGCCCGGCCAGGTCAGTGTGGACGCCCGCCAGTGTACCGTCACCAAGGCCCGTGTCCATGACCCCGACGATCTCCCCCCTCCCGTCGAGGTTGACAAGGAAATCGACGTTGCGGAAATTTCTCACCTGATTGACGCCGGTGATGACGCCTGCCCTGTCGTTCCCGGGTTCGATGGGGTAGTTGATCTCCACCGTGAACACTCCGGCGACCTTCAGAAGCCGCGTCAACCCGCCCGCATCCGTGCTCGCCACGAACCCTTGTCCCGTGTCAGCGACTATGGTCGCCCCCGCGGCTTCGATGGCCGGGCGCGCCTCCTCGGGACTCACGTCGTCGAACAGGCGAATCTGCACGTTGCCCCCCTCGGCAGGAGGCAGGCTCTCGGGGGCCACGGCAAGTTCCCGCAACGACGCCGCTGTGAACGGCTCGTCGCGGCCCGCCAGCACGTGGCTCAGCGCGTACGCGGGATGAAAGAGGCCAACCCAGCTCACGAAGCCCATCTGCCCGGCCTCGGCAGCCATGATCGCGCTAATCCTGAAAACGCCAGCGTTGACCGGCAAGTTCTGGACGTAGCTCCCGCCCAGACGCAGGACCTCGTGTACCCAGGTGGGATCCGGCGGCGCGACGAACTGCACCACGTAGTATCCGGTCGCTCCCTGAGGCGGCGGCGCAGCACGCAAGTCATCGGGGGGTTCCGGGCTCCCGGCGGCGGGGTCGAACGTTACCGCGGGCAGCTCGATCAGGTCGGCCTCCTCGTGCAACTGCACCGCGATACCCTGCCTGGCGAGCCGGTCTGCCTGCTCTTCGGTCATCGAGACCCACAGCTGGTCTCCGGCCTCGTGGAGGGTCGAGACCCTCTCCGAGAGGTAGGAGAGTTGCTCCTCGCGCCGGTCGGGATCTAGTATCAGGGCGGCTTTTATGCGGCTCATGGTCTACGCCTCCACGTCGATATGGATGTCGATCGGCCTGTCGGGGTCGGGAGGCCTTCCCGGCGTCAGTATGCGCTCGATCGGAGCGCCCTCGTCCTCCCCGAGCGCGCGGCTCGCCTTGAGCTCCAGTTCCGCCCGCAGGAGGAGCAGGCGTACATCGTCCTCGGGCGTGGTTCCCCTTACAAGGCCAACGTTCTTGATCTCGACGATGGCGCTGTAATCCCCGTCCTCGTAGCTCGCCCGCGCTCCGTCTGCGAGCCGCTGGCGGTTGAGCTGGATCACGGCGACCACCAGCGACTCCGCCCTCTCCAGCATGCCCGCGTCCGAGGTCTCCAGCCGCACGTCGAGGGTCTGTACGGCCTTGACCTTCGTGTAGACGGCCGTCACGCCGTAGAGCACGCGGATCCCCGTAACGGCGGACACGTCGCGCTGCGGCCGTAACGCCAGGGAGAAGACTCTGGCATCCGTCCGGTCCCAGATCACCTCTTTAGGCCTCAACGTAATCCGGTCGTCGGCTCCCGTGACGAGCCACACGCGGCGCGGCCCCGGATACGGCGGTTGGGTGAGGGTATACGGGCCAGCCGGGTCTTGCGGGTCGAACTCGAGGTCGTCCACGCGGTCGTCCGGTCGCGGCTCGCTCGCGGTGGCGTCGGCGGACTGCTCCTGATCAATCTCCAGCAGACCGCCGCCGACGCTCAATCCCACCGCGCCTCCGCCGAACAGGCCGGGCAGGCTGGTGGTGAGCAGAGTCTCCAGAGCGTCGGGTAGACTACCGGGCATCCTGCGCCCCTAGCTTCGACGGCTCGCGGTCGCAGACCCGGTCACTGTTGCGTCCTCCTGCTCCGAGCTGTTCCCATGGGGCTCACCCAGCTCTTCCTCCAGCACCTGGATTGCCCCGCTGATGCGCAGCAAGGTCTGCCGCACCGTCGTGGCTTGCGTCTCAAGTTGATCGAGGGTCTGCTGACCACTTTCGAACTCGGTTCTCAACTCCGCGAGCCTCTGCTCAAGCCGCTCTCGCATAGATCCACCTTTCTCTAGGACGCCGCATGGATACCGTTCCTACCCTGAGGGATAGCGTCGACTTTCCTCGTCATGATTTGAACTCGTTTTCGGCCCTGGCGATCACGCCTTCGACAAACCAATTCTTCGCCGCGGTGTACGCGGCCCGGTCAAACCTGTGCTCGGCGGCGAGTTGTTGCTTCAGCTCCTGGTAGCTTCGCGCCACGTCCGGGTACGCGCGCAGTACGTCACGGAACAGCGTATATCTGTGCCAGGTTTCCCCACCCAGCTCGACCATGTGTAGATGGTACGTGTACTCGAGAAGCCATGCGCCACGCCGAAAAAAGCGCCTGTCCATGATCGCCGGCAGCGGGACGCACTCGTACCCGATGTCTTGCAGCGGGGCAGTGCAAGCGTCCGCCGTAGTCGCGACGTCCCTGGTGCCGACCATCACGTCGATGACGGGCTTGGACGGCATCCCCGGTACCGAGGTGCTGCCGACGTGTTCGATCGCCAGGACTCGTGGTCCGATGGCGTCCAGGATCCGCTCTTTCTCGGCCTCGAAGAGATCGGGCCACCTTCGATCGTACTCGGCCAGGACGACGGTGGGGAAAGTCACGACTCGGTCCACTCCTTGCAGAGGTGAGGGGTATCTTTTCGTCGTACTCTAACGGCGCTCGTGTCCATCAGCTACCCATCTATACCGAAAATCGCCGCCAGGCTTTCGCGCCCTCCAGCACCCGTGCCTTTCACTCGGCCGTTTCCGTGGCATCTCTCTCGCTCGAATCCCCGGTCTCCTTCGTCTCCCCGAACGTGCTCTCCTCAAGATCCTTGATCCTGCCTTCGAGCTCCCTGTTCTTCTCCTTCAGCGTCTCGTTCTCGGCTCCAAGTTCTTTGAAGGCTTCCACTGTCAGGGCCTCGAAGCCCATGACCGTCAGGGTCTTGTATCCGTTAGGATCCGTGCCCACCCATTCCGGGAACACCTCTTCGACTTCCTGGGCCACGAGCCCCATCTGCGTGCCCTTCGGGTATCCGTCCTCTTCGGGCCTATTCCATTCAAAGCTCACCCCGCGCAGCTGCAAGAGCCTATCCAGGGCACTGTCCAGGGATCTTATGCCTCTCTTTAGCCTTTCATCGGATGGTACGGTCCACGTGTTACCACCGGCTGTTTTAGTCGCATTACCGTTTACGAGAAGCTTGTTTGAGACGGAAGGGGTGAGGTTTATCTCGACGCCCGACGTCCCGAAACCCTGGAAGATCATCGAGTCGGTGGTGTCCCTATAAAGTAAGCCCCAGTTGGTGTTGTTCGGTGAGTGAGAGATGATGGGCCGATCCGGGTTGCCGGAACCCGACTCGAAGATGAGCATCATCGGCTTCGTGGAGTTTGAAAAGCGGAGAGAGCCCCGCATCGCCACGTCGCCGACACTGTCCCAGGAGAGCGCAATCTTTTGCCCGCCCGAGGTCGAGCCAAGCGCGCCGCCGTTGAAACCATAGACCACAGGGCCGTCCACGATCGTACCCGCGAAACCCTGGTCGTAGAAGTCCCTATCCCCCTTTGCCCCGCCGTACCAGCCTATGCCGTGGTTCGCGTCCAAGCCGCCTGTGAACAGGATGTCGCCCTGGATGGCCATCCTCAGCGTGCCGTTGACCTCCAGTGTGTCGTACACGGAGACCCTCCGTCCCAGGCCCGGACCGGCGAGGCCGCCGGATCTGTTGCCGACGATCATCAAGCTCTTGAAGGTTCCGGTGTCGTTCGAGATCTCGGCCTGGTTCGTGACGCTATTGGAGAACCCTGTGTGGGCCGACGTGAAGCGCACCGGGTTCGAGCCCGTCAAGATCCTGAGGCTTCCGGCCACATCCAGCTTGTTGCCACTAGCCGGCGTCGTCGTACCGACGCCGACGTTCCCGCTCGCGTCTATGGTCACGTCAGGAGTGATGTCTCCACTACTCAGGAAGAGGGCCGCGCCGGCGGTCGGGTTGGACCAGACCCTCCCCTTCTGCGTCCCGGCAGAGTTCTGGAATACGATATCGCCCGGATCTTCGGCGGTGGCCCTGAGAACAAGGTCTGCGTTGCCACCTAACTCGAGCCTGGATCCCGCCGTGGTGGTACCTACGGTGAGGCTACTGCCTACCGTGAGCGAACCCGTGATAGTGTCGCCTGACTTGTTAACCTTGGCGGTATCGAGGCGTTGCACCTCGACGATGGCGTCGTTCCAGTCCTTGGACCGGATGACGTGGCCTCGGGTCTTGGGGAATGGTTGATCTGGGGTCAGAACCATGGTCGCCTCCTAACAGCTCAAAACACTATGTCCCACAACAGGGTCAGTTTGAAGGCGTCGGTTTTGGTGACGTCCTGGAAGGTAACCCTGTTGTACATAACCCCGCCGGTCGCGGCGTTGAAGACGCCGGCCTCCCGCAGTGGCTCGTTGCCGTTCGCCTCACCGAAGTCGAACTCGGCGGTGAGCCTCGCCCTTATGCGCCTGACCGACCCGCCCGATACCGGCTCGTCGAACTCCTCGTAAGTCACCTCGCTGATGGGCTTGCGGCCGCCACGCTGCGCCCGCAGTCCGGAGTCGCCATCAGCCGGGGCGGTGCCATCCTGGCCGACGGCCATGTGGGTCACCCGCGATGGTGGTGTCCCCGACGAGACCCCGCCGAACATCTGGGCCACCAACCTCCGTCCGCTCGTCACGATGCGGTTCTTGCAAGGCTGCTCGTAGACCAGACGGCCATCCCTGTCCGACACCCTCAGGGTGAGAAACCCGCTCATCCCTTGCTTCTCGTTCATCGCTACTCCTTCCTCTTACTGCAAGCCGAAACTTCCGTCGAAGGTCGCTACGTCCCACACACCGCCGATGACGAAGACGTCGCCCACGTCATGAGCCTCCGCCTCCCTGTTGAAGCTGCCGAGAGTGAAGGCGTCGGCAGCAGCCATGTTCTCGCTCGCGCGATGGACGGCCAGCGTCGCGCACTCCTCCTCGCGGTGGTCGTGGGTCTCGTAGAAATCGAGCGTGAAGATCACGTTGCCACGTACACCGGCGGCCCGCGTCTGGTTCACCACGTCCTGGATACGCTCCCGCGGCAGGCCCTGGAACACGAAGAGGTCGCCGCTGAATTCGTGCCTCTCCTTGAGGGCGTCCACGCTGTTCTGCAGGAAATAAGGTACGTACACCTCGAAGGTGAGAGGCTGGTAGCGGGTCAGGCTCATCTCTACCTGGTAGGTGGGCAGGTCGTAGGTGTCGTCCCCGTCGAACGCGCCGATGTCGTAGAGGCCGCTCTGGGCGCGAAACCTCCACTCGCTGCGTTGGGGCGGAACCTCAGGCAAGAGCGCGGGCGTCGTGCCGTCCAGGTTGGTGAACAGCTCGCTTACGTCATCGGCGCCTATCGTGGCGATGAGGCGTCCATGTTCGTCAGCCGAGAGGACCAGGCTGCCGCTCCTCGGGACGACCAGCCCCTCGTCGGCCTTCACGCCCGTTCCGGAATCCAGCCGCTCGAGTGAGAGCAGCCGCCCTCCGCCAGCGAGGAAGGTCCACTCCACCCGAGGGGTAACCTCCCTGACCGTCGGCACCTCCACCACCAGCGTCAGCTCGCTGGCGCCGCCGGTCTCCGATACGGCATTGTCAACTAGCCGCTCGGACGCAGGGGAGAACTCGGTGAGGGTGACCAGTTTCTCTATGTCCTCGCGCAGGGCGTCCTGGCCGGGTGGCAGGTTTAGCGCCTCCAGATCGAAGGGAAGCCCGAGCGCGGAGCGCACAGCTCCCACGACGGCCTTCACCGTGCCGCCGCCGGTGAACAGCGGGACGACAGCCTTCAGCCGCAGCCTGAACTGACCGTCCGATTCCAGCCCGCCGCTCTGCAGCACGCGGCGCTCTACGCCGAAGATGGCTCCGAGCCCGTCGAGCGCGGGCCCGCTGGCGTAATCGACCCAGTGGGATTTCAGCAACGCCTTGAGCTTCTCGTCGGCCACCATTAGTTCGGCGCCGGCGGTGTCGAGCATCTTGTACACCAGCGACTCGGCGTCGTCGGTCGCGTACGCGTCGGGTAGCAACCTGGCCAGTTCGTCAGTCTTGTACGACATCCTCGCTACGTCCCGCTCAGGTCGATCGTGGCGTCCTCGGAGTTCAGGATGCCGGGGAAGGCGGCGGCTGCTACCACAACGTCCACGGTGGGCAGGTGGTCCTCCGGACGGTAGCCAGGTTCGAGACCTGCGATGTCGGCGGCTGTGATCGTCAGGGTAGCCGTGTCGGCGTCGTTCCAGGACACGGTTGTCGTGAGGCTGCCTACGCGCGCGGGGGGTTGATCTGGCGCTGTCTGCAGGCGAGCAAGCAGCGTCACCGTGAGGTCGACGGAGAAGTTCCTCCATACGATGGGGTTCCCGTCGGCATCGAGTAGTTGCAGATCCAGCTCGTTGCCCGTGCCCACGCGTCGGCTCGCCGCCACCCTGAGCGCGCCCACGAGCACGGCCCCGAGGTTGGACACATCGGGCCGCACCAGCTCGGTGGGACCGATCAAGAGCGGGTCGGTCACAGGCTGGCCCGCGTTTGCCCCACGGTCGTGCTCCAGTTGCGCCTCGGCCACATCGGCCAGCCCTGGCACGTCGTAGACCAGGGCGTTCAGCCGGCGGATCGAGAGCGGCTCACCGATGTCGAGCGTGCCGACGACCTCCACGACCGCCGACAAGAACTGGTCGACAGCGCCAGAGGGAGCATCCGGCACGGGGATAAGGTAGAAGACACCGGAGACGAGGACCTGCTCGATCTCGTCTAGTTGCGCGAGGACACCCGCCGCCCGCGTCTCTTCCACAGCCTGCAGCACCTCTGTCCTGGCGCCGCCGAAATACCGCACTCGCACCTCACCAAGGGGGACCGTGTCGTCAACGCTGTGGTCGATGATCTCGACCCCCTCGACTCCGTCGACGTCGAGCACACCGAACCTGATAGCGTTGAGCGTTGCGTTGCCCGCCTGCTCCAGAGCGTGCTTCGCCCGCTCCCGCAGCTGGTCGTCCGGCTCGGGGAGGACACCGCCCGTGACAGGCTCCTCGTTGACTACACCGTCGACGCCCCGTGGTGGGGTTGGCATGATGACGATCGTTTGGACGTTCACGTTGCCTTCCGGCCCTGGCTGCACGGCCTCGACGGGCACGGTCACGCTCTTGGGACGGTAGCGGACGCGCAGTTGCCCCTCGGGCCTGACGCCGTCCGCGAGGTTGATGGTGCGCTCGTCCTCTTCGGAGACAGGAGGGTCCTCGGTGGCGAACTCGAGGTCAGGGTCGGGGTCGACCTCCCGCGGCCATATCCCGACGAGCTCCGCGACCAGGTCGGTTACCCGCAGCACGCCGTCCGACTGTACACGAAACTCGTCCTGCTCCTGCAGGATAACCCCTGTTTCGATGGTACGGAAAATGCGGCCGCTCTCGTCGGCGACGCGGGTGTCCGCGGGGATGACCACGGGGGTGTCCGTCGCCCCCCTCAGGAAGAAGGTCACCTCTCCCCTGGCGCTGAGGGGTGGGTTCCTGGTTACCCCAAGCAGTGCCACGACGTTATCCAGGGCCGCTCCTGTGGCCTCGTCTATAAAGGCCCTGCGGTAGGCTTCGTCCATCTGGTCGTAGATCAGTTTCATCTCTCTGGCGACGGCGCGGACGAGAGTTCCTACGACGCTGCCTGGGTTGAAGTCCGTAAGGCCCGCCGGGCGTTCGCGATAGGTGTACTCTACCTCGAACCGCGAGCCCTCCCTCGGCTGCGTCCCCCCTTCGAGCCAGATGATGCGGTTGTTGCTGAACCGGAAATCCTGGCCGGGAGCGAACTCGAAGAACTGTCCTCTCTCGTTCGAACCGCCGACGACGCCAGTGACGCGCGTGATGGCGTAAGCCTGCCTGGGTAGCTCGTAAGAGCTGACCGTGCCCTTGTAGGTGAACTGGACACGGTCGGGTTGCTCCACGCCGTTGCGGACGCGGTCCTCGAGCGCGTCGATGATGTCCTTGTACGCCTCGGAGAA
>Ga0126314_10000847_pt1 | contig 14516 bp, 12 predicted proteins | sample Plot105B_FD_92535 | JGI IMG/M metagenome (GOLD analysis project Ga0126314, IMG submission 92535) | Serpentine soil microbial communities from UC McLaughlin Reserve, CA, USA - Plot105B | ecosystem: Environmental > Terrestrial > Soil > Grasslands | place: USA: UC McLaughlin Reserve, Lake County...
CGGAAGGCCACGTTTGTGGGGTGGCAGAAGAGGTGAGCCTCCTCATCGCCAATGAAGCGCGACACCGTCCCATCGTGGGAGATGCGCAGCACCTGACTCGGCTCGTAGCACGCCACGTACAAGTTGCCCTCGGTATCGAAGGCAAGCCCGTCCGGCAAGACGCCAGGTAGGTAGGCGACCTCCTCTCTCATGCCCGCCGAACCGTCGTCCCCTATGGCCACGCGGAAGATGGCGTTGCCGAAGGTCTCAGCGACGTAAAGGTGTCGACCGTCGGTAGAGAGGGCAAGGCCATTGGCGAAGTTTATCGGCTCCTCGTACCAGAGCTCCCCCGAGCCGTCAGGGCTAAAACGTAAGATTCCCGGACCGGGCTCCTTGAAAGCGTGGCTGTCCGAGACGTAGAGGCGTCCCTCGGTGTCAAAGGCTGGATAGTTGGAGATCTTTATGCCGCGTCCGTTGACACCGTCGGTGAACTTCTCGAGAGCGCCGCTTCTTGCGTCGAGCCGCATAACCGCCGCGTGCTTGAGGTCGCACACGTAGAGGTTATCCTCGGCGTCGAAAGCCATGCCCTGGCTGAAACCGCCCGAAGAGGCGATCTGCTCCATGGAGCTTCCGTCAGGCTCTATGCGATAAATCTGGCCACGCTCGCCCCCGCACCAGACGCTACCGTCCCGGTGCACGGCGAGCCCTTCCGGGTGGTCGAGTCGGGGTTCGGTTAGTAGCCCGTCGTAGAAGATCCTGGCCAAACTAATGTCTAGAACGGTTTCCATCAAGATTTCTGCTCTTTCTCCTCCAGCTGTCGTCTCTTTGCTCCCGCCACGGCGTCGTTTACGTAAAGCTCCCCGGAGACGATCCACTTCTCGAGGTAATCCGCGAGATGCTCCCTGCTGAGGACGGCTTTCCCCTCGCCAGAGTCATCGATTATGTCGAGATGTTACGCCAGGGATAACTGCTACGTCAACGCGCGAGCACGGTGAGGCCCCCTGGGTTACGCCGGTTACTAGGCCACCCCGAACCCGTGCCTATGATGGCGCTGCCCAGCACCTGAGCACAGCAGAAGCCGGGCATCTTGTCTACTCCCAGATGTCGCCACAGCGCGCGGGGCGGTTACGCCCCACGCGGACCCCTAACTATCAGTGAGGGGAAGTAATCTCCTAGTCCATCTATTTGCACTACGTTCGCTACCGCATCCCCATTGGTCCTCGGGGCTGCGTCGACAATCTCCCCGACGGCCGAGGCGACGCGTCGGCTAGAAATGAGACTCCACCAGTACCTTCAAAACGTCAGCAGAGGCTCCCAGGACCTCGAAGCCCTCCTCTACAATCTCCTCCAGCGGGACGCGCGTCGTAATGAGCGGGCGTCCGTCCACGTGGCCGCGAGCCATGAGATCCACTGCCACCGCCACATCCTCATCCCACAGGTGCGCCGCCGAGCCTACGATGTGCTTCTCGTGCAGGACCGCCTCGAGCAGGTCGAAGGGCTCGTCGTGCTGGTGAATCCCCACGAGCACGGTCGTGCCGCCTCTCCGAGAGAGACGAATGGCCTTGCAGGGCAGCCCCTGCACGCCGGAGCACTCGACGACGACGTCGGGGCCTATGCCCCCGGTCGCCTCCTGCAGGACCTCTTCAACCTCTTTGGGGGCGGGGGCGAAGTCTGCGCCGAGCCTTAACGCGAAGTCGCGGCGCCGCTCATTCGTGTCCACGGCGACGATGTTGCCGAAACCCGAGACCCGGGCGACCTGCACAACGAGTAGGCCGATCGTGCCCGCGCCGATTACGAGCAGACTCGACCCGACGGGGCGCGGCGCCTTGTTGAGGGCGCGCACGGCAACCGAGGTAGGCTCGGCGAGGGCTGCCACGTCTGCATCCAGGGCTTCGGGGACGGGCACGCAAGTGCGAGCGGTGGAGGCGACGTACTCGGCGAGGCCGCCATCGGTGTGCAGCCCCACTACCGCATGGCGTACGCACAGACCCTCCTGATGGCGCCGGCACCAGTAACACTCGCCGCACCCTAGGACCACGTCCGGGATGACGCGGGCGCCCTCGGGCGGACCTGAGCCATCGCGGGCGGGCTCGACCACGCGGCCCACGATCTCGTGTCCGAGCGTTACCGGGGCCTTTCGCCCAGTCAGCGGGTGCGGCTCGCCGACCGGGATACTGACCGGTCCTTCTTTGTACTCCTCAAGATCGGTACCGCAGATGCCGCACCATTCGACTGCGACGAGCGCCTGGTCGGGCTGGGGCTCGGGAACCGGCACCTCCTCGACGCGCACGTCGTGCCGCCCGTGCCAGCGTGCCGCGCGCATCGTTTCGCTCATGCTGCTCATCCCCCGCTCCGCCATCGCGTCCCTGCTCATTCCCCCAGCCTGCTCGTGACCACGTGGGCATCAGGACGCTCGTGGAGGTCGGGGAGGAGCTCGATGCCCAATCCCGGCCCTTCCGGCGGCCTTATCTGCCCGTTCTCAACAACCGGCAGCTCCGTCACGAGCTCCTTGTACCAACCGGTGTAGTAGGCCCGGACGGACTCCTGTATAAGGGCGTTCGGCGCGTTGACCGACAGGTGCGTCGAGGCGGCCAGAACCACAGGGCCAGTGCAGTCGTGCGGCGCCACCGGGAGCTTGTACGCCTCGACCATCGTGGCGATCTTCTTAGCCTCGCCAATGCCTCCGCACCAGCTGATGTCCAGCATCGCCACCCCGGCCGCCTCCCTCTCCATCAGCTCCTTAAAGGCGAACCGCCCGCTGAGCGTCTCGCTCGCCGCAACTGGCACACGCGTCGAGCGGGCGAACTCGGCCAGGGCTACCAGGTCGTCAGCCTTGATGGGATCCTCAAACCAATACGGTTCGAACTCCTCAAGCGCCCGGGCAATCTTATTCGCCGCCGGCAGGTCCCACAAAGAGTGGAATTCGACCATCACGTCCATCGTCATGCCGACCGCGCCCCTTATCTTGCGGAACGGTTCCAAGGCCTTGTTGAGGTCGTCGTTGGAGATGTGGTGGCCACCTGAGGCCTCTGCGTAGGGGTCGAACGGCCAGATCTTCATGCCCGTGATGCCTTGAGCGAGGAGATCCTCCGCCAGCTCGTCGGCCCGGTGCAAAAAGGCGTCGAGGTCCTCGTACGGCCCTTCCGCTGCCTCTGCGGCTTTCTCCGGGAGCCCCCAATTGGCCACCTCTTGCCGGGGCGCCTCGCGCACGTAACGATAGCCGGCGCAGGTGTTGTAGGTCCTGACCGTCTCGCGGCTCCTGCCACCCAAGAGTTGATAGAGCGGTTGCCCCGTCGTCTTGCCGAAGAGGTCCCACAGCGCGATGTCCACCGCCGAGTTGCCCCTCGTCTCCGCCCCGCTGCTGCGGTAGCCGAGGTAGCCGTAGAGCGCGTTGGCGTGGCGGTCGATCTGGAGGGGGTCCTTGCCGAGCAGGTACGGGGCGGCCGTTTCGTGCACGTACGCCTCTACGGCCCGCGCTCCATAAAAGGTCTCACCGAGGCCGGAGAGCCCCTCGTCGGTGCGAACGAGCACGAAGAGAATGTTGGGAAACTCCCCGAGGCGCAGTGTGTCCACCTGGGTGATCTTCACGCAGTGGAACCTCCTTGCATATCAGAGACGAGTATGGTCTGCGCGGGGGCGCCGTCGGAGCCCGCGACTTTAGGTGGCAGGCACGTGGAGAAGTAAACCCAAGGCTCCACTACCGCCCAAGTAGGTCGAAGTGGGCCCTGAGCTTCTCATCCTCGAACGGCTCAACCGAGAGGCAGCCCCCTCCGCCTGTCGTAACACCCATCTCGCTGAGGTACTCAGTAGCCTCCGATGAACTCCCTGCGTAGCCCTCCTCGAGCTTCTCTCGCTCCGTGAGCCACCTGGTGGAGTCGCGCGTCTTGAGTAGTACCGGGCCTGCTCCACAACATCCGCCGCCTCCAAGTCAGCACGGGCCAGTCACCCCTCGACACGTGAGAGCAGCCGCGGGCCCGGCGGGTTCGTGTCGAGCCAAGTGACCGACCCCGGGCTCGCGGTAGCGGTGATGTCCAAGATCTCCATGCGCCTCCTGTCCGCCCCGGGGCTCCGTACTAGACCGCCGCCCCCTCGCAGGTCCCCCATGCCGGCAGAGGCTTTACCGATCATGCCAGGCTACTGTACACTCCCCGTTCAGGGGGCGTCAACGACAGGGTGCGTGGTGGAGAGTTTACACGGACTTGGGGTGGCGATTACTGGAGGCGCAGGGGACATCGGCGCGGCGATGGGTACGGAGCTCTCGAGGCTAGGTGCTTCGGTAACGCTCATCGATGTTAAGACTCCCGAGGAAGCTGAGCCGTGGCTAGAAAGGGCGCGAGGAGCCGAGGGCGCGGTCCGATATGCTAGGGCCGACGTGAGCGACCGGAACGCTTTGGAGGGGGCTCTAGCCGGAGTGGATCCGCTCGACGTGGCGATCGGCAACGCCGGCATCGTGGATTCTGCACCCTTTCTGGAAATCACGAACCAGCAGTGGCAGAGACATCTGGATATCAACCTCACCGGCTGCTTCTACCTCGGCCAGGCGGCGGCCCGGCTGATGGTAGAGAGGGGCAGGGGTGGGAGGATCATCTTCACCGGCTCCTGGGTGCAGGAGGTGCCATGGCCGGAGATTACCGCCTACTCGGTATCCAAGGCCGGCATCCGGATGCTCGCTCGCCAGATGGCTCGCGAGCTGGCTCCTCACGGAATCCTGATCAACGTGATCGCCCCCGGCATAGTGAAGGCGGGGCTGGCGAAGTGGCAGATGGAGAATGAGCCGCAATACGCCCGCCGGGTGAGGCACGTGATCCCTCTGGGAGAGCCGCAAACGGCCGAGCAGGTCGCGAAGGCGACCGCATTCCTGTGCTCGGAGGGAGCGAACTACATGACGGGTTCGACCCTGCTGGTAGATGGCGGCTGCTCGCTGTTCCAGTTCAGCGAATGACGAGCTGGGGGTTTTACCGCTGGGGGGTTGGGGGGACGTCGCTTAATCTCAGTGCAGATCCCAGAGTGGGAATTCAGTCACCTTCCGGGAGACCTCGCTTAATCATGCTCAGGGAAAGGAGATCGTATGTCCAGTCAAGGATCGAGCCATGCGAATGAGGGGGACAGAACCAGCTTCAATTGGTTGATCTACATCTTCGGAGCCCTAGGTGGCCTCCTGTTCGGCTACGATACCGGGGTGATCGCCGGCGCCCTGCTATACATTAATAAAGACCTTGAGCTTACACCGACCTTGCAGGGAGTGGTGGTCAGCTCACTCCTGGTGGGGGCGATGCTTGGCTCGATTGTCGCGGGGCCGCTCGCCGACGCTATAGGCCGACGCAGGCTCGTACTCATCGCCGCTGTCACCTTCATCGTCGGGGCCATAGGCAGTGCCCTGGCACCCAGCGCGGGCGTGCTTATCCTCTTCCGGGTTGTACTGGGGCTAGCCGTGGGGGCGGCCTCTGTTATCGTGCCGCTGTACCTGGCGGAGCTAGCGCCAACTGGGATCCGGGGAGCCATTGCATCTCTCAACCAGTTAATGATCGTCACCGGCATACTAGTTGCCTATATCGTCAACTTGGCCCTAGCCGCCTCCGGAGGGTGGCGCTTGATGCTTGGGCTCGCCGTGGTTCCCGCGCTCGTCATGCTCTTCGGCATGCTCTTCATGCCGGAGACTCCCCGCTGGCTAGTGTCCAAGGACCGCGAACCGGAGGCCCGGGAGATATTGAGGCGCAGCCGTGATGAAGCCGCCGTAGAGAAGGAGATCCATGACATAAAGTCGGTGGAGCGTCAGGAGGAGGGAGGCGTGCGGGAGCTCCTCGCCCCCTGGGTCAGGCCTGCCTTGGTGGTCGGGATGGGTCTCGCCATCCTCCAGCAGATCGTCGGGATCAACACAATCATCTACTACGCGCCAACCACCCTTACGAACGTGGGCTTCGGCAACTCGGCGGCGATCCTCGCCAACGCCGGCATCGGCGTTCTGAACGTGGGGATGACTTTAGTGGCCATTTGGCTAATAGACAAGGTAGGGCGCAAGCCGCTGCTCTTAGTTGGAGCTTTGGGTATGGCACTAAGCCTGGCGATCTTAGCGATAACCTCCCTGGTCCTTCCGGAGCCAAAGGGACTAGGACTGGTGGGCCTAATCACGGTTGCTTGCCTCGCGGGCTTCATAGTCTCGTTCGCGGTGTCATGGGGACCGATTGTGTGGGTAATGCTTGCCGAGATCTTCCCTCTGAAGATTCGTGGTGCTGCAATGGGCGTGGCGACGCTGCTCCTATGGGGGGCAAACTTCGTAGTGTCCTTGACGTTCCCCATCCTCCTCTCGGCGGTGGGCATCGGTTACCTGTTCTTGGGCTACGCCGTGATCGGGGTCTTGGCTTTCCTGTTCGTGCGCTTTTTCGTCGTCGAGACGAAGGGCCGCAGTCTCGAAGAAATAGAGGCCGACCTGCAGGGGCAGGTGCTAGTGTAGAGTAGCTGCCGCTACGTGAGGATCGAGTTGCGAGCGCCGTGAGCACTGGCATGTACCGGCCGCAGAGGAACTGGGGCGCCCGCGTCCTCGAATACGATTATAAGGGCATGCGCACAGTGTTCTTAGAGAACGAAAAGTTGCGCGTGGGCATGCTCGCGGGAAAGGGTACGGACGTCGTCGAATTCAACTACAAGCCACGCGATACGGACTTCGTCTGGCTCACGGCGGGTGGCGTCAGAAGCCCGACCTCTTACCTCTCGACTTCTCCGGACCCCCTGGCCACATTCTTAGATTACTACCCCGGTGGCTGGCAAGAGGTCTTCCCGAGCGGCGGTGCCCCCTCCTCGTACCTTGGCGCGAGCTTCGGCCAGCACGGCGAGGTCGCCAACCTGCCGTGGGACTACGGGCTAGTCGAGGACACTGAGAACGCCGTCGCAGTCCAGTTCTCGGTCCGAGGGCAAAAGACGCCCTTCCATTTAGAGAAGAGGCTGCGCTTGAGGTCAGGGGAGGCGACCCTTACCGTGGAGGAGGGAGCCGCGAACGAGAGTAGGGTGCCTGTGCGGGCGATGTGGGGGCAGCACGTAGCGCTCGGGCGGCCGTTCTTGGAAGAGGGGTGTAGGATCCGGCTACCCCACGGCGTCACGGTGATCCCACACGAAGAGTCTATCCACCCGGATGGCCGCCGGATCAGGGGCGACCAGCGCCACGCCTGGCCGACGGCGGGCAGCCCTTCGGGCGAGGAGGTGGATCTGAGCATCCTGCCCGAGAGAGGTACGCCGAGCGAGATCCTCTACCTGACTGACCTCCCGGAGGGCCGCTACGAGGTCGAGAACCCGAGGACGGGACTCGCCTTGAGGGTTGAGTGGGACCTGGAGACGATGCCGTACCTATGGTACTGGCAGGAGTTCGGCGCTTCTGGCTTTTATCCCTGGTACGGACGCCACTACAACATCGGGCTGGAGCCGTTCTCAAGCTACCCGACGAACGGCCTCCAGGAGGCGGTGGAGAACGATACGGCCCTCCGTTTCTCTCCAGGAGAGAAGAAGCGGTTCTCGATGCAGGTCCAGGTGTTAGACCGGAGAGGAGTAGAGACGGATGGCGGACTTCGATAGCAAGGTCGCGGTCGTCACCGGCGCCACGGGCATAGCGCTCGCGGCGGCGCGGAGGCTGGCGCAGGGAGGCGCCGCGGTAGTCATCTGTAGCGACCGCGAGGAGCAGGTCGAGAAGGCGACCGCTGTTTTGCGCGACGAAGGCCTGGAGGCTCGGGGCACACGAGCGAACGTGACCTCGGCAAAGGACATGAAGGAGCTTATTGACTTCGCCGTCGAGGAGTACGACGGGGTGGACGTGCTGGTGAACGGCGCGGGCGTCCAACGGTACGGCACGGTGGTGGAGACGGAGGAGGAGACTTGGGATGAGGTCTTGGCTATAAACCTCAAGGCGATGTACCTCTCGGCGAAGTTTGCGATCCCCGAGATGCGCAGGCGCAGGGGTGGCGCGATCGTGAACGTCTCGTCGGTGCAGGCTATGGCCTCACAGACGAACGTCGCCGCCTATACCGCGAGCAAGGGGGGCGTAAACGCCCTTACGCGGGCGATGGCCCTGGATCACGCCGAGCAGAATATCCGGGTCAACGCGGTGTGCCCGGCCAGCGTGGACACTCCAATGCTCCGGTGGGCCGCCGACCTCTTCAAGGGCGAGAGGACCGCCGCCGAGGTAGTCGAGGAATGGGGCAGGATGCACCCCATCGGCAGGGTAGCGAGACCCGAGGAAGTCGCCGAGGTCATCGCCTTTCTCGCGAGTGATCGGGCGAGCTTCGTCACCGGCGCCGAGTACAAGGTGGACGGCGGCATGCTCGCCGCGCTCGGGGTTCGCCTGCCCGAATGAAGAGTCACAGGATCAAGGAAGTGGCAACAACATGAAGATCGCAGACATCCGCGCCACCACCGTGACGGTACCACTAGAGGCGCCACTCTTGCACGCCAACGGGGCCCACTGGGGTCGCTTCGTCCGTACCATCGTCGAGGTCGAGACCGACGAGGGCTTGGTGGGCCTCGGCGAGATGGGTGGCGGCGGGCAGAGTGCCGAACTTGCCTTCAAGGGTCTCAAGCCCTACCTTGTGGGCCACGACCCGTCGCAGCTCGAAGCCCTACGCTTCAAGCTCATGAACCCGACGGCGAGCCTCTACAACAACCGCACCCAGCTGCATGCTGCTATCGAGTTCGCCTGCCTGGATATCGTCGGACAGAGGCTCGGGGTGCCCGTCTACAACTTGCTGGGCGGAAAGATACGGGACGAAGTACCATTCGCTAGCTACCTCTTCTTCCGCTACGTGAATCCCAAAACCGGCGAGGGCGAGATCCGCACCCCGGAGCAGGTCGTGGCCCACGCCCGCAGGCTTAAGGAAGACTATGGTTTCGCCTCGCACAAGCTCAAGGGCGGCGTCTACCCTCCTGGGCACGAGCTTGTGTGTTATCGCGCGTTGGCCGAGGAGTTTCCAAAGGACACCTTGCGCTACGACCCGAACGCGGCCCTGAGTGTCGAGGAGGGGGTCAAGTTCGGAAGGGCAATAGAAGACCTGAACAACGACTACTATGAGGACCCGACCTGGGGCCTCAACGGGATGCGGAGGCTCCGGGGCCTGGTGAAAATTCCGCTCGCTACTAACACCGTCGTCGTCAACTTCGAGCAGCTCGCGGCCAACGTCCTCGACCCGGCGGTCGACGTGATCCTGCTCGACACCACTTTTTGGGGCGGCATCCGTCCGTGCATCAAGGCCGCAGGAGTCTGCGAGACCTTTCAATTGAGCGTAGCTGTCCACTCCTCGGGGGAGCTGGGTATACAGCTGGCGACGATGCTGCACTTCGGGGCTGCGGTGCCGAATCTGGCGCTCTCAGCAGATGCACACTACCATCATCTCGTCGACGACGTGATCGAGGGGGGCAAACTCCCCTACAAGAACGGAGCCATAAGGGTTCCAGAGGAGCCGGGACTGGGCGTTAGGCTCGACCATGAGAAGCTGGAGCGGTACGCAGAGCTCTACAGGGAGCTCGGAGGATATCCCTACGACCGGGACCCTGGGCAACCTAATAGCTACACACTAGTCCCGAAACAGCGCTTTGCGGACCCCGGCGTTAGCCTCATGCCCGACCTGTCCGTGAGCGACCAGGAGCGGCAGCACGGCTAGCGGGCCACATGGAGCTAAATCCTCCCGGTAGCGTTGTGGATTTGGGAACGCATGGAAGCTAGGCCAGTGACGAACGGACCGGAGGTTGCCACTTTGGACGAGATTCCGGGGCGCGAAGGGCAGCACCTGCTTGCTCTGCCCGCAGGCAACTGTCAAAACGGATCGTGAGGAAGACTTCTATTTAACCTGCGGAATAGCAGGTTTTGAAGTGGAGCCGAGAGTCTACTTTTTCTAAGTGGGCGATGCTGGGATCGAACCAGCGACCTCTGCCGTGTGAAGTCTGCACACCACGTCCCATCTCGTATGACCACGTCCGGCTATTCGGCTCATTCATGCGGTTTCCGACCATTTTGTGGAATTGCTCTGTCCGTCGTGTACCGGCTTGTAGCAGCCCGGTTGCAGTACGGTTGCAGTACACCCGCCGACGTCTGCTGTTGATATCCAGCCCTCTCCGCGATCGGGGAAATTTGGCGACTCTCTGCGGAGCAAGAGCGACGTGGGGCAGATCAACGAAGCTCTTTGCAAGATCCTCTGCCACAACCTCTGCGACTTAGTGCGGGTAATACACGAGCTGGACGTCGAACCGACTTTTTCTGGCACCGGCTGGACATCGACGCCGAGGAAGACCTCTTTGCGTACTTTAGGCGTCACGACGGGGCGTTTTTCCCGACCGTAAGGCAGGTCCACCGTACTGCTTGACAAGTTAGGCGGCCAATTCTCTGTGGGCGTCAAAGAGCGATCGTGGCAGCACGTGCGAGTTGAGCTGGCGCCGTGAGCGGCCGAATGCTGGAGGGGACTACAGCGGTGTTCATGAGTATTGATCTCCCCCGACTGAGACCTTCGTAGGGACGACGGAAGATATATCGAACCTGTGAGAGGTTCTGGCGGAGGCTGTTCGGGGGTAGGGAAACACGCCCTACCGCTAGTCTCTCTGTACTACTATGGCAGAAGTAAGTGACTCTGGCTTTGGATTGGCGAGTACCCTCGTACAATTGCACCAACGGCAGGAAGGAGGACTAGAATGCCCACCTTTGAGGAGCTAGCGGGCAAACAGAGCGGAATAGATGCCAAGCTTGCGCGCGGCATCGAGGAAGATCACGATTGGCATTGGGTTGAAGGCCCGAATGGCCCTGAGCCAAGCACTAATATTAAGGGCGGGTGGACCATTATAGCCTTCGCATTGCCTGAGGAATTTCCCAACGTGGAAGCCGTCGAGCACTTTGTTGAAGCTGATAGTCCTCAAGCTGCTATGGACAAGCTCGTGTCCTTCCTGCAGGACCTGCGGTTTAGGGGAAAGGTAACGGTTAGCAACTACTCAGATACGGCCGTCTACTTCACGGCTGAGATTGGCAGCGATGAGACCACTATCGTTCCGTACAGCACGAACTACGAGGATGCCGACGACGTCATTGGGGCATAAGTATGCAGAGGTTTTTATGAGGGTTGAGCTTCGATCTCGTAGCCGCAGTGGGTGAACCATCCCTTGGCATCTTGAGACGTGACGACATAGAGCGCCTCTCTCATCGCTTCCACGAGCGCCTCTCGGGTACGTGCTGCGGCCTTCTTCAAGAGCGCTTTGATCTTGGAGAAAGCCTCCTCGATTGGGTTGAAGTCCGGCGAGTAGGCGGGTAAGAACGACACCTTTGCACTCTTCACTTCTATGAGTTCTCTCACCTTATTCCCCTTATGTGCGCCGAGGTTGTCCCAGATCACTATCTGTCCTTTCTCTAGCGTCGGAGCCAGGAAATGCTCGACGTAGGTGTCGAAGACCTCGCCGGTAGTCGAGCCTTCCACAGCCATCGCCTCCCCCATCCCACCTATCGTCATACTGGCGATAAGCGTAGTGTTCTTGCCGCGGTTCCGCGGCACGCTGCCGTAGGCGCGTTCGCCTTTGGGAGCCCTAGCGTAGCGTCGAGTCATGGAGGTGTGAGTGCCACACTCGTCCACGAAAACGAGGCGATCGACGTTGAGCCCTCTCACCTACTCGTGCCAGCGTGCTCGCTCCTGTTCATCACGCTCGGTCGCTACAAGACACTTTTTTGAGCGGTAGCTTGAGCCGTTTGAAGGCCCGGCTCATGGTGGCGTTTGAGATCTTCACACCATAGAGCTCTTCAAAGAGCTCGCAATGCTCATCGAGGGTAAGATCCGGGTTGAGCTTGACCTGCTTGGGTAGAGCACCTTCCAACGCTTCTCTTTTGCGAGCAGGGGGCCCAGGGATCTTTTTAGGCTCCACATCTCCGGTCTCCCTACGCCTCTTGATCCAGCGCTTTATGGAAGGCACCGATACCCCGAAGACTTCTGCGACCTCTTCGCGAGGCATCCCGCGATCTACAGCTTCAAGCACCTTGATCCTCAGATCTTTCGAGTAGGGTTTCATGCCCCAAGCTTCGCACCTGGATCAATGTTTGCGAAGACCGCTGTAGGCACGGAACAAAACGGCAACTTTAAGCCGTAGCACAGGTATGGAAGGGCTAAGAGCGCACGAGTGAGGAGCAGTGAAGGCTTTGGAAGAAGCACTGGCGATTATACTGAGAGGATCTTGAGGAGCGCGAGGATGCAGGGCACCTCGAAACCCTCTAAACGGCAAGCTCAAGGACACTAACATCACAGTAAGTTTCTGGGAAGCTTGACATTCTCGTGTTTTGCAGTCACGGCTGTAATAAGGTTAGGTGAATGTCAAGTTAGGGGTCTATCAAGATGGGCCAAGACCGGAACAATCTTATCTGGGTGGATCTGGAAATGACCGGTCTAGATGTAACGTCGAGCACCATCATCGAGATCGCCATAATCATTACCGACAAGGATCTGACGGAACTGGGCCGATGGCCAGAAGAAGATACTGGCCAAGCTGTATACCAACCGGCGAGTGTGTTGAGAGGGATAGAAGATGATTCATGGGTCAGGAAAAACCTCCCGGGTCTATTGGAAAGGGTCCGCTCGTCTTACGTTGATCTTGCGAAAGCAGAAGAGCAGGCGCTAGCCTTCGTTAGCCGATACTGCCCTTATCCGGGCGAGAATCGTAAAGAGGGATGTCCGCTTGCGGGCAACTCCATTGGCCAAGACCGTGCCTTCTTGCTGGCCTACATGCCAAGACTCGAACAACACACTCATTATCGAAATGTTGATGTCAGCACTGTCAAAGAGCTGGTTAAGCGATGGTATCCGGATATTCAATATAGGAAACGGGAGGCGGATGAGCACGGCGTCCCGATTAGGCACGACGCGATGAAGGATATCGAGGCCTCGATTGAGGAATTGCGATTCTATCGTTCGAAGGCCTTCAGGTCGTAGCGTCGCAATTCGGCTAGTACGCCCAAGGTTGCGGAGGTCGGGTGGCCTGGGCAAAGTCTTCGTGCCCCGGTCGGCTCCATGGCGTCCACATGTCCGAACAATCTTGACGCAACGCTCAATAAAATAGCCACGCTGCGTCGATAGATTGAGCCACCCTCGGCCCTAAGGCGGTTGCGGCATAGCTCACCCGCCAGGCAGCATGGGCGTTGACCCACATCGCACCATTACTGTACGGCCCTTCTCCGAAGGAAGCCTGTGACACGCTAATGTGATCCTGGTGCACACATCAATCGCTAGGGCAAGCTGCTATTGATAGCCTTCATCATTTGAGCAGGTCGAAGATTACGTTGATCGCTAACGCCAAGACGACGATGTTAAAGGCGAAAGAGAGCACAGCGTGGCCCAACACAACTCGCCGCATGGCTCCGTTGGAGACGTCGACGTCCGAGCCTTGGGCACGGGGCAAAAGGAGTACTCTTCGTGAAAAACAACCGACACACCCCAGAGCAGATCATCCGCACGCTGCGCGAGTGCTATGAGGACGCGATAGAGCCCAAGCGCATGTATATATGGGGCCCTAGCGGCCAAGGCACCGGCGGCTAAACCGTCAACAAGCGGAAACCGACTTGGCGGCGTGAACCTCCATCCTGGCCTCTCGAATGTGGGCGCAAGTCCGCCATCTTGTACTGGCGTGCCGCTGTGACCCACATACTGTGTAGGGTCCCGGGGTAGAGCTCGAAGTATCCGCCGAACGTCTTGCGAGTGACGGCCGGGCCGAATAGGATGAGAAAGGTTCGACGGTCGTCCGCTATGGAGCGAGGTGGGAGGCGCGATGCGGCTGCACTCCGCCCCAAGGTCAGGGAATAGCTACAAGGTTCGACTGCTCCTGGGTCTTCTGGGCACTAGGTACGAGATAATCAACTACGATACCAAGGGTGGCGAGACACACGCCCCGGCGTTCTTGGAGAGCGTCAACCCGGACGGCAAGGTACCGGTCCTGGAGCTCGAAGACGGAACGATGCTCCCGGAGTCCGGTGCGATCCTGCTCTATCTCGCAGAGGGCACATCGTATCTCCCCGAAGAGAGGCTGGAGCGGGCTCAGGTCCTGCGCTGGATGTTCTTCGAGCAGTACAGTCTCCTGCCGAACCTCTCCCGTCCCCGCCTCTGGCGCATGTGGGAGGTCGAGATCACGCCGCAGAGGGAAGCCGAGTTGGAGCAGTACTTCGAGCAGGGATATAGGGCCCTGTCCGTAATGGAGCAGCACCTAAGCGACCGCGAGTTCTTCGTCGGAGATCGCTCCACAGTGGCCGACGTCGCCCTCTACGTCTACCCGTCCGTCGCCCCCGAGGGCGGATTCGACCTCGAATCCTACCCGGCGGTGCGCGTTTGGCTGGACCGGGTCTCCGCCCTGCCCGGATACGTGCCGCTGAAGTCGCCCGGTTAGGAGGGTGACGAGGATACTCGATGCGTCGTCTGAATCGCATGTGACGCAGGACCGCTGCTGGGCAAGTGTGGGCGATGCTGGGTTCGAACCAGCGACCTCTGCCGTGTGAAGGCAGCGCTCTCCCGCTGAGCTAATCGCCCGTAGGGCCGTGAATATACCATCCG
>Ga0126314_10000849_pt1 | contig 14513 bp, 14 predicted proteins | sample Plot105B_FD_92535 | JGI IMG/M metagenome (GOLD analysis project Ga0126314, IMG submission 92535) | Serpentine soil microbial communities from UC McLaughlin Reserve, CA, USA - Plot105B | ecosystem: Environmental > Terrestrial > Soil > Grasslands | place: USA: UC McLaughlin Reserve, Lake County...
CATGCTTGGCGGCACAATAGGCGGTTTCGTTGGCAAAACCCTCGATGCCGGATCGGGACGACACGAAGATCAGTGCCCCACCCCGCTCCATCATGCCCGGCCAGGCCGCACGCGCCAGTTGAAAGCCCGCCTGGATGCCGACCTGCAACGTCCGGGAAAAGGATGACAGGTCCTCATCCTCGAACGACTTGGGATCAAGGATCGCGGCGTTGTGCACGACGGTGTCGACCGAGCCCAGATGCGCGAAGGCCGTCGAAATCGCCTCCGCTGTCGCAGCCGCGTCGGCCAGGTCCACAGTGATACCCAACGCGCCAGGTCCGCATTGTGCAGCGGTCTCGGCCAGAGCCGTCTCGTTATAGTCGAAAAGCGCGAGCCTTGCCCCTTCCGCAGCAAAGCGGCGGGCGATCGCCGCGCCCAGCCCCTGCGCGGAGCCGGTGACCACGACCCCTTGCTGAGCAAGCTTTCGGCTCACGGAAGGTCGATCCAGGACCGGCTCTGTGTCGATTGCTTCACCGCGTCCAGCACTTGCTGGTTCCTCACCCCGTCTTCGAAGGTTGCACCGCGCTGAAGTGCTCTGCCCTCGCGGATGGCGCCGATGAGTTCGCGCAAGGCCCCGACGACCGAGACATTCCACACACCCTTGTTCAGACCCGGCAGCGCCGCGTTGGGATCCTCGACGGTAATGTCGGCAAAGCCCTCGCCCGCCTTGGCAAACATCAGGCGCTCATTGTCATTGTCGAGCGTGATCGTTCCCTTCGAGCCGAAGACCTGCGTCAGATTGCCGATATTGTTGGCCGCCACGCCCGACATGAAAACCTGGGCCAGCGCCCCGCTCGCCATTTCCATGGTGAAATAAGCAAGGTCATCCGCCGTCGCCGTCCAGGCTTCGCCCGTCTTCTTGTCGAGCCGATCGGGCAGCACGGTCAGCGCCTGTCCCACCACCGATCGAACCGGGCCCAGCCACCAGCGCAGCATATCGACCTGATGGCTGCCATTGGCGCCGAGACGTCCACCGCCATGTTCGGCAAGGCTCCACCAGTCGCCCTTGGGCCGGCTGGCGGGATTGGCCCAGGAGGCGCCGATATTGGCGATATTGACGTGGCGGATGTCGCCCAGCTCGCCCGAAGCGATCATGTCGGCGACACGCTGACGATTGGGATTGAAGCGCAGCTCATGGTCGATCATGCCGACGCGTCCAAGCGCCTGGGCCCGGTCGAGCATGGCCGTGGCCTCGCCCGCATCCATGGCTGTCGGCTTTTCGCACAGCACATGCGCGCCCTGCTCCAGGGCGGCGAGCGTAATCGGCGCATGCAGGTCCGTCGGCGTCGCGATCAGCACGAGATCTGGCGCATGTTTGTCCAGCATGGCCTGCCAGTCGTCATAGGCAGCAGGGATACCGAACTCCTCGGCAGCGCTCTGGGCGCTCTCGATCCGGCTCGAGGCCAGGGCAACGACGTCGACGCCGTCGATATGGCGCAGAGCCGGCAGATAGGCAGCGCGCGCAAAGCTGGCGCCGACGATTCCGATTTTCATTTTCGTCTCACGAAGTTGGTTCAGGACATGGTCTTGAGGCGCGGATCGAGGAAGTCGCGCAACCAGTCCCCGAGGATGTTGAAGGACAGCACGGTCAGGACGATCGCCATGCCGGGGAAGATCGCCAGCCACCACTTGTTGGCCATCAACTGGTCGCGGCTATCGGCCAGCATGGCGCCCCAGGTCGGCACGTCGGGCGGAACGCCGAGACCGAGGAAGGAGAGCGAGGCTTCCGAGAGGATGACCGAGGCGACGTTGAACGAGGCGATGACGGTCAGCGGCGCGATGATATTGGGCAGGATGGTGCGGAAGATGATCAGGGGCGTCGAGTCGCCAAGGGCCCGGGCCGCTTCCACATATTCCTTTTCACGCAGTGATAGCGTTTGGGCCCTTACGATGCGGGCATAGGTTACCCATTGGCCCACCCCAAGCACGATGATGATGTTGACGACGCCCGGTCCCAAGATGACGAGGAACATGATGGCGAGAAGGATGAAGGGAAAAGCCAGCTGGATATCGCCCAACCGCATGATCACGTCGTCGATCCACCCGCCAAAATAGCCGGCGATCAACCCGGCGATCACGCCGATGGTGCCGCCAACCAGAATGGCGCAGATGCCCACCATGAGCGAAATGCGGGCCCCATAGAGAAGGCGCGAAAACACGTCGCGTCCGAGCCCATCCGTCCCGAGGAGGAAGAACGCATTGCGGCGTCCTTCGGTCAGCGGGTCGGCAAGGCGCATCATGATGTCCTGCCGGTTCGGGTCGAGTGGCGAAATCCACGGCCCGAAAATCGCGGCGAAGGTGACGCAGAGGAGGATAAACGCGGCGACGAGCGGCCACTTGGACTGCACCATCGAGCGAACAGCGCGCCGGAACTCGCGGCGGCGATGCGACATGGGCCGGGTAACGATTGCGGGGGCCGGGGTGGTTTCAATAGTCATGGCGGCCTCCTAGAGTTTCACGCGGGGGTCGATCTTGGCATAGACCAGGTCGACGATGAGATTGAGCGCGATAAAGACCAGCGCGAGCGTCACGACGGCGGCCTGAACGACCGGAATGTCGCGCTGATTGATGGCGTTGAAGACCAGGCGCCCGATGCCGGGCCAAGAAAATACCATCTCGACCACGACGACGCCGCCAATCAGGAAGCCGAATTCGAGGCCGATCATTGTCACCACCGGCAGCCAGGCATTGCGCAGCGCATGGCGGACGACGACGGCCCGTTCGCTGATACCCTTTGAGCGGGCCGTGCGCACGAAGTCCTGTCCCAGCACTTCGAGCATGGACGAGCGCACGAGACGCGCATTGCGTGAGATGGAATAGAAGGCCACGGCGAAGCCGGGCATGATCAGGTAGTAAAGCGTCTGCGGCAGATTGGTGAAGGCGCGGATAAAGTCGCCCTGGATCAGCGGCATGATGAAGGGCACATGGCCCGAGATCGGCAGGATGCGCAGTTGCAGGCCGAAGAACATGATCATCATGATCCCGAGCCAGAAGCTCGGTATGGATTGGCCCAGCATGCCCATGGTCATGATTGAGCCATCGACCGCGCTGCCGCGGTTGAGCGAGGCGACCACCCCGAGTGGAATGGCGATGACGATAGCGAGGAACATGGCAAAGAGCGTCAGTTCGAGCGTTGCCGGCAGCGCTTCCATGACGGCCTCGATGGCCGGACGCTTGTAGGAGAGCGAATTGCCGAAATCGCCCTGAGCCAGGTTGCCGAGGAAGGACAGGTATTGTTCGGGCAAGGGCCGATCGAAGCCGAGCGCCTCGCGGGTGCGCTGGATTTCGGCGTCGGTCGCCCGTTCGCTGACATAGAGATATGTCGGATCCCCGCTCATCTGCAGGGCAGTGAACGTAATGAGCGTTACCCCGATGATGACGATGACGCTCTGCATGAGGCGCCTGATAATGAATGTCCACATGGCGGTCGGCCCATTCTAGAGAGAAAGAGGATGCGCCGGAGACGCGGCGCATCCGATTGTCGTCAGGCTATTGCTTCAGCGTCGCGGCAAACAGCTCGATTTCCTCGTCGCGCCGCGGCGTCCAGTCGAGACGGTTGGAAACGCCGTAGAAGTCGGGCTGGAAGTAAAGCTGAAGCCAGGGGCCTTCCTCGTAGAAGAGCTTGAGCATGCGGTTGATGATCGGCCGGGCTTCTTCCACCGTGTCAGCGGCGAGCGCGAGCTTCCAGTCCTCGAACCAGCGCGGATCCTTCCAGCTCTGGTAGTTGGTCGCGGCCTCGGGCGTCGAGAACAGGCTCATGTCATAGAGCGGGTTCCAGGTGACGCCACCCTGGCCGAGGAAGAACAGCGGACCCATTTCCTTGGTGCGCAGCAGCGGTGAATAGACCGATGCCCATTCGAGTAGCTCGACTTCGGTTTCGACACCCACGTCGGTCAGATACTGGCCGATGGCCTGCACCACGTTCGCGTCATTGAGATAGCGGCCGCGCGGACCCTGGAGACGGATGCTGAACCGGACGCCGTTCTCGCCGCGCGGATAACCCGCTTCATCGAGCAGCTTTTCGGCCATGTCCGGGTCATAGGGAACCGGCTGTAGCTCGGGATTGTCGTTCGGCGGATTGACGAGGCTCGTCATGCGCGTGCATTCGGTGCCCAGCAGTTGCGTGCAGATGCTGGGAACATCGACCGCATATTGCAGCGCCCAGCGCACCTTAGGGTCCTGGATCTCTTCGGCGCCCGGCATGCCAGCAACGCCTTCGCCCAGATTAAAGCCGATCTGCATGCGGCGGGTGCCGCTGACCTTGGCGACCGTGGCCGAGCCGGAGCTGTCGATGGCGCCGACCTGGTCCGGCGCCACATTGGTGATGATATCGACATTGCCGGCAATCAGTTCGGCCGTGCGGGTGGATGCCTCGGGAATGATGCGCCAGATGATGGTGTCGAAGGTGCCGGGATCCTTGACCTTCTCGAGCACGATCTGCGAGCCGCGATCCCAGGAGGCGAGGCGATAGGAGCCCGAGCCGATGGGCGTTGCGGCGGCCTCTTCGAGGGTCATCTTCTCGTAGCTGTCTTTGCAGTGGATAAAGACCTGCGCCATCATGCCGAGCGCCAGGGTGGTCTTGGCGCTGAGATTGATCTGCACGTTGAGGTCGTCGACCACCTCGGCCGACTTGAACCCGAGCGTCGTATAGACGAAGCCGGGCGTGTTGCCGGTAAAGGCATTGGCCGGATCCGCCGCGCGATTGAACGAATAGGCGACGTCCTCCGCCGTCAGCGCTTCGCCATCGTCGCAGGTCAGGTCTTCCTTGACCGTGAACGTATAGGCCAGGCCATCATCGCTGACCTTGGTGTCGTCGACGAGATAGGGCTCGACCTCGCCCTCGAAGTTGACCTTGAAGAGCGTCGCGAAGATGTGCTTGGCGATATTGGAATTGTCGCGGCTCGAAATCTGCGCAGGGTCAAAGGTCGAGGCATCGGCGCTGAGGCCAACGACAACGGTATTGTCGGGCGGAGCAGCCAGCGCGGTGGTCGATAAGGCGGCCCCCAGGGCCGCGGCAAGCGCGAAGCGAGACAGAGTTTTCATGGTCATTCCCTCGTTGACCTCCCAGAAGCACTTGTATCTGCCGACCTGTGTCCTGCCGGCTTGAGCCGGCACGCAGGGCTTCTCCTGACCCTGCGTGCCGGATGTCGTCACTGTGCGAGTGCGGTGTCGAACAGGTAGACCTTCTCGTCGCGGCGCGGTTCGAAGGTTACGCGGTTGCCGACGCCGTAGAAGTCGGGCTGGAAGTAGAGCATCAGCCACGGCGGATCGTTGTAGAAGACCTCGAGCATGCGATCGATGACGACGCGGCGTTCTTCATCGGTGGTCGCTGCGGCGATCTCGGCCCAGCCGGAGAACCAATCGGGGTTCTTCCACTCGGTGTAGTTGGTGCCAGCATCGACAGCCGAAAGGTCGGCCATGTCATAGAGCGCGCTCCAGGTGCCACCACCCGAGCCGAGCAGGAACATCGGACCCATGTCGTGCTTGGACAGCATCGGCACGTAGACCGAGGCCCATTCCATCAGCTCGACATTGGCCTTGACGCCGATGTCGTTGAGGTACTGGCCGATGGCGAGGGCGACGTTGGCATCGTTGAGATAACGGCCACGCGGCGCCTGGAAGTTGATCTCGAAACGGGTGCCGTCTTCGCCACGCGGATAACCGGCAGCGTCGAGCAGTTCTTCAGCCTTGTCCGGATCATAGGGATAGGGCTCAAGCGCGGCATTGGCATTGGGCGGATTGACGAGGCCGGTGGCGCGCGTGCACTCGAAGTTCAACAGCTGCGAGCAGATGGCTTCGACGTCGACCGCATACTGGAGGGCCACGCGAACATCGGTCTTCTGGATGGCAGCGCCACCTTCCGAACCCGTCGCGAAGTCTTCACGCATGTTGAAGCCGACATAGATGCGGCGCGTACCCTGCACACTCTTGACCACGGCGGTGCCGGAATTGTTGACGGCATTGAGCTGGTCAGGGGCGACATTGGTGATGATGTCGACATTGCCCGCGATCAATTCGGCCGAACGCGTGGATGCTTCGGGAATGATGCGCCAGATGATGTTCTGGAAATTGCCGAGATCGCCGATCTTTTCGAGAACGACCTGCGAGCCGCGATCCCACGACGCGAGACGGTAGGAACCAGAAGCAACCGGCTTGGCGGCAGCATCTTCAAGGCTCATCGCCTCATAGCTGTCCTTGCAGTGGATGAACACTTCGGCGATGAGGCCGAAGGACACCGGGTTCTTCTTGGTGAGGTTGATCTTCACCTCGTTTTCGCTGACCGCCTCGGCGCCATCGAAACCGATCGAAGAGTAGACGAAGCCAGGCGTATTGCCGGTGAAGGCATTGGCCGGGTCAGCCGCGCGATTGAACGAGTAGGCGACGTCCTCAGCCGTCAGCGCCTCGCCGTCTTCGCAGCTCAGATCAGGCTTGAGCGTATAGGTATAGCTCAGCCCATCCTCGGCCTCGACATAGGACTCGGCCATCTGCGGCACGATCTCGCCCTCGGGCGTGATTTCGTAAAGCGTGCCGAAGATGTGCTTGGCGATGTTGGAGTTGTCGCGGCTGCTGATGGCGGCTGGATCGAAGGTCGAGGCATCGGCGGAAATGCCAACGACCAGGGTATCTGCAGGCGGGGCGGCATAGGCGGAAGCGAGCGGCAATATAAGCGCCGCCGTGCCTGCCATGAGAAGCTGTCTCACGGTCATCATTGGGACGTCCTTTGCTGAAGTGCAGAGTGGTGGGTTTGGCCGATCTCTCGCTTCGCATGCGTGTCGAGATCAGCCGGATTAATCGCTTGGCCCTGTTGCGCGGAAAGTATGCAGGCTTGAACCATGCGAAGCGAATTGAGGTGGTCGCGCCCGGTGCACGGCAGCGGAGCCGTGCCAGCCATGGCGGCGACGAAAGCGGCGAGCAGCGCCTTGGCATCGTTGATCCACTGCTCGTAGGGCGGCAGGGATACCGGGGTCAGCTCGGCATCGGCGTGGAGCGCGTAGTTGAGGTCGCCGAACTGGTCGTTCTGGACGACCGCGCCCTTCTTGCACTCGCTGCGCCACTGAAATCCGGGCTTTTGCCAGTTGGATTGCCAGAGGCCCTGATAGTTGACCTCAATGCCATTAGCGAAGCGGATCAGCGCCGAAACATTGGCGTCGTCGCGATACATCGACCAGCTGGGATTGAACGTCGAGCCGAAGACCGAAACCGGCTCCGAGCGATAGACATGCCGCATCAGGTCGAAGTGGTGGATCGACTGTTCCCACAGCATCGGCTGATCCATGGTTAGCGGATACTTGTTGAAATTGGGCTTCCAGCCATCGCGCCAGCGTTCATAGGTGAAGCGGCCGAATTCCGGCGCCCCGACGGTTTCATCAAAGAGGCGCAGGGTTTCCTGCGTCACGGGCAGGAAGCGGAAGTTGAGGCCGACGGTCAGCGGCACGCCGGCCTCTTCGGCCATGGCAACATAGCGGGCGGCGAGGTCGACGCTGTCAGCCAGCGGTTTTTCGGCAAAGATCGCAATGCCCGCGGCGCAGGCCGCCTCCATCTGCGCTTCGCGCCCGCCGGGCGGTGTCGCAAGCAGCACGAAATCGGCGTCCACCTGTCCGATCAGGTCGAGATCTGCACTTGCCCGCGCCTCCGGCCACTGGGCCAGGGCCCGGTTGCGCGCTTCTTCGGAGGGATCGATCAGACCGACGATCGTGCAATCTGGATTCTCGCGGATCACCCGCATCCAGAACTGCGCTCGGGCGCCAAGGCCAACGAGAATGATGCGGAGCGGGCTCATGCGCGGCCCTCGGCGTCGAGCATCTGTGCAAGGCCCTGCGGCATCGGCGTCCAGCCATAAAGCTCGCTCAGGTCGAGGCGATTGCTGCTCATCGGCAACCGCGGCGTGCGCTTCACTTCGGCCACTGCAACGTTCGCACCGGGAACGAGGCCGGCGATCATGCGCGCGACTTCGCCATTGGAAAAAATCTGCCCGGAGGTGAGGTGAAAGGCCCCGCTGGCCGGCGGCTGCCGGTGCAGCAGGGCATCGAGAGCGCCAGCCAGGTCCGGCGCAAACGTCCAGTCTCGCCGCTCCTCGGGCATTTCGACAATGATGGGTTCCCCCGAAAGCGCCATATCGAGCCACCGGCGCACCGGCGAGACCACGGTCCGGGTCTGTCGTGGCCGTTCATGCGGCCCATAGATGGGTCCGAGCCGGATCGAAATCGCACGGAGGCTCCCGACCTTCGCCAGCGCCTCTTCCCCTGCCCGCTTGGCCTGCGCGTAGGGCAGTGTCGCGGTCGGCACGGTGCTTTCAAGGTGGATGCCGTCACCATCCTCGGGCGCGAATACCCCCGAGGAGGAGATGAAGACGAAGTCCGATGCCCCGCAATCGACGGCATGCCGCAGGCTTGCCTGCAGCAGCGCGATATTCGCGCCAAGCAGCCGGTCTTCGCCCGCGCCCCCTGCCTGGAGCGGCGTGGTGATGGCGGCGCCGTGAATCACGAGGTCCGCGGCGGGCAGATCGCCTGCGGTTGCCAGCATATCGCGTTCGATGAGCTCGACCCCGATGAGACGCCAGCTGGTCACCCCGTCAAAGGCCTGGTCGACGCCAATCACCAAATCGCCCATGGCAGCAAATCCCTGCGCCAGGTGCGAGCCGACGAACCCGCCGGCACCGGTGATGAGAACACGCCGCGTCATCGCTTAATTCCCAGTTCTTCCGGCGTGATCTGCGAAGCGGAGCGCGTGTGGTCCGAGATCAGCGAAATCGCGAGGATCATGTCGCGGTTTTCGATGGCCTCGATAATCGGCGGATGGTTGCGCGCCACGGCCCGCAGGTCGCGATTGGCGCTATTGCGCAAGGCCATGATCTGGCGGATGCGGAGATAAAGATTGTCCCAGAAGCCCAGCATCAGATCGTGATCGGCGAGGCGGATCAGGCACCGATGGAAGGCTTGGTCGGCCGTGTTGAGGGCGTTCAGGTCGTCCCGCTCGGCGGCCTCGAACATGGCGTCGGAATGGCGGTGAAGTTCGGACACGTCGATTCCGCGCTCCACCACCCGGCGGATCGCAAAGGCCTCGAACTGCTCGCGCAGGCTATAGAGCTCTTCGACTTCCTTGAGCGTCAGGGGTTTTACCCGCTTGCCCTTATAGGGCTCGCTCTCGATCAGCCCATCGGCCTCGAGGATCTGGATGGCCTCGCGCACCGGGGCACGGGACACCTGCAACTGCTCGGCCAGCGCCATTTCGACGACAGGCGTGCCCGGCTTCATCGTGCCGTTGAGGATCGCCTGCCGAATGATGTCCGCAACGGAGAGCCGGAGCGGCACGTTCTCGATGCGCGACATGTCGACCTGAGGTTCAGGCATGGTCAGGCCACCTTTCCCTGGGCGATCGATACGGCCCGCTGAAGGGCCTCGTTATGCTGCGAGCCAAGCCGAACGAACGGCGGGCGCACATTGGCGTAGCTTTCGTCATTGTGCCGCAGCGCCGTCGCCGCCTTTATCGCCGGGATCAGCGGCAGGCCTTCAAAAATCTTGCGCACTTCGGTGACGCCGGAAGCAATCCCGGCTTCCTCGGCAGTCCCCAGCGCGCGCATCAGCCTGACGATATTGCGCGCATTGACATTGGCCGAGGCGCTGATGCATCCGGCGCCACCCGCCGCGACATTCTGCGGGATCAGCGCTTCGGATGCCGAATAGCTCTCAAGCTCGGGGAAAGCCTCGATGACCGAGCGCGTATTGTCCCAATTGCCAGAAGAGTCCTTGAGGCCGACGAACACACCGGGATGCTTCTTGAGCAGCATTTCGATGAGGTTGAGGGTGATCGGCACCCCGGTCATTTGTGGGATGTGATAGAGATAGATGCGCAGCCGGCTGTCGCCGACGGCATCGATCACCGCGGAATAGCTGTCGACCAGACCCTGATCCGTCACGCCCTTGTAGTAAAAGGGAGGCAGGGTCAGCGTGCCGAGGCAGCCCCGTTCCGTGGCGTGGCGCGTCAGGGCGATCGTGTCGGTCAGTGCCGCGCAGCCGGTGCCTGGGATCAGGCGCTGCGGATCGATACCGCTTTCGATTAGGGCATCCAGCGCTGCGATCCGTTCGCCGACACTCATCGAATTGGCTTCGCTGGTCGTGCCGAAGGGCGCAAGGCCATCAGCACCGTCGTCGAGCAAAGCTTTGGAATTGGTGACGAAGCGCTCGACATCGACGCTGAGATCGGCCGCAAATGGGGTGATCGCGGGAACGAAGAGCTTTGGGGTACGGGTCATTCGCGACCCTCCTGCCGGACAAGATGCAGTGGAGAAATGTCGGTGAAGACGTCGTCGTCATTGGCGCCGCGCCACATCAGGACGGCAAAGGCCCCTGCCCGGTCGACGACACTCATGCCCGCGTGCCAGACGCCCGGCGCATAGACGACCCCAAGCGTTCCCGGCACGAGAAAGCTCTCGACGCGCGTCAGATCAGGCGAGCCATCCGGCAAGGACGGAGCAACAGTCACGATATAGCGGCTAACATCGAGCGGCACGAAGCACTGCGCGGCATGCGGGTGCCTTTCCAGGCGATCGACCACCGCCGGCATGGTCGAAACCGGCACATTGTTGACGTGAAAAACCGGGGCAAGGCCAGCCCCGCCGAGCCAGCGGGAATAGAAAGCCCGCTCGCCGGTCTGCGCAGGCCGGTCGATCACTTCGCCATAGGCGGCGAACCGCTCGGCGGAAATCTGCGATTGAATGGTAACCAGCATCATGCCACCGCCTTGTCGGACGGCATGACATCCCGCCAATGCGCCGCGATATCGGCGCGCCGGGCGATCCAGGCGCCGTCGCTCGCCGCGACATGATCGAGGAATTTGACGAGACCCGCGAAACGGCCCGGATGCCCAACGACGCGGGGATGAAGGCCGATCGACATCATGCGCGGGGTGCGCTGGCCCTCGGCCCGCAACACATCGAATGTATCGATCAGGAACTGCGCATAGTCGCCTGCGGTCTCGATGCCACCGCCAGCCAGCAGCTTGGAGTCATTGGTCACCAGCGAATAGGGCAGGACGAGATGAGGCTTGCCCTCGACCTCGGTCCAATAGGGGATCTCGTCATTATAGGCGTCGCTGTCATAGCTGTAGCCGCCATGCTCGACGACCAGCCGCCGCGTATGGGCGCTTGGGCTATAGCGGCAATACCAGCCCTCGGGCGGTCGCCCGACGGTCTTGGCGATGCTCGCATGCGCCTTGGCGATGTGCTCGCGCTCGGTCGCTTCGTCGAGATTGTAGTGCTCGATCCAGCGATAGCCGTGGGCGACCACGTCCCAGTCGGTTTCGGCAATGGCCCTGGCGACATCGGCATTGCGCTCGAGCGCCAGGGCCGCCGCGAAGATAGTCAGGGGCAAACCGCGCTCGCGGAACAGGCGGTAGACGCGCCAGAAGCCGACGCGCGCACCATATTCGTACATGCTCTCGGAAGCGAAATCGCGGTCGCCCGTCTTGACGCGAACGGCATTGACCTCGATGAGCGCCCCTTCGGACCGCCCATCGCCGTCATCTAGGGAATATTCCGACCCTTCCTCGTAATTGAGGACGAAGTTGACGGCGATGCCGGCATTGCCGGGCCAGCGCACCGTCGGTGGTCGATTGGCGTAGCCGATGAAGTCGCGCATGCTGATATCCCCTGCCCGGTTGCCTTATGGCGTCCAGTCGCGCGGTCCTTCGACCTTGTTGAAGAAGCAGCACCAGTCGCCCGTATTGACGTTCGGCAGTGCCCGGAGACCGAAGAACATGCCGTCGGCCGGGGCCTCGAGATGGGCCAGTTCGTCGCCAAAGATGTTGACGATCTTGGCGAGGCTGTCGCCCTTCTTCATGGGTTTGAGGAAATCGACGCCGGGGGTCGGCACGAAGATGCCGGACGCTGGCGCCAACAGCGCCTCCTGCTGGCCCTTGGTCGCGTCGGTGGGATAGGTCGCCTGACCGGGATACATCCTGTAGTGGCGCAGGATGTTGATGATGGAGTTCGCCAGGTGCCGCGACACTTCGGCGAACTTTTCAGGAGACGTCGCCGAGCGACCGCCGAGTTCGACAGTGATGCCGGTCTTGCCGATTTCCTTCATCTGCGCCATCGGGCTGCCCTTGGGCAAGAAGTTGGACATGATGCAGCCCCAGCCCTCGCCCATGGCCATGGCCAGTTCGACCGAAGCCGGCGTCTCGTCGACGAAGATCGCCTTGGCGAGGAACGAGTGCGCACCGCCCGAATGGATAGAGATTTCGAGGTCCGCGACCTTGCTCATCCATTCCGAATGCGCCCAGGCGACGCGCTCGCTGAGATAGCCATTGGCGCGGCCGGGATAGATGCGGTTCATGTCGAACGAGAAAGTGTCGAGCGGATTGCCGCGATTGGCATTCTCGAACGCCATGACATTCATCACCGGCACCATCACCAGCGTGCCCGAAAGCTGCTGGGGATCGACTTCGCGCAGCGCGATGGCGCAGGCCATCGGGCCTTCCGGCTCGTCGCCATGGATTGCGCCATCGACCCAGAAGACCGGACCGGGCTTCACGCCATTGACGATGACAAGTGGAATTTCGACCTTGGTGCCGCCGGCCAGTTCAGTGACCGGAATGACGCCGCGAACGACTTCGCCGGGCTTGGCAGTGGCAGTGCCGACGGTGATGGTTTTAGCTTCGGACACGGTCGTCAGATTCCCTTGTAGGCGTTGTACTTTTCGAGTTCTTCAGGCGTGTAGACCTGCATGAATTCGATCTCGATGCCGCCGGCATCGTTGTCGAGGAAGGCGACATAGCCTTCCGGATGCGGATGGCTGCCATAGACGCCACAGGCCTGGCAGATGCGCAGTTCGGCGCCCTGGGCCTTCGCGTGATCCAGCGCCTTGTCGATATTGTCGACGGCGTAGCAGATATGGTGCAGGCCTTCGGCGCCGCCGCGCTGCTTCATCCAGGCATCAAACCGCCCGCCTTCCTCCATGGACTGGCAAAGCTGGTATTCGATGCCGCCCAACTGGAAGAGCGCCACGCGGTTCTTGGACTTGGGATAGTCGACCAGGGCCGTATCGGTCGGCACGTCGAGGAATTTTGAATAGGCCTCGAGCGCCTTCTTGGCGTCCTTGACGCCAAAAGCCATGTGCTTGATCGACAGGACGTTGGGATTTGTTGAAACGGACATGAAAACTCCTTAGGCGGCCGGCGCTTTGCGCTCGGCGCGGATGGCATTGACGACGGTTTGGATGCGGGTCATGGCCTCGCGAATGCGATCGACCGGCTGGGTCAGCGACATGCGGACGAAATCGTCCGTGTAGTCGCCGTAAATCGTGCCCGGATACATCAGCACCCGGCCCTCGGTGAGGAGGCGCTCGCAGAACTGGCTGGCGGGCAGCCCGGTCGCGGCGACATTGGCGTAGACGTAGAAAGCGCCCTGGGGCTCGGCATAGGGAATACCAAGCGCGTCGAGGCCCTCGCACAGCGCCTTGCGCCGCTCGTCATAGATGAGGCGCATGTCTTCGACGCAATCCTGCGGCCCGGTCAGGGCCGCGAGCGCCGCATGCTGGCTGACCGAAGCCACCGAGATGGCGAAGGCATGATTGATCTCCGCCATGGCGACGATCAACTCGCGCGGCCCGGCAAAATAGCCGATGCGCCAGCCGGTCATGGCATAGGCTTTGGAAAAGCCCGACAGCGTAATCGTGCGCTCGCGCATGCCGGGCAGCGAAGCCACCGGCTGGATGCGTTGATTGCCATAGGTCAGGCGCGCATAGATTTCGTCCGAGATGACGATCAGGTCGTGCTCGATGGCGAGCTTGGCGATCTTTTCAACCTCGTCAGGCGCGGTCACCGTGCCGGTGGGGTTGTTGGGGTTGATCAGCACCAGCACCTTGGATTTTGGCGTGATCGCCGCTTTGACCATGTCGGCGGTAAGCGTGAAGTTGGTCTCCATGCTCATGCGGATGTTGACGACCGTTGCGTCGGCGAGTTCCGCCGCCTGCCCATAGGGATTGTAGCCCGGGCACGGCACGAGGATTTCATCGCCCGGGTTGAGCAGGGCCAGCGCGATCACGAACATCGCGTGCTGACCGCCCGGCGTGACGACGATCTCGTCGATCGCGTAGTCGGCGCCGCCATAGGTCTTGATGTTCTCGGCGATCGCCGTGCGCAGCGCCGGGAGGCCCAGTGGATGGCCATAATGGGTTTCGCCGCGGCCAAGCGCATCCTGCCCGGCCTTGACGATATGGGCCGGCGTATCGAGATCCGGATCGCCGCGCCCGAGCTTGATGACATCGGACAACCCTGCGGCAATGTCCGTCATCTTGGTGATGATATGCGCGTCCTTGAGCTTGACGCGATTGGCGAGCCGGTTGGCGTGCAGGTCTGATGCTTGCATGACGCTGCCCTCCCTAAAGGCTGTAAAGTTCGCTGTATGCGCTGGTCAGATGCCCGCTCTAACGCTCGGCATCGAGCCGGCGCCCCGCGGCTCTCACCAGCAGTTCGTC
>Ga0126314_10000850_pt1 | contig 14490 bp, 17 predicted proteins | sample Plot105B_FD_92535 | JGI IMG/M metagenome (GOLD analysis project Ga0126314, IMG submission 92535) | Serpentine soil microbial communities from UC McLaughlin Reserve, CA, USA - Plot105B | ecosystem: Environmental > Terrestrial > Soil > Grasslands | place: USA: UC McLaughlin Reserve, Lake County...
CGGACGTCATAGGCCTTGAAGATGGACGGCGCGACCGCGGTCAGAACTTGCCCTCCAGGCTTTCGTAGCTGTCCTCCAGCGACTGGGGCATGACCCTCGTGTCGCCGATCACCGGCATGTAGTTGGTATCCCCGGCCCATCGCGGCACCACGTGCAGGTGGATGTGATCCGCGAAGCCCGCGCCGGCGATGCGGCCCTGGTTGAGGCCGGCGTTATAGCCCTGCGGCCCGTAGGCCTCGTCGAGCACGACGATCGCCCGCTGCGCGAGCGCCATCATCTCGGCGACCGTGTCGGTATCGAGCTCGGGGAGCGTCGCCAGATGCTCGTACGGCGCGACCATCAGGTGCCCGTTCGTGTACGGAAACTTGTTGAGGATCACGAAGCACCGCTCGCCGCGATGGACGATCAGGTTCCCCCGATCGTCGTTTTCGGCCGGCGCCGTGCAGAAGATGCAGCCCTCGGTGGAGTCCTTGGAGGCGTCCTTCACGTATGGAAGGCGCCAGGGCGCCCAGATCCGGTGGTTGGCCACACCGCCCATGCTATGTGGCAGGCGTGGGCTAGAGCCGACTCCCAGGCGTCAATGAGGGTCAGTCGGGGTCAGTCCCGTAGCCATCCCGTAGCCACGGCGTAGCCACGATTAGGTGGAGGCGATCTATCGAGGCCCCGCGCCCGGGGGTGGCTCCGCGGTGTTTTCTGCGGTTTTCTGTCTGACGACCTACCCGGCGGTAGGCAGGGAGGCCGGGGGCCACCGTCACCGCCCCCTACCGCCGAACGGCTCGCTGTATATGAAACCCCCAAAACAACTTTCCGGGGGGACGGTGAGCCGGTTTCGCTCCTTACGCCTAGCTACCGCCGAACGGCAGACCCCACACGCACCGCGGAATTATGGCTACGGGGGGGAGAGAGAGGGTCGCTGTGACGTGTACAAGCTGTTGGCCACCGCCGAACGGCTCGCTAGGGCTAAAGCCACCTCGTCCTCAAGATCTTTTTGGGCGCCTTGACGATCACATGACTTCAGCTAACGCCAGGATGGTGGCTCGAACGCATTGCGAACACCCAACGCGGCCGCTCAGGGGATGACGATCTTGAAGCTGATGTCGAGCGGGTTGGGCACAATTCCCGTGTAGATCTCCCACTCCGTTCCAACACAGTTCACGTTGCTTCCAAGTTCCCCACGCCAATACGCAAAGGGAGGGGGATCAGCGAGGGGATAAGAAGCTGGCATGACAAGGGCAAAGCTGCTTGCGTCTGTGGCCGGAATGCCGTTAACCCCGACGCAGTACTTGCCTTTTGCGACGTGGTAGGCGTACGCCACTCGCCGCCCGCGAAGAATCGGGCAAAATCCCGACGCGTTGCATTCGTCCCCCAACACGATCGCGGAGGCACGGGCTCCCTCCAACTCGGCGGCGGTCTTGCCGTTCAGGGAGTTGGCGCTGGATGCGGAGTCGGCGCTGGATGCGGACGGGACCTTGCCGAGGCTCGACTCCACCACATCGAGACCCGTTAGCGAGTCGTTGAGGACGTCGGTGCCGGCGAGCGACTCGTCCTGCACCTTCCCCGAAGTGATCGCGTTCTTGCGGACGTCGTTGTTGCTTACAGCCCCGTCGAGAATGTCGGGGCTGTCTACGGCTCCGTCATAGATGTCAGCACTCTGCACGCCGCCGTCGACGATCTTGCTGGAGCCGACCGCATTGCTTCCGATGTCCGCGGCCTTTACCTCGCCATTGACGATGTCGTCGGTGAAGACGGTATTCGAGCCGGTGAGGGCGACGGCGGTGCCGCCGCTCAGAACGAGAAAGACGGCGATCGTCGCCATCACGTTCGCGTAGGTCACATGAGAACGAATCCTTTGCCGCATCCAGACCTCCCCTGGTTGGGCGGAGGCCAATCGCATCGGCGAGTCCGTTCTAGGGCTGGTCGGCAGGTTTCAGCGACCGCAGTTCAGCACGACCCTAACCCGGGAGCAGAGGGCCGGTGCGTGCGGTTCGTCACACGAACGGTGAAGCACACAGGATGGGGAGGCGAGGGTTCATCACGTGGACGATCCTCTACCCGAGGGGTGCCCACTCCGCGTGCCCTTGAACTCACACCGCATAACCATGTTGAGGTTCGACGGAAAGAACGCCGTCCCGGCGAATGGGTGGTCGGTCGAATTGAGATCCGCGGAGATCGGGAACACCGCCTGATCGATGCAGTCGACCGCACCGTCTCCGTTGATCGCTCGGATGGCGCCGCCGTCACTTGCCAAGGTGACCGCCGCCACCTTCCGTCGCATCTTGCTCATGCGAGCACCTCCTTGACTCGCGCCCGGTTGCCTCGATGTAGTCAGCCTCCGGACGAGTTGGTTCTTTGGAGCCTCCCACCTGCCGCTAGGGGAAAGCGCGTCCGTCGCATCCGCTGCGTGGAGCGAGGCGAAATTACCTCGTCCAGTTACCTCATTTAGGGGATGCGCATTGCCATTCCGCTGGCCCCACCGCGGATATGCCAGGGGACCGTCGCGACGGCTAACGTGCGGGCTGGCAGACCGCCGGGTGGCCCCGATGGCGCGCGGCGCGGAATTCCTACTCCCGCAGCCCGGCGGAGTCAAGAGCCTGAGTGCGATCCGGAAACAGTTCGGAGCGAGCGATCTTCCCCGCACGAAATGTCACCACCTGCCACCAGCGGCCTTCCACCTCGGTGTTGCTTCCGCGTGGCCGGCCCCGTTGAAGGATCTCTACGAAAACCTTGTCGCCGGCATTCCTGATCTCCACGGCCTCGATCGTCAGATCGTCGAACGACGCTATCCATGCCTCGTTCCACTGCCGCGCTTCCTCGCCGCGATACGTTCCGGCGTCGGGAACTTCTGGGCTGGTTACGAATTCGAAGTCGTCCGCGAAGTCCTCAATCGGGAAGTCGAAGTCTCCGCTGGCGGTGCGGGCAAGCATGCTGCGAATTCGTTCGACGTTCTCCTGCGACATCGCCTACTCCCGTAGCCCGGCGGCCTCGAGGGCTTTGGCCTTTTCATGGTCGAGATAGACCTCGAGCCTGACCGCATGTCCGGCTTCCTTGAATGTCCAGACCCCCCAGGTCACGACGTCGATCTCGATCCCGCTTCCCGATCCCCGGATCTTGGAGCGCTGGCGGACCACGACCTTGTTTTCGGCCTCGCGAAACTCCAAGGGTTCGATCACCTGGGACTCGAAGGCGTCTGGCTCCATCCACGCGCGAACGCCATCCGCGCCCTTGATCGGCGACTGGCGGCCTGGCGGTACGAGCACGAAGTCGGGGTCGGTCCCCATCGCGTCAAAGTCACGTCGGTTATACGCATCGATGATCGACCGAACGGTTTCGATGTTCTCTTCCGACATCACCTACGCAGTATCTCGCCAGGAGTACAGCTGACGCCGGTCAGAGCCCGTTGACGACGCCCTGGGGCGGTCACGAAGGCATCGCGCCGAACGTAGCATCCCGCGGCCGCCTCTCCGAATGGGTCCAACGAGTTCGACATCGGCCGGCCGAGCGATCGGCCTATTACTGCCGCCGCTGGCGGTGATGGCGGTGATCTTCTACCTGTCGTCGCAACCCGGCGCCGCCGACTACGCCACCTGGGAGGTCGTCCTCCGCAAGCTCGGCCACGTGACCGGCTACGCCCTGCTGGCCTTCGCGTGGTGGCGCGCCTTCCGAGGCCTGCTCCGTACGGGTCGCGGGCTTGCGGCATTCGTCGCGGCGGGCGCGGCGAGTCTCGCCTACGCGATCACCGACGAGATTCACCAGACCTTCGTCTCGGGGAGGAGCGGCACCCCGGTGGATGTGCTCGTCGATTCGGCGGGGATCGCGGCGGCGCTGCTGCTCGCGGCACGGATGTCGCGGTCGTCGCGCGACGTCCTCGACCCCGAGGGGACCTAGGCGGCTAGAGCCAGCCGCGCCGGCGGAAGACCGCCAGCAGGCCCACGAGCATCGCGACCATCGCGCCCAGCACGATCCAGAAGGCGCCGATGGTTCCCTGGCCGGGCACACGGACGTTCATGCCGAAGATGCTGGCGAGCAGCGTGAGTGGGAGCAGGATCACGCTGATGACCGTCAGCACGCGGAGGATGTCGTTGACGCGGTGTGAGATCACCGATTCGTTCGTCTCCTCGAGACCCTGGACGACCTCCCTGTCGTTCTCGAGCATGTCCCAGATCCGCTCGTGGGCGTCGACGATGTCGTCGAAGTAGATCTCGAGGTCCTCGCCCTCGCGAACCGCGAGGAAGCGCTGCTTGGTGCGTTCCAGGTCGCGCAGCACCGGCCGCTGCGGGCGGATGATCTTGCGGAAGTTGATGATCTCCTGCTTGACGTTGAAGATGTCGCGGACGACCTCCTCGGAGCGGCCGGAGAAGATCTCCTCCTCGAGCGCGTCGAGCTTGTTCCCGATCTTGCGGAGCATCGGGAAGCAGTAGTCGAAGCTGTCGTCGATGATCCGGTAGAGCAGGAAGCCGGAGCCCTTGCTGAAGAGTTGGTCCCGCAGCTCCTCCTTCTGACGGCAGCGCTCGAACAGATAGGCGACCGGCTGCAGGGGCTGGTTGGGAATGGTGACGAGGAAGTCGGGGCCGACGAAGATGTCCAGCTCGCCTGCGTTCAGGCGGCCGACATTGCGATCGAAGACCGGGAAGTGGAGGACGATGAAGAGGTACTCGGGGTACTCGTCGATCTTCGGGCGCTGGTTGCGCGACAGCACGTCCTCGAGGTCGAGGGCGTGGAAACCGAAATGCTCCTCGAGCCACGCGCTCTCGAGCGGAGACGGCCGCTCGATGTTGAGCCAGCGCAGGCCGTCCGCCGCGATCGTCTCTACGTGCGGCTTGCGCTCGGCGGGCTCAGGCGGCGGCGCGACGAGCTGACGGGCGCGGCCGGCGCGGCGCAGCCTCGGCTTCGGGAGGTTCGGCATCGGTCACCATCTCGCTCGTTCGCTCGTCCATCCTGCGTCTGAGTCGAAGAGTACCCGCATCCCAGGCACGGCCTGCAACGTGCCGCACAGGTGTGTAAGTGGGGGCTTTAGCCCCGAAACTGGCTGGTGCCGTTGCTGGTTTCTGCGAGCGAGGGGACTTAGGACCGAAACTGGCTGGTGCCGTTGCATGTTTCTGTATATTCCGCACCACATAGCTGCCACATCCAGAGGGGTGGAGGGACTGGCCCGATGAAACCCCGGCAACCCCCCCGAGAGGGGAAGGTGCCAATTCCAGCAGGTGGAAATCCTGGGAGATGTGAGCGGAGTTTCCATCAGGACCTCTGCTCATAGCCCGGCAGAGGTTTTTTATTGGTGACTCCGACGAGACGAAAGCGAGGCTAGAAGCGGATGGCTCCTGAGGCTCTGGTTTGCAGGGAGTGCGACGCGACCTACCCATTGGAGGCTCGCTACGTCTGCGAGCAATGTTTCGGTCCACTCGATGTCGCGTACGACTTCAGCGATCTGGACCCGGCTGAGGCCCGGCGCAAGATCCAGGCGGGTTCGCGGGGGATCTGGCGCTACGCGGACTTCCTGCCCTTCGCCGAGCGGCCGCGCGATCCGCTCGAGCCTGGACTCACCCCGCTGATCCGCGCCGATCGCCTCGCCGAGCGGCTTGGCCTGCGAGAGCTGTGGGTGAAGAACGATGCGGCCAATCCGACGCACTCCTTCAAGGACCGCGTCGTCGCCGTTGCCCTCGCGAAGGCGCGGGAGCTCGGGTTTACGACGGTCGCCTGCGCGTCCACCGGAAACCTCGCCAACGCGGTCGCCGCGCACGCCGCGGCGGCCGGGCTGGACTCCTACGTGTTCGTCCCCTCGGACCTCGAGGAGCAGAAGCTCCTCGCGACGGGCGTCTACGGAACCAGGCTGATCGGAGTAAAGGGCAACTACGACGACGTCAACCGGCTGTGCACTCAGCTCTGCGAGACGCGGCCGTGGGCGTTCGTCAACGTCAACCTGCGTCCTTACTACTCGCAGGGCTCGAAGACGCTCGCTTTCGAGACGGTCGAGCAGCTCGGATGGTCACTCCCCGACCGAATCGTCGGGCCGGTCGCCTCCGGGTCCCTGTTCACCAAGCTCGGCCGCGGATTTTCCGAGTGGATCGACCTCGGTCTCGTGGAGGGCGACCTGCCCACGTTCAACGGATCTCAGGCCACCGGGTGCAGCCCGGTCGCCACGGCATTCGCGGAGGGGCGCGATTTCTGCGTGCCGCAGCGGCCCGAGACGATCGCCAAGAGCCTCGCAATCGGTGATCCCGCCGACGGTCCTTACGCGCTGGATCTGGCGCGCGAGACGGGTGGGGCGATCGACTCCGTCACCGACGAGGAGATCCGAGAGGGCATCCGGCTGCTGGCCGAGACCACCGGGATCTTCACCGAGACCGCCGGGGGAGTGACGATCGCGACGCTCGCGAAGATCGCGGGGCGCGGGGACATCGACCGCGACGAGTGCGTGGTCGCGTACATCACCGGCGAGGGCCTGAAGACGCTCGACGCGACGCGCGACGGGTTCGAGATGCACGAGATCGAGCCGACCATCGAGGACCTCGAGGCCGAGCTCGAGCGAGCCGGGACGGTGAGCGTGTGAGAGGTCAGAATTCGTCCGGACACGGACGGTCGGGCGATCCTGGCCTCGAACCCGTGGCGGCCGCTAGCTAAAGTGCCGGACCCGATGGCGGTCACCGTGAAGATTCCCGCGCAGCTCCGCGGCGTCACCGACGGCGAGGGCGAGATCGAGGTCGAGGGCGCGACCGTCGGTGAGGCGCTTGACGCTGTCTTCGACCAGCACGACGACCTGCGCGAGCGCATCACCGAGGATGGGGGCCTCCGCCGGTTCGTCAACGTCTACGTCTCGGGTGAGGACATCCGATTCAGCGATGGACTCGAGACCGAGCTCTCGGACGGCGACGAGGTGACGATCCTGCCCGCCGTCGCGGGCGGCTGACCCGCACCTCCTCCCGCCGGACGGCGATTCCGTACGCTGCCCGCCGTGACCAACGGCGCCAACACGGTCGCGATCCTCTGCGGGGGGCGTGGGACGCGGCTCCAGGAGCGGACGCACGCGATTCCGAAGGCGCTCGTTGAGATCGGCGGCATGCCGATCCTGTGGCACGTCGTTCGGATTTATGCCGCCCAGGGATTTGAGCGATTCCTGCTTCTCACCGGCTATCTGGGAGAGGCGATCGAGGAGTTCGTTGCCACGGCCGCCTGGCCCGAGCCGGTCGACGTCGAATGCCTGGACACCGGGCTGGACACGCCGACGGGAGGACGGGTCAGTCTCGCCGCGGACCGCCTCGACGGTGGGGCGTTCTCACTGACGTATGCGGACGGCGTCGCTGACATCGACCTCGCGTCGCTCGCCGCGTTCCATCGCGGTCACGGGGGGCTGGCCACGGTGACGGTGGTCCGGCCGCGGGCGCAGTTCGGCGTGACGCAGCTTGACGACGAGGACCGGGTCCTCGCGTTCGAGGAGAAGCCGCGGCTCGAACAGTGGGTGAATGGCGGGTTCTTCGTGTTCGAGCCGGGGTTCCTCGAGTACCTCGAGGAGGACAGCGTGCTCGAGAACACGCCGCTTCGCCGGCTGGCCGCGGACGGCGAGCTCCACGCCTTCCGCCACACCGGCTTCTGGGACTGCATGGACACCTACAAGGATGCGGTGACGCTCAACGACATGTGGGCGGCGGGAGATGCGCCGTGGGCGATCTGGGAGCGCAGTCCGGCGGCGGACGCGGGTGCCCGCTAGCGCGCTTGTCACCGGCGGCCGCGGGTTCGTGGGCGCCTGGATCTGCAAGCAGCTGCGCGACCGCGGGGAGCGGGTCGTGTCGCTGGACCGCGGCGCGCGCGAGGGGCGCCATTCGGCGCTCGACCTGCTGGGGATCCGGGACGAGGTCAAGGAGGTCGAGGGTGACCTCCTGGACTCCGAGCTCGTGCATCGCGTGCTCGTCGAGCACGAGGTCGACACCGTGTTTCATCTGGCGGCGCAGACGCTGGTTGGGCCGGCCGCAGAATCCCCGGCGGCCACGTTCGAGACCAACGTCCGAGGGACGTGGCTCGTACTGGAGGCCTGCCGGGAGACCGGGGTCGAGCGCGTGGTCGTCGCCTCCTCCGATAAGGCCTACGGTGCTCACGACGAGCTCCCGTACCGCGAGGACTTCCCACTGCGCCCGACAGCTCCATACGAGGCGAGCAAGGCGGCGGCCGACCTGCTCGCGCGAAGCTACTGGCCGTCGTACGGGCTGCCGGTTGCGGTGACGCGGTTCGCGAACATCTACGGGGGTGGGGACACGAACCTCAGCCGCCTGATCCCGGAGGCGGTGAGCGCCGCCCTTGATGGCCGCCCCCCGATCCTCCGTTCCGACGGCTCACCGCAACGGGACTTCCTCTACGTGGAGGATGCGGCGGCGGCGTATCTCGCGATCGCGGACGGCCTGGATCGCGATGAGGTTCGCGGGGAGGCCTTCAACGCCGGCGGCGGCAGGCCCTATCCGGTCGGCGAAGTCGTCGGGATGATCGCCGGCTTGGCCGCCACCGACGTCGAGCCCGAGATCCTGGGCACTGGGAATCCAGCGGGCGAGATCGATCGCCAATACGTGGACCCGGCGAAGATCCGCGCGGTGCTCGGATGGGAGCCGAGCGTCGAGCTCGAGGAGGGCCTGCGCCGGACGATCGACTGGTACCGGGAGCATCCCGAGGCCCGCGCCCCGGCCGGGGCGGCATAGCGCGCCTCTAATTACTTCGTAAAAGCTGGCGCGGACCCCCCGAAACCGCGTCCACGCGGCGAATAATGGAGGCGACCCCCCAAGGAGGAATCGCATGTCTCCAGTTGTCCTCGGCTTCGGCGCCCTCGACGCGATGATCGCGGCGCAGGCCGGCTACGCGGTTCGCGACATCGCCCGAAAGCGACGCCGCAAGAAGTAGCGGAGCGAGCGGCGAGAGGGATCTCCCGGCGCCCCGTTCCACAGTTAGCTCACCCTGATTACGGAGCCCTCGGGTACTCCGGGGACGACGGCGTGAGACCCAGCGTCGCGGCCTTGCACACGACCCGGCCGTGGTTCCGCTTCTCCCGCTTCACCTGAACCGCGAGGTCCGGCGAACCGGTGAGATCCGCTCGCAGCGCCCAGGCGCCGTTGAAGCTCGACAGGTCGATGTCGATCAGCCTGGAGCCGCTGTTTGTCTTCTTGAACAGCACCACCGTGCGCGCGCCGCGGCATCTCGGTCTCGTGTTCAGATCTCCGAAGAGGGTCGTATCCGACTCGGAGCTGCCGCCGGTGCCCAGGAACACGATGTGCGTCGTGAAGCTCTCGGTGGCGGACGCGCTCGGGACACCCACGGCGAGTGTCGCGGCCGCCGCGAGAACCACCAGGATTCCCTTCCTTGTCAACTCGTCTCCTTCCGTCGTGGCTCGCGCGAGCGGCCCGATTCCCTTACCCCCTTGGGGCTCAGCGCGCCCGGCAGGATTCGAACCTGCGACTTCTGCCTCCGGAGGGCAGCGCTCTATCCACTGAGCTACGGGCGCTGGCCCGGTTCAGTCTAGTCCGGGTGGGGAGGGTCGCCCAATCGCGGTGCGGGGCGCGGATACCGTGTCAGGCGTGGATCTGTCCGTGGTCTTTCTCGGCACCGGTGGCTCCGTGCCCACGGCACGGCGGGCCACCGCGTGCCTGCTCGTGCGCATCGGCGGTGAGCGCATCATGTTCGACTGCGGCGAGGGTGCGCAGCGCCAGATGCAGCGCTCCACCGGGCTGGTCCAACTCGATGAGATTTACCTGACGCACTACCACGCGGACCACTACCTCGGTCTGCCCGGGCTGTTGAAGACCTACGACCTCCAGGACCGCCAGCGCCCGCTTCGCATCGTGGGGCCGCAGGGCCTACACAATCTCTTCTCGGTGCTCGGGCGGATCTTCGGCAAGCTCAGCTATGACGTGGAGCTCGTCGAGCTGGCGGAGGGGGATGCCATCCGTCACGACGGATTCGAGATCCGAAGCTTCCCGACCGAGCACCGCATGCGCGCCCTCGGGTACGCGCTGGTCGAGGACGAGCGGCCGGGACGCTTCGACCCTGAGGCGGCAACCCGCCTGGGCGTCGAGCCCGGCCCCGATTTCAGCCGCCTGCAGGCCGGTGAGGCGGTGCAGGGGTCAAACGGTGCCGTGACCCCGGACCAGGTGATGGGGGAGGCCAGGCCCGGGCGCAAGGTCGTCATCAGCGGCGACACCGGACCCTGTGAGATGACCCGCGTTGCGGCCCACGAGGCGCAACTCCTCGTGCACGACGCGAGCTTCGCGGACGAGGAGATCAAGCGTGCCGCCGAGACCGGCCACTCCACTGCGCGCCAGGCCGCCGAGCTCGCGAGCGAGGTCGGCGTGAAGCTGCTCACGCTCGTGCACATCTCCTCGCGTTACGACGTGCGCGACGTGCTCGCCGAGGCGCGTGAGGTGTTCCCGACCGCGGAGGCGCCGCGCGACTTTGACGTCGTGGAGATCCCGTTCCCCGAGCGCGGCGAGCCGACCCTGATCGAAAACGGCGCCCGCGCCGCGGCGCCGACCTGATCAGCTGACTGGACCGAAAGGCAGGTTAGTCAGGCCTGGCCTGACAAAGTTGCCTATCGCCGCGGCTGGGAACTCAGATCCGCCGTCCTCCCAGACCGTCCGGGTGTCAGCCCAGCGGCGCGGCCAGATCGGCGATCGCGCCGGCGACGGGGATCGCCTGGTCCTCTTGGAGGAAGTGCTTGGCGGGGAGGAGGATTGGGTCGCTCACCTCGAGCGCCTCCTGGACGAGGCGCAGCTGGTCGAGCCCCAGTGCGGGATCCCGCTCGCCCCAAACGATCCGGGCCGGGTACGGCCGTTCCGCGAGGCCCTCCCAGAGAAAGCGCTGCTTGGAGTCGGTGAGCTCGAAGCCGCGCATGATCCGCAGGAAGGCGCGCCCGCCGTCGAGTCGCTTCAGTAGGTAGTAGTAGGCGTAGACCTCGCGCCGCGGGGTTGCGGCGCGATTGGCGATCGCCTGCAGGTACAGGAGCTGCGACATCGGGAGCGGCCGCAGCGATGCGAGCCACGCCTCGCCGATGCCGCGCATCGCAAACGGGCGCATCGACCACGGTCGGCGGAATCCCGCGACGCCCAGCATTGTGTTGAGCGCCGTCAGCGACAGCACCCGATCCGGATTGCGCACCGCCCACTCGCACCCGATCGGCCCTCCGATGTCGTGGACGACGAGGTGGCAGCGCTCGATCCCAAGCGCGTCGATCGCCTGCCCCATCCACCGCGATAGTCCCGACCACGAGTAGTCGAAATCCTCGGGACGATCCGCCAATCCAAGGCCTGGGAAGTCGAAAGCGACCGCCCGCAGCCCCTGCTGCCCAAGCGCCGGAATCATCTTCCGGTACAGGAATGAGCTCGACGGGACGCCGTGGACGAGGATCACCGCCTCGCCGGTGCCCACCGACGGCGGCTGGTCGCGGACGAAGCTCATCACCCCGCCGGCCTCAAAACGCCGCCCGGCCGCCTGGTGGATTGCAATGGCCTCGCGCGTCGCCTCGGGAACTCGCATCGTGCGCCCTTTGTAACGCATCCACGCGGCAGTGGGATCAGGAGCGGCTGGTACGCTGGCGGCGTCGGTTCCTTTAACCCGGTCCAGCGAGGCCAGGAAGGGGCGAGTTGCAAAGCGATACGGACAAGGTCGTCCTCGACCGTGACGATCTGCGCCGCACTCTCGTGCGGATCGCGCACGAGATCATCGAGAAGAACGCCGCGGAGCAGGTCGCCCTCGTCGGCATCCACACGCGGGGAGCGATCCTCGGCCGCCGCCTCCATGCGCTGGTCGGCGAGCTGACCGGGTCCGAGGTTCCCTTCGGCGACCTCGACATCTCCTTCTACCGTGACGACGTGAACGACCGCGAGCCCGGGGCGCAGCCGGTCGTCCACTCCTCTCACCTCGACTTCGACCTCGACGACCGCACCGTCGTGCTCGTCGACGACGTGCTCTTCACGGGCAGGACCGTCCGCGCCGCCATCGACGCGCTGTTCGACTACGGCCGGCCGGACCGGGTTCAACTCGCCGTCCTCGTCGACCGCGGCCACCGCGAGCTTCCGATCCGCCCCGACTACGTGGGCAAGAACCTGCCGACCGCACGCTCCGAGCGCGTCTACGTCCGCCTCGAGGAGACCGACGGCGTCGACGAGGTCATGATCGCGGACCGGGTGGAGGCGGCCCGATGAGGCATCTCCTGGCGATCGGCGACCTCGAGCGCGCCGACATCGAGCGGATCATGGAGCGCACGGAGGGCTTCGCGGAGGTCGGCCGCCGCGATATCAAGAAGGTCCCGACCCTGCGCGGACGGACGATCGTGAGCCTCTTCTACGAGTCCAGCACTCGCACGAGCTCCTCGTTCGAGCTGGCAGCCAAGCGCCTCTCGGCGGACGTCGTCTCGGTGAAGGCGGCCGGCTCCTCGGTCGACAAGGGCGAGTCCCTCAAGGACACGATCGCCACGCTCGGCGCGTACGGCCCCGAGGCGATCGTGATCCGCTCGCCACACGCCGGGGCTGCCGACCTTGTTGCCCGGTGGAGCGACGCGGCGGTGATCAACGCGGGCGACGGCAAGCACGAGCACCCAACCCAGGCGCTTCTCGACGTCTACACGCTCCGTCGCCGCCTCGGCTCGCTGGAGGGCAAGCGGATCTGGATCGTCGGCGACGTCCTGCACAGCCGCGTCGCGCGCTCGAACGTCCAGGCCTTCCAGATGATGGGCGCTGAGGTGACCGTGTGCGGGCCACCGACGCTGATCCCCCGCGACATCGAGCGGGCGCTGGGATGCGCCGTCTCCTACGAGCTCGACGGCCTGGAGGAGGCCGACGTCGTCTACGCGCTGCGGATGCAGCGCGAGCGCATGGGCGAGTCCTTCGTCCCGTCGATTCGCGAGTACGCCGCCAAGTACCAGATCGACTCGCGCCGCCTCAGCCCGCGGCAGCTCCTCATGCACCCGGGCCCGGTCAACCGCGGGGTCGAGCTCTCAGGAGAGGTGATCGACGGACCCAACTCGCTCATCACCGAGCAGGTGGAGAGCGGCCTCGTTGTCCGGATGGCGATCCTCTACGAGCTCCTGACCGGTGGGCGGCCAAGGCCCGGCGAGCGGGCAAGCGACTCCGACGACGTGACCGATCCAACGCCGATCAAGGAGCCGGCGTGAGCGAGGCCAGGCGCATCTCCTCACTCGACTGGCGCGGCACCGGTGGGCGCGGCGGTGAGCTCGTGATCCGCGGTGCCTCCGTCCTCGATCCATGCGCCGGTATCGACGGAAACCATGACATCGTCATCGCGGGCGGCGAGATCGCCGAAATCGCCGCCCCGGGAAGCGCCGAGGGCCGTGGCGAGGTGCTCGAGGCCGAGGGCAAGCAGGTCTTCCCCGCATTCTTCGACCCCCACGTCCACCTGCGGGTGCCCGGCGACGAGGACGAGGAGGACATCGAGACGGGCACGCGTGCCGCCGCCGCCGGCGGCTACTGCGGAGTGCTGGCCATGGCCAATACGACGCCGCCGGTGGACTCGGCCGCCGACGTCCTCGCACTTCGCGAGCGCGCTTCGGACGAGGCGTCGGTACCCACGGGCTTCCTGGCGACGGTCACTCGGGGCCTCGACGGTGCCGAGCTCACCGAGATGGCCGAGCTTCGCGAGGCGGGGGCCGCGGGGTTCTCCGACGACGGGTTGCCCATCTCAAACGCCCGCCTCATGCGACGCGCCCTTCAGTACCAGCACCTGGTGGGCGCCAACATCGCCCTACACGAGGAGGACCATGACCTCTCGCGTCCCGCGGGCGCCCATGCGCCGCACCTTGGCGGCGTGATGCACGAGGGGTTGGTCTCTGCAGCCCTCGGCCTCGCCGGGGTCCCCTCGGTCGCCGAGTCCACGATGATCGCCCGCGACGCCGCCCTCGCCGCCTACGAGGACGCCCGCGTCCACGTCCAGCACCTGTCCGCGCGCGAGTCGGTCGAGGCCGTCGCCACCGCCAAGGAGGCCGGCGTACGGATCACCTGCGAGGCGACCCCACACCACCTGGTGCTCACGGATGAGGAGGTTCGCAGCCTCGATTCGAGATTCAAGATGAACCCGCCGCTCCGTTCCGAGGACGACCGTCAGGCGCTGATCGACGCGCTCCGTTCCGGGGTCATCGACTGCGTCGCGACCGACCACGCGCCGCACGCCGCCGAGGAGAAGGAGGTGCCCTTCGAGGAGGCGGCGATGGGCGTGACCGGTCTCGAGACCGCCTTCGCGGTGCTGCACTCGGAGCTGGTGCTGCCGGGCGTGCTCGATCTCGGCGTGCTCGTCGAGCGCATGGGCGCGGGCGCCGCGGCGTTCGACCTCGAGCCGCCGAGCCTCGCGCCCGGGTCCGAGGCAAACGTCGTCCTATTCGACCCCGAGGCCGAGTGGGAGGCGGGCGCGGACGGCTGGGAGTCGAAGTCCGACAACTCCTGCTTCGCGGGGCGACGCCTCCGGGGGCGCGTGCTGGCGACCGTGGTCGCCGGTCAGGTGGTCTACAGGCAG
>Ga0126314_10000852_pt1 | contig 14489 bp, 14 predicted proteins | sample Plot105B_FD_92535 | JGI IMG/M metagenome (GOLD analysis project Ga0126314, IMG submission 92535) | Serpentine soil microbial communities from UC McLaughlin Reserve, CA, USA - Plot105B | ecosystem: Environmental > Terrestrial > Soil > Grasslands | place: USA: UC McLaughlin Reserve, Lake County...
AGCGGTTAGCGTCACCGAGCCGCTCCTCAGCTCCATCGGGGGCGGGGGGTTCGCCCTCGTGCGGGATCCGAGCGGCGATGCCGAGCTGATCGACTACTACGACGCTATGCCAGGCAAGGGCCTCCCGGCCTCTGCCTTCGGCGCGGGGGGCAACCCGCAGACCGTAGTGCTCAAGTACGGGGCAGGGGTCAACTCGACGGTGGGGGGCGCCTCGGTAGCCGTGCCCGGCGCTCTCAGGGGCTGGGAGGCGCTCCTGCAGCGGCATGGGAGGCTCGCGCTCGCGCAGATCCTCGCGCCCGCGATCCGGCTTGCGCGGCAGGGGTTTCGCGTCTGCAAGACGAGCGCCATGTGGTTCCAGGTCGCCCAGGAAGTCCTTGCGCTGACAGAGGACACCCGGGCGAACTTCTTCGACGGCGACCGGGTCTACCTCGAGGGCGAGGAGATGCGCTTCCCCGAGCTCGCAGACACGCTCGAGGAGATAGGGCAGAGGGGCGCAGGCTACTTCTACGAGGGCGAGCTCGGGCGGCGTATCTCCTCCTACATCCTGAAGATGGGCGGCATAATCACGGAGAGGGACCTGGCCGAGTACGAGGCCGTCATACGCAAGCCTCTGTCCGTAGCCTACGGACCAGGGACCGTCTACACCAATGGTGCGCCTTCTGCGGGCGGGCCCACGCTGGCCCAGATGCTCAGGATCGTCTCGGGATACGATCTGGCAGCCTTGCCAGAGCCCGACTACGCGAGGGTCATGGCAGGTGCGATGAAGCATGCCCTCCACGACAGGGAGATCGCCTACGTCGACGGAGCGGAGAACGAGATCGTGGCCCAGCGCCTCACGAGCGAGGAGTACGCCAGAACCCAGCGGAGCAGGATCTTCGGCTCGCCGCACACCACGCACCTCTCCTGCGTCGACGACGAGGGTTACGTAGTCTCCATAACCGCGACGATGGGCTACGGGTCAGGGCTCGTGATACCGGGTACGGGCATCCCTGTGAACAACACCCTGGGCGAGCCAGAGCTCAACCCCAAAGGCTTCCACTCGCTGGCGCCGGGGGAGCGTCTGATCTCGAGCATGAGCCCTGCGATAGTTACCTCCGAGGAGGGGGGGCTGATAGCTCTGGGGTCGCCAGGCGCCTCCCGCATACCCACGGCCATACTGCAAACGCTGGTTAACGTCCTTGACTTCGGCATGCCGCTGGAGTCGGCGGTCCTCGCCCCGCGCTTCCATGCCGAGGGCGACCTCTTCGCCTACGAGACCGGCGCCCGTACGGGCGGGCTCGACGGCTACGGGCAGGTGCTCGTCTACGAGGAGCCCTCGATGTACTTCGGCGGGGTAAACGCGGTGCGGCGCACCCCTGAGGGACCCTTCGAGGCCGCCGCCGATCCCCGGCGATCGGGGGGCGTGGCGTTTGTCTGAAGGGACACGCCGGCCGGTTGGGATCTTCGGCGTGCCCATGGACCTCGGCCAGGATCGCAGGGGGGTTGACATGGGCCCATCGGCCATCCGCTACGCGCGCCTGCAGAGCGCGCTCGAGGAACTCGGCTACCCCGTAGCCGACCTCGGCAATGCGGCGACCCCGATCCCCGAGACCGTCGACGAAGATGGGGATGTTCGCCACCTCGAAGCCGTAAGAGACGTTTGCGCCGAGGTCGCCGGACGCGCGGGTACGATGGTTGGCGATGGCCTCTTCCCGATCTTTCTAGGGGGCGACCACTCCATCGCGATCGGGACCGTCTCGGGAGCGGCGAGGGCCGCGGGACACACGGGTGTGATCTGGCTCGACGCCCACGCCGACTTCAACATCCCCGAGACGTCGCCCTCAGGGAACATCCACGGCATGCCGCTATCCGCGCTCACGGGGCAAGGGCATCCCGACCTCGTTCACGTCGGGGGACCGGGCGCTAGCGTGCGCGCTGAGGACGTCGTGATCCTTGGCCTCCGCTCCGTAGATCTGAAGGAGCGGAGCCTGCTCCTCCAGGCCGGGGTTAAGGTGTACACGATGAAGGAGATAGACGCCTACGGCATCGCGAGGGTAGTGCGCCGCGCCCTCAAAGACCTCTCGCACCTCGAGCGGGTGCACCTCTCCTTCGACCTCGACGTAGTCGACCCTGGAATAGCTCCAGGCGTGGGGACCCCCGTGCGGGGCGGCCTCACCTACCGCGAGGCCCACCTCGTAATGGAGCTGATAAACGAGGCTGGCATCGTCACTTCCCTCGATGTCGTCGAGGTGAACCCTATCCTCGACTACGCCAACCAGACGGCCATGCTCGCCGTCGAGCTTGTCGCGAGCCTGATGGGACGCCAGATCATCGGCCTTCCCGACTAGCGGCGCCAGAACGCGGGCGAGAGGAGCGCGAGGACGGTGAAGATCTCGAGCCTGCCCAGCATCATGCACAGCGTGAGCACCACGCGCCCGAAGGGGTTCACGATCTCGAAGCTCTCCGTGGCTCCTACCTGGTCCAGGCCGGGTCCCACGTCGTTGAGGGTGGCCGCCACCGCCGTCGCCGAAGATGTGAAGGAGAGATTCCCCTGGAGGGCCACGAGGAAGGTCGCGGCGCCAAAGATCGCCATCCAGGCCGCGAAGAGCCCGAGGGCGGCGAGCCGCACCCCTTCTGGAATCACGCGCCCTCCGAGCTGCAGCGGGGTCACGGCCCTCGGGTGCACCATCCTGAAGATGTCCTGGAGGATGGTGCGGGAGATGATCAGGACCCTGATAACCTTGATCCCGCCTGCGGTCGAGCCCGCGCAGCCCCCCACGAACATGATCAGGACTAGAACTATCTTGGCAGCCGGGTCCCACTTGTCGAAGTCAGCGGTCACGTACCCCGTTGTAGTTATGACGCTCGAAACCGAGAACGCCGAGTCGCGCAGCGCCCTGCCCATCTCGTCTCCGTAGTCCCCTCCGAGGACGAGCACGGCCCACACGCAGAGGACCGAGACGGCGATGATGCCGAGATATGCCAGCAGTTCCCTGTCCAGGACAACGTCGAGACGGCGCCTGGTGTAGAGCAGGTAGTAGAGAGAGAAAGAGACCCCCGAAGCGGTCATGAAAACGGCGATGATCGCCTCTATGGCGATGGAGTCGTAGAACCCGACGGAGGCTGTCTTCGAGCTGAACCCGCCGGTCGCGACCGTGCCGAAGGTGTGGATTACCGCGTCGTAGAGGGGCATTCCGGCCACGAGCAGGCAGGCGGTTTCGACGAGGGAGATTGCCAGGTAGATGACGACGAGGGCCTTGGCGGTGTCGGCGATGCGCGGGGTGAGCCGCGGCTGGGTCAGCCCCGACATCTCGGCACCGAGCAGACGCGCCGCCCCGACCCCGAGCAGCGGTGCGATGGCCACAAAGAGGACGACGATGCCTATGCCACCGAGCCAGTGGGTCATGCTGCGCCAGAACAAGATGGAAGGCGTCTCGGCCTCGATGTCGGAGAGCAGGGTGGCCCCCGTGGTGGTGAACCCGCTCATCGCCTCGAACGCCGAGTCGATCACGCTGTTGAAGGTCCCTTCGATAAGGAAGGGGACCCCGCCGAGGAGCGCGGCGAGCATCCAGGCGAGGGTGACAGAGAGATACACGTCCTGATTCGACAGGTACCCCACCTCAGGCCTCGAGGAACGAGTGCCGGTAGCCCATATCCCTGTACCCCCCATCGCTAACATCCCGGCTGCCGGCAAGAGGAAGCTCTTCCACGAACCGTCCCGGTAGAGCAAGGATAGGAAAAAGGGAATAAGGAGCGATATTCCCAGGGCTAGGACGACCCCGGAGTTGACTCGAAGCACTACCCTAGCGTTCACGGCGCGTATTCTAGCTGCGCCAGAACGCCGGTGTGAGCAGAACCAGAACAGTGAAGAGCTCCAGACGACCCAGCAGCATGAAGAGGCTGAGGATCAGCTTCGCCGATGCGGGCAAGGCTGCGTAGAACACCGGGTCTCCTACCGGTCCGAGGGATGCTCCCGTGATGTTCAAGCAGGCAAAGACCGCGCCGAAAGCCGTCCCGAGCGGGATGCCGTGCAGGGCCATTAGCAAGGTGCCTACCGCGAGGGTCGCCGCGTACACGAAGAAGAACCCCAGGAACGCCGTCCGAAGCCGCTCCGGGATCACCCGGTTCCCGAGCTTCAAGGGGGTTACGGCTTGCGGGTGGACCATGCGGAATACCTCCTGCACGCCGTGGCGCACCAGCAGGAGGACCCGAATCACCTTCAACCCCCCGCTCGTAGATCCGGCCATGGCGCCGATGGCCATGAAGATCATCAGCAAGCCCTGGGAGAGCAGGTCCCAAACTTTCCAGTCAGCCGTGCTGAAGCCCGTCCCGGACAGGAGGCTCGCGCTCTGAAACAGTGCCTCCCTGAAGGCGACTATCGGCGAGTCGTGGTAGTCGAAGGCGTAGAGAGAGATCGTCATGACCGCCGTACCCGCGACTATCAACCCAAGGTAAGCCAGCAGCTCCCGGTTCTCGAGTATGCGTCCCAGGCGTCCCTGCACGGCGTGGAAGTAAAGGGTGAAGTTGATCCCCGAGAGCACCATCCCCACCACAACGAATAGGTCGACCCCCCAGGAATCGAACGCAGCTATGGAATCCGCGCGGGTCGAGAATCCGCCGCTGGAGACGGTAGTAAGGGCGTGGTTGAGCGCGTCGAACGGCCCCATCCCAGCCAGCAGGAGCGCGGCCACGCCCCCGAGCGTCAGCGCCCCATAGATGTAGGCGAGCACCTTCGCAGTATCCTGTATGCGCGGCGTTATCCTCTCGGCTACAGGGGCCGCTATCTCGGCCGAGTAGAGCTGCGTCGCTCCGAACCCGACGATCGGGGCTACTGCCACGAAGAGGAGCACGATGCCTATGCCCCCGGTCCACTGGGTCATGCTGCGCCACAGAAGCAGCGAAGGCGCGACCTCCTCCGGTACCCTGATGGTGGACGCTCCGGTGGTTGTAAAGCCGGCCATGGATTCGAAGAAAGCATCCACCGGTCCCATGAGCCCGGAGATGAAGAACGGCAGCGCACCGATGGTCGCTACCCCCAGCCATCCCAGAACCACTATGAGGAAAACGTCCTGTCTCAAGATGTATGAACCTGGGTTGCGGGTCAGGTAGAAGAGGATCGTTCCCAGGATCATCGCGCCCAGTGCCGGGAATCCGAAGCTCGTCCCGTTCCCATCAGACGCCAGGAGCGAAAAAATCGCCGGAAGGAGCATCGCGGCTCCCCCGGCGGCGATAACGGTCCCGACCGCGTTGGCTATTATCCTAGGGTGCAAAGAGGCGCTCTACCTCATCTATGGCTTCCTCGACTGTGAAGACGACGGCGTCGTCACCCGGCATGAGCACCTCCTTGCCCGTAGGGATGACGATGTCCTCGTCGCGCAGCAGAGCGCCGACGATGGCCCCTTCGGGGAACCCTACCTCCGAGAGCGGTCGACCGGCGACCCTGCTCCGCTCCGGGACCCTGAGCTCTATCATCTCGGCACCGCTCTCCAGGAGGGTCACGTCTATGACATCTCCCTTGCGCACGAAACGCAATATCGCCTCGGCGGCGAGCATCCTGGGCGAGATCGTCAGGTCTACCCCGAGGGCGTCGGCCAGCGGCGCGAACTCCCCTCGGCTTACGCCCGCTATGGTCGTGCGGGCACCGAGCTGGCGGGCATACATGGCGGCCAGGAGGTTCGCCCTGTCGTCACCGGTGACGGCGACGAAGGCATCCGTCTTGTCCACCCGCTCCTGGAGCAGAAAGTCCCTGGAGATTCCTTCATCGTGAAGGACGAATCCCCTCCTGAGCTGGGAGGCCACATACCGCGCCCTGGTCTCGTCCCTCTCTATAACCCTGACCGACATGCCAGCCCCCTCGAGCGCGAGCGCGAGCCGCAGCCCGATGCGCCCGCCGCCATAGACCGTCACATCGCGCACCGGCGCCGTATCGGTAGCTACGGCCTTGACCACCTCGGAGATGTGGCGCCTGCCGCTGATGAGGAGGACGTGATCTCGGAGCTCGAGGATGGTTCCCCCTCTTGGCACGAGGGCTTCTCCTCGCCTCACTACCCCCACCATCAGGCTTCCAGGGGGCAGGTTCACGTCCCTAAGCGCCCTGCCCACGGCGGGGGAGCCTTCGTTCAGGACCACCTCGGCCACCTCAATACTATCTCCGGCGAACGTGTCGACGTTCACCGCTCCCGGAACGAGGAGGGCTGCCTTTATCTCCTCGGCCGCCATCTGCTCGGTGTGGATGACGAAGTCGATCCCGAGCATGTCCTGGGCGAACTGATCCTTCGGGTCGTAATAGTCAGGGTTGTGGATGCGGGCCACAGTGCGCGCTACCCCCTGGGCCTTGGCGGCGAGGCACGCGATGATGTTCGCCTCATCCGAGCTGCTCGCCGCAATCAGCAGATCTGACTTCCGTATCCCGGCTTCGGAGAGCAGCCTCGGGCTAGCCCCGTTGCCGTGGATCACCAGGACGTCGAGCTGCTCCGTTGCTCGCTCGACGAGCGCCTCGCTCTGCTCGATGAGGACGACATCGTGGCCCTCCTGCGAGAGCAACCTTGCCGTGTTGTATCCTACCTCCCCTGCCCCGATGATTACCGTCCGCACTCCCCCGCTACCTCCCCCTCGGATGGAGGAGATTGGACCTGTCCAGGTCCTTTTTGGTCCCTCCAACCACGACAACGTCTCCCTCGCGCAGCACGGTGTCCGCCCTCGGGATGGTCCCCGCCTTACCCTTGGGCTTGACGGCCAGGATCGTCAGGCCGCTCTGCCGCGAGAGGTGCAGGTCGGCCAGGCTCTTGCCCTTCCACTCCCCCGGAACCTCAGCCTCGATCAGGGCTTCCTCTTCGCCGAGGTCGATGTAGTCCATAACGCCGGGGGAAGCCATAGTGCGGGCAACCTGAGCCCCCATGTCCTTCTCCGGTTCGATGATCCGGTCGGCCCCGACCCTTTCAAGTACGCGGGCGTGAAGCCTTGTGCTGGCGCGAGCTACGACGAAGGCCACTCCCATCTCCTTAAGGTTCGCTGTCGCCAGAATGCCAGCCTCCATGTCTTCCCCGATCACCACAGCCGCGCCGTCGAACTGACCGACGTTGAGGTCGCGCAGAACCGATTCGTCGGTGGCGTCCGCGGCGACGAGGTGCGCCTCGGGGTACTGGCCGGAGAGCTCCTGGATCAGGTCCTCGTTTGCGTCGATCCCTAGCACCTCGTGCCCGAGTGAGCTCAGGGTACCGACCATGGTGCTGCCCAGACGCCCCAGCCCTATGACTGCGAATTGCCGACTCATCCTATCGCGATGTCCTCCTCAGGATACGTGTACCGCGATGGCTTGCTCCGCTCGCTCAGGGCCACGACTACAGTAATCGGTCCCACCCGGCCCGCGAACATCACGAATGCCAGAAGAATTTTACCGAACGTGCCGAGTTCCGTGGCGAGCCCGTATCCCGGACCTAAAGATAGCCCAACCGTCCCGAACCCCGAGGCGACCTCGAAGAGGGCGGTGAAGGCAGGGACGTCGTCCGAGATCATAAGCGCCAGGGCCGCGCCGAAGACCAGCAGCGTCGAAAGGGTCATGACCGTCACACTCTTGGCGATTAGGGAGCGCGGGATCTTTCGCCCGAAGGCTCTGACCTCCTCCTGGCCGCGTACCTGGGCAAGGATGATCAGGAAAAGGAGGGCGACGGTTGTGACCTTGATCCCCCCTCCCGTAGAGACGGGAGCGGTTCCGATGAACATCAGGACGGCCTGGATGGCGAGCGTAGGGTCCCGCATCTCCGAGTATGTCACGGTCGCGAACCCGGCCGTCCGCGGCGTCACGCCCTGGAAGAGCGACATGAGAACCTTGGTCCCGAGAGGCTCGCCGCCCAGCGTGCGCGGATTGGTCCACTCCAGCAAAGCCACGCTAAGGATGCCGACGAGCAGGAGGACGCCTGTGACTATGAGCACAAGTTTCGACTGCAGGGTAAGCCGCCTCACCCTCCGATAGTGGTAGAGGTTCACGAGAACGGGGAACCCCAGGCCGCCGGCGATTATCAGGTAGATCAGGGTAAGGTTCACCGTGGGATCACCCGCGTAGGAGGCGGTTCCCTGCTCGAAGATGTCGAACCCCGCGTTGCAGAAGGCGGCTATGGTGTGAAAGATCCCGAGCCCCAGAGAACCCAGTCCGTGCCCCTCGATGGCGAAGCGAACCGTCAGGGCCACCGCGCCCACCAGCTCGACCAAAAACGTTATGAACGCCACCTGGCCTACGAGGCGGGCCACGTTCCTCGGCGAGTCCGGGCTCGCGAGCTCCTCGCGTACGACGAGGAGGTCCCTGAAGCCCATGCGGCGCCCGATAAGGAGCGCACCTACCGTGGCGGCCGTCATGATCCCGAGGCCCCCGAGCTGGATCAGGACAGCCAAGATTCCCTGTCCGAGCGGCGTGAAGGCCTCGGCCGGAACGACCGCCTGGAGGCCGGTCACCGTTACCGCGCTGACCGACTCGAAGAAGGCATCCGTCCACGAGATGCCGTTGTTCGCCGCAGGGATCTTGAGCAGCAGGGTACCGAGCAGGATGAGCCCGGCGAAGGCGAGGACTATGAGCCGGGGAGCCGAAAGCCGGGGGAACAACTCAGCCGCTGACCGTCATACGGGAGAGAGGCTACCTCACGAGGCTCCGAGCGCCTCGGCAACGAGCTCACCAACCTCCGAAGGGTTCGTCGCCGCCCTGATGCCCGCTCTCCGAAGCGCCTCGCTCTTCGCCTCGGCGGTGCTCTCGCCGCCAGAGACTATCGCGCCAGCGTGGCCCATCGTCTTGCCCTCTGGAGCTGTGAAGCCCGCGATGTAGGCGACGACGGGGGTCTGCATCTCACGGTTTACGTACTCGGCGGCGAGCTGCTCGGCGTTGCCTCCGATCTCCCCGATCATCGCCACGCACCCGGTCTCGGGATCAGCCTCGAACTTCTCGAGGATCTCTGTGAAGTTCGTTCCTATTATGGGGTCGCCCCCGATGCCGACGGCCGTGCTCTGGCCTATCCCCCGCTGCGTGAGCTCGTTCACGATCTGGTAGGTGAGCGTCCCGCTGCGGCTGACGACGCCGACGTTGCCTTGCGCGAAGATGTCGCGCGGCATGATCGAGACGTTGGACTTGCCGGGCGAGAGCACGCCAGGACAGTTCGGACCTACTAGGGTCGCGTCCTTGATCCTCAGGTAATCCGTCACCCGCATCATGTCGTGTACGGGGATACCCTCCGTGATGCAGCAGACCGTAGAGAGCCCTCCGTCCAGCGACTCGAAGATGGCGTCTGCGGCGAAGGGCGGGGGGACGAAGATCACGCTTGCGTTCGCCCCTGTCTCCCCGATCGCCTCCTCCACGGTGTTGAAGATCGGCACGCCCTCGTACTCCTGCCCGCCCTTGCCAGGCGTCACCCCGGCAACGACGCTGGTGCCGCTCTCGAGCATGCGTCCCGTGTGGAAGGCGCCCTCCCTTCCCGTTATGCCCTGTACGAGCAGGCGTGTACCTTCATCGACGAGTATCGCCATCCGATCACCGCCCTCCGTCACGCGCCAGCTCGACGGCCCTTCGCGCCGCCTCGAGCATGGTCTCCTCTGTCACGACGTTCTCGGGGGTGTTCTCGGCGAGTATCTCGCGTCCCTCCTCTGCGTTCGTCCCGTCGAGCCTGACGACTATGGGGAGGTCGATACCGGTGCGCTCTATGGCAGATAGCAGACCTCTTGCCACCTCGTCGCCGCGTGTGATGCCCCCGAAAATATTGAAGAGAACGCTCCTTACCTGCTCGTTCGAGGTCACTATGTCAAGGGCGGTCGAGATCTTCTCGGCGTCAGCCCCTCCGCCGACGTCGCAGAAGTTGGCAGGATCTCCGCCAGCCTGGGCTACGACGTCGAGCGTGCTCATCACGAGTCCTGCCCCGTTACCGAGGATCCCCACGTCACCTTCGAGCTTCACGTACTGGAGCCCAGCTTCCTGCGCCCGCTGCTCCTGCGGGTCGGCTGCCTCGACGTCATGCAACTCCGCTATGTCCTTGTGGCGGTACAGGCTCGAGTTGTCTACCGTTACCTTCGCGTCGAGGGCGAGAACGCGACCGTCCCGCGTGACGACCAGGGGGTTGATCTCCACAAGGCTCGCGTCCATGTCCTCGAAGGCTCTATACAGATTCCCAAGCGTCCGTCCGAAGGCTTTGGCGGCGTCGCCCTCGAGCCCTGCTGAGAAGCCGATCTCGCGCACCTGGTAGGGGAGCAGGCCGAGAAGAGGGTCGACGTGCAGCCGCACGATAGCCTCTGGGTTCCTCTCGGCTACCTCTTCGATGTCCACGCCGCCCTCTGTGGAGAACAGGATCAAAGGCTTCTTCGCCTCCCTGTCCACCGTCACGGAGAGGTACATCTCGCGCTCGATGTCCGCCCCCGCCTCGACCAGCACCCTGCTTACGGTGTGGCCTCGTATGTCCATGCCGAGGATCTGCTCCGCTGCTGTCCTCGCCTCCTCGGGGCTTCCAACTACCTTTATACCGCCGGCCTTGCCGCGTCCTCCTGTGAGAACCTGGGCCTTGATGGCTACGGTCTTGCCCAGTTCTCCCGCAGCCTGCTTGGCCTCATCCGGAGTTCGGGCGACGATGCCGGCGAGCGTCTCGACGCCGTGTTTTCTCAGCAGTTCCTTCCCCTGATACTCGTAGAGATCCAAGCTCTAGACTCCCGCGAAGCCCGTCACGACGCCCAGAATTATACAGAGACTCCCCAGCGGCGTTCCGGCTATACTGCGGGCCCTCATGGGGCTTGGAACCGCCATAAACGTCATCGCCGTACTGGTTGGCGGGAGCCTCGGCATCCTGGTCGGCACGAAGTTCCCCGAAGCGATGCGCCACACCGCCATGCAGGCCATCGGCATCGTCACGTTGCTGGTCGGGATTTCGAGCTTCCTCGAGCACGGCAACCCCCTGGTGCCGCTGGTCAGCGTGATACTCGGGCTCGTGGTAGGGGAGCTACTGGGAATAGACGCGGTCATAAAGCGTCTCGGCGACTCGCTGGAGCGGCGCTTCTCCAAGGGGGAGAGCCCTGTGAGCCGGGCCTTCGTCACCACGAGCCTGCTCTTCTGCGTCGGTCCGTTGACGATCATTGGGTCCATCGAAGACGGTCTCAGCGGCGATTACAGCTTGCTCGCCCTGAAGAGCGCCCTCGACTTCGTAGCGGCGCTGACCTTCGCCTCTGTTCTCGGGTGGGGCGTCCTGCTCTCGGCGGGTACGGTGCTCTTCGTGCAGGGTGCGCTGACCCTTGGTGCTAGCTCCGTCGATGCCCTCGTTACAGAGCCCATGATTTCTGCCACCACCTCGACCGGAGGAGTCCTTATCTTCGGCCTCGGCCTCGGCCTATTGGACCTCAAGCAGGTCAGGGTGGCCAACATGCTCCCAGCTCTCTTTCTCGCTCCTCTATTCGTCGCGGCGTCCCCTCTGTGGCAGTTCTAGCTTGCTGGTAACATTCGCCGTGGTTCATAGACCGCGACGGAAAGGGGCGCAGGTCTTGGAGGGCAGAGACAGAGCTTGGCGTGGCAGCCCGCTGGATCTGGCGGGGAGCGGCGTCGATCCGAACGGAATCCGCGAGGTCGTAATCGAGTTCGACAACGGCGATACGGACATCTTCCGGCCGCGGCGGCGCGAGGAGTTCCAGGCCTACGAGCTTCACATGATGGGGGTCTACCTCGACTCGATAGCTCACAGCGTCCGCAAGGGCCAGAAAGACTAGACGGTCGGAGGGAGAGCGTGCATGGTATAGAGAGATCCAGGGAGATGAAGGATCCCTCGGGTGCGCAGGGGGGTATCGTGAAGATAATGGTCCGCTACGCTGACGGACGCGTCCTGACCTTCGTGCCTGATGCTCGCAGGGAGGCCTTCTCCGAGGACGACATACTCGAGCTCAAGAAGATAATTGGCAGGGCCTCCTCTGCTGCGGAGTGGGCCGAGATCAACAACGCCTAGCCTTAGGTCCCTTACCTCCCCGGTGCGTCGCTGCCAGGATCGACGGTGTAGCGGTCGAGGTAGTCGTCGTCCAGAGCTACTGTGTCGCCGGCCAGCTCGCGGCGCCTCAGATCCCACAGAACCTGCAGGTCGTGATCTAACTTCCTGAGGCGCTCGTGGTCCTGGCGGCTCGCGTGGTGCGTGCCCTCGCGGGCCAGAAGCCGCTCCCGCTCTGCAGAGAGCTCCTCGATCTTGCGCATCACGCCGTCGGTCATGCCCTGTACCCTCCTTCTCGAGTTGCTACCCTTGATTCTAGCGGAAAGCCTCAACCCGCGGCATTCAATACAATCTAGGGTGCGCTAGCGGAGGGAGATGAATGCTCAACAGGATCTACCATCTTGGCTACGCGGTCGAGGACATAGAGGCCGCGTCCCGCTTCTACAGGGAGAACTTCGGCGTCGAGCCCGGCGAGCCCGAGCGCGTCGAGGATCAGGGCATTATCGCGACGACCTTCGAAGTCGGGGACTCTATGATCGAGCTGGTCCAGCCCACGCGCGGGGACTCCCCTGTAGGAAGGTTTCTCCTCAGGCGCGGCCAGGGTGTTCACCACGTCGCCTACCAGGTCGACGACCTCGAGACTTGCATCGCCGAGCTGAAGAAGAACGGAATCGAGCTCATAGACGAGGAGCCGAGAGCAGGAGCGGGGGGGACCCGGGTGGCATTCGTGCACCCCAAGAGCGCGTTCGGGGTCCTGACGGAGCTAGTAGAATTGCCCCACGGACGCCGATGAGAGAGGTGCGCAGGGCATGGACGTTGACGAGCGCCGTACTGACTCAGGGATCGAGGTCAAACCCGTCTACAGACCGGAGGACCTCGGTAGGGACTTCGATTACTCAGAGAGGCTCGGAGATCCCGGCGAGTACCCGTACACGCGCGGGGTCTATCCCAGCATGTACCGCGACAGGCCGTGGACCATGCGCCAGTACGCCGGTTTCGGGACCGCGAGGGAGACGAACGCCCGCTTCAAGTACCTCATAGAGAACGGCCAGACCGGCCTCTCCGTCGCCTTCGACCTCCCGACCCAGATGGGCCGCGACTCCGACCACGAACTGGCCGCAGGCGAGGTAGGCAGGGTAGGGGTCGCCATAGACTCCCTGCTAGATATGCGGGAACTCTTCGAAGGCATCCCGCTCAAGGAAGTCTCCACCTCGATGACCATCAACGCAACCGCAGCGATCCTGCTGCTCCTCTACTCCCTAGTGGCCGAGGAGCAGGGCGTCAGCAAGGAGAGCGTGACAGGTACGACGCAGAACGACATCCTCAAGGAGTATCTGGCGCGTGGGACCTACATCTATCCCCCTGCCCCCTCGATGAGGATAACTACAGACATGTTCGCCTACTGCGCCAGGGAGTTACCTCGGTGGAACACGATCTCCATCAGCGGCTACCACATCCGCGAGGCAGGCAGCACGGCGGTGCAGGAACTGGCCTTCACCCTCTCCAACGCAATCGCCTACGTAGATGCGGCTACCCGCGCCGGACTCACGGTGGACGGGTTCGCCCCCAGGCTCTCGTTCTTCTTCAACGCCCACAACGACATGTTTCAGGAGGTCGCCAAGTACAGGGCCGCGCGCAGGATGTGGGCGAGGATAATGAAGGAGCGCTTCGGTGCGACCGACGAGAGGAGCCGGAGACTCCGTTTCCACACCCAGACCGCGGGCTCCTCGCTCACCGCCCAGCAGGCCGAGAACAACATCGTCCGCACGGCCGTGCAGGCGCTCTCTGCGGTGCTCGGTGGCACCCAGAGCTTGCACACCAACGCCTTTGACGAGGCGCTCGCCCTCCCTACGGAGAGGAGCGCCCGCATCGCGCTGCGCACGCAGCAGATCCTGGCTCACGAGTGCGGCTTGACCGGCACGACCGACCCTCTGGCCGGCTCCTACTACGTCGAGGCGCTTACCGACGCTGTAGAGGAGGAGGCGTGGGAGTACATCCGGCAGATAGATGAGATCGGCGGTTCGGTGAAGGCAATAGAAGAGCGCTTTATGCAACGTGAGATCGAGGATTCCGCCTTCCGATTCCAGCGCGAGGTCGAGAGCGGCGAGCGCACCGTCGTTGGCGTCAACCGCTATGGTTCGGCGGATGACCCCGGCATGGACCTGCACAGCGTGGACGAGTCGGTCCTCGAGAGGAAAATCGAGCGGCTCGCACAGCTCAGAGAGGCCAGGGACAACGCCGCCGTCAGGAGAGCCCTGAGGAGGCTCAAGAGAGCCGCCAAGGGGTCCGAGAACCTCCTCTACCCTATGAAGGAGGCGCTCGCCAACCTCGCTACGGTCGGCGAGGTATCGAATACCCTGCGCGAGGTCTTCGGGCGATACAGTCCGGTTTGAGGGTTTGTGCACCCGCGCCAGTGGACACCACCGAGAGGACCTGGACCCTGAAGGTGGTCCGCAGGTAGAGCGCGGTGCGCTTCGAATCAGGAGCCGGGACGGTTGTCCCGCGCCTATGAGTGGAGCACCTCGACCAGTTCGCGCACTGCCCCTGCGCTGTTCTTGAGGTCCTCGAGCTCTTCCCCGGCGA
>Ga0126314_10000853_pt1 | contig 14489 bp, 15 predicted proteins | sample Plot105B_FD_92535 | JGI IMG/M metagenome (GOLD analysis project Ga0126314, IMG submission 92535) | Serpentine soil microbial communities from UC McLaughlin Reserve, CA, USA - Plot105B | ecosystem: Environmental > Terrestrial > Soil > Grasslands | place: USA: UC McLaughlin Reserve, Lake County...
GGGCGGTCTGGGAATGCTCGCAAAAGGCCTGGATGGTGATGCGCGGCACAAGGCGCGCACCCTGGGCAATTTCGGCCGCGGGTTCTTCTTGCTTGACCGGCTCGTCCGACGTCAGAAAGCTCTTCATCTGATTATCTCTTACTCACTAGTCCAGGACGAAACCAACGGAGCCGCTAAAGCCACCGCGCATGCCGCCCTCTCCGACGCCATACTGATTTTCAAGCCGCCCGAGGAAGATGGCTTCGGCATCGCTCGCCGGCTGCGAATAATCGGTGGGCACGGCGATGGTATTGGCGGGGCTCGGGCCGACGAGATAGGGCGTCACCAGCACAACCAGCTCGGTTTCCTCGCGACGGAATTCGCGCGAGCGGAACAGGGCGCCGAGGATCGGAATGTCTCCAAGTCCTGGCATCTGGTCGACGTCCTGGCTGACGCTTTCCGAAAGCAGGCCGCCGATGGCCAGGGTCGAACCGGCGGGCAGTTCAACCACGGTGTTCACATCGCGGCGGGACAGCGCGAAGCTTCCCGTCTGCACCTCGGACACGCCGGTCTTGACCGTTAGGGCGATCATGCCGTTGGACTTGACCACCGGCATGAAGTCGAGCTGCACGCCATAATCCTTGTAGGTGATCTGCGTCACGCCATTCCTGTCAGTCACAGGAATTGGAAACTCGCCACCAACGAGGAAGTTGGCTTCCTGGCCGGACATCGCCGTCAGCGTCGGCTGAGCCAGAAGGCGCAGGGCGCCGCGCGCCTCCAAAGCCTTGATGGCGGCGTTGATCTGCGTATTGCCGATGTTGAAGCCGCCGGTGACGCCATTGGCAACCGTCGATTGGGCGCTGTTCAGGCCCAGCGTGGCACCGGGCAACGTGACTGTGCCGGACAGGTTGATGCCCAACTGCTGCGCCACGGTGCGGCGGATTTCCGACACGGTCACCTGCAGCATCACCTGCTGCGGACCGGTCACCTGGATCAGGCTGCCGCCTTCGCCGTCGCTGTCCGAAATCGCCCAGGCCATGGCTTCGGCATTGGCCTTGTCCTCGGCCGACAACACCGTCCCGGTCAGCACGAAGTGGATCTTGTCGTTCACCGTATTGTTGGTGAGCGTCTCGACCCTGATGTTGGAGCCCGGAATGACGCGCGACAGCGTGTCTTCCAGCGCCCGTCCGATTTCGAGCGGCGGCTGGATGATGACGACATCGAGCACCTGGATGGTGCGTCCGGCATCGTCGATGAAGATGATATTGGTCGTGCCTTCTTGCACGCCCTGCACGATCGCCCGGGTTCTGGTGCGCATGATCGCGGCCGCTACGGAGGGCTGTGAAGCGATCACTTCGGCAACGCCTGCGGGCAGGTCGACGATAACCGACTTGTTGAGTTCGACCTCGACTCGGCGCTGGCCGCCATATGTATTGGGCGACACGACGACCTGCGCGCTGTCACCCGATTGTGGGGCGGCCAGGGATGGCAGGATCGGGGCAAGGGCGGCAAGCGCGAAACCACCTGCGAGGGCCAGCGAGCGGAATGCTTTTTGAATGCTGTTCGTCATCTTGGCTCTCCGCCTTACTGCGGCATCAATTGCGGATCGACCGTCTCGACCTGGATGTCGGATTCGGACGAGGAGAAGTCGTCGCCGGAGGAAAAATCCTCGCTCGGCGTATAGGACACGGGCATGGTTCCCTGTGCAGTCGCACCGGCCATGACGCTCTGTTCCTTGCCGAAGCGGATCAGGCGGACGGCCGTCGACGTGCTGTTCGACCCGCCGGTCTCGGTCTTGCCGAAATCGACTACCGAGCGCAGCGTCAGGCTCAGTTGGCCGCGCGTCGAGGCGTTGATCAGGGTTTCGGCCTGGCCCGGATCGAGTTCGAGCGTCGCGATGGTGCTCTTGTCGAAGGTTTCGGGGGTAGGGCTGTCGGCAGTGCCCTCTTCGTCACCGCCCGTGGTGCCCATTTCACCGAGGCGCTTGCCGATGGCAAGCACGCGGACATTGGCAAGGACGAGTTCGGATTGTTGGCCGGCGGGCGTTGCCGTCGTCAGCACAACGTCGACATGGTCGTTGGGGACCACGAAGCCGCCGGCGCTCGACACCGCGCTGACCCCGACCGAAACGCCACGCATGCCCGTGGCGAGAACAGCGGAAAGATAGCCCTGGTCGGAGCGCACGAGTTTCTGCTCGCGGATCGGCTCGCCGGGGAAAAATTCGAAGCGCGCGATGGCGTCGCTGAGTTCAGTGGGCGCATCGGGCATGGACGCGATGGTCACATATTCGGGGCGGATGGCGCCTTCGGGCCAATCCTGCCATTCGAGGTTTTCAGGAGCCAAGCGCTGGCCGATGCCGATCGCAGCCTTGGCGACGAGGATCTGCGTCTTGGCCTCCTCGACCACCTGGGTGACGACTTCCCGGGTCGGAGCGGGCGCGCGATTCATCCGGAGCACGAGAAATGCCGCCAACCCGCCGGCCACTAGGGCGACTACGATCAGGATTAAGCGTGCTGGCCTCATGACCCACTCCGGTTTAACGCGGGCGCGAACGCCCAATTCCACCGGATGGACTATGTCGTCAAAGGGTCAAGGTTTGGTTAATCGGCACTTACCACTTAAAGTTAGCCAGGTGTGAAGACTTGCGAATTGCAACAAGGTCTCCGCAAAAACACTTAGGGGCCCGCGCTGATGCCAGCGGAGCCCCTTGTCTCGATTGACCGGCGCGCTTTCAGGTGGCGAGACGCTCGAAGATGTTGGAGTTGGTATAGACCATGATGCCGGCCACCGCCATGGCAATGCCATAGGGAATGCCAGAGCGCTTGTTGTGGAGCCGGGCCAGCCAGCCCATTTTCCCGAGCGTAGGGTGGAGCGGGATGCCGCGCACGACCAGGATCAGAATGGTCAAGATGCCGCCGAAAAAGGCGGTATAGGCAAGATAGGGCAGCGTGGTGCCAAAGCCGAGCCACAATGTCGTCGCGGCTGCCAGCTTGGCGTCGCCGCCGCCAATGAGGCGCAGCGCAAAGAGCCCGAAGGCCACGGCCAGCACGATCAGCGCACACAGCACATGCATGGCGAATTGCTGCATCGGCAGATTGATCGCAAGCGCGGTAATGAAAAATGCCGCCGTCAGCGCCAGCACCAGCTTGTTCGAGATGCGCATGGTGAAAAGGTCGGACGACGCTGCGATCGCCATGGCCACGGGGAAGATGAAAAGGGCAAACGTGCTCATGACTGGGTCATTCCTCGTTGGGGCCCGGCTCGCCTTCAAGTGCAGGCACGATGTAGCTGCGGATCGTGTCGTAGGTTTCAACCATCGTACCGTTGATGGCGACGACGGATCCGACGATGGCAATGGACAGCAGGGATGCGATGATGGCGTATTCGATCACCGTGGCGCCATCTTCGTTCGCCACGAAGTCAGCAATGTGCAAGTGAAGCGCTTTCATTGAACCGTCCTGTGCCTGCCTCCGATTATGGCCCCGCGAGGTTAATCAAAAGAAAAAGAGGCTCCCTTTAGGAGCCTCTTTCAGACTTGTTCGGCAGTCCCGAAGCTGTTCGTCAGGCGACTATCAGTCGTCGCAAGCGGCGGCATCCTCGAGACAGTCGTTGATTCCGGTGAAAACGTCATTGAGGTTGCCGCCGATTAGGCTGACGGCACCGATGATGACGACAGAGATAAGTGCGGCGATGAGGCCGTATTCGATTGCAGTTGCGCCGGATTCGTCCTGCGCGAAACGTGCGAAAATGTTCATGTCCCAGGCTCCTTTTTTACACGTCCTCGAGTGACGCCTCACGGCCGACACACAGCGAAGATGTCCTGAGACTAGCCAGCACTGATTGCGATTGGGTTAATCGCGGCAGCAATCCCTGAGCCATTTTGCCCAAAAACTCCTATACCTTTCAATGAGTTAATATATTCCGTGGCATTTGATCAATCGCTCTACTGACCCCCTTTAGATCTCACGGAATTGGGGCAAATAAACCTTCGTACATATACAGAGGACGGGCTTTTCTCTCGTTTTGCCACACTTTGCCCGCGGCCGTGTGCGCGTTTGCCACTTATTTACCATTCGAGGGGATTGTTGGGGTCAATTAGCCGTTCGGATTTGTGCCATGTTCCGCTTCGCCGCCCTTTTCAGCCTCGTCGCCTTCGCTTTGGGCGCGCCTTTTGCCCAGGCACAGGATGCCGCTCCGATCAGCGTCAACGTCAACATGGCGCGCGTGCTGCGCATCAGCGCCCCGGCCGCGACGGTCATCGTGGGCAATCCCGGCATTGCCGACGTTACCATCCAAGACCCGCAGACGCTGATCCTGACCGGCAAGAACTATGGCCAGACCAATCTGATCGTGCTCGACAGCCGCGGCGAACCCATTGCCGATACGCTGATCGAAGTGGTGCAGATGCAGGCGGGCATTACCACCGTCTATCAGGGGCAATTGCGCACCACGGTAAGCTGCGCCCCTGTTTGCCAACCCACCGTAGCGCTCGGCGATGACAGTAATTATACCGGCCAGGTCCTTGCCTCCTCGCAACTGATCCAGGCGGCTGCAAACTAAAGCCTTTCTTAACCAGACGCGCGATTGCGCGGCATCCTAGTAGTTCTACTAAGGAAACTTTAGCGCGCTTGGAGCAGGCTGCCCGCGGGACATGTCCGTCCCTGTGGAGCGGCATTCATGGCTCTTTGGCGGCGCAGGAGATTTGCGCGCGACACACGCGGCACGACTGCGATCGAGTTCGCGCTTCTGGCGCCGATCTTCTTTGCCATGCTCGCCGCAATCCTTGAAACCGCTCTCCTGTTTCTCGCGGCCCAGGTGTTTGAAAGCGCCGTGCAGGATGCGACCCGAGCCATCCGCGTCGGCCGCGCCAGCCAGGAACTCTGGTCCACTGCGGACTTCAAGGATGCCGTGTGCGACCGGTTGTTCGGCCTCTTCGGCAATTGCTCTGACATGTATGTGAGCGTCACCCAGCTCTCGAGCTTCAACACCATCGACCCCGGCCTGCCGCTCGATCCGGAATGCACCGAGGACTGTGAATGGACCGAGGACGATGTGTGGACAGCGGGCGCCTCCTCCGCCGTCATGCAGATCCAGGTCTATTATCGCTATCCCACCATCCTGCAGATGGGCCCCTTTGCCCAGAATGCGCTGGGCGATGGACGTCGGCTCCTGAGCGCCGCCACCGTTTTCAAGAACGAGCCCTTCTGATGGCAGGTCCCTTCCATTGGCTTTCGCGCCGCTGCGCGGCCCTGTTTCAGGCGCGGGAAGGCACGGCGGCGGTCGAATTTGCCCTGATCATGCCCGTCATGATGGTCATGTATTTCGGCGCCGCGGAAGCGGCCTCGCTGCTTACGGTCGATCGTAAGGTGCAATCGATTGCCGGCGCCATGGGCGATCTCGTCGCCCGCTCGAACAAGTCGATCAGCGAAGAGGAAATCACCGACTATTTCCAGGCGGCGACGACCATCCTGGCGCCCTATGACCTCACAGACCTGGTGCAGACGGTGACCGCCGTCTCGATCGACGACGACGGCGAGACCGAAATCCTCTGGTCGGTGCGCTATGCCGGGGACGACCTATTCGACGAGGTCGATGAGCACGAAGTGGGCGATAGCTATGACCTGCCCGATGAAACCATCGCCATTGCCACGGGCCAGACTGTGATCGTCGCCGAAGTCGACTATCCCTATCTCCCGCTCTTGGGCTTTGTGTTCAAGAACACCGTCAATCTCCACCGCTCGGGTCTTTTCATGCCGCGGTTCGGGGGCAGGATAGACTATCTCTGACGCCCCGCTTGCCGGGCGAAACCGGCCATGCCACAAGCGGGGCACATTCCCCTTACCCGGCTTTCCCGCACATGAACGACACTCTCATTCCCGTCTTCGACCTGGGCGGCGTCTTCGTCGACTGGAACCCCATGCATCTCTTCCGCAAGCTCTTCGAGAGCGAGGAAGATGCGCTCTGGTTTCACCAGAACATCTGCACCAGCGACTGGAATCTCGAATTCGACGCCGGCGAAATCTATGCCGAAGGTGTCGCCAAGCTGGTCACGCGCTTCCCCAAATACTGGCGCGAAATCAAGGCATTCGACGAACGCTGGACGGAAACCTTCGGTCCCTTCATCCAGGGCACGATCGACATCCACAATGAGCTGATCGAAGAGGAAGTGCCGACATTCGCCATCACCAATTTCTCCTGGGAAAAGTGGATGACGCGGCTCGGGGAATGGCCGTTTCTCGAAAAGTTCGACGGCGTCATCGTCTCCGGTCTCGAAGGCCTCGTCAAACCCGATCCGCGCATCTACCGCGTCTTCTGCGAGCGCTATGGCATGGCGCCCGATAGCTGCGTCTTCATCGACGACAGCGAGCCAAATATTATATCCGCCCGCGGCTTCGGCATGCATGGCATTTACTTCAAGGATCCCGCGCAGCTGCGCGCCGAGCTCATCGCCCTGGGCCTGCCGCTCAAGGCGAAGTGAAGCGTTCCTCGTAAATTTGCACAGCGTCATTCCCGCGAAAGCGGGAATCTCTCTTGCGAGACAAAGCACGGATTCCCGCTTTCGCGGGAATGACGCCGTGGGCGGGGCGTGGCGTCGCTACTGAAACCGGCCGCCCCGTTGGATGACTTCGATCTTGTAGCCATCGGGATCGGTGGCAAAGAATAAGCGGGCGACCGGCACATTGCCGTTCTTGAAATCCACCAGCTTGCCGACGGAAAAGCCCTCGGCGGTGAAACGCTCATATTCGCTCTTGAGATTGTCGACGACCACCGCCAGATGCCCATAGCCATCGCCCAACTCATAGGGTTCAGTGCGGCCGTGATTGATGGTCAGTTCCAACTCGAAGCCATCGAGTTCATGGGCCATATAGACCAGCGTGAAATCGGCAAATTCCAGGCGATTGACGATCTCGAGCCCAAAGGCGCGGCGATAGAAGTCGACGGAGCGGGTTTCGTCGATGACCCGGATCATCGAATGGGCGAGCTTGGTGGCCATGTTTGTCTTTCAGGACGTAGTCCCTGTTCTTCTCCCTCTCGGGGAGAAGGTGGCGCACAGCGCCGGATGAGGGGGATGCTTCAGCGAGACTGGAGAGATCCCCCTCACCGACTCGGCCCCTGGCCGAGCCACCTCTCCCCGAGAGGGAGAGGAAGAAGAGGTTACTTGGTGCCGTACATGCGGTCGCCGGCGTCGCCGAGACCTGGGATGATATAGCCCTTCTCGTTGAGATGGCTGTCGATCGATGCCGTGTAGACCGGTACGTCGGGATGCGCCTTTTCGAAATTGGCGATCCCCTCGGGCGCTGCCAGCAGGCAGAGGAAGCGGATATTGTTGGCGCCGCGCTCCTTGAGCTTCTCGATGGCAGCCGTCGCCGAATTGCCCGTCGCCAGCATCGGGTCGACGACGATGATCAGGCGATCTTCGAGATTGGACGGCGCCTTAAAATAGTATTCGACCGGCTCGAGCGTTTCGTGGTCCCGATAGATGCCGATATGAGCAACGCGCGCCGCCGGAACGAGATCGAGCATGCCATCGAGAAGGCCATTGCCGGCCCGCAGGATCGAGGCAAAGACCAGCTTCTTGCCCTTGATCGCAGGCGAATCCATCGCCGACATCGGCGTCTCGATCGGGATCATTTCGAGTTCAAGATCGCGCGTCACCTCGTAGCACATGAGATGGGCGATCTCGCGCAACAGCCGCCTAAAACCGGCGATGGAGGTCTCCTTGTTGCGCATGATCGTCAGCTTGTGCTGGATCAACGGGTGATCGATGACTGTCACAGTGCCCACGACCTTGCTCATCTCGATCACCTTTTTCTGTCGCGCATCCGAACCGCAAAACCGGCTGCCACTTTTGCTGGAAACGCTTGTTGCTTAGAGAAATGACTTGCCGTGGCGGCCGGGCGCGAGGCCCAACCAGGCGGCTATGCTTTCCCCAATATCTGCGAAGGTGGAGCGAATGCCAATCTCTCCCTTGGGCAGGACTGGGGAAAAGACCAGGATCGGCACCTGTTCGCGCGTATGGTCGGTTCCCGGCCAGGTCGGGTCATTGCCATGGTCGGCGGTCAGCACCAGCAAATCGTCGTGCCGCATCTTGCTGATCAGCCCGGGCAAGCGGGCGTCGAAAAGTTCGAGCGCGGCGGCATAGCCGGGCACATCGCGGCGATGACCATATTCACTGTCGAAATCAACGAAATTGGTCATGATGAACGCGCGATCGGCGGCCATTTCCATGGCGTCGAGCGTCTTGTCGAAGAGCTGGACAATGCCCGTGCCCTTCATCTTGTGGGTCACCCCGGACCCGGCATAGATGTCTGATATTTTCCCCACCGCATAGACCTGGTTGCCCGCCGCTGCGTTGCGATCGAGGAGGGTCGGCTCGGGCGGCGGGATGGCAAAGTCGCGGCGATTGCCGGTGCGCCTGAAAGTCTCGGCGCTTTCGCCCACGAAGGGCCGGGCGATGACGCGGCCGATCTTGAGCGGCGCGGTCAGTTCGAACGCGATCTTGCAGATCTCATAGAAGCGTTCGAGGCCAAAATGGGTCTCGTGCGCCGCAATCTGGAAGACCGAGTCGATGGAGGTGTAGCAGATCGGCTTGCCGGTGCGGATGTGCTCTTCGCCGAGTTCCGCGATCACGGTCGTTCCTGAGGCGTGCTTGTCGCCCAGAATGCCGGGCAGGTCGGCGCGACGGATGAATTCAGCGATCAGCTCGGGGGGAAAAGTGGGCTCAGTTTGGGGAAAATAGCCCCACTCGAAGGGCACCGGCACGCCGGCAATCTCCCAATGGCCCGATGGCGTATCCTTGCCCTTGGAAATTTCGCGGCCAACGCCGAAACGCCCACCCTTGGGCGTATCCGAAAGGTTTGGCGGCAGCGTGCCCGTCGAGAGTTTTATGGCCGCGCCAAGGCCCATGGCATCCATATTGGGCACATGGAGTGGCCCCGAGCGCAGTCCCAGGCGATCGGCCTTCCCGGCGGCTGCCCATTCGGCGATGTGCCCGACCGTGTTCGAGCCGACATCGCCATAGGTGACAGCATCCGGCGCGCCGCCAATACCGACGCTATCGAGCAGGCAGACAATGGCGCGGGGCATGGCTTTACTCCTCAAGTCACCCACCGTGTCATTCCCGCGAAGGCGGGCATCTCTGTTCACGGTGGCAGTAGAAAACGAAGGTTCCCGCTTTCGCGGGACTGACCCCGTGGGTGGTTTAGTGCGTCGGCTCGATCCGTTCTGCAATAAGCGGATTGTCCGGTGCTGCGGCGCCGATGCGATAGGCTTCGAGCAGGCGCCGTTCCGCGTCCTGCGCCGCGTCTTCATCGGCAGCATGCAGGCGGGCAATGGGCATGGATGGCGTGACCCGCACGCCCAGCGACATCAGCCGGTCAAATCCGACCCGATGGTCGATGGCATCTTCCGGCCGGGCCCGGCCTCCACCAAGTGCGACGACTGCCATGCCGACCTGGCGCGTGTCGATCATCGAGACAACGCCGTCGGCAGGCGCCATCACATCGCGAATGATCGGAGCCGGCGCGAGATAGCGGTCCATGGATTCGACAAAATCGGCAGGACCGCCCAAGGCGTGCACCATGATCGAAAACCGCTCTGTTGCCCTGCCGCTGTCGAGCGCCGATTGAGCGAGCATGCGACCGGCATCGAGCGTTGTCGCCTTGCCGGTCATGACCACAAGTTGGGCGCAGAGTGACAGCGTCACTTCGCGCACCCGCCAGTCCTGATGCCTGCCGGTGAGGAATTCGACGGCGTTGCGCATTTCAAGCCCATTGCCCGCAGCGCTTGCCAAGGGCTCGTTCATGTCGGTGATAAGCGCACTTGTCCTGAGCCCGGCGCCATTGGCGACCTCGACAAGGCTTTGCGCCAGCGCCCGCGAGGCGTCCAGCGTCGGCATGAAGGCACCCGAGCCGGTCTTAACATCGAGGATCAGGGCCCCCAGCCCGGCCGCCAGTTTCTTGGACAGGATGGAAGCGGTGATCAGCGAGATGGAATCCACCGTCCCGGTAACATCGCGAAGGGAATAGAGCGTCTTGTCGGCCGGGGCGAGATCGGCGGTCGGGCCGATGATGGCGCAGCCGGCCTGCTCCACCGCCTTGCGGAAGAGCGCTTTGTCCGGCTGGGTCTGATAGCCGGGAATGGAATCGAACTTATCCAGCGTGCCGCCGGTGTGGCCAAGGCCGCGCCCCGAAATCATCGGCACATAGATGCCGATGGCAGCCAGGATCGGCGCCAGCATCAGGCTGACATTGTCGCCCACGCCGCCGGTCGAATGCTTGTCGGCCACCGGGCCATCGAGATCTGACCAATCGAGTACCGTGCCGCTATCGCGCATGGCCAGCGTCAGCGCGACACGCTCATCCATGCTCATGTCCTGAAAATATACCGCCATAGCAAAGGCCGCCGCCTGCGCATGGGACACCGTGCCCCCGGCAAAGCCGGCTATGAAGCGCGCGATATCTTCCTTGGGAAGCTTCTCGCCATTGCGCTTTTTCAGGATCACTTCTTGGGGGAGGAAGACCATACTTTTTCCAATCCAAGGCCCCTCACCCTAACCCTCTCCCCAGAGGGGCGAGGGGATTGATGCGGTGGCTTTGGCAATATCTCGCCAAACACTCGATGCGTCCCCTCGCCCCTCTGGGGAGAGGGTTAGGGTGAGGGGTAACTTCAAGCCCCGTAGGGGATCCACACGTTCTTCACCTGCGTGGCCTTGGACAAGAAATAGTCCCCGGCAAAGCGCGGATCGGCGAGGTCATAGTAGAGCCCCCGGCTGGTCCAGGTCTGCTTGAGATTGCCAATTGAGGCCTTCTCGACCATGGCGGAGCCCTCAGCCGGGCCCGCAAACCACATCCCATCGACTCCGTCGTGCTCGGCCAGCGTCTTTGCCAGCACGACACTCTCACCAGTGACGATATTGACGACGCCCGAGGGCATGTCGGAGGTTTCGAGCACCTGGTAAAAGTCGGTCATCGAGAGCGGCGAGCGTTCGGACGGCACCAAAACAACCGTATTGCCCATGGCCAGAGCCGGGGCAATCAACGCAACGGAGCCGAGCAGCGGCCGTGAGGGCGGTGCGACGATGCCGATCACGCCCAGCGGCTCGACCATGGCAGCGGCAACCGCCCGCATGGGCGGGTTGTGCACGGCGCCATCATATTTGTCGGCCCATCCGGCAAAGGCGAAGAGACGCTCGACCGCAAGATCGACTTCACTGCCGCCATCTTCGCCAGTCTGCGCCTTGATGCGGGCGGCAAATTCCTCGCGGCGATAATCTAGGTTTTCAGCGAGGAAGTAGAGGATTTGTGCGCGCGCATGGGCGGCCGTCGTGCCCCAGTTAAGAGCTCCGCGGGCAGCTTCGACGGCGTTGCGGATATCCTTGCGATTGCCTTCCCCGACTTCGCCGATCAGGTCGCCCTTGGCGCCATAAACCGGGCGGTTGTATCCGCTATCAGGGCGCGCCTGCTTGCCCCCGATATACATTTTTGCCGTCTGGTCGAGATGGCCGGCATCGAGCGGATTAGCGGACCCCGCCTTGGCTGGAGTCGCGCTGGCTGGAGCTGCTTTCAGCGCCTTTTCCCAGCTCGGCTTGAGGTAGGCGCTCATGCCTTCGCGGCCACCCTCACGGCCATAGCCGCTTTCCTTGTAGCCACCAAAGCCGACGGCTGCGTCGAACTGATTGGTGCCGTTGATCCAGATGACACCGGCCTTCAGCTTGGGCGCGATATCAAGGGCGAGGTTGATATTCTCGCTCCAGACGGTCGCGGCAAGGCCATAGCGGGTGTTGTTGGCCAGAGCCACCGCCTCTTCGGGCGTGCGGAAACTCATGGCGACGAGAACGGGGCCAAAGATTTCCTCGGCGACCAGCGAATTGGCGGGCGACACATTGGTCACGAGCGCCGGCTTGAGGAAGCAGCCAGTTGCGGGCACGGCCCCATCGGGCTCATAAACCACGGCGCCCTCAGCGATACCCTTTTTCATCAGGTCGCGAATCCGCTCGACCTGCACCGGGGCGACCAGCGCGCCGATATCGACCGATTTATCCAGCGGATCGCCGACGCGGAGATTGGCCATGCGCTTCTTCACCTTAGCGATGAAGCGCTCTTCGATACTCTCCTGCACCAGAAGCCGCGAGCCGGCGCAGCAGACCTGGCCCTGGTTGAACCAGATGGCTTCGACCAACCCCTCGACCGCCGAGTCAAGATCGGCATCTTCAAAGACGATATAGGGCGACTTGCCGCCCAGCTCGAGCGACAGGCCCTTGCCCGAGCCGGCTGTTGCCGCGCGGATGATTTTTCCCACTTCGGTCGAACCGGTGAAGGCGATCTTGTCGACATCGGCATGGTTGACCAGCGCCGCGCCAGTGTCGCCTTCGCCGGTGACAATGTTGACGACGCCCTTGGGCAGGCCGACGCGCTCGCAGATTTCGGCAAACAGCAGCGCCGTCAGCGAGGTAAACTCAGCCGGCTTGAGCACCACCGTATTGCCCGCAGCGAGCGCCGGAGCGATTTTCCAGGCCAGCATCAGCAGCGGGAAATTCCACGGAATGATCTGCCCGCAGACGCCATATGGAACGTGATCGGGGAATTCGCGGTCGAGATGCGTTGCCCAACCGGCATGGTGATAGAAATGGCGCGCAACGAGCGGAATGTCCGCGTCGCGGCTTTCGCGGATCGGCTTGCCATTGTCCATGGTCTCGAGCACGGCGAAGAGGCGCGCGTGTTTCTGGACCATCCGGGCGATGGCGTAGAGGAACTTTCCACGCTGATAACCGCCCAATCCACTCCAGGCAGGGAAGGCCGCGCGCGCAGCTTTCACCGCGTTATCAATATCGTCCTTGGTGCCATCGGTAAGGTCAGCCAGATGTGCACCAGAAGCGGGATTGGTTGACGCAAAAACCTTGCCCGGCGCGGTCCAGTGGCCATCGATAAAGTGGCCGAATTTGCGCCCCTTGCTGTCGAGCCAGGCATTGGCCTGATCCGGCGTTTCGGGGGCGAGACCGTAGTCGAGGCTTTCGAAAATCTGTGCGATCTTGTTCATTTTCAGGCCTCAAACCATGGGCTGGCGATAGTCCGCCGCGTAGTGGCCGGTCAGGCCATGCTCGAGCTGGCGCTCGATATCGGTAAGCAAACTACTGGCACCAAAGCGGAAAAGGTGCGGCTGCAGCCATTGATTGCCCAACTCTTCCTTCATCAGCGCCATATATTTGAGCGCGTCGCCTGCCGTCGCGATGCCGCCGGCCGGCTTGTAGCCGATCTCGATACCGGTCTCTTCGGCGAACCAGCGGATCATGCGGATCATGGTCAACGAGGTCACGAGGTTGGCATTGACCTTTTCCTTGCCGGTCGAGGTCTTGATGAAGTCCGCGCCGGCCAGCATGCAAACCAAGGAGGCCTTTGCAATATTTGTCTGGGTGGCCAGTTCGCCGGTGCCCAAAATTGTCTTGATATGCGCGTCGCCGCAGGCCTTGCGGAACGCTTTGACCTGGTCGTAAAGCGCCTGCCAATCGCCGCGCAGGACCATGCCGCGCTCGATGACGATGTCGATCTCCTTGGCGCCATCCTTCACCGAGGCTTCGATCTCGGCAATCTTGGTTTCGACCGGAGCAAGGCCATGGGGGAAGGCAGTCGAGACGGCGGCGACGGGTATGCCGGTGCCGTCGAGGGCATCGACGGCAGTCTTGACGAAGGTGTGGTAGACGCAGACGGCTCCGGGGAGGATGCGCAGGTTCTCTACGCCCAATTGTTCAACGATTTCAGCGCGCAACGGATTGCGCGCCTTGGCGCAAAGGCGCTCGACGCGGCCCGCGGTGTCGTCGGCATTGAGCGTCGTCAGGTCGATCATGGTGATCGCCTTGAGGAGCCAGGCGAGCTGATGATCCTTCTTCACCGTTCGTCGCGCCCCGATCGAGCCGGCGCGGCGTTCGAGGGCCGAGCGGTTCATGCGCACGCGTTCGACCCAATCGAGATCGAGCGGATAGCCGGGATTGCGCTTGTGCGCAGGCTCGTGACTCCGCGTGTTATCGACGACCTTGAGACTCATAGCTCCTCCACCAGGGCGGGGATCAGCTTTTGCAGCTTTGCCGCCCCTTGCACCGCCATGGTCTTGGTATGCTCATGGCTGATGTTCTCGTTCGACAGGCCCGCGCCCATATTGGTGATGGACGAGCAGGCCCAGACTTTCAGGCCCAGGAAACGACCCAGGATCACTTCGGGCGCCGTCGACATGCCGACGGCATTTGCGCCGAGCCGGATGGCCATCTGAATCTCGGCGACGGTCTCAAAGCTCGGGCCGGAATACCAAAGGTATATGCCTTCTCCGAGCGAAAGGCCCAGGCGTTCTGCGGCCGCCTTGGATTTTGCGCGGAGACCGGCATTGTAGCAATCGACCATGTTCACAAAACGGCGGTCGGTGGGCTCGCCGATCAGCGGGTTTATGCCAGCGTAATTGATGTGGTCGGAGATCAGCATCAGGTCGCCGGGCTTGAGGCGCTCGTCGAGCGAACCGGCCGA
>Ga0126314_10000855_pt1 | contig 14477 bp, 14 predicted proteins | sample Plot105B_FD_92535 | JGI IMG/M metagenome (GOLD analysis project Ga0126314, IMG submission 92535) | Serpentine soil microbial communities from UC McLaughlin Reserve, CA, USA - Plot105B | ecosystem: Environmental > Terrestrial > Soil > Grasslands | place: USA: UC McLaughlin Reserve, Lake County...
CCTCGGAAGCCCCGATAGCCGCCTGCTATCGGGACTCCCTGCGTCCTTGCCCCGCTTGATCCGGCGCATGCCAGCCGCACACGCTGGGTTTTGAGACAGCCTCCTACGCGTCGGCTCAGCTCGTCATCGCCTGCGCGCGCGCAACCAGCTCACGGCAGAGCGCGGGCACCGCGCGCGCATCATCGGTGTACTGCGACGGCTTGAAGCAGATCGTCGTGTAGCCGCGCTCGAGCTGAGCCGGGATCGCCTCCGCGGCCTCGGCCAGGTCAGCGGGGCTGTCGTCGTCCGGGAAGCGCCCGCGGATCCCTCCAACCACCTCGAGCTCGCTCATGGTGCGCCCTGCCGCCTCCATCGCCTCGGCGAGCGGACGCAGCTCCTCGGCCGTCGGCTGTCCGAACGGATGGAAGCCATGCCCATGCTCGGCCACCCGACGGACGATCCACGGACCGACCGAGATACCGCCGAACCAGAGCCGCGGGCCCTCCGGCCGCCACGGCTTCGGCTCGAGGTAGACGTCCTCGAAGCTGTAGTGCTCGCCCGCGAAGGTCGCGGGGGAGTCGCACCAAACTGCCTTCCAGGCCGCCAGATGCTCGTCGAGCAGCTTGCCGCGCTGCTCGAACGGCACCCCGAACGCGGCGTACTCGTCGCGGAGCCAGCTGACCGTTGGCTGGACCACCAGGCGTCCCTCGCAAAGCAGGTCGAGCGTGCCCAGCTGGTGGGCCAGCAGCAGCGGGTGGCGCAGCGGCGCGATGATCGCGGCCGCGATCAGGCGCAGGCGGGTCGTGACCGACGCGATCGCGCTCAGCAGCACGAGCGAGTCCGGCCACGGTGTCGCAGGGTCCTGGTTCCCGGGGGCCGCATAGTCGCGCGGATTGCCCATGACGCCGTTCGCTCCCGCGGCCACGCTCAGCACGATGTGCTCGCTCAGCATCACGCCGTCGATGCCCGTGTCCTCGGCAGCGCGCGCCATCTCCACGAGCGCGCGCAGGTCGCGCGGCGAACTGAGGGTCCAGTTCTCCGACAGGACGAGAACGAGCCGCGGCGCCGCTCGGCTCACCCGCGGCCCGGGCCCCTCGCCCACCAGTCGTCGAACAGCACGAAGGCTGCCTGTCGGGCGGTCTCCCCGTGGCGGCGGCTCTGCTCGGCAAGCTCCTCGCGCGTGACTCCGTGGCTCTCGAGGGCGGGGTCGGCCAGTGCCCAGCCGTCGACGATCGCGGGCGTCGCCTCCGGGTGGAACTGGACGGCGAGGTGGCGCCCGTGACGGAACGCGGCCGGACCGGCCGGCGACTGACCCAGCACGGTGGCGCCGGGCGGGATGCGAAGGAGCTCGTTGTGCCAGTGGAGCCACGGCCCGTGCGGCAATTCGTCCGCTGCCAGTGACTCGATCGGGATCCAGCCGATCTCCGTCTGCTCCAGCCGGTCGACGCCGCCGCCGAGCACGAGCGACAGCGCCTGGCCGCCGAAGCACAGCCCGAGCACGGGCACGTCGTCCGCGACCGCTTCGCGAACCGCCTCGACCTCGGCGGGCACCCAGGCCGGATCGCTCTGAGTGACGGAGTGAATCGAGCCAAGCGAGGCGAGAAATGCGGCCCCGCTGACATCCGGCAGCGGATCGCGCCAGGCGGCATGAACCTCGTACGGGATAGCACGCGCCCGCAGCCACTGCTCGAAGACGCCCGGCGGCCCGAGGTCACCGTGCTGGAGGATGATCCCGGGGCGCTCGTGCTTGTCGGTCAACGTACCGACTCGTCGAGGATCTGGAGCGTCTTCAGGTCCGAGTAGAAGTCGAGCGCGTAGTCACCACCCTCGCGGCCGATGCCGGAGATGCCGATGCCGCCGAACGGCGCCGTCAGGTCGCGGATCAGGAACGTGTTGACCCAGACGGTCCCGCTGCGGATCGCACGCCCGACGCGGTCGGCGCGTCCGAGTGACCCCGTGTAGACGATCGCTGAGAGGCCGTACTCAGTCGAGTTCGCGAGCGCGACCGCCTCATCCTCGTCGCTGAACGTCTGGAAGGTGAGCACCGGCCCGAAGACCTCGCGCTGGACGATCTCGGCCTCGTTCGACTTCGGCGCGATCAGCGTCGGCTCGAAGAACAGCCCATTGAGCCGATTGCCGCCGTAGAGGATCTGATGGCCGTCGGCCCGCGCCCGCTCGACGAACCCGGCGACCCGCTCCACGTGCAGCGGGTGGATCATCGGGGAGATCGTCGTGGCCCCCTCCCGTGGATCCCCGAGCACGGGCTCGTCGGCCGCGGCGCGGAAGCGCTCGAGGAACCCGTCGCGCGCGCGGCCCTCGACGAGCAGGCGCGTGCCGGCCAGGCAAACCTGCCCCGAGTCGTCGTACTGACCCGCCGCCTTCCGGGCGGCGGCGTCGAGGTCGGCGTCGGCAAACACGACGAAGGGGTTCTTGCCGCCGAGCTCGGCCGTGAACGGCACGAGATTGCGCGCACCCGCCTCACCGATCAGCCGGCCTGTCTGCGGCGAGCCGGTGAACGAGATGCGTCGCAGCAGCGGGTGCTCGACGAGCGCGGCACCCGCCTGCTCACCAGTGCCCTGCACGACGTTGAAGACGCCCGCCGGCATACCCGCCTCGGCGGCCAGGTCGGCCAGCAGCGAGCATGCGAGCGGCGACCACTCCGCCGGCTTCAGCACGATCGTGCAGCCGGCGGCGAGCGCCGGCGCCGTCTTCCAGGTCGAGAGCATGAAGGGCGCGTTCCACGGCGTGATCACGCCCGCCGGACCGGACGGCATCCGTTGCACCCGGTTCCAGGTGCCGCGCGAGCGCCAATCGCGCTCCTCATACGCGGTCGCCAGGTCGGCGTAGGCGCGGTAGTTCAGGGCCCCGCGCTTGATCACGCGCGCACGCAGGGAGCGCAGCAGCATCGCCATGTCCGTGCACTCCACGATCGCCAGCCGCTCGACGTTGGCGTCGATCAGGTCGGCGAGCCGGTGGAGGATCTCGGCGCGCCCGCTCGTGCCCAGCGCTGCCCACGCCGGGAACGCGCTGCGCGCCGCCCGCACCGCCTGGTCGACCTCGTCCGGCCCGCCCGCCGCCACCTCGGCGATGACGTCGCCGCCGATCGGCGAGATGACTTCGAAGCGCTCGCGTGAGCCGACGCGGCGGCCGCCGATGAAGTGCTCGGTCGACACCTCGACTCCGGCTATGTCGGCTGTCGCGCCGGCCGCTGCCGTCGTCACTGGATCTCGCTGATCGTCTCGAGGTCGTCGATCGTGTACGCGAACGTCAGGCGGAAGCCGCGCCCGACGCGCACGGGCGCCAGCAAGTCGTGCTCCTCGCCGCGTGCCGGCGCTAGCCGGAGCGTCGCCTGGCCCTCCCACGGGGTGGAGACGGCACGGTCGCGGCTGACCGCGCGCACAAGTTCGTGCACCGCCGGGTCCTCGTGTCGACCGGCGCCGAGGCGGGGAAAGTGGCGGACGTTGTGCAGTGGCGGGTCGTTGTGCTGCGGGCCGCTCTTGCTTTCACGCTCCAGCGTCACCGTCGCCTCCGCAAGCCGCTGGCCGCGCGCCGAGCAGGTCGCGCCGAACCGCGAACCCGCGCGCATCCCCGGGTCGGCGGCGCAGTCGAGGCCGAACGTACGCGTCATCCAGATCTCGCCAAGCTTCTTCGGGAAGCCCTGGATCCAGCCGCGCGCCAGCGCGAAGTCCCGGTCGACCCAGATGAACGGGCAGGTCGTGACCTCCTCGCCGTCCAGCAGCGCGTTCACGACGACGAAGAACTCGCGGTACTGCGAGCGCGCCGGGTCGAGCAGCTCCTCGCCGTCGCTCGAGCACGACTGCCAGTCGACGAAGATCGCCGCGCAGCGACCGGGGTCGGGATGCGGTTCGAGGCCTGCCGGCAGCAGCGAGGCGGCCTTGTCCGGGTCGGCCCAATAGTCGATCACGAGGAAGTCGCCCACATAGCTCCAGGGCGGCGCCGGCACGAGGCTGGCGCGCCCTGAGGGCGTGCGCGGAATGGTGAAGCCGCGGAGTGTCATCTCAGCGGCACCCCCAGCATCTCGAGGCTGTCGCGCTCCGACGCGATCGCCTGCTCGTCGAAGCGAAAGTACGAACGCGGCGGCAGCGGCCCCCAGGTGTTCGACGAGAAGCGGTCATCGGCGTAGCGCCGCGGCACGTGGTCCGGCTGCAGCTGCTCCATGTCGCAGTAGAGCTCGACGAAGCACTCCTCCTCGACGATCCTGACGTACGCGGCGACGTTACCGCCCACCCCGTGGCGCGTCGGGCCCCACCCGAGCCAGCGCCCGTGGCGGGCGAGGTGGTCAAGCAGGTCGCGCATCTGGCCGATGTCCACGACGTCGAAGGCGATGTGGTGCAGGTGCACGTAGCCCTTGTTGACGAGCGCCATCACGTGGTGCTCCGGACCAATGTGCAGCCAGCAGCCGTCGTCGCCGAGCCAGTCCGTGAGGCGCATGCCGAGGGCATCCTGATAGAAGCGCGCCTGCTCGTGGACGCGGGCGGTCAAGAAGTTCACGTGGCCGAGCTTTCGTGGCCGTCCTGGACGCATGCCGCTGGCCGGGCGGACGTGCGCGACGAACGGAGACAGCGGCTCGCGGTAGGGGAGCAGGTGGAGGGTGTTGCTGTCGAGGTCGCGCAACTCGACATGGTCGTCGACCCGCTGCGCGTCAACACCGTGGCCGTCCAGGTGCGCGAGCGCGTCGTCAAGCGAGCAGCCGCGCGTCAGTTCCCACGCGATGTGGTCGAAGCCCGGCGGATCGCCTGCCAGCAGTTCGAGCGCAAGCGGCTCGTCGTCGCAGGAGAGCGTCGCGCGTTCGGAGTCGTGCCCGCGCTCGGTAAGTCCGAACTGCAACGCCCAGCGCTCGGTCGCCTCGGCGATGTCATCCACCCTCAGCGCGACGTGGTCGAGGCGGCGGAGCTCGATCAAAGTCCGGCTCCCTCGCTGACCATCCGCTCTGCCTCGTCCTCCGGGATTGCGAGCGCCACGTGCAGCGTGTTCGCAGAGACCGCGAGCTGCTCGCCGGCGTCGTGCAGGTCGACGTCCCAGTCGACGACCCGGTTCGTCAGCCGCCCGAGGCCGTCGATCTCCACCTCGACGACGTCGCCGGGCTCCATCGGGCGCGAGTTCGCGGGCGTGCCGGTGAGCAGCACGTCGCCCGGCTCGAGCGTGATCAGGCGGCAGATGTCCGCAAGCTGATAGGCGACCCCGAACAGCAGGTCATCCGCGCCGCCCTCCTGCACCACGTCGCCATTCAGATAAGTCCGCAGCGTGAATGACGCCGGGTCGAACTCGCTCGCTGGTACGACGGCAGGTCCGATCGGCAGGAAGCCGTCCTGGCCTTTCACGCGCAGCATCGAGCCGCGGTCGGCGTGGCGGAAGTCGTGCAGGCCGACGTCATTCGCAGGCGCGTAGCCGGCCACGTAGTCGAGCGCCTCGTCCTCGCTGACGCCCTTCATGCGGCGGCCGATCACGACTGCCAGCTCGCCCTCGTAGTTCAGAAACCGCGCTCCGCACGGGCGGCGCAGCTCGCCGCGATGGCCGTTGAGCGTGGTCGGGGGCTTCAGGAAGTACGACGGCTGCGGTGGCCGCCGCGCGGCGTACTCCTCGATCCGACTCGCATAGCTCAGGTGGACCGCGACGATCTTCGAGGGTTCGACCGGCGCCAGGAATGACGCCTCGCGCTCCGCGATGCAGGTGCCGTCATCAAGTACAACGGTGTCGCCGTCGAGGCGACCGGTGACGGGCGCGCCGTCGCGGATGACGCGGACGGCATGGACAGCGCCACTCATACGTCGAATGTATCCAATTAGGTGCGGCCTGCCGCGCGTAACGCGTCGAGCGCGCGCAGGATCTCCTCCGGCTGGCCGGGCGGAAGCGGCGTCGCTCGGACGATCGGCGGAAACAGCACCCAGACGACCGAGCCGCCGAGGTGGCGGATGACCGGCCGCCCGTCGCGGCGCACCCATACCCGTTCGAAGTGGACGCGGCCGAGCGCCTCGCCGAGGTTCTCGTCAGCGCTGAGCACCTCAGCCAAGCGCTCGGCGTCCGCATCGCCGCGCCGCCTCGGCCGGAAGCGCACGCCTTGCTGCCGGACGACGCCGCGGCCGCGCGCGGCGAGGCCGGCAGTCGTCTCCGGAAGCAGCGCTTCCTCGGTCGAGACCTCCATCCCCCAGTTGCCGCCGAAGAAGCGGCCGACGCGCGTCAGCTTCACCACGATGCGGCCACCGTTGCGAGGCGCGGCGAGCACGGCCTCGTGGTCGCCGCGGTGCTCGAGCAAGCGGCAGCCCGCCCGCTCGAACGCCTTGACGTCATCTGCCAGGACGCGTGCCGCCCGGGCGCCCGGCAGGTTCGGCACGCGCTACGGCTTCGCGAGAGTGTCCGCCCGCGGGTCCTCGTCGAGAAGCGAGCGGTCGACCCTCTCGATCACTTCGACCTCCGCGTTCACCTCCGCGAGCGGGATCCGCCGGAACTGAACCCCGACGCTCTTCATCGCGATCGCGTTGTAGACGAACGCCACCACGATCGAAATCCCTAGGAAGATGAAGTAGTCCCGATAGATGTGGTCGCGCACGTCCGGCACCGGGAAGATCTTCACGGCCGCCCAGATCAGCAGACCCGTACCGAGCAGCTGAGGCAGCGGGAAGAGCGGCGAGCGGAATGGCCGCACCGCGTTCGGTTCCTTCACCCGAAGGATCGCCAGCGAGATGTGGATCAGGATGTACGCCGTTGCCCAGCCGAGCACGCCGGCCAGGACCAACTCGATGAAGGTCGAGCTGGACGCAGCGTCGAAGACGTTCATGCCGATCGGGATCAGCGCCATCGCAACGATGCCGACGACGGGCGCGCGCGTCGCGGGCAGCAGGTACCCGAACTGCCGCGGCGCCTGCTGGGTGAAGGACATTCCGTACAGAAGCCGCGGAACACCGGCCAGCAACGCGTTCAGCGTCGAGACCGTCGCCGCGATCGAGATGATCCCCATCCACCACTTGCCGAAGTTGCCGAGGATCGCGATCGCGACGTTCATGTGAGTGAGCTGGGTCGGGTCGCCGAGCTTGGCAGCGGGCAGGTAACGCGTCGCCGCCAGGCCGTAGAGCACGAGCGGAACGGCGATCAGCGCCAGCCCGAGGAACATGCCCTTCGGGAGGTCGCGACTCGGGTCGTCGAGTTCCTCAGCAAGTGGACACGCGTACTCCAGTCCGACGAACGTGAAGACGGCGAGGCCGAGCAGGCCGCTCAGGGTCGCCATCTGGAAGTGGATTGAGGGGAGCACCGGCCCGATCGGATCGCCGCTGCCGAGGCTGAGCAGCCCGATCACGCCGAACGCGAGCACCGATAGCGCGACGATGACGGTGAGCGCGATCTCGACGGCGGCGAACGGCCGGATGCCGAAGATGTTCAGGATCGCGACCCCGCTGACGATGATGACCACCCACAGCTTCGGGTCACCCGCGATGTTGAGGTAGTTCGTGATGATCAGCGCGGGGAAAAGGGATTCCGCCGCGGTCGGGAAGACGACGATGGCGACGTAACCCATGAGCGCAGTCAGCGATCCCGCGAAAGCCCCCAGCCCCGCCCGCACGTACTCGTTCATGGAGCCGGCCTTCGGGATCATCGTCGCCAGCTCGGAGAACGTCAGCGCCTGCATGTACATCACGAGCAGGCCGATTGCGAGAGCGACCAGGAAAATCCAGCTCGCCGCGAACCCCTGTCCGACCGAGACCAGGACCGTGGTGGCAACGATGAGACCGAAGACCGTGCTGATGGCCGTCGGCAGGCCAACCACACGGCGTTCCAGTCGCTGCGGCTGTGCTTGCGCTTCCAAGGGAGCTCTCCTCTCTCCGTGTGCTGGCACCGAGCCGCGTGCCGGTTTGTGCACATTATCCCGAGCCTCGGCCGGGTGCCACCCGAACTGCTCTCGTATTGTGAGATAGCGTCTCAGATGGATATACAACCGTCAAGACCCCAGTGAAGCCACCGGACGCATCCGTGCCACGTCTGTCGGACGCCGAGCTGCGCGCGCTCGGCCACCGGGTCGTCGATCTGATCGCCGATCACTGGGCGACGGTCGGCGACCACCCGCCGATCCGGGTAGGCGATCCAGCCGAGCTCCGGGAGCGGCTCGCGGAGCCGGTGCCGGAGCAGCCGTCGGCTCCTGATGCCGTGCTTGACCAGCTTGCGCGCGAGGTCCTGCCGTTCGTCCAGCACGGGGACCACCCACGCTTCTTCGCGCGCATCCCCGGCCCGAGCAACCCCGTCGGCGTGTTCGCTGACGCGCTGGCGGCCGGCCTCAACGTCTTCGTCGGCTCGTGGACCGGAGGCTCGGGCCCGGCGACCATCGAGCTCGTCACGCTCGACTGGCTGCGCGAGCTCTTCGAGCTGCCGGCCGGGACCGAGGGCGCGTTCGTGAGCGGCGGGTCGGTGGCCACCCTGAACGCGCTGGCGGCGGCTCGCACGCACGTCCTCGGGGCCGACGCCCGGACGCGCGGCGTCGCGTACCTGTCGGATCAGGCCCACGCCTCGTGCTCACGTGCGTTGCGGACGCTCGGATTCGCCGACGAGCAGATTCGCGTCCTGCCGACGGCGTCCGAGTTGCGAATGCAGGTCTCCGAGCTGGCAGCAGCGGTCGCCGAGGACCGCGCTGCGGGGCGCAAGCCATTCGCCATTGTCGCAACAGCCGGTACGACGAACACGGGCGCCGTCGATCCGCTGCCGCCGCTTGCCGACCTCTGCCGCGACGAGGGGATCTGGCTGCACGTCGATGCCGCCTATGGCGGCCCGGCGGTGATCTGCGACGCCGGCCGGCCGCTGCTGAAGGGCATCGAGCGCGCGGACTCGATCGCGATCGATCCCCACAAGTGGTTGTTCCAGCCGTACGAGTGCGGCGTCGTCCTCGTGCGCCACCCGGGCGCCCTCGCGGCGGCGTTCGCGCTTCATCCCGAGTACCTGGCCGACGTCTCCGGTCGCACTGGCGAGGTCAACTTCTTCGACCGCGGCGTCCAGCTGACCCGCGGGTTCCGGGCGCTGAAGCTGTGGATGACGCTGAAGGTCTACGGGCTCGCCGCGGTCCGGCGCGGCATCGAGCACGGCATCCGCAGCGCCGAGCGGGCGGAAGAGCTGCTGCGGTCAGCCGGCTGGCAAATAGCGACTCCGGCGCAGCTCGGGATCGTGAGCTTCCGCCGCGGCGACGACGCCGCGCGTCATCTCCGCACCGTGTCGGAGATGCAGGCTGAGGGTGTGGCGGCGATCAGCTCGACGGTCTTGCACGGGGTCACCGTCCTGCGCATGTGCGCGATCCACCCGGCTACCTCGGAGTCGGACCTCGAACTGACCGTCTCGGCGCTGGAGCGGGCCTGGCTGCGTGCCTGCGACTAGACCCCGATGCCACGCTCCCACGCCTCCCGCGCCGCCTGCAGCGTCACGAAGGTGCCGATCCAGCGGACCTTGTCCTCGCGTAGGCGCATCAACACCGCGTAGCTCTGGCGCTCGGCTCCGGTCGTGGCAGGGTCGCCGAAGCACAGCTCGCCCTCGACGACGATCGCGTCGTCGGCCAGGCCTGTCAGCTTCGTCGCCGACCAGTCCGCCCGCAGTCGGTCCCGCAGCTCGCTGAGCCAGCGCACGGCAGCGTCTCGACCGGCGTAGTGCCGCGGCTCGATCGTGGCCGTCACCGCCGTCACCTCGAGATCGTCGGCCGACAGAGCACGAATGGCCTCGTAGTCGGGCTTGCCCCAGGCAGCGAGCCAGGCCCGCTCGTCGATCACGGCAACCGGAAGCTCAAATCCGCGACGACGTCCTCGATGTCCATCTGGGCCTTCTGCAGCTTGCCGGCATAGTCCCAGTTCATCGACTGCCAGCGGGTGAACTGGTCGAGCACCCAGATGCCCGACTGACGCGAGCCGTTGCCGCTCTTGCCGTTGCCGCCGAACGGCAGGTGGGCTTCGGCTCCCGACGTGGAGTTGTTGATCGAAACCATGCCCGCCGACACGCGCTCGCGGAACTGGAAGGCTGCCTTTGGGTCGGTCGTATAGATCGACGACGACAGGCCATAACCATGGCCGTTCGCGAGCGCGATCGCCTCGTCGAAGTCGGCGAACTTGGTGACGCCGACGATCGGGCCGAAGGTCTCCTTCAGGTACAGGTCGTCGTCGGGCCGCACGCCGTCGACGATCGTTGGGTGGTCGTAGATCCCGACGTCCGGGTCGCCGACGAATCCGTCGCGCGGGTTGTCGGAGCTGATCCGGCCGGTGCCGCTCGAGCCATGGATCGAATGGTGGTCGCGGATCCAGCCGAGCCAGTCCTGGAAGCGCTCGTGGAAGCGCTCGCTCATCATCGGCTCGTAGAGCACGCCCTGCATCGGGTCGCCGATCGGGGCGGCCTCGACGGCGGCTGCGAAGCGCTTCATGAACTCGTCGTGGATGGACTCGTGCGCGATGACCGTGCCGAGCGAGGTGCAGCGCTGACCGGCGGTGCCGAACCCGGAGAACAGCGCGCCCTCGACGGCCAGGTCGAGGTCGGCGTCCGGCATCACCACCAGCGGGTTCTTGCCCCCAAGCTCCAGGCACGGCGACTGCAGGTGCCGCCCGGCCAGCTCGCCGATCCGGCCTCCGACCTCGGACGAGCCAGTGAACCCGACCTTGTCGACCAGTCCCTCGGCGAGCGCCCGCTCGAGGCCCTCGAAGGCGGTCGGTCCCTCGCACTGCACGACGTTCAGGACACCCTCCGGCAGCCCGCCGTGGAGGAAGAGCTCGGCCATCGCCTGCGCGGACGCAGCCGCGTACTCGGCCGGCTTCCACACCACCGGGTTCCCGCACAGCAGCGCCGGGACCAGGTACCACGACGGCACCGCAACCGGGAAGTTGCCGGCCGTGATGATCGCCGCCACGCCGACCGGGACACGGAAGGTGAAGAGCTGCTTGTCGTGCATCTCCGACGGGACCGTCTGGCCGTACAGACGTCGACCCTCGCCCAGGAAGAAGCTGCAGGTGTCGATGATCTCCTGCACCTCGCCGAGCGACTCCGAGTACGGCTTGCCGATCTCGCGCGTGACGATGCGCGCCAGCGCCTCCTTGTTGTCCTCGACCAGGCGCCCGATCTGCTGGATGGCGCGGCCGCGCTGCGGCGCCGGCGTGCGCGCCCAGGCCTCCTGCGCGCGGCGCGCGGTGCGGCATGCCTCGACGAAGGTGTCGGCGTCGGCCAGTTGGACCTCGGCGACGACCTCGTCGGTGTTCGCGGGGTTGACCGATCGGAGCGTTCCAGCGGGCGCTCCCGAAGCGGCCGCGCCGCCGATCAGAGAGGTGATTGTGCGTGCGGACGATGCGACTGTGGCCATCGCGCGAGCTTAGTCCGCGCAGGCAATCGCACCCCGCCGGTTCAGCCGTTCGAGCTCCACCTCCGCCACCCCCAGCTCGGTCAGGACTTCGCGCGTGTCCTGGCCGAGCAGCGGAGGCGGCGCGGGCGGCGGCATCCCATCTGTCCGGATCGGTGACCCGATCAGATCCAGTGACCCGATCGTCGGGTGCTCCACCGTCACCCGCGGGTCGCGGCCCGCCGCCGCCGCGGCCTCGACCGCGTCGAGCACCCCGCGGATCTTCCCGGCCGGCACGCCGGCCGCGTCGAGCCGTTCTGCCCAGTCGTCGGCGGAGCGCGTGGCGAAGACGGCGTCGAGCTCGGCGATCAGCTCCTCGCGCCGTTCCACACGTGCCGCGTTCGTCGGGTACTCCGCCGCAAGGTCCGGCCGCTCGATCACGTCGCACATGCGCCGGAAGAGCCCGTCGTTGGCGGCGGCGACGGCCACCGAGCCGTCGCGCGCGCGGAACGGCTGGTACGGAACGATGTGCGGGTGGGCGTTGCCGAAGCGCCGCGGCTCGTGCCCGGTGACGAGCGCGCCCGATGCGACATTCACGAGCGACGCGAGCGCGGTGTCGAGCAGCGGGACTTCGATCCGCCGCGGTCCGCCGCCGTGAACCGCGGCCAGGATCGCGACCGCCGCGTGCAGGCCCGCGAGCACGTCGACCATCGCCACGCCGACCTTCGTCGGCTCGTCGCTGCCGGTCACGCTCATCAAGCCGGATTCCGCCTGCGCGATGAAGTCGTAGCCGGGCCGTGCCGGTGGCTGGCGGTCGGTCCCGAAGCCGGTGATCGAGCAGTAGACGAGCCGCTCGTTCCTCGCGCTCAGCGCATCGAAGCCAAGCCCGATCGCGTCTGCGGCCCCCGGCCGGAAGTTCTCGATGACGACGTCGGCGCGCCGGCACAGCTCGGCCGCGAGCTCGACCGCGCGGCTGTCCTTGAGGTCGAGCGCGATCGAACGCTTGGAGCGGTTGATCGACAGGTAGTACGCCGACTCGGTGCCGGCATATGGCGGTCCCCACGATCGCGTCTCGTCGCCCGCGCCTGGGCGCTCGACCTTCACCACGTCGGCGCCGAGGTCCGCGAGGACCATCGTGCAGTAGGGCCCAGCGAGCACCCGCGAGAGGTCGACGACGCGAAGGCCGTTTAATGGCGCAGCCGATGGCGGAGTCACGCCCGGAGCATGACGAGGAATCACGTCAAGAGCGCGTCAACCGCGAGCTAATCGAGCTGCTCAACGAGCTGCGGGTCGCCTTGCCCGGAGTGCAGGTGCTGTTTGCCTTCCTGCTCACGGTGCCGTTCTCGAACGGCTACAACCGGATCACCGGCTTCCAGAAGGACGTGTACTTCGCGATCTTGGTGGCGACGGCGATCTCGACGGCGTGCTTCATCGTGCCGACGGCCTACCACCGGCTGAACTTCCGCAAGCGGGAGAAGGAGCAGATCCTGATCAGCTCCAACAAGTTCGCGATCGCCGGGATCATGTCGCTGGCCTTGTCAATGGTCGGCGTGCTCGTGCTGATCGCCGACATCGTCTACTCAGACGCCGTGGCCGTAGTGGCCGGCGTGCTGGCGCTGGTCGTGTTCGGCGGGCTCTGGGCTGTGCTGCCGCTGGTACGTCGCGACAACAACGCCTGAGCCGGCACCGCCAGCCACACGTCGGTGCCGGACGCGCTGTTGCGAGCGTGGGCGCTGCCTCCGTGGCCGCGAGCGATCACGTCGACGATCGCGAGCCCGAGCCCGCTGCCGCCGCGGCCGCGCGCCGCGTCGCCGCGCGTGAAGCGCTCGAACGCGTGGGCGATGAACGCGTCGGGGAACCCGGGGCCGGCATCCTCGACATGCAGCTCGACGCGCCCGTTCACGCGGCGGCCGGATAGGCGGACATCGCCGGCGCCGTGCACGAGCGCGTTATCAACAAGATTGGCAAGTGCTTGTCGGATGCGCTCGCCATCGACCGTAGCCTCGAGACCCTCTGGCAGCGCGACGCCGATCGCGCGCGACTCGTGCGCGGCGCGCCCAGCAAACGAGCCGGCGACCCGACGCACAAGTGGCTCGACCGGCTGGGGCTCGGCACGCACGGGAAGGCCCCCGTCATCTGCGCGCGCAAGCACGAGCAGGTCCTCAGCCAGGCGCGTCAACCGGTCGACCTCCTCCGCGGCCGAATGGACGGCGGCGGTGAGCTCGGCGTTGCTGCGGTCTCCACGCGAGGCGAGCTCGAGCTCGGCCTTGAGGATCGCAAGCGGCGTGCGGAGCTCGTGGCTCGCGTCGGCCACGAACGAGCGCTCGCGCGCGAATGCCTGCTGCAGACGGGCGAGCATCTCGTTGAGCGTCTCGCCGAGGCGCCGAATCTCATCCTGCGCCTCCGGCAGCGGCAGCCGCGCGTCAGCCTCGGCCGCGGAGATCGTCGCCGCGCGGCTGCGCATGCGCTCGACCGGCCTGAGCGCGCCGCCGATCAGCGCGATCGCGGCGGACGTCGCGAGCAACAGCGCGATCGGCACGCCGATCAGCAGGGCGCGGACCAGGCTCTCGTTTGCGCGTTCGCGTTCCTTCAGCGTCGCGCCCGCGACCACGATCGGGCCGGCCGGACCCACCGGCCGTGCGATCAGCCGCGCGTGCTTCGAGATCCCATCGAGGTGCTTCAACTCGAAGTACACCGTGCCGCGGCGCGCCTTTGCGAGCAGGTCGCGCGGAATCAGCATCCGGTCGCCCACGGCCGACGTTGCCGTCAGCACGTGTCCGTCGCGTGCGACCAGTTGACCGAAGCCCTCCTCGCGACTCAGCTCGTTGATCAGGCTCCTGTCATTGCCCGAGGACAACACCGCGGCGGCTATCGCGCGCGAACTGAGCGCCTGGTCGATCGAGGTGTCGAGCTCGTCCTCGAAGCGCAGGTACAGGAAGAGCCCCGTGCCCACCATCACGACGCTCATCACGCCCATCGAGATCAGCGCGAGCTTGAGACGGATCGGCATCCGGCGGATCACGCCGGAGATGCGGCTCATCGCCCGCCGTCTGCCCGCAGGCGGTAGCCGCTGCCGCGCACGGTCTCAATCGACTCGACGCCAAACGGGCGGTCGAGCTTCTCGCGCAGGTAGCGAATGTAGACGTCGACCACGTTCGAGCGCTGCTCGTAGGAGTAGTCCCACGCGTGCTCGAGCAGG
>Ga0126314_10000856_pt1 | contig 14460 bp, 14 predicted proteins | sample Plot105B_FD_92535 | JGI IMG/M metagenome (GOLD analysis project Ga0126314, IMG submission 92535) | Serpentine soil microbial communities from UC McLaughlin Reserve, CA, USA - Plot105B | ecosystem: Environmental > Terrestrial > Soil > Grasslands | place: USA: UC McLaughlin Reserve, Lake County...
GGGAGACACGCCACGGCGCATTTCCATCATACCGGGCATCCAATCATCGAAGGCTATGACCCGCCCGAAGGTTGGGGCTGGTGCTATGTCGACGAAATCATGATCGATCTGCCCGACCAGACGCCGCAACTCGGACCCATACCGCGCTACGTCTGAAACACGCGGATGGAGGCCGCAATGGCCCAGGATACGACAGCAGATAGAAACGCCTTCCCGGTCTTCTCCACCCAGCAGATGGCGTTGGTGCAGCGGTTCGGCCCGCAACCGCCAAAACGCTTTGCCGCCGGGGAAGCTGTCTATGCCATAGGAGCGCCGAACGCGCCGGCATGGTTCGTTCTGGATGGCAGCATCGACATCGTGAGCCGGGATGGCCTCATCGGGGAACGGGCGATCGTTACGCTGGGTCCGGGACAATTCAGCGGTGAAATCAGCCAGTTGGCAAACCGGCCCACGATGGCCGGTGGCCGGGCCGGACCGCAGGGATGTCTCGCTTGGCCGCTCGATGCAGCAGGGTTGCGCGCCCTGATTATCGGCTCTGCCGAGCTGGGCGAGATCATCATGCGAGCGCTCATCCTGCGCCGCACGGCGCTGATCGATGCGGGCGTCGGTGGTGCGGTGTTGATCGGGCAGCCGGACGATCCTGCCATGCTCAGGCTTCGCGGCTTTCTGACTCGCAACGGCTACCCACACCTGGCGCTCAACGCCGCGCTGGATGCGCAAGCGTCTGCTGTGATCAGCACACTGGGTGCTCAGCCACGGGAGTTGCCCTTGGTCGTCTGCCCTAGCGGAGAGACGCTGCGTTGCCCCGGTGAAGCAGAACTCGCACGATGCCTCGGCCTCGATCCCGCGTTCGACGTCGACAAACCCTATGACACAGCCATCATCGGCGCCGGACCTGCCGGGCTGGCCGCCGCCGTCTATGCCGCTTCGGAAGGCCTAAGTGTCATTGTGCTGGATGAACACGTCATCGGAGGACAGGCGGGCGCTTCGGCGAGGATCGAGAACTATCTCGGCTTCCCGACAGGAATCACCGGGCAGGAGCTCACCGGTCGCGCTTTCGACCAGGCGCTGAAATTCGGCGTGGAGATTGCGGTTCCGGTCTCCGTCACCAGGTTGCTTCCGCTGGGCCGGGACAGATTAGTGTCGTTGCAGCTCGATGATGGCAGGATGGTCCGGTCGCGTACTGCCGTGCTTGCCTCCGGGGCGCGCTACCGGCGACCCGCCATACCCAACCTTGCCAGTTTCGAGGGGCGCGGCGTTTCATACTGGGCGTCGCCGATCGAGGCCCGCCTTTGCGAGGGGGAGGAAGTGGCCCTGGTCGGTGGTGGCAATTCCGCAGGTCAGGCCGTTGCATTTCTCGCCCCGCGCGTTCGCCGGCTGCACCTCATTATCCGTCGCGGTGATCTAGAAGAGACCATGTCGCGCTACCTGATTGATCGCATCGGGGCACTCCCCAATGTCGTGTTGCACCAGCAGAGCGAAGTAACGGCCCTCGAAGGCGATGCCACCAGCGGATTACAGGCGCTGACGCTGCATGATCGGACCACGGGCCAGGACAAGCGAGTGGCGCTCCGTCATCTATTTCTTTTTATCGGCGCCGATCCCAACACGGGCTGGATGAATGGCTGCGTGCAAATGGATGATCGCGGCTTCATCAGAACCGGCGCCGGCGTGAGCGCTGAACAATCACTGCTGCTCCAGACCAGCATGAAGGGTGTCTTTGCAATCGGTGACGTCCGCTCAGGATCGACCAAGCGCATCGCTTCGGCCGTAGGAGAAGGCGCCGCAGTCGTTGCGCAAATCCACGCGACGCTGGCCGCCACTGTCCGCTGACACGATTCAGCCAGGCGGCCCTTGCCCGTCGGTGCTCAGGCCGCCAGGGCCAGTTCGATGCAATCGATGAGCGCCTGACCCTCGAAGGGTTTGCTCAGGAAACCGAAGGCACCCGCTGCCATGACGCGTTCGCGGATGCGGTCATCGGGGAATGCAGTGATGAAAATAACCGGCGTCGCATCCCCACGCTCCCGCAGGATCTGCGAGAGCTCTACTCCCCCGATGCCGTCCATCTGGACGTCGGTGATCAGGCAATCGACCACACTGGTCGCCGCCAGATAGCTCTCGGCAGACGAAAAGGTAGACGCCTTCATGCCGAGCGAGCGCACCAGGCTTTCAGTGGCGAGGCGGACGGAGGGATCGTCGTCGACGATAGCAATTGTTGAAACGTGTGACACGGGATTTCCTCGAGCTGCAGGCACACGACGCAATGCGCTCTGTTGTTAACCCCTAGATGCCACTCCGACTGGCCGAATGTAATCATACAGAGGTTTAGGCTCAGGGCTTTTCGAATCTGGCTTCAAGCGCCTGCTGCATCTTGACCAGCTCGGCCAATGAGCGTGCCGCCATCTTTTCCATCACGTGCCCGCGGTGGATCTTGACCGTGATCTCGCTGACACCGAGCTGGCCGGCGACCTGCTTGTTCATCAGCCCGGTGGTCACCAGCGCCATCACCTCCAGCTCACGAGGTGTCAGGGAGGCGTGGCGCATGCGCAGCGCGTTCAGTCGGGAGTTCTCGACGCGCCGCTCCCGGTCCGTCGCCAGCGCCGCCGCAACTGCGTCGAGCATGTCCTGGTCCCGAAACGGCTTGATCAGGAAATCCAGTGCGCCAGCCTTCATTGCCCGCACCGACATGGGAATATCGCCGTGGCCGGTCATGAAGACGATGGGGATGTTGTTGCCCAGCCTGGCCAGTTGCGTCTGGAAATCGAGCCCGCTGACACCGGGCAGCCGGATGTCGAGCACCAGGCAACTTTCGGCGTCGATGGCCCCCCGTGCCAGAAAGTCTGCGGGCGAGGCGAACAGTTCCACCCTCATGCCGACGGAGCGAAACAGGCTCCCAAGTGCCTCGCGCAGCGAGGCGTCGTCGTCGACGACGAAAACCAGTGGTGTGTCGGTCAAAGTCAGGCCTCCTGGTGCTGCGGCAAGGTAAACTCAAATCGGGCGCCGCCGTCATCTGGCGAGCTGGCGCGCAATCGCCCGCCATGCGCTTCGATGATGGAGCGGCAAATCGGCAGTCCCATGCCCATGCCATCCGACTTGGTGGTGAAGAAGGGGGTGAACAGGCTGGTCGCATCGCCTGCGCTGAAGCCTGGACCGCTATCGGTCACCGCGAGCGAGACATCGCCATCCACGGCCGTACTAGCGATCGTCAACTCCCGACGCCCCTCGCTGGCAGCCATGGCCTGGATGGCGTTCATGATCAGGTTGATCAGCACCTGCTGCAACTGCACGCGATCGCCGGTGACGACGGGCAGTCCGTCGAGCAGAGACAGCTTGAGAACAATGCGATGGGCCGTGATTTCCCGCTGCACCAGCGTCAGCGTCTCTCGCACTAAGTCGGCGATATCGATTGGCGTTTGCTGGGGCATGGCCTTGCTCGCCAGATTGCGCAGGCGCTTGATGACTTCGCTGGCCCGGCGCGCATCAGCGATCATCCGCTCGATCGATGCCGTGACCTCACCGATGTCGGGCTCGTCGCGCTTGAGCCAGCGCAGACCCGCCTCGCCATTGGTGACCACCCCCGCAAGCGGCTGGTTGACCTCGTGGGCGATCGAAACTGTGAGTTCGCCCAATGTGGCGACCCTCGACACATGCGCCAGTTCTGCCTGGGCCTGATGGAGGCCGTTCTCGGCTTGGCGCCGCTCGGTGACATCCATGATGCTGACCAGCACGACGTTGAGACTGTCGCGCGCCGACGGCATGGCCACCGTATATAGGACATCGAGCCGGCGTCCATCGAGCGCATCCATGACGCTTTCGGCTTCGAAGTTGGACCGCTCGTGCCAGATGGCGTCAAGCAGCAACCAGACCGAGGGCTCCATTTCAGGTGGGATCAGCATCGGCAGCCTCGTGCGAAACACGTCAACGCTGGGCGCCACGAAAGTGGACAGCGTCGTATCATTGGCGTTGACCAGCCGCATCAATCCGAGCGCTTCCTTGACGAAGCCTGGCTTGTCACGCGCGATCTCTGCGATGCTAGCAGCACCTGCCGTTTTCAAGCTCTCCAGTCTGGCCTTGAGGGCCGAAAAGTCCATCTCGAGAATGGCGACGCCGGTGGCAAGGAAGATCGTGCGGTAGCGCCGTTCGCTGTCGGCAATGATCGTGATGGTGGACGCGAGGCGCAGGGCCAGAAAGGTCGTGATGCCGATCGCGGAAAGACTGACGAGACATCGTGACAACGGACCGGTCTGCAGCGCTGAACCGTGGGTCAACACGAAGCTCAGCAGAGTCAGGCCCATGCAGGCCGCGCCGATCAGCAGCGTCCCGCGCCGGTCGGTGAAATAGAGCGACAGCAGCACGACCGCGACATAGAGCACGGCGATGGCGATATCGAGCGAGGTCAGCGTATCGAAAATGAAGATGGCGGCAGCGATCAGGATCGCGGCGATGGCGGAATAACGCGACATTGGCCCCCCAGCCGCTGCGTACTGATCCGACATATCAGATCATGCCAGCTTGTTCGCGCGGTTTGATAGCTGACGCAAGAGCAAGAACCATGAGCACGACGATCGGCAATGCAAGACCAGCCAACCCGAAGGCGCGATAGGCAAAGCCGCCCAGCACGACCCCGCCCAGGAAGGCCAGCATGATGGCACCTGTCTGCAGCAGTTTGGGCGTCGCTTTTCCCGTGCGCAGACTATCGACGATCTCGATCGAGAGTTGCGTGGTGTTGGTCGTCATCACATTGGTCGAGCCATAGCTCGACAGCAGCAACCGAACGGCGGCGCTTTGCACACCCATGGCCGCGAGGCCGAACAAGGCGGGTGCTGCAGAGATGGCGCCGTGCTCGCCCAGCAGGCCCGAGATATCCAGCCCGATCAGCAGCACGGCCTCGATGCAGAGGGTCAAGGTCAACGCCAGCCGGGCGGTAGACACGCGTACGATGGTCGCAGTGATCATCCCCGCCAGAATGAAAACCGGAATGGCCAGCACCTTGAAGGCATACGCCTCGTTTGGGTTGAGGAGTTCGGATCCGGCGACCACGAAACTCCCCGTCGCCTGGGCCACGAAGAAGCCCGCGAACGCCAGGAACGTACAGGCATCCACATAACCGGCGATCGCTGCAAGGCTGACGGGGAACCCCAGCCCATAGCGCGGCTGGGTGTCTTTGCTGGCAATGCTCATGGTGATGTTCCTTCTCATCGGATCACGCAGCCTAGCTCCCGGCCGGGCTACGGTCGCCTATACGCAGGTATGAGGAACTCGAAACTACCGTCCGATAGTGCGTCGTCCCCGCCTCGGCTTAGCCTCTGGTCATCGAACAACCGATCAGTTCAGGGGACTGCAAATGACCACCACGGAACAGACTTCCCGGCATGTCGCACCGCTGGCGAACCGCCCGCCGCGTTTCGAGGGTCCAAAGGGTGCCATCACCCATGTGGACCTGAGCGTGCTGCCGATCATGCGACGCCTGTCGATCCGCCACCTGATGCTCGAAGCGCAAGGCGTCCGCGAACCGCATTGGCACGCCAATGCCCACGAGCTCGGATATTGCATCCGCGGCGAGGCGCTGATCACCATTGCCGGCAACCACGCCCAACGCGAGAGCTTCGTGGTCGGCGCCGGCGACATGTTCTTCGTCCCGTCCGGTGCCATGCACAGCATCGAGAACATCGGCGCAGACAAGGCCGAATTCGTGCTCGCCTTCTCCCATGAGAAGCCCGAAGATTTTGGCTTCAAGGCCGCTTTCGGCGCGATGAGCGACGCAGTCCTCGGCAATACGTATGACCTCCCCGCCGCAGCCTTTCTCACCTTCGACCGCGCCGCTGGCGGCAGCGAAATCCTGGCGCTCGACAGCTATCCGGTGATCGAAGGCCAGGCCCGCCACGTCAATCCCTACAAGTACAGCCTCGAAGCCACGCCGCCGCAGATCGACTTCCCAGTCGGCACGGCCCACACCAGCAAGGGCGCTCTCTGGCCGGCGCTGCGCGACATGGCAATGTTCTCCGTGACCATAACCGGCCAGGGCATGCGCGAGCCGCACTGGCATCCGGAAACTGCGGAAATGGGCTATGTGGTCGCCGGCTCCGCCCGCATGACCATCCTCGATCCGGATGGCAGCGCCGACACCTATATCATCGGCCCCGGCGACACCTACTTCATCCCGCCAGCCTACCCACACCATATCGAGAACGTCGGCGAGGGTACGTTTCACGTGCTGGTGTTCTTCGACCAGGTCAACCCTGGCGATGTCGGCTACCGCTCGCTCATCAATGTTTATCCGCGCGATGTGATCGCTGTCGCCTTCGGCATGTCCGAAGACGAGCTGCCGAATTTTCCCTTCACCGAAATCGACCCGCTGCTGGTGCCCCGCACCAATCCCATCGATCCGATCAACTGACCTCCAAAGCAAAGGACATCCATCATGAATACCCGCACCGCTCCCCTGCACACCCCGACCGATCTCGGCGCCAATGCCACCAAGGACATCTCGGCTGCCCTTACCGGCCTGCTGGCCGACACCTTCGCGCTCTATCTCAAGACCAAGAACTTCCACTGGCACATGTCGGGACCCCATTTCCGCGACTATCACCTCATGCTCGATGAGCAGGGCGAGCAGATCTTCGCCATGACTGACGACATCGCGGAACGGGCCCGCAAACTGGGTGGCACCACCCTGCGCTCGATCGGACATATTGCCCGGCTGCAGCGCATTCCCGACAATGATGCGGACTATGTGACGCCCGAGGACATGCTGGCCGAACTGGGCAGCGACAATCGCCAGTTGCTCGGTTTCCTGCGCTCGACCCATGCCGTGGCCGAGGAGCACAACGACGTCGCTACCACAAGCGTCATCGAGGTCTGGATCGATGAGACCGAGCGCCGCGCCTGGTTTCTGTTCGAAGCTGGTCGCCGTTAGGTGCGTGCGCCGGTCTGCCCGGGCCGGCGCCCTCTAATCGAGACCCAAACCGCCTCTAGTCTGATTTTTGGAACCACGGAATTTGTCATGACAACCACTGCTTCTGCCCACGTGGCTGGTCGCACGCTGTTTTTAGCCATGGCCGCTGCCGCTGGCGTTGCCGTCGCCAATATCTACTACAACCAGCCCATGCTCGGGGTGATGGAGACCGACCTCCCGGGAAGTCTGACTGCCCTTGTTCCCACCGTAACGCAGCTCGGCTACGCCTTGGGATTATTCCTGCTGGTGCCGCTCGGCGATCTGGTCGAGCGGCGCCGGCTGATAGTCCTGCAGTTCTGCCTGCTGGCAGCAGCTCTGGCCCTATCCGCAGTTGCACCCAGTCCTGGCCTGCTCCTGTTCGCATCCCTTATTGTTGGCATTTGTGCCACGGTTGCCCAGCAACTGGTGCCGTTTGCTGCTCATCTGTCCTCTCCGGAAAAGCGAGGCGGAACGGTAGGCCTCGTACTTGCTGGCATCCTCACAGGTATTCTCCTCAGCCGCACGCTGGCTGGGTTCGTTGCAACAATGGCCGGCTGGCGTGAAATGTTCTGGCTTGGCGTGCCGCTTGCTCTGGCCGCGGCTGGGTTCATGGCTCTGCGCCTGCCACAAAGCCATCCGGGCTCCACCCTGTCCTACCGCCAATTGCTGGGTTCGATTGTTGACCTGTGGGGCGCCTATCCGCTGCTGCGGCGGGCAGCTCTCACCCAGGCGCTGTTGTTCGGGGCGTTCACAGTTTTCTGGACCGTTCTGGCGTTTCTCCTGCAGGAACCAAAGTTCGGCTTGGGCGCGGACGTCGCAGGGCTCTTCGGCATTCTTGGACTGGCCGGTGTCTTGGCCGCACCACTGGCCGGACGCTATGTAGATGCACGCGGAGTCGGTCCGGTCGTCATCGTGGCCTCCGTGCTGGTGCTTTTGTCATGGGTCGTGTTCGGCCTATGGGTTTCCTTGGCTGGCCTCGCCATCGGCGTGATCCTGCTAGATTTCGGCGTGCAAAGCGCTCTGGTCGCCAATCAGCATATGGCATTTGGTTTGCAGCCCGAAGCACGGTCGCGAGCAAATACCATCCTGGTCGGCTGTATGTTCCTTGGCGGCGCCTGTGGTTCGGCTGGAGCGACACTTGCCTGGAGCAATGGAGGCTGGCTTGCGGTTACCGCCTTAGGCGGAGCGCTTTCGATTACTGCGCTCGGCATTCAGCTCATGGCGTGGTTGTCCAAAGAATCAGTTCTGTCGAAGAAACTGGCAGGTCTAAGAACTCGCGAATGACCGTTTTTGGCTTCTTGCCGAATTGCCGCCGAAGGCAGAAGTGGGGTCGAGTGCAGTCAGTCCGATACTCGACCTTTCCTCTGCCCTCCCGCTTACGGGTCGCCAGCAGACGGAATAAAAGGCCACCATTGAGACGCCTGGGACCGATGACGTTCCATTCATGCAGCCGCGGCCAGCAGCAGCCCGATTCCGAGCACAACACCTAACAAAAGCAGCCTGTGCAGGGCCGCGCTATGTTCCCTGCGATAGATCGGGGATCTCTGGCTTTCAAGCCGTGTAACCATCGCTGCATAAAGGATGTCGATCATCGTGAGATACTCCTGCGCCGGCATCGTGCCCGCGCTTCTGGAGTTCACCGATCAGGACCTTCCGGTTTCGACCGACCAAAAATAAGCTGCCCATGTCGAAACTGGCGCCTCTCGCTCGTCTGGCTATCGAGCGCAGGATGTGAGCGACACCATGAAGTACATGTTTCTCGTCTATCTCGATGAAGCCAAATTCGCCGCCATGAGCAAGCCCGAGCGCGACGCTTTCGTGAACGGGCAACTCGATTACGACGATGAACTGCGAGCGCAAGGACACTTCGTCTCAGCCGAAGTGTTGAAGGCACCCTCTGAAGCGGCAACGGTCAGGCGATGGGAAGGCCCGCTCATGGTGACGGATGGCCCCTTCATGGAGACCAAGGAGCATCTGGGCGGCTACCTTCTGGTCGAGGCGCGAGACCTCAACCAGGCCATCCTGCTAGCGGGGCGCATGCCGCTCGCCGCGGTCGGCTCCATCGAGGTCCGCCCGTTAGACACGCTGACTCGCATTGCCTGATGGTCGGCATGGTGCAGGACGACATCGACGGCATCTGGCGCCTGCACTCGCGTAAGGTGCTGGCAACGCTTATCCGCCTTCTTCGCGATTTCGACCTGGCCGAGGAAGCGCTGCACGATGCTTTCCTCGCCGCGGTCAATAAGTGGCCTGTCGAAGGCGTACCAGCCAATCCGAGCGCCTGGCTGATTTCCGCCGGCCGCTTCCGGGCCATCGACAAGCTGCGCCGCAGGGCGCGTTTCGATGCGGCACAGGATGTGCTGGTCCAGCTTGCGGCGTGGAATGCGGAGCCGGAGGAAACGGAATATCTTTCCGACGATCAATTGCGACTGATCTTTACCTGCTGCCACCCCGAGTTGCCGTCGGAAATGCAGGTCGCACTTACCCTGCGCGAAATCTGCGGCCTGACGACAGAGGAGATCGCGCGAGCGTTTCTTGTGCGCACGCCCGCGCTCGCCCAGCGCATTGTGCGGGCCAAGCTTCGCATCAAGGACGCCGGCCTGCCCTATGAAATCCCCCCGCCGGACGCGTTGCCGGGGCGGATCCAGAGTGTCCTTCGCGTCGTCTACCTCTTGTTCAATGAGGCCTATTCCGCACATTCCGGCGAAACGCTCACGCGGGCCGACCTTTCGGCCGAAGCCATCCGGCTGGGGCGGCAACTTGCAGTCCTGCTGCCCGATGGCGAAGTGCTGGGCCTCCTTGGGCTGATGCTGCTCAATGAAGCGCGCCGCAAGGCGCGGCAAGCCCCGAACGGCGATGTCATCCTGCTGACCGATCAGGATCGCACCCTCTGGGACCGCACCCTCATCGCCGAAGGCACCGGCCTCGTCGAACGCGCCTTCACCCAACGGCAGGTCGGCCCCTACGCCTTGCAGGGCGCGATCGCAGCCATTCACGCGGCCGCGCACGGTGAAGACGATACCGATTGGCGCGAAATCCTGGGCCTCTATGGCATCCTGGAGCGGGCGGTACCCTCTCCGGTCGTCCAGCTCAATCGTGCGGTCGCCCTCAGCATGGTTCGAGGTCCGGCCGCCGCCCTGCCACTCGTCCAGTCGCTTCTCGCCTCGGGAAAGGTGTCCGACTACCACCCAGCCCATGTTGTGGAGGCCGACCTCTTGCGCCGGCTCGGGCGCCTTGAGGAATCCAGAAGTGCCTACATGGAAGCCCTCCGCCTCTGCAAGCTTGCTCCTGAGCAACGGTTTCTGCAAAGGCGCCTCGCCGAACTGGAGGGCCAGGGTCACGGGTGAGCCGAACCGCCCCTCCGTGGCAACGCCTCAGTCCGCCAGCTTGAACAGCAGCGTCGTTTTGAGCTTGGCCGGATCAGGTTCGATGGAAGGGTTGTTGTCATGCACCTCGAGCCGACAGGCGAACTGCTCGCCATTCGGCGTATCGCGGCTGTCCCACTTGAGCCCCTTCTCTTTGGCCCAGCCCACCAGCATGGCGGTGACATCCATCAGATTGTCGTATTGCCCCGTATAGCTCAGGCTCACATAGCGCCCAGCGGGAAGTTCACCCGCGATCATGCGGTTGGACAGCGGGAGCAACGCGTCTGTCGTCATGCCCACCTCGATTTCGAGCCGCGGCATGTCGATCAGATTGAACTTGAAAAACTCCATTCCATTGGGCTCGACCTCGGCGGCCGAGAATGCGGCAAAAAGCTCATCGAACGCCGGGTCCAGATCGTCGCCGAACGGGATGGTCACTGGCAATTGCACGGCGACATAGCGCTGCGCCGGGCGGTCAATAATCTGAGGTAATGTCAGCATTGGCTATCTCCAGTTGCCCCTATAGTCGAGCGGCATACCCGGAAATCGACAGGCTTTAGGCCGGTTCGTGAAAGACCGGTCAGCCAGTTTCGCAGAGACCAGCTTCCGAAAGCTATGCTGCCTCTCGTGTTGCGTGCTTCCCGTGCAACTCGAATACCTCCACAATGTGATCGAGATCGGCCGCCTGTGCCTGGGTCTGGGCAATGGCTGCGTTAGTCTGCTCGACAAGGGCGACGTTGTGCTGAGTCATGTCGTCGATCTGCTTGATCGCTGTACTGACGTTGTCGAGCGAAGACGCCTGCGCATGGCTTGAAAAGGCGATATCGCCAATCAGCGCCGAATTCTCCTCGACCGATTCAAGGATCAGCTGCAGTTTGGCCGCCAGGTTCCCAACCATCTGCGAGCCGGTTGCAACCTCCACTGTGCTTTCGGCGACCATGGCTTTGACCTCCGCCGAAGCATCGGCAGCACCCATTGCCAGCCGCCTCACCTCTACGGCCACCACAGCAAAACCCTTGCCCACCTCACCCGCGCGCGCCGCTTCGACGGAGGCGTTGAGTGCCAAAAGGTTAGTCTGGAAGGCGATATCGTCGATCATGCCGATAACGCTGGCGATGCGATCGGAGGCCAGATGGATCCGATCCATAGCTTGCGTCGCTTCGTTCACAGCCAGATGACCTTCAGAGACCGCGGCGCAAGCATTCTGGGCCAACTGGCTGGCACGCTGCGCCCGGCCAGAGTTTTCCCGCACCGTCGCTGAAAGCTGGCGCATAGCGGCGACGGTTTGCTCCACCGTGCTCGATTGCTTCATCGTGCGCTCCGCCAAGTCGTTTGCGCCGGCCAAAATCTCGTCGGTGGCACTCTTAAGCGCACCGGATGCGCCATGTACCTGGCCGATAATTCTGGAAAACTGCTCCACCGTGCTATTGAAAGCGTCGCGAACTGCCACGAACTCGCCGGAAACCTCAGTGTCGATGCGGGCGCTCAGATTGCCTGACGCCAGCGCCTTCAGGCCGAACATCAGGCTATTGACGATGATGCGTTGCTCTTCGGCCAGCGCCGCCAAATTCTGTTCATTGCGCTGCCGTTCAAGCGAGGCGATCCGCCCCGCCTCGGTGGCGCTGTTGCGCTCCATTTCCTTGATGAGATCGGCGGCCTGCAGCCGCGCGACGGTCTGATCGCGTAAGTGCGCTACCGCCCGCGCCACACCGGCAAGCTCGTCCTTGCCATCGACACCGGCGATTTCGTCATCGGTTCGGCCGTCCGCCACTTGAATAATGCTGGATTGCAACCTGCTAATTGACCGCACGATTGATCGCGACATCCACCAGGAAGTGGCCACCACAGCGAGCACAAGAGCTGTCGCCATGGCCAGCATGGTCAAAAGCTTGGACTGGAAGCCAACAATGCGGGCGTTCAATAGCCTGGCCAGCGTAGTCGCACTTGATTCCCATAACGTCAATGTTTCCTTCTGGAACGCCACATGGGCTGCCATGACAGGGGCGAGATCCGTGCCCGCACGGGTTGATTCATCGCTGAGCCCCGCGATCGCTACACCAAGTGCTGCGCCGTAGGCCTTGGCCGTCGCGACGTATTGATCCAGGCCTCGCTGTAGTTCTACACGCACCGACCCGTCGGCACTGGCATCCGTCGCGGCGACGAACGAGGCCTGCGCCCCAGCGACCAGCGCATCGAACGCGCCCACATCGGCGACTAGGGCCACGCGGTCGCTATTGGCCAGGCTGACCGCGTCTTTGGTAGCGCTCATTCCATCAAGCAATTTAGATCCGGCCACCATCGCCGCCGGCAGCTTGAGAAGCAGGAGGTCCATCACGTAGTAGCTGTCGAGATCGGGATCTAGGATCAGATTTGACTTGTCCCCTACCCGGTTGACCAACGCGATCGCTGCATTCTGTGCATTGGCCGCACTGCCCGTGCCATCGCCCAGCGCCAAGCGAGCCGCCACATAATCCTGGGATTGAGGCGCCGACATCATCGCTGCATCATAGATTTTTGCGGCATCCGCCAGCGCCGTTGCTGCGGGAACGCTGTCTTTGGCCATGGCAATCGCCGACAGATCCGGCAAAATGACGCGCAGGTAATCGACGCCTGAATTTTCTTTGGTTGCGAAGGCGATGTCCTTGTCGCTTTGGGCGTAGAATAGATAGCCCAGCAACATAACGGGCAGCAAAGATAGCAGAACAACGATCGTCAGGCGTGATCGTATGGGCAATCCGGACATGGCAATGCTCTTTGCTGCAATGTGGTCAGGCTACGCCCAGTTGACGTAAACATAGTTAATGCGACGACAGGTGGACGTTAATTCCTCGCAAAGCGGAACGGAGTGGAAGAACCCTAGATCGCGAGGTCTCAACCAACATCCACAAGGTCCGTTTTCAGCAATTACACACCCCAGGGTTGCAGTGGGGCGATTCGTCACCGGCGATATTGGGATGGAAGCAGATCGGTCTCCCTGGAGTTTAGCCGTCGAGGACCGCCGATAATTGTCTGCGAGAAAACGCAAATCAGGCGATCAGGGATGGCCGTCCGCCTCTGCCATGTCCCCGGCCGTGCCTTATCCGTTTCAGGGCATTGTCGTCGTAGCCACGCGACTAGTGCGCCGGAATGCACGCTTCCACGGAAGATGGAACACGGCGATCCGACGAGAATTACCCGATTTACTAGATCCGCACCGAGATGCATCAATGTTCGACCATTTCCTCAACGCTCAAGCCCAAACATATGCGCAGGCGCTTGCCGAACTGGAAGACGGGAAAAAGCGAAGTCATTGGATGTGGTTTGTCTTCCCCCAAATCACCGGGCTAGGCCGCTCGGCAATGGCGGAGCGCTTTGCACTTTCCGGCGCCATAGAGGCTGCGCAATATCTTGCCCATCCAGTCTTGGGTGCCCGGTTGCGTGCCTCAACTCAGGCTACTTTACTCCACCAAGGCATCCGAACAGCCCACGACATATTCGGCAGCCCCGATGACCTGAAGTTTCGCTCGTGCATGACCCTGTTCGCTCACGCATCACCGACAAGTCCAATTTTTGCGCAAGCACTTGCAGCTTTTTACGGCGGGACAGAAGACCCGGAAACCACTAGGCGCTTGTAGTGTCCCGACGTCCCGACCTTACCGGGCCATAGACCTCAAGCATCGACATCGGCACTTGCCGGTTCAGTGTCAGAGGGTCATGCAACTGGAAGAAATATTCCAATATCGTCAGGAAGCTGATCTTATCTGGATCGAAGACGATCTCGATGGCCTCCGCATGAGGGCTGTGAATGCGGTCCGTCGCGTTCGCGACGTACCCACCTGAGGCCCAGGGAAGTCCGGCGTTCTCGCCGGTCTGGCAAGTGGAGCGCCTGCCCCCTACGCGCTGCCGAGCGCTTGCGACATCGCCCAGGCATCGATCCTGTCGACGCCGGCGGTGAGAGGATGCCTTTCGGCCAGGGCGACGAACGCTGGGGTCAGTTCGGACGGGTCGACCCATTTGCTCCTGGCCGTTTCGTCGTAGTTGCGTTCGGACATCGGGGTCCGCATATACATGCCCGGCGTGACGGCATGGCTCGTGATACCGCGATCCCGCCCCTCGATCGCCAGGGACTTGGCCAGCCCTTCCAGCGCATGCTTGGCGGCACAATAGGCGGTTTCGTTGGCA
>Ga0126314_10000857_pt1 | contig 14456 bp, 11 predicted proteins | sample Plot105B_FD_92535 | JGI IMG/M metagenome (GOLD analysis project Ga0126314, IMG submission 92535) | Serpentine soil microbial communities from UC McLaughlin Reserve, CA, USA - Plot105B | ecosystem: Environmental > Terrestrial > Soil > Grasslands | place: USA: UC McLaughlin Reserve, Lake County...
CGCCACGACGATGTCGCCGCCATGCAGTGAACCGCGCTGCACCAGCACGGTCGCGACCGGACCGCGGCCGCGGTCGAGCTTGGCCTCGATCACGGTTCCTTCCGCCGGGCGATCGGGATTGGCCTTGAGCTCGAGAATCTCGGCCTGCAGCCCGATCGTTTCGAGCAGCCGGTCGAGATTGAGCTTCTTGGTCGCCGACACTTCGACGTCGAGCACGTCGCCGCCGAGCGATTCCACCTGCACCTCGTGCTGGAGCAGCTCGGTGCGCACGCGCTCCGGCTTGGCGTCCGGCTTGTCGATCTTGTTGATGGCGACGATCATCGGCACCTTCGCGGCCTTGGCGTGATGGATGGCTTCCACCGTCTGCGGCATCACGCCGTCATCCGCCGCCACCACCAGAACGACCGTGTCGGTCACCCGGGCGCCGCGCGCGCGCATCGCGGTGAACGCGGCGTGGCCCGGCGTATCGATGAAGGTGATCTTGCTGCCCGATGGCGATGTCACCTGATAGGCGCCGATGTGCTGGGTGATCCCGCCCGCCTCGCCGGCGGCCACTTCGGTCGAGCGGATCGCATCGAGCAGCGATGTCTTGCCGTGATCGACGTGACCCATGATGGTGACGACCGGCGGCCGCGCTACCAGCTCCGCCTCGTCGTCCGGCGCATCGAACAGGCCTTCCTCCACGTCCGATTCGGCGACGCGGCGGACCGTATGCCCCATTTCCTCGGCGACGAGCTGCGCCGTATCGGCGTCGATCACGTCGGTGATCTTGACCATCTGTCCCTGCTTCATCAGCAGGCGGATCACGTCCACGGCGCGCTCGGCCATGCGATTGGCGAGCTCCTGGATGGTGATCACCTCGGGAATGGTCACCTCGCGCGCAAGCTTCTCCTTCTGTTCGCCGGTGCTTTGTCCTTTGAGCCGCTGGACGCGTCGGCGGAACGCCGCGACCGAGCGCTCACGCTCCTCGTCCGCGGACAGCGCGGTGACGACGGTGAGACGGCCGCGCCGCTTTTCCGCGCCGGGACGCGCCGGCTTGGGCGCCGGCGCCGGGCGTGCGACTCCCCCGCGCCGCGTCGTCCGCGGCGCTTCTTCCTCCTCGGCTTCCACTACGTGCGTGCGCGCGAGCGGGCCAAGTTTGGCTTTGGCCTCGTCCTCGCCGAACCGCTTTTTGGCCTCCTGCTCGGCCTTGCGCTTGGTCTCTTCGTCGTGACGCCGGCGCTCCTCTTCCTCGCGCTTGCGCGCCTCCGCCGCCTCGCGCTCGGTTCGCTCGCGAACATCACGTTCGGAGCGCCGGCGTGCCTCCTCCTCGGCGATCTTGCGCTCTTCGGCCTCGCGCACGCGGGCATCGGCGAGCGCATGGGCGCGCGCGCTGCGTTCTTCTTCCGTCAGCGTCCGCAGGACCACGCCGGAGGGCTTCGGCGCGGGAGCCGCGGGCCATGCCGTGGTGGCCGGCGCGGCGGTCGCACCCGCTGCGGCCTTTGCAGTGACGCGGCGGCCGGTCGGCGCCGGCGCGGTTGCGGGAGCCGGCTCGGGCTTGGCCTCACCCGGCCCGACCACACGCCGCTTGACCTTTTCGACCACGACCGGCTTGGTGCGGCCGTGGCTGAAGCTCTGACGCACCACGCCTTGCTCGACGCCCCGCTTGAGGGTCAAGGTCTTGGTCGAAGCGACCTTCAGCGTTTTATCGCCAGGGTTTTTCGTTTCAGTTTCCGTCATTACAGATCCAGTTCAAAGCGGCATTGCCTGATCAGGTCACGCTGACCCGGCCAGGCTTGGCTGTGACTCAACCCCTTGCAGGGGTTAGGAATTCCGCCCACCGCCCGCAGGCGGGATACGTAACCCGAGTGAGGGCGCTTCTTTGCCCCAAGGGGCGCTACGCCCCTCAAGCGTTTTGGTCCTCGCTCCGAAAACGCGCAAGGATCCGACAGCGCGCAAGAAACCCGGCGCTCGCGGGGCCGGCGAGCACGGCAGCATGTACCACATTTGACCGGCCCAATGCCAAATCCAATTGCGCCGAGGTAAACATCTCGATCACCATCGGGCCGTCCTTGTCCCCGCCCCACCGACGCCGTGCCGCGGCCTCGAGCTTGCGGGTTCCTTCCGGGCTCGCATCGGCCGCATGGATCAGCGCCACCACGGTTTTCCCGCTGAGTGCGGTCTCCACCTTGGTGAAGCCCGCCGCCACGGCGCCCGCCTTGTGCGCGATGGCGAGCGCTTCGAGGGCGGAACGCCCGAGCAGGTGCTCCGTCGCCTCCACGAGGTCGGGCGCGACCCGCACTTCGCGCCGGAAGCCGCGGCCGAACGCCTTGCGTTCGATCGCCGCCGCCACCGCGGCCCGATTGGCCGTGACCCACACCCCGCGGCCGGGCAGCTTGTGCTTCACGTCGGGCACGACCGCGCCATCCGGTCCGATCACGAACCGGATCAGCTCGCCGGTGGGCTTGACCTCGCGCGTCGCGACGCAAAGCCGCACAGGCGAGGTCCGCCGCGGCCCCGCATCGATGTCGTCGTGACCGGCGCGTGCGAGCATATAGTGTCGCCCCTCGCGCCGCTCAACTCTGTGCCTCTGCCGTGGTCTCCTCGGCCGCGTTCTCCTCGGGCGGCGGGGCGAGATCCGCTTCGCTGATCCAGCCGGCCTTGACGCGCGCCTGCATGATCACTGCCTCGGCCTCGTCCCGCGACAGCTCGAAGCCGTCGAGGATGCCGGGCTGGCGCACGTTCTCGCCGTCCTTGCGCTCGGTCCAGCCGATAAGCTCGTCGGTGGCGCAGCCGGCGAGATCCTCGACCGTCTTGATGCCGTTCTCGCCCAAGGCGACCAGCATCTTCGATGTGACGCCAGACACTTCCTTGACGGCATCTTCGACACCGAGCTCGCGTCGTTTTTCGTCGAACTCCGCCTCGATGCGGTCGAGATATTCGCGCGCGCGAGACTGCAGCTCCTGGGCGGTCTCCTCGTCGAATCCTTCGATCGACGCGATCTCCTTCTCCTCGACCAGGGCGAGCTCCTCGACCGAGTTGAAGCCTTCAGAGGCGAGCAACTGCCCGACCACTTCGTCGACGTTCAGCGTCTCCATGAACATGCGCGTGCGGTTTTCGAATTCGGCTTGGCGGCGCTCCGATTCCTCCTGCTCGGTGAGGATGTCGATGTCCCACCCGGTCAGTTGCGAGGCGAGCCGCACGTTCTGGCCGCGGCGGCCGATCGCCAGCGAGAGCTGCTGGTCCGGAACCACGACCTCGATGCGCTCGCGATCCTCATCGAGTACCACCTTGGCGACCTCGGCCGGCGCCAAGGCATTGACCACGAAGGTCGCGATGTCGGGCGACCACGGGATGATGTCGATCTTCTCGCCCTGCAATTCGTTGACCACCGCTTGCACGCGCGAGCCACGCATGCCGACGCAGGCACCGACCGGATCGACTGAGGAATCGCGCGAGATCACGGCGATCTTGGCGCGCGAGCCGGGGTCGCGGGCGACCGCTTTCACCTCGACGATCCCGTCATAGATTTCCGGAACCTCCTGCGCGAACAGCTTCGCCATGAACTGCGGGTGCGTGCGCGACAGGAAGATTTGCGGCCCGCGCGCCTCGCGGCGCACGTCATAGATATAGGCGCGGATACGATCGCCGTTGCGGAACGTCTCGCGCGGCAGCAGTTCGTCGCGGCGCACGATCGCCTCGCCGCGGCCGAGATCGACGACGACGTTGCCGTATTCGACCCGCTTGACGATGCCGTTGACGATGTCGTGGATGCGCTCCTTGTACTCCTCGTACTGGCGGTCGCGCTCGGCCTCGCGCACCTTCTGCACGATGACCTGCTTGGCCGATTGCGCCGCGATGCGTCCGTATTCGAGCGGCGGAAGCGTATCGGCGATCGTATCCCCGATCTGCGCCGCCGGATTGCGCCGGCGCGCATCCTCGAGCTTGATCTGACTCGCCGGGTTTTCCACGTTCTCGACCACGAGCAGGTGGCGCGAGAGCCGCAGCTCCCCGGTCTTGGCGTTGATCTCGGCATGGACGTCGGTCTCGCTGCCGTAGCGCGAGCGCGCCGCTTTCGCGATGGCGTCTTCCATCGCGGTGATGACGATGCCGCGGTCGATGGCCTTTTCGCGCGCCACCGCGTCGGCGATCTGCAACAGTTCCAGCCGGTTTGCACTGACGGCAGGCATTCAAGTCTCCTTGTGCTTTCATGTCGCGCGCCGCTCATCGGCACGCGAGAATTCCTCAAGATGGCGGTCCCGAACCGCCGCTGTCCGGGCGCGCTGCTCCGCCCGCCTTGCCGCGCTTGAGCGACTCGGCCACCAGCGCGTCCGTGAGCACCAGCCTGGCTTCCGCCATATCCTCGATCGCCAGCAGAACGTCGGCTGCTTCACCGGTCGGGAGATCGTCGCGGCGGATGCGCGCGCTGTCGCCCTCGACGCCGAGCAGCACGCCACGGAAGCGCTTTCGGCCGTCGATCGGCACGGCCATTTCGACCTTGACCACATGGCCGGCAAAGCGATCGAAATCGGAACGGCGGACCAACGGACGATCGATGCCGGGCGAGGAGATTTCCAGCCGATAAGCCCGGCTGATCGGGTCTTCCACGTCGAGCACCGGGGATAGCGCGCGGGATATGGTCTCGCAATCGTCGATCGTCATCGTACCGTCCGGCCGCTCGGCCATGATCTGGACCGTGCAGCCGGCAAATCCCGACACCCGGACCCGCACCAATCGATAGCCGAGGCTCTCGAGCAACGGTTCGGCGATGGTCGCGACGCGTGCCGCAACCCCCTGTTCGGCGACGAGTCGCCGCTCTGCCTTGACCGCCGTGTCGGCCGAGTCGTCCATGCGTCCTGGATCCCCGCCAGGGTAACAAAAAAGAGCGGGTCCCGGGCGGGGCCCACTCTCGATAGCCGTCCGGATACAATCCGAGCGTTATGAGATGTCCATACGGACACCGCAAATATAGCGATTTTCCGACGCGACGCAAGGGGAGATGCAGCGCGTTTGAGAGGCGGTGCGCGGGATCAATTCGGCTGTCCCATTCGCCCGGTATGGCTAATCGATCGTTAACGACTTGGCCGTAAAGCTTGGTCCAGCATTGAGTCGCAATCATCTTGCGGATCACGGCATGCTGGCAGCTCAAGCCCCCCTGATTCCCGAGCTCGAAGAAGCCCTCCGGCGGATCTCCGCCGACAAGCACGGCGACACCGTGCGGCGCGTCACCGACTTTTTCGTGGCCGGCGCCGCCCGGTTCGGTGAACTGCACGTCTGCCTGTTCGATCGCATTCTCGGGCGCCTCATTGCCGCGCTGGAAAGTCCGGCGCTGGTCGAGATTGCCCGCGCGCTCGCCCCGCTCTCCAATGCGCCCCCCGACGTCATCCGCCGCCTCGCCCGCGATGGCGCAATCGCGGTCGCCGGTCCCGTGCTGGCGCGTTCAAGCTGTCTCGACGAGCTGGACCTGATCGAGATCGCGCGCACGAAAAGCCAGGCGCACCTGTTCGCCATTTCCGGCCGCGCTACGGTCAGCGAGGCGGTGAGCGATGTGCTGGTCGATCGCGGCGATCGCGACGTGGCGCGGAACATCGCGATGAATCACCGGGCGCGGTTTTCGGAAACCGGCATCGCCAAGCTGGCAGAGCGCGCGGCGAACGACGCCGTCCTGGCGGAAAAGCTCGGCAAACGCCAGGATCTGCCTGCACAGGTGCTGCGCGCGGTTCTTCTCAGTGTGCCGCTGGAGATCCGGCAGCGCGTGCTGGCATTCACCGCGCCGGAGATGCGGACACGGATCGACGATGGAACGATCAACGTCCCGCACGACATCGACGAAGCGGCCGCGGACGCCAGCGCCTGGCGCATTGTGCACGCGCTCAAACGAGAGGGCCGCCTCGACGAGGCGCAGGTGCTCGAATTCGCGCGAAGCGGACGCAACAAGGAACTGCTTGCGGCCTTGGCCCTGATCTGTGACGTGTCCATCGACGTGGTGCGCGGGCTCATCACCAGCGACCAGCCGGACGCCGCGCTGATTCTGTGCCAGGCGGCGGCTTTCAGTTGGCCGACCGCGCGGGCGGTCCTGGCGGCCGGCAGCCACACGGCTCTGTCCGCGGCCCTGGATAAGGCAGAAGCCGAGTTCGACCGCCTGTCACCCTCGACGGCGGGACGGATCGTCGGATTCTGGAGCGCCTGCCACGGCGAGCTGCGCGCGGCGAGCTGAATTCTTCGCAGCATTACCTGCGCCGGAACGTCAGGTAACAAGGGGCCCTGCCCTCGCGCAGCGCCTTTGCTTCATAGCGCGTGCCGGCAAAATCCGGCCACGGTTTCCGCCAGTCGTCGGCACGTGCCGCCATCCAGGCGAAGTCCGGGCAACGGATCAGCCGTTGCAGCGTCCAGGCGGTGTAATCGGCCCAGTCGCTGGCAAAGCGGAATTCGCCGCCTGGCTCCAGCACGCGGGCGAGCGCCGCCACGGTCGCGTCCTGGACGAAGCGCCGTTTCCAATGGCGCCGCTTGGGCCAGGGGTCTGGGTAGATGAGCTCCACCCGCTTGAGCGAGCTTGCCGGCAGCCATGCCAGCAGCATCGTCGCGTCACCATGGTGAAGCCGGATGTTCTTAAGCTCGAGCTCGGCGATCGCCGAGAGCGCCTTCGCCATCCCGTTGACGAACGGCTCGCAGCCGATGAAGCCAACCTGAGGATGCGTCTGCGCCTGGGCAATGAGGTGCTCAGCCCCGCCGAAGCCGATCTCGAGCCGCACGCCTTCGACGCGGAATGGGAACAGCGTAGCGAGCTGCGCCGGCGCGGGCGTGGTCAGATCGAGCGCGAGGCGCGGCAACAACGAGCCGAGCAGCCCGGCTTGCCGGCCCCTCAGCCGATGCCCTTTGCGCCGCCCATAGAAAGACCCCGTGCCCGAGCGATGCTCGTCTCCCGCTTGGCTGTGCTTCTCATCCGCCGCCATGCGTCATGCGGAACGGCCGCCGCGGGAATTTGGCGGATTTTTAGCAAAAGTGGACACGGGTTTTCCGTAGAAAATGCGACCAGCATCGAAGCTGGGGCGCATTCAAATCCCAAGCAGCTTCCACCATTTCCGAATGCGCTCTAGCTCACAGCACCTTTTAGGGCGCTGACGAGATCGGTGTTTTCCCACGAGAAGCCGCCGTCCTTTTCCGGCGCGCGCCCGAAATGTCCATAGGCGGCGGTCCGGTGGTAGATCGGGCGGTTCAGTTTCAACGCCCGCCGGATATTGGTCGGCCGCAAGGGGAAGAGCTGGGGAAGGACCTTCTCGAGCTTGTTCTCCTCGACCTTTCCGGTTCCATGGGTGTCGACCAGGAGCGACATGGGATCGGCCACTCCGATCGCATAGGCGATCTGGATGGTGCAGCGCTCAGCCAAGCCCGCGGCGACCACGTTCTTGGCGAGGTAGCGCGCCGCATAGGCGGCCGAACGGTCGACCTTGGTGGGATCTTTGCCCGAGAAGGCACCACCGCCGTGCGGCGCGTAACCCCCATAGGTATCGACGATGATCTTGCGGCCGGTGAGCCCGCAATCGCCGTCCGGGCCGCCGACGACGAAATTGCCGGTCGGGTTGACGAGGAAATCGGAGGGCTTCTTTGGCATCCACCCGTCCGGCAGTGCAGAGGCGATCGTGTCGGCGATCATCTCCTTCACCATGCCCGGCGTGTATTTCTTGCCGTTGCGGGTCTCGGCATTGTGCTGCGTGGAGATCACGACCTTGGTGCACCCGACCGGCTTGCCATCGATATACTTGACCGTGACCTGGCTTTTGGCATCCGGTTGCAGGTCGAACAGCTGTCCCGAGCGGCGTTTTTCCGACAGCACTTTCAGGATACGGTGGGCAAAGTAGATCGGGGCCGGCATGAACGAGCCCTTCTCGTAGACTTCGCTCTCGGTGCAGGCGAAGCCGAACATCATGCCCTGATCGCCCGCGCCCTCCTGTTCGCCGTCCTTCTTCTTCTTGGCATCAACGCCCATGGCGATGTCGGGCGATTGCCCGTGCAGCAACACCTCGACATCGGCGCCGTAATAGGAAAAGCCTTCCTGCTGATAGCCGATGTTCTTCACCACATCGCGCGCGATCTCGGCGATCATCTCGCGATTCGCGACGGCCTTGCCCCCGTGCTTCTGAAACAGCGGCGCCTGGCCGCGGCCCTCGCCGGCAATGACGATCTTGTTGGTGGTGCACAGCGTCTCGCACCCGAGGCGCGTATTGACCTTGCTGTCGTCGGAGATGCCGAGCTTCACGTCGTTTTCGAGGAACGCGTCGAGAATGGCGTCCGAAATCTGGTCGCACACCTTGTCGGGGTGGCCCTCTGAGACGGATTCGCTCGTGAACAGGTAATTCGTGTGCGCCACCGCGGGAAACTCCTCGTGCAAGGGAAAAGTCAGGTCTTCACGCCTGCTCGTTTCTTGCAGCGTCCCGGAGCCGGGTCAAGGTGTGGGCGCACAATGGGCAGATCCGGGCAGGCCGCCGGCACGGCGGCCCACGCTCGAGGTCAAGAAAGCCTGTCTTCCTCGCCGACGATCGCCTCGACGAGATCGACGATGCGCCGGCGCACCTTCGGCTCCTTGATCCGCATGAACGCCTTGGTCAGCGCAAGACCTTCGGACGAAGCGAGAAAATCCGACACATAGGCCGGCGAAGGCGCTTCGCCCATGCCGACCGGGCGTCCGCTGGCGGGTGCGCCTTCGAAGAAGAAGGCGACCGGGACCTGGAGAATGTGGGAGATCTGCTGCAGCCGGCTTGCGCCGATCCGGTTGGTGCCTTTCTCGTATTTCTGCACCTGCTGAAAGGTCAAATCCAGCGCGTCGCCAAGCTTCTCCTGGCTCATGCCGAGCATCATCCGACGCATGCGTACCCGGCTCCCGACGTGCTTGTCGATCGGGTTGGGCGCTTTCTTGACCACACTCATCATACTCATCTCCTACACGCTCCCATCCGTTGCGATCAGTGCCGCTTTATGCCGCAATCTTCGTATTCGGGACTGTGCATTCAATGCGTAGTCTGCCGGAGTTCGCTCGTTCATCTTAACGTCCCGATAGCCCGATTCCCGGAAGGCAGACGTGGGGATTGTGACGCTTTTTTACAGCGAATTGGTGCGGTTGGTACCGCCGGTTATATCATACCAGCCCTGCGGTCGCGAGATTTCCAACCCATCCGGCGGCGCAGCACGAGGACGGCGGCGCCTGCGAGCATCAGGGCCGCAAGGCTGTCGCCGATGCGGACGAACAGCGTGGGCGGGATGCGGCGCGGCAACGGCGCGTCGAACACGCCTTCGGTGGCGAGCGGCAAGTGATTGATGACCCGCCCGACCGGATCGACCACCGCTGAAATCCCAGTATTTGCGGCCCTGACCAGGGGCAGGCCTTCTTCGATGGCGCGCACGCGCGCCTGCTGAAAGTGCTGATAGGGGCCGGTGCTATTGCCGAACCATCCGTCGTTGGTGAGGTTGATGAGCCAGCCGGGCCGGTCGCCTGCGCGCGGCACGGCTTCTCCGGAAAAAATGATTTCATAGCAGATGAGCGGCACTGCAGCAGGCGCGCCCGGCATTGCGAGCGGGCGCCGGCGCTCGCCGGCTAAGAAGCCGCCCTGAACCTTGGTGAGCTGCATCAGGCCGAAACTCTCGAGCAGACCTTGGAACGGCAGATACTCGCCGAACGGCACGAGATGCAGCTTGTCATAGGTGCCGAGAATGGAGCCGTCGTGATCGATCACGTAGATCGAATTGTAGCCCTGCACGATTTGCGCCCCCGGAGTCGTCTCTTCGGGACGCACTCCGCCGGTGACCAGCACGGTTCCCTGCGGCAACAGCGCCGCGATCTGCGCCAGCGCTTCCGGCTCGCGGGCGATGAAGAACGGAAACGCCGACTCCGGCCATATCAGGTGCGTGACGTCGCGGATGCCGGTGGTGCCGGGGCCGGTGGCGCGGTCCGAGAGCGTGAGATAGCGACTCATCACCTGCTGCTTGGCGCCGTAATTGAACTTCTCGTCCTGCGGCAGATTGGGCTGCATGATGCGCAGCCGCACGCCGGCCACGAAGCTGGTCGGTGTCTGGTTCAGCCGGACGAGGCCATACGTCGCGCAAGCTGCCAGAACGAGGGCCGCGCATAATGGCGGCAACCACGGACGACGTGTGTAGATGCGTTCGTCTACGAGCACGGCGGGGCTTGCGAAGATCGCAACGGCCATGAACGTCAAGCCCCAAATCCCCACCAAGGCGGCGCTTTGCGCCAGCACCAGCGGGCCGGTCAGAGCATAGCCATAGGCATTCCAGGGGAAGCCGGTCAGGACGTGCCCGCGCAGCCATTCGACGACGGTCAGCGCCACCGCAAGCGCCAGCACCCGGCTCGGGCCGCGTGTCCACATGGCGCGTGCGAACGCGAGTCCAGCCGCGGTGAACAGGGCGAGGCCCGCCGGCAGACCGGCCACCGCGAACGGCAGCAGCCAGCCGAACGTCTTTGCATCCACCAGAAAGGCATGGCCGACCCAATAGAGGCCGGCGAGGAAATAGCCGAAGCCGAACCACCAGCCGGCGCCGGCTGCCGACATGACGCCGCCCAAACGTCCCGCCGCCGATCCGTCGATGAGCCAGACGAGGACCGGAAACGTCAGGAACATCACCGGCCAGAGATTGAACGGCGCCAGCGCCAGCGTCGACATCGCGCCTGCCGCCGCCGCAATGGCGGCGCGCCGCCATCCCCAGGCCAGCATGACGCGATGGGCAAGTTGCGTGAGCGAAAACGCAACCGCGGACCTTCGCTTCATCTCCCCCCTTGGTTCGCCGGGAAGAGCCGAGGGGGTGTAGGAGCTGTCAATCCTAATGGGGCCCTCCGGGCGCGCTTGTTTCGCCGACGGTCGCGTCAAGACTTGCGTGGACGCCGTCTGCGCTGGGCGGAAGCGGTGTGGCAGGCTCGGGCCGCGGGGTGCGGCGCTTGCCCTCGCTCGTGGCCGCGGACGTTTTGGCGCGATAGATGCGGAGCTTCTTCACACGGCGAGGATCGGCGTCGAACACTTCGATCTCGAAATCTCCCGGGCCGGGCACGAGCTCGCCGCGCACCGGCACGCGGCCGATCTTCATGAACAAATAGCCGCCCAGCGTATCCACCTCCTCGGCCGCGTCGCCGATGTCGAATTCGGCGCCCAGCGTGGCGGTGACATCTTCGAGACTGGTGCGCGCGTCGGCCAGGAACGAGCCGTCAGGCTGAGGGACCACCGATGGCGCGTCGTCCTCGTCATGCTCGTCCTCGATCTCGCCGACGACCTGCTCCACGATGTCTTCGATCGAGGCGAGGCCGTCCGTTCCGCCGTATTCGTCGATGACCAGCGCGAGATGAATGCGCGTCGCCTGCATCTTGGCGAACAGGTCGATCACCGGCATCGATGGCGGTACGAACAGGACCTCGCGCACGATCTTGGTCGATGACAGGCCGACGGAGAGATCGACGGCCCTGAGATCGAGATTCGCTGGCAACGGCTTCTTGCGGCCTGCATTCGCCTCCGGCTTCACGGCGGCGCGGGCGGCCATGTAGGCGATGAGGTCGCGGATATGCACCATGCCGACCGGGTCATCGAGCGTGTCGTTGTAGACGGCGAGGCGCGAGTGACCGGCGCTTTCGAATACCTTGATCAGTTCGCCGAGAGAAATGTCCTGCGGCACGGCCACGATGTCGGCGCGTGGCACCATCACGTCTTCGACCCGGCGCTCGCGCAGCTCGAGAATATTCTTGAGCATCGTGCGCTCTTCCGGCGAGAAGCCGGTGTCGGCGGGTGTGCCGTTCTCCAGGACGACTTCCAGATCCTGGCGGATGGAACCAGCCTTCCAGCCGAATAAACTACGGAGAGCCCGCGTGAAAAACCCCTCGGCGCTGTCACGACCGGGTTCTGCTCCGGCGGCGACCGGCACGGGAAGATTCGATCGGCCGGAGTCGGCGCTGCTTTGGCTGGTACTTGGTGCGTCGGTGTCAGGCATCGTGCTTGCGATCAAGCCTCGTGGGCGCGCGTCTGATAGGGATCGGGCACGTCGAGGCGGGCCAGAATCTTGGTTTCGAGACGTTCCATCTCGTCGGCATCGGCGTCCGATTCGTGATCGTACCCCAACAGGTGCAAAAATCCATGCACGGCAAGATGGGCGAGATGATGGGCGAACGGCTTGGCGGCGGCCGCCGCTTCGGCTGCGGTCGTCTCGTAGGCAATGATGATATCTCCGAGGAGGGCGGGCGCGGAGTTGCCTGACCTCGTCCGGCCCGGTCCCGTCGACCGGAGTTGCGGTGCCGGAAACGACAGCACATTGGTCGGCCTGTCGATTCCACGCCAGTCTCGATTGAGCCTGCGGATGGCCGCGTCGTCGGCGAGCACGACGCTGACTTCGCCGCTGGCGGCCGGCAGCGCGCGCGTCGATGCCGCTGCCGTGATGACGGCGTCGCGCACGGTCGCCTGCGCCTCCGGCTGCGCGTTCCACAGCTCGGATTCCACAACGATCTCGATTTGTGCCGCCACGCTATCGGCCACGAAATCACTCCCCGGCGGCAGAAATACGTGCCGCGCTTGCCTTGTCATAGGCTTCCACGATGCGCGTCACGAGTTCGTGACGGACGACGTCCTGGGCGGTGAACACGACCTGAGCGATGCCTTCCACGTCGGCCAGAAGCCGCAGCGCCTCGTGCAGGCCGGACATCTGGCCGGGCGGCAGATCGACCTGGCTCGGATCGCCGGTCACGATCATGCGGCTGTTCTCTCCCAACCGGGTCAGGAACATCTTCATCTGCATCGACGTGGTGTTCTGCGCCTCGTCGAGGATGACCGCGGCATTGGCGAGGGTGCGACCGCGCATGAACGCCAAGGGAGCGATTTCGATCTCGCCGGTCTGCAGCGCGCGCTCGACGATGCGCGCCTCCATCAGGTCGAACAGCGCATCATAGATCGGTCGCAAATAGGGATCGACCTTCTCGCGCATGTCGCCGGGGAGGAAGCCGAGGCGCTCTCCCGCCTCCACGGCCGGGCGCGACAGAACGATGCGATCCACTTCCTTGCGTTCGAACAAGGCGATGGCATGCGCCACCGCAAGCCAGGTCTTGCCGGTCCCGGCCGGGCCGGTGCCGAACACCAGCGGGTGGCGCTTGAGCGCGCGAATATAGGCGTCTTGGCCGGCGGTGCGCGCGCGCACCGGACGCTTGCGCAAGTTGATTTCCTCGAAACTCGGCCGCGCCGACGATTCGAAGTCGAACAGCGATCCTTGCGCGATCGCATGGCGGACCGCGCCTTCGACGTCGCCGGCGACCAGATCGTTGCCGCGCTTGAGCTGCTCGTAGAGCCTTTCCAGCACGCGCCGAGCTTGCTCCACCGCTTCGCGATTGCCTTCGATCGTCACATGGTTGCCGCGCGAATCCGCCACGACACCGAGCCGGCGTTCAATCAGCGCGAGATTTTGTCCGTATTGACCGAACAGCGTGGACGCCAGTCGGTTGTCGTCGAAGGCGAGCACGGTCTGGGTGACGCCCGCGCCGGCCTCGGAGCCGGGAACGAGAGAATCGTCGGATCCGAGCGTCCGCATCAGGCTCCTGCAATGATCGTGCGATCACCCTCGCCTGAACCGGGAGAGTCGGACCGGCGCGCCCGCTCCGCGAACGCGGCGATGACCATGTCAGGGCGCGCGCTCATGCGTTCTGGCTCACGGCTTTCATGGGGCTGGGACGAGGCGACCGAGCCGCCGCTCGCGCCAGCAAGCGCGCCGAACAGGCTGTTGGTGCCGACCTCCGTGATCGTTACCGAAACGATTTCGCCGATCAGCGAGGCCGGCGCCATGACCTGGACCGGCTGGAGATAGGGCGAGCGGCCGACCAGCTGGCCGGCTCGCGTGCCGGGCTTTTCCAGAAGCACGTCTAAGGTCCTGCCCTGACAGGCGGCATTGAAGGCGGCCTGATGACGATCGATCGCCCTCTGCAGCCGCTGCAGCCGCTCCGCTTTCACGTCTTCCGGCACCTGCTCCATGGTAGCCGCCGGGGTGCCGGGGCGTGGCGAATACTTGAACGAGAACGCGCCGGCATAGCCGACCGCCTCGATCACGGCGAGCGTCGCGCGGAAATCGTCCTCCGTCTCGCCGGGAAATCCGACGATGAAATCCGACGACAGCGCGAGGTCAGGACGCGCCTCGCGCATGCGCGCGATCAGACGCAGATAGTGGCTGCTGGTGTGGCGGCGATTCATGGCGTCCAGGATGCGGTCGGAACCCGACTGCAGCGGCAGATGCAGATATGGCATGAGGCCGGGGAGGTCGCGATGCGCCGCGATCAGGCCGTCGTCCATGTCGCGCGGATGGCTGGTCGTGTAGCGCAGGCGCGCGATGCCATCGATCATGGCAACCCGATGCAGCAGCTGTCCCAGCGTCCACGGGCGCCCATCGGGTCCTTCGCCATGATAGGCATTGACGTTCTGGCCGATCAGCGTGACCTCGCGCACGCCCGCATC
>Ga0126314_10000858_pt1 | contig 14455 bp, 11 predicted proteins | sample Plot105B_FD_92535 | JGI IMG/M metagenome (GOLD analysis project Ga0126314, IMG submission 92535) | Serpentine soil microbial communities from UC McLaughlin Reserve, CA, USA - Plot105B | ecosystem: Environmental > Terrestrial > Soil > Grasslands | place: USA: UC McLaughlin Reserve, Lake County...
CGGTGGTCGCCGCGTTGTCGGCAAACATCGCGGTGCCCTTGGCCAGCTCCGCCATGTACGCGCCGGCGATCTTCGCGAACTTGAGCGCGTGGTTCGCGTTGTTGCCGCTCTTCGCGAGCGTGTCACCCGAGGTGTGGATGAGGTTGTTGTGCTGGCCCATCAGCGCCTCGAAGGGAATCGACGCGGCGAAGCCCGCGTTCGTCCACGAGGCATGGTCCGAGCACGCGTAGCCGCACGTGGAGTTCGTGATCTGGCTGGCCGGCATCACGTAGGTGGTGGCGAGGCTGGTGATGAACGCGTTCTGCGCCGCGTTCGTGAAGTCCGTCATCAGCGCGACGTCGACGGTGGAGCCCTTGAAGTTCGTCATGTCGAGCTGCAGCGCGCCGATGACATTGAGTCCCAGGTTCTTGTGCGAGTCGGCGATCTCCTTGGAGCCACGCAGGCCCACTTCCTCGGCGGCGTACGCCATGAACTTCACCGTCTTGGCCGGCTTGTAGCCGTTGGCCATGGCCACGCGGATGACCTCGGAGAGGGTGGCGATACCGGACGCGTCATCATCGGCGCCGGGGGCCGCGCTCGAGCTGCTCGTCGAGTCCAGGTGACCACCCAGGACGACGATCTCCGACGGCGTCACCGTGCCGGTGATGGTGAGGATGACGGACGGCTGCGCCCACGCCGCGTGGGTGAACAGCTCGACGGTGACGTCACCACCCGTCTGGGCCCGCGCGCCCGCGTAGCCTGCCCACAGGGTCCTCAGCCAGTTGGCCGCCTGCACGCCCGTGGTCGACGTGTAGTAGCGCGTGGTGTAGCTGGACAGGTGGGTGATGTTCGCCAGGATGTTCGGCTCGGCCATGCTCGCCAGCAGCGTGTTGACGACCGGGCCGTTGTCCAGCGTGTACGTCACCGCCAGCGGACTGACGTGCGTCTGGCCGCCACCGGCGACCGCCGCCAGGGCCTCCGCCTCCGTGTCGTGGTAGACGAAACCGCCACAGCGGTTGAGCTTGTCGTGCATCACCCGGGAGACCCGGTTGATTTCCGACTCGGGCAGCTTGAGGGCGACGACGTCACCCTTCTGCCCCGCAAGGGAGGGAACCTTCGCGCCCGCGACGATGAACGCGGCGTTCACCTCCGACAGGGCGTCAGCGCCGAGAGTGATCCACACCTCTCGCTCCGACGCCTTCGCGAACGCCGAGACACAACCGAGCATCAACACCAACGAAGCCAGTCGCTTCATGTGCATGGGGCTCCTCCTCTTTCGGGAGGTCTGCTTTGTGGGGGACGACCTGCAAACCTATTCGCGACAGAGCAGCGAATGTTGACTACTCTGCGTAAACGTCGCCTGCGGGTCAATCCTCAAACCAGCCCCAATACAGAAAAGCCGTATCAACGGCCAAACGGCTGAATTCCCGGATGTTGATTATCGAGTGAGTTCCCGTACCGCGTGGCCGAGTTCCGGGAGGATGAGCGCGTCCAGCGCCAGTCGCGCGGCCTGTGGGGAACCCGGGAGCGCGAAAATTATCATTCCTTGATACGTGCCTGCGGTCGCCCGGGACATCATCGCGGGGCTTCCAATCTGGCGGAATGACAGCATGCGGAACAGCTCTCCGAAGCCGGGCAGTTCCTTCTCAAACAAAGCCCGCAGCGTCTCCACGGTGGTGTCGCGCCGGCCGATGCCGGTGCCCCCGGTGAAGAGGATGGCTCGAGCGCCCGCCGCCTGGGCCTCCGCCACCGCGGCGCGGATGGCCTCCGGGTCGTCCTTCACGACGATGTAACCGGCGATGCCGTGGCCCGCGGCCTCCAGTCCCTCGCGGAGCACCTTGCCGCTCGCATCACGCGTGGCGTCACGGCTGTCCGAGCACGTCACGACGAAGGCACTGACGTGCACAGGCGCGCGCGATTTGTGCTCCTGAGGCACGTTCCCCTCGGTGGCCTCCTGGGAGTGGCCCCCATGCTCGTGCTCGTGCGTGTGGCCGTGGGAGTGGCTCCCGTGCGAGTGCTCGTGGCCTCCGTGCTCGTGGGCGTGGGAGTGGCCCCCATGCTCGTGCGTGTGGCCATGGGAGTGGCCCCCGTGCGAATGCTCGTGGCCCCCGTGCTCGTGGCCTCCGTGCTCATGGGCGTGTGAGTGCCCTCCGTGCTCGTGGTCATGACCGTGGGAGTCGCCCCCATGCTCGTGGCCATGGGAGTGGCCACCGTGCTCGTGGCCGTGGTCATGGCTATCGTGCTCGTGGCCGTGGGCGTCGCCCCCGTGGTCGTGCCCTTGGCCGTGCTCGTGCGTGTGAGGGTGCTCGTGCGCATGGGTGTGCTCGTGCGCGTGGGTATGTCCGTCCTCGTGCTCATGAGGATGGCTGTGCCCGTGCTCGTGCTTGTGTGCATGAGTGCGCACTTCGCCGGAGTCATGCCCCGGCTCGTCGCCGGGGTCATGCCCGGGCTCGTCGCCATGACGGGGGTCGTGGTCGTGTCCGTCGTGTGCCATGTCAGGGCTCCGTTGCGCCTGGCGCTTCAGGAATTGTCGGGGAGGTCGACGACGAGGGAGCCGTCCTGCACCTCGACCGTCACTGTCGGCTGGTCGTCACAGACCCCAGGGGAGGTCTCGTTGCGACCCGTGTCCATGTCGAAGCCGACCTCATGACACGGGCAGACGACGAGGTTGTCCTCGATGCGACCTCCGGACAGCAGGCAGCCCGCGTGGTTGCACCAATCATCAAGGCCCTTGTATCGGCCGTGAATCTTCGCGATGCAGACGTTGCGCTTGCCCACTTCGTAGCCGCGCATTTCCTTTTCGGCGAAGTCCGCCGGTCCGAGCTTGATCTTCGTCATCGCCGTCCTTTTCCCACAACGAGGAGCGGCCTGCATCCCCGTTCCCCGGGCATTACCTTCCTCCGCGTGACTCCCGCCGTGACCGCTCCCATCGTCGACAAAGCCACCGTTGCCCAGGTCCTCCGGGACATCTCCCTGCTGCTCCAGCTCCAGGGCGAGAACGGCTTCCGCTCTCGCGCCTACGACATGGGCGCCGACCGCATCCTCGGCCTCACCCAGGACCTGGGAGCCATCGTCTCGGAAGGACGCCTGGAGAGCCTCCCAGGCATCGGCCCCGCGCTCGCCGAGAAGATCTCCGAGCTGGTGACCACCGGACGGATGACCTACTTCGAGGACCTGCGCGCGAAGTTCCCCCCAGGCCTGCTGGAGCTGATGAAGCTGCCGGACATCGGCCCTCGCAAGGTGGCCGCGCTCTGGAAGGAGCTGGGCATCGGCTCCGTCGAGGAACTGGAAGCCGCCTGCCGCGAGGGCCGCGTGCGCGAGCTCAAGGGCTTCGGCGCCAAGAGCGAGGCGAAGATTCTGGAGGGCATCGCCCTGTTCCGGCGCGCGCGCGGCGAGCGCAAGCTCCTGGGTGACGTGCTCCCCCTCGCCGAGGCCCTGCTGGAGCGCGTGCGCGCCTCGCCTGGCGTGGTGCGCGCCAGCCTGGGCGGCAGCGTGCGCCGCCGCGCGGAGACGGTGTCGGACGTGGACATCATCGCCTCGGCCCCCGACGCCGGGCCCGTGCTGGACGCGCTGGCCACCTCCCCCGGCGTCGCCACCGTGCTGGGCAAGGGCGACAGCAAGTGCTCCGTGCGCATGGAGGCCGGAGACCTCCAGGTGGACCTGCGCGTGCTGCCGGACGAGGACTTCGCCACCGCCCTCCACCACTTCACCGGCTCCAAGGCCCACCACATCCGCCTGCGCAACCTGGGCAACGAGCGGGGCATGAAAATCTCGGAGTGGGGCGTGCACCGCGACGACGGCACCAAGCTCCCGGTGACGGACGAGGCGGCGCTCTACGCGCTGCTCGACATGCAGTTCGTGCCGCCGGAGCTGCGCGAGGACAACGGCGAGGTGGAGGCCGCCCGCGCGGGCACGCTGCCCACGGACCTCGTCACGATGGAGGACGTCCAGGGCGCCGTCCACGCGCACACCACCTGGTCCGATGGCCGCAACTCCTTGGAGGAGATGGCGCGCGCCGCGAAGGCGCTGGGGCTGAAGTACCTCACCATCACCGAGCACAGCGAAGCGGCCATCTACGCGGGCGGGCTCAAGGTGGACGCGCTCAAGCGCCAGTGGGAGGAGATCGACCGCGTCAACGAGGCGGTGCCCGGCATGCGACTGCTCAAGGGCATCGAAGTCGACATCCTGGAGTCCGGCGCGCTCGACTATGAGGACCAGGTGCTGGAGCAGCTCGAGGTCGTCATCGCCTCCATCCACGTGCGGCACAGCATGGACGAGGAGCAGATGACGCGCCGGGTGCTCACCGCGCTGGACAATCCGCACCTGCACATCCTCGGACACCCCACGGGCCGACTCCTCCAGAGCCGCGAGCCCTATCCGCTCCGGATGGAGGACGTCCTGGAGCGGGCCGCGAAGCGCGGCGTGGCGGTGGAGATCAACGGCAAGCCCGCACGGCTGGACATCAAGGCCGAGTACGTCCGCAAGGCCACGCAGCTCGGCGTGAAGCTGGTGGTGAGCTGCGACGCGCACCGCCAGGAGGACCTGGGCAACCTGGCCTATGCGGTGTCCACCGCCCGGCGCGGCTGGGCGCGAAAGCAGGACGTGTTGAACACGCTGCCGGCGGAACGCTTCCTCGCCGCGCTGCGCGCCGGGCGGTGATAGGCTGCGGCGCGCGCCGATGTCCCGCCTGTCACCGCTCGCCCTCGCACTGTGCCTCGTCACCCTGCCCGCCTCCTCGGCGGACCCGGGCAAGCCCTCGCGCGCCGACCTCCAGCGGGTGATGGAGCAGCACAGCCGCTCGGTGGTGACGGTCAATGGCCCCCGCCGCGCCGGTCCGGGCGTCTTCGTGGGCTCCGCCGGACAGGTGCTCACCTCCATGGAGCCCGTGGGCCTGGAGTACGTGGGCCTCAATGTCGCCACCGTGGAGCACGAAGGGCAGACCCTGCCCGCGCGCGTGCTGCTGGCCAACGTGGCGCTGAAGGTCGCCGTCGTCGCCGCCCCGGACGGCACCTACCCCGCGGTGCCCGTGCGGCTCCTCAAGGAAGGCGACAGCCTGGAGGGGCGCTGGGTGGTGGGCGTGGTGCCCGGCGCCCGGAACCGTCCCGCGAAGCCGGAGGCCGCCCAGGCCACGCGCGCGCCGGCCCCCTTCTATGACGTCCCCCTCGCCCTGCCCCCTGGCAGCCCCCTGTTCGACTCGGATGGGCGGCTGGTGGCGGTGGTGGTGCAGCGCACCCGACGCGGCTGCAGGGTGCTCCCCCTGGGCGAGGTGAAGCTCACCCTCGCCTCCTCGAACGTTCCATGAATCAGACGGTGGCGACTCCCTGGCGTCCCAACGCCGTGCAGGAAGCCGTGGGCCTGTGGGCCCTGGGCTTCGCGGGCATCATCGCCGCGTTCCTCATCTTCGGCGGCACCAGCGTCCCCAAGCTCGTGGCGACGGTGGGCTTCCTCTACCTGCCGCTCATCCCCATGCGCTGGCGCGACGAGGACTACCGCGACTACGGCCTGTCCCTGCGCGCCTGGCGCGAGGACGTGCGCCTGTTCCTCGTGCTCTCCGCCGTGGTGGGCCCGCTCTTCTTCCTGGCGTTCGCCGGCTTCGCGGAGCTCTTGCCGCACCTGCCGGAGACGCTCGCGCGATACCTCACGCCGCTGGGAGGCGAGGTCCACTTCCGCCTCCGGCTGCCGCCGCGCTTCGGCGAGTGGGTGGTGGATCAGCTCTTCGTCGTGGCCCTGCCCGAGGAGTTCTTCTACCGGGGCTTCGTCCAGACGCGCCTGCGGGACGCCTGGCCCCAGGGCCGCAAGTTCCTGGGCGCCCGGCTGGGGCCCGCCTTCTGGGTGACGGCGGTGCTCTTCGCCCTGGGGCACCTGGCCATCTTCCAGGCGTGGCGCCTGTCCGTGTTCTTCCCCGCCCTGCTGTTCGGCTGGATGCGCGAGCGCACCGGCACCGTCGTGGGCGCCGCGCTGTTCCATGCGGCCTGCAACCTCTTCATCAGAGTGCTTGAGGTCTCGTTCTTCGGCGGGCCCTGAGCACCGCCTGGAGCTGTCATGTCTTCATTGGATCCCGCCACGAGCCCGTCGCTCGACGCCCGCTGTGCCCTCCACCCCGACGCCGTGGCCACCGCCGCCTGCCAGCGCTGTGGCACCTTCGCGTGCCACCACTGCCTGCAGTGGGCTCGCGACGGCCGGCGCTACTGCGGCGCCTGCGCGGAGAGGGCCCTTCCACCCCTGGCCTCCCGGGAGGACCGCTTCTTCGCCAACCTGGTGGACTCCATCGTCGTCTTCGTCCCCTTCATGGTGGCGCTCGTCCTGTTGGCGCTCACCGACGCGCCGAAGGACGATGACGCGCTCTCGGCCTCCCTCCTGCTGTTCGGACTCCTCGGCTCCTTCGTGCTGTGCCTCGTGCAAATCTACCTCTCCGGGCAGAACGGACAGAGCCTGGGCAAGCGCTGGCGCAACATCCGCGTGGTGAGGATGGACGGGAGCCATGTTTCACTCGCGCGAATCATCTTCTTGCGCAACCTGCTCCCCAGCGTCCTGAACCAGTTGCTGTGCGTGTTTGGCCTTGCCGACGCGCTCTGCATCTTCCGGGAGGACTTGCGCTGCATCCACGACCACCTGGCGGACACCCAGGTCATCCAGGTCCCCGAGCACGAGCGCGCCGGCACCCTGTCCTACCGGGGTTGATTCACCCCAGCTCCCGGGAAACCCTTCATTCCGTCCCCTGAGGGGGTGGAAAAATGCCGGGATAATTCACCGATAATTCTCGCCCGCTGGGACAGGAGCCCCCCTGGACTCCAGCGGAGGCCCCGGCCGGATTCCACCTCCAGAAGAATGAGACATACCTCCAGTCTCACAAAAGGGCCGGAATCACTGAAACACTGGCAAAAATAAGCGGAGAAAGCGGGGATGGCGCGTCGCAGCACGCAGATCCGAAACTCCGTGTGACGTCAGCGCGACAATCTTCACATCCCCCGCTGTCAATGAGCTTCGAATGACCATCCGTCGAGTCGACACCAAGCCTGTCAGCGTCCGTCCCGCCACCACCGAGGCCCAGCCGAAGAACACGGCGAAGGCCGCCACCCCGCTGACCACCAAGGACGGCTTCGGCCCCTCGGCGCGTCCCACGGAGCTGGCGCGTGCGGAGAAGACGCTGACCCAGGCCCCCGCTGGTCCTGGCCGGATCGCCCTGACCAGCCCCGAGGCGCAGCAGGCCGTGCAGGCCTCGCTGAACCACATCAACCCGCTGAAGGGCGCGCAGACGCTGCTGCCCCAGCCCACCACGTTCGTTCCCGCCAACGTCGAGCGCGACGCGCTCGGCATGACGCACGTTCGTCTGGACCGCGTTCACGAGGGCGTGAAGGTCTTCGGTGAGCAGATCATCTCCCACCTGAACAAGGACGGCCAGGTGACGGGCGTCACCGGCGAGCAGTCCACGGTGCCGGCCGGCCTGGGCCGCGAGCTGCCCAAGCTGAACACGCAGTCCGCCATCGACATCGCGCGCAAGGAGTTCGGCCTGAAGCCGGACAAGCAGCCGAACGCCGAGCGGGTCATCTACCAGGACAAGGCCGGCCAGTATCACTCCGCGTACCGCGTGCAGATGCAGGCGATCGAAGGCCAGGACCGCCCCCAGAAGATGAACTACCTGGTGGATGCGAACACCGGGAAGATCTTCGAGTCCTTCAACGAGATTGGCGGGTTCTACGGCTCGAACCGCGCGGCCCCCAAGGGCGCGGCGGCGCCGGAGCCCATCACCGCGACGTCCACCACGAAGGCGGAGATCGTCGACCAGGGCAGCGTCACGTCGAAGCTCGCCTTCGACCAGGACGTGACCATCGACAAGCTGAAGCTGGACCTGGACATCGCCCACACGTTCAAGGGCGACCTGAAGGTCACGCTGACCAGCCCCTCCGGCACGAGCGCCGTGGTGCACGACCGCAAGGGCGGGAGCACGGACGACGTGAAGGGCTCGTTCGACCTGAGCGCGTTCGCCGGTGAGAGCGCCAAGGGCGAGTGGACGCTGACCGTCGAGGACAAGGCCCGCCTGGACAAGGGCACGCTGAACGGCTGGGGCGTGAGCATCACCCCGACGGAGGCCAAGCCCCCCGTCGAGGAGCCGCCCACGAACAAGACGGTGGACGACACGTCGCTGTACAGCGGCAAGGTGGCCCTGGAGACCACGAAGGGTGCGGACGGCAAGTACACGCTCGAGGACGGCACGCGCGGCAAGGGCGTGAACACCTACGACGCGATGAACAAGACGACGGCGTCGGGCAAGACGCAGATCACCGACGACAACAACGTCTGGGGCGAGGCCTCCGACGGTCCGCGCACCAAGGCGGCCGTGGACGCGCACTACGGCGCGGAGATGACCTACGATTTCTACAAGGAGATCCTGGGCCGTGACTCCATCGACGGCGCGGGCGAGGCGCTCAACTCCTTCGTCCACGTGCGCACCAACTACGTGAACGCGTTCTGGGACGGCACGAAGATGAGCTACGGCGACGGCGACGGCAAGACGTCCGGCCCGCTCACCGCGCTGGACATCGCCGGCCACGAAATCACGCACGGCCTGACGGAGCGCACCGCCGGCCTCATCTACCGCAACGAGTCCGGTGGTCTGAACGAGGCGTTCAGCGACATCATGGGCGCGGGCGTGGAGTGGTACGCGTCCACGAAGAACCCGGACGTGAAGTTCAACTGGACGGTGGGCGAGACGGCCTGGACGCCGACGAACGGCTCCAACGAGGACGGCCTCCGTTACATGAACGACCCGAAGAAGGACGGGTACTCCATCGACAACTACAAGGACTACCCGAAGCAGACGGAAGTCCACGGCTCCAGCGGCATCGCCAACAACGCCTTCTACCTGCTGGCGAACGGCGGCACGAACAGCACGTCCAAGCTCGAGGTGAAGGACGGCATCGGCATGGACAAGGGCCTGAAGATCTACTACCGCGCCCTGGCCCACTACATGACGCCGAACACCACGTTCGCCCAGGCCCGCGCCGCGACCATCACCGCGGCCACGGACCTGTACGGCGCGGACTCCGCCGAGGTGGCGAAGGTCAAGGAGAGCTGGACCGCCGTCGGCGTGAACTAACGCTGATGGCGGGACCGAGGGCGGGGACCGAACTCCTCGCCCTCCGGCTCCAGCCACCACGACTGTGATTGCAGTCCCGAGGCCTGGGAACTCACGCCAGCCCACTGGCGCAAGAGCTCCCGGGCCTCGTCGCGTTCGGCCTCCGGCAGCTGCGATATCCGCGCGCCGTGATTGCCTCCCGCCACCGTGTAGAGCACGGCCTCGCGAGCGTTGCCCAGTTCGAACGCCGCCGCGGTCCACGGGTCATGGCCGCCGTAGATGAACATCAGCCGCTCGCCTTCCGTGGCGACCCAGCGCTGGATGTCCGGCATCGCCTCCGGACGGAAGACGGTGCTCACCCCGCTCGGGACGTATTGCGCCGGCACGTCGGTGCCCGGGTCCTGGAGCAGGTCCGCCAGGTGGCCCTCGAAGGGACGGGGGAAGCCCAGCTCCACCGCGGCCTGGTAGTGATACGGGCCGTAGTCCGCCACGTCCGCGTCGGAGAAGAAGTCGAGCCCTATGCGCCCGTCCAGCTCGTCCATGAGCGCGGCGTCGCTGGCGGAGGGCTCGGGCACGGTGCCGCAGCGGGCCAGGGCGTCGTACTGCCAGAAGTAGAAGTAGTGCTCGATGACGGCATGCTCGAAGGCGCGCTCCCGGCCCAGGTGCTCGAAGGTGAGGCCGCGCTGGAGGGCCCGCGCATCCATCAAGGGCAGCAGGGCCGCGCGCCGCGACAGGGCCGCGCGCTGGAAGGCCTTCAGTCGCTCGCGGCAGGACGCCTCGCTCACGGCCTCCTGGAAGGTGATGAACCGCTCATCGTCGAAGCGGGCCAGGGGCGCCACGTAGGCCACCGTCGCGTCCACGTCCTGGGGATGGAAGCGGCGGAAGAACACCATCGTCTCTCCGCCCTTGCTCGCGCCCGTGGAGAGCCAGCGGGTGGGGTACAGCGGCTTGAAGGCCTCGACGATGCGGTGGAAGTCGTCCGCGGACTGCCGGATGGTGAGCTGGCTCCAGTCGGTGGGCACGGGGCGGCTCGGACCGAAGTAGCGGTGCTCCACGGAGAGCTGGTTGGCGCCGAGCAGTTGGGTGGGCTCGCGTCGCGAGGGCTCCGTGGAGACGAAGTAGCCGCCCGAGTAGAGCACCATGGGGCTCGCGCTCGAGACGTGCAGCAGCGTCAGGCGCTGGCGGAAGCGCTGGCCGTCAGGACGCGCATGGTCCGCCGGCTGCTCGAACTCCATGACGAAGAAGCGATGGCCCGGCAGCTGCGCCCCCGCCGGCTCCTCGCGCACCGTGAGGCCCGGGATGGCGGCCAGCCGCGCGAGGAGGTCCTCCTCCGTCGGCGGAGACTCCCCGTCGTCACAGGCCGACAGAAGGCACAGCAGCAGCACGCAGGCGAGACGCCCGCGACGCGAGAGGGGCTCGGCGAAAGACATGGCGCTCCCGTTCCGGCCGGGCACCACTGCCTGCGACTTGCGAGCACGGGAGGCCGGCGTGTGGCGGCGAGGCTACCCTGATTCGCACGAGACCTCTGACCGGGCCCGGCGCGCGCTCAGGGCGCCAAGGACTCGACGCTGGTGAGCCCGGAGCACGGGCTCGCGCTCAGAGCGCCGAGGACTCGGCGCTGGCGACCACCGGGGCGACCGGGCGCCGGTCATCCTGTGGCACCCCGTCCATCAACAACATCATCGTGTGAGCGCTCACGTGACGCAGCGCCTTCGCGGCGGCGTACTCGGGAGAAGACCACCACGCGCGCGCCTGCTCGATGGAGGGGAACTCCAGCAGGACGAAGCGCGGCGGCTGCCACGAGCCCTCGAGCGCCTCGGTCGCCCCACCCCGGACCAGGTAGCGGCCTCCGTAGTGCGCGATGGAGGGCGGCGCGAGCTGTTTGTAGCGCTCGTAGGTCTGCACGTCATGCACCGAGACTTCGACGACGACGTAGGCAGGCATGGGCGCTCCTGACGTGGGCTCAGAACACAAATGGGAAGCGCACGGGCCCCCCCTGCTCCTGGTGCTTGGGGAAGACCCAGGCGCCTACCTTGGCCTCGATGCAGCGCGCGAATGGCGTGCCGCGCAGCGAGCCCGTCTCGGTCACGACCTCGGCCACCTCTCCGCTCGGGAGGATGGACCAGCGCACCACCACGCGAGCCCCCGCGTCCACCGGGCGCGGCTTCACGTCGGCGCACGCCGTGACTTCGCCCTTGTTGGCGAGCACCACCTCGAACACATCCGACTGCGCCAGCGACACGCGCGGATTCTGGATGGGCGCCACGGGCGGGATGTAGACGGACGGCGCCTCGTCGCGCGAACGCGAGCCCGCCGCGGGCCCCGACAGCTCCCGCGCGAAGTCCTCGTCGAGCCCCAGGTCGTCATCCGAGCCCGCCGGAGCGGGAACGGCGCGCGCGGGCTCCACCGCGGGCACGGGCGGCGGCGCCACGGGCCGCGCTCCGGAAGCGAGCTTGACCTCGGGCACGCGAGGCGACACGGCCCCGACACCCGGCGCGGACTCGACGTCCCGGTCCTGGCTGGACGAAGCCGCGCTCGCCCTCACGGACGTCGCGAGCCCTCCGCCCGGCACGGCCAGCACCGGCACCGCGCCACCCCGCTCCACGGCGGCGACGCCCGCGAGCGAAGGACGGGCCTGGGCGACCACCGGCGGCGTCGGCAGGAGCGGGGCCGCCGTCACCGCCACGGGAGCGACGGCGCCCCCCAGCGGCGCGGCAGGCGCGGCCACGGCGGGCACGGGCGCGGCGACCACGGCTTCGACAGGAGGCGTGCTCACCGCGGCCACGACGGGCGCGGCCACCACTTCCGTCGGTGCGGGCTTGAACAGCTCCGCGACATTCATCCGGGCGAGCAGCGCCGAGGCGCCATCCCAGCGGCCGAACAATCCCATGACCAGTGCGACGGTCACTCCGCCCGCGACGCCACCGGCCAGCGTGAACCACCAGCCGCCCACGCGAGTGCGGGCCTCCACCTGCTCGGAGACCTCGCTGACGTCCGCGAGCACCGCATGCTTTCCCACGACGTCCGCGGGCGCACTGGACGCCGCCCGAGGGGACGCCTCGACGGCCCATGCGGGGATGCCCGAGGACTCCGCCGCGGTCGCCGTCATGTTCGCGGGCAGCTCCGGCCCCTCGGCGAAGGCGGCCGACAGCGCCTCGTCCACGGCGGCGCTGAGCTCCAACGCCAGGGGGAGCGGCGACAGCGATTGGATCAGCTCCGGAACCTGTCCCACGGGCTGCCACGCCTCGAAGCCCACGCGCCAGCAGAGCGAGTCAGGCCCCAGTTCGCCGCGCTCCCAGGGCGCCTTGAGGGCCTCCGCGTCGAAGGGCCCCACGGGCTTGGCGCCCAGCACGATGAACCAGGCGTGCTTCTCGGTGGGGACCGGCGTCGGCGCGGGCTCCTCTTCCACCACGGACGACACGAGCGAGCGACGCACGCCCTTGTGCAGCCGCTCTCCATGCACGTCGCCGCGAGCGCGCGACGCCGCCTTCGGCACCCGTGGGTTCTTGTCCGTGCGCAGCTTGCTGACGAAGACGTCCAGCTCCGCCTCGGACACGCCACCGAACACGGGGGTGCCTCCGCCTTCAGGCTCCGTCGTGCCCCCCGGAACGTCCTCCGGCAGGCCCTTTCCTTCCCGTGAGTCGCCGACCATTCGCCAGCTCCTTGATTCCGCCCCCGCCCAGGCTCCGTGTGAATCCCTCAATGGAATGCCGATGGGCGATTTCGTCAACGGAGAGTCTCTGCGCGAAGGTGGCCAGGATCCACACTCAATGAGGATGCGGGATGGAATTCTCCATCTTCACTCCGGATGAATCGGCACACCTCCTCACATGGACGCACGGGTGCGGTGAAATGCCTTCAACCGCGCCTGGGTCAGGGGCGCTCTATTCCTTCAAGGCGGCGGTGAACTGCATCAGCGTCTTCTTCGCGTCCCCCAGCACCATCATTGTGTTGGAACGGACGAAGAGCTCGTTTTCGATTCCGGCAAAGCCCGGGTTGAGCGAGCGCTTGAGCACCACGCACGTCTTCGCCATGTCCGCGGAGAGGATGGGCATGCCGTAGATGGGGCTGCTCTGGTTGGAGCGCGCCGCGGGATTGACGACGTCATTGGCGCCCACCACCAGCGCGACGTCCGTGGCGGTGAAGTCGTCGTTGATGACGTCCAGGTCAAACAGGTGGTCATACGGGACGTTGGCCTCGGCCAGCAGCACGTTCATGTGCCCCGGCATCCGTCCGGCCACCGGGTGGATGGCGTAGCGCACGTCGCAGCCGTTGGCCTGGAGGACGTTGGCCAGGTCTCGCACCGCGTGCTGCGCCTGTGACACGGCCATGCCGTAGCCGGGCACGACGATGACGGAGCGGGCCGCGCGCAGCACCTCGGCGGCCTCCTCCACGCTCCCCACGTTGGGAGCGGGTCCCGACGGCGCCGCGCCCTCCGTGACGGCCTTGGCCTCCGGCGCCGCGCCGAACGCGCCGAAGAGCACGTTGGCGAAGGAGCGGTTCATCGCCTTGGACATCATCATGCCCAGGAGGAAGCCGGAGAAGCCGTCCAGCGCGCCGCAGATGATGAGGACGTTGTTGCCCAGCGCGAAGCCCGTGGCCGCCGCCGCCAGGCCCGCATAGGAGTTGAGCAGACAGATGACCACCGGCATGTCCGCGCCGCCGATGGGCAGCACCAGCAACACGCCGAGCAGCACGCCCAGCGTCGCGACGGAGTAGAAGGCCCACGACGCGTCGGGTGAATAGACGAGCAGGCCAATCAACCCCAGCGTGCCGACAATCATCAGCATGTTGGAGATGTTCTGCCCCGGGTACGTGACGGGCCGGCCGGTGATGAAGCCCTGGAGCTTGCCGAAGGCCATGATGCTTCCGGTGAACGTCAACGCGCCGAGCGCCACCTCCAGGCCCGTGGCGGTGATTTGCAGCGTGCTCATGTTCGGGCCGCCGTGCTGCAGGTACTCGACGACGCCGACCAGTCCCACCGCCAGGCCACCGAAGGCATGCGAGAGAGCGATGCGCTCGGGCATCTTCGTCATGGGAATCCACAAGCCCATGCCCGTGCCCACCGCGGAGCCGATGAGCAGCGCCACGACAATCCACTCCCACCGCACGATGACCTGCGTCACGCCCACGCCGTACAGCAGCGTGCCGGCGACGGCGGCCACCATTCCAATCTCCGCCAGCAGCACGCCCCGCCGGGCCGTCTGAGCGTCGCCCAAATCCTTCAGGCCGAGCACGAAGAGGATGGAGGCGCCCAGGTACAGCAGTTGGACGAACGTCTCCGTGAGGGACAGGGTCATCGCGCGCCGCCCTTCTTCTTGAACATCCGAAGCATGCGGTCGGTGATGAGGAAGCCGCCCACGACGTTGATGGTCGCGGCCAGCACCGCCACCGCGCCGA
>Ga0126314_10000859_pt1 | contig 14444 bp, 12 predicted proteins | sample Plot105B_FD_92535 | JGI IMG/M metagenome (GOLD analysis project Ga0126314, IMG submission 92535) | Serpentine soil microbial communities from UC McLaughlin Reserve, CA, USA - Plot105B | ecosystem: Environmental > Terrestrial > Soil > Grasslands | place: USA: UC McLaughlin Reserve, Lake County...
GGCATCTCTATTCATCAGGATGCTTTCGTTGTCACGATGGTGAGCACGTTAGTGACACTGGCAAGGTGATTCGCAACGACTGCAACATCTGCCACACGGTCTTATCAGACTCCGCGAGACCGTCAACCCGTCCTCAGACAATCGACTTTCAACATCCGGTGGATCTCGGCGGGTTAGCAGATCGAAAGTGCGAAACCTGTCACAAGGCGAATGAGCCGTTCAAACACCCGATCAACCTTGGAGACATCTCGATGTTCCAGTGCGTCGAGTGTCATCCAAAACAGTGACAATGATCGCTCAGCCCAACCCTGCCGCCCCGCGCTGGTGCCCGGCAAGCTTTGAGCGAGGGCCAGGGCTTCAGCAAACTCCGAGGGTTGCAGTTCGAGAAATCCGCTCGATTTTTCGTCGTGCAAAACGGACGCGCCGGCGCATGTCGTGTGCACGCGCCCGAATTCTTTCGGTTCGAACTGCGGGTTAGTTCACTGCTATTTAGAGTAAACGACACCCCTGTGTTCACGTTCTTACGGTTTCTGCTTTGCCTCAAAGTAGGAATCAATGTTGGAAACAGTCAGTACCACCCGCTACCGCAGGTGGTACTGACCTCTTCCAAGCTCAACTACCGACTTTGAGGGCAAAGCCAGGATTTTCAGGATTGACTAGTTACGGCTTCATGAATTTTGCGACGCCGTTGATGAACATTTGCACCGCGAGCATAACCAGCAGCATTCCCATCAGTCGCTCAACTGCGATCAGCCCTCTTTCCTTCAACACGCGATAGAGGATCGTTGAAGAAAGCAGAATCATTGCCGTGACAGCCCACGCGAGCGTCACAGCAGCCCAGAGCTGTAACGTGCTGTTCATACTCGACTGCAACAACAGCAACGAAGCAAGTGTGGAAGGACCAGCAACGAGCGGGATCGCGAGCGGTACTAAATACGGTTCTCCCGCGAGCGTTTCCCCGGCGCCGCGATCGCTCGGGAAAACCATTCGCAGTGCAATTAAAAAGAGGACGATCCCGCCGGCAATACTGATCGTCTCTTCCTGAAGACTCAGCAGTCTCAAAAGATATTTGCCGAGGAACAGGAACACCAGCAGCACGATGTAAGCGAATAGTATTTCGCGGACCAGCACTTTGCGCCGGCGGTCAGGTTGTACGTGTTTCAGGACAGAAAGGAACGGCGGTATGTTACCCAGCGGATCCATGATGAGCAACAGTGTGATGGCGTTGAAAAAGATCTTCATCGTCACATTTGCATGACGTCAAACATCATCTGAGACGAGGCTTGCGGCTGTAGCAGACCTCTCACTATCAGCAACTGTGCGAGAAGTCTCAACTCATTACGGTCAAAGCGATCTGCGAGGCCGCGTGTGCGGTTGAAGTCTGCTTTGGCCAGCGCCGCCACACCTTTTCCATATCTGAATACGAGGAAATCAAGCGGCATTATCCCTGCCTGGTCCAGGATGATCTCAGTCTTTCTCACCCCCCCGCTTTTGACGACCTTATCGAGCAGCATCAAACTCTGACGTGCAAGCTGCAAGCGCTGCGCCGGATCACGTGCGGCGATGGCGCCGGCGATTTCCTGTTCGAACCGGCGCTCATCGACATAGAGACTGTCTGACGCAAGCTGTCGCGGTGGAACTTGTCGCGAGACTTGCAGCATCTCCATTGCGAGTTGAGAGTCGCGAGCTGCCACTTGTCGCAGTAGTTTCTGTTTCAACGCCAAGTTCAAAAAATATACCTGTATCTTTTCTCGTTCAGTCTTTGACACGGGTTCGCCGGTTTTAGGTGTTGGGGTATTGAGCGAGTTGATGGAGTTGAGCGCTTCCCAATAGAGATTGCGGGCGCGCTTCTCATCCACCGCCCAAAATAAATCCGCGGCGCTCGACATGATGAAGATGCGATTCTCGGGCAACTTCAGGCCCCATGCGCCAGACGCGATCTCGTTCAACAGGGCGAGCGTCTTCTTTTCGAGTTCCTGACGTTCCGCTTGTTCTTTTTCCTTTTCAGCATTAGCTGTCTTCGCACGGCTGGTTAGTGGCACGACCAGCATGATCGCGATGGTCATACAAAGAAGCACAGACTTTGATCGAGCGATCATCATTTGACTCAGGTGAGAAAAGTAGGGCCAATTGTATAACTAAGTTCAAATCTTTATCCACAGACCCTGCGGATGCGTAAACGATTTGGTAGACTAAAACCGCGTGCGGCGACTCAAGCTGCTGCGCACCCACTCGCTACCGCAGGTGGTACTGACCGTATCCAAAGGAGAACAACTATGCGCCAGGTTCTCGTACTTTTTGGAATCGTAATTGTCCTTTCATTCGCAAGCCAAACCGTAACGGCGTGTAGTTGCGGCAGCACGGGCACTCCGTGTGAAAGTTATGGCTCGGCTGCGGCTGTTTTCGTCGGCACAGTCACGGGTGTGATGGACAACGAACGCCCAGTGAAGGATTCGAACGAACGACGTAAAGAAGAGGACTCAGGCGAAATAGATTGGGTTCCGATGTCGTATAAATTCTCGGTCGAGCAGGCATATCTTGGTGTTGCGGGCTCTGAGGTCGAAATATTGACGGGACGCGGCGCGGGTGACTGTGGAGTCGCATTCCAAACGGGTCAGCGTTATCTCGTTTATGCATATCGCCACAAAGACAAGCTGACTACCAGTATCTGCACCCGCACGAAGTCTTTCAGCAAGGCAACTGAGGACCTGGCATTTCTCGGCACGCTCTCATCTGCCGCTCCCGGAGTAACTATCTACGGGTATGTTAGTCACCATCCGGACTACGAACCAAAACGTTCAGAAGTCAAAAGCGAACCACTCAGTCCTGACGTTCTGATCACAATAGAAGGTGAGTCAGAAAAGAAAGAGATTCGTCCCGACACTGAGGGACATTTTCGCGTCAGTGATCTTAGACCGGGCAAATACAAGTTGGCATTGCGCCTTCCGGAAACCCTCACCGCATTGCAGAATGAGCAAGAGCTTAACTTGTCCGATCGCGGGTGCGCGGCTGTCGGGTGGTACATCACCGACAATGGGCGCGTCAATGGTCGAGTTATTAACGCTGATGGTGAAGCAGTAGCGCGCATACTGGTGTCTCTTGTTGATCCGGGCGCTGATGCCACGGAATACCCCTCAAGAGTCGTACGTACTAACGATGAGGGGTACTTTTCGTTTTCAGCAGTTCCACGCGGAAGCTATCACGTCGCTGTCAATTACAATCGGTTTCCGGATTCGAACGATCCGACCAATGGTTATCCACCATCGTTCTATCCTGGGGTTGTCGATCAAAGACACGCGCAGACGATCAATGTCGGAGCTGGTGAGAAGTTGAGTGACTTAGAGATCCGCATACCTTCGAAACAGCCGGCTAGTACGCTGATCGGAACCGTGGTCTGGTCCGACGGCTCCCCCGTCGTTAACGCTCAACTGAGTATCAAGGATGTGACGCAAACTAAGAATGCTTCGCATCGTAGTGTGTCAGCGGACGCGCAGGGTCAGTTTAAGATCGAGGGGTATAACGGTCAGAAGCTGATTATCGAAGCACGAAGCAATCGGCCTTTGGTGCGATCATCAAGTGGTGGTTTTGAACCGATGGAACGTTCAGAAGCACTAACGATCACGTTAGAACGCCTGACGCACACAGTCCAAATTGTGATCACAAAACTTCGCTAACCCGTAACACGTTCGGCGGGTGATGGACGAGTTCGCCAGTACCATGCGACAGCCACGAGAACGCCGATCATTCCGGTCAACGTTGCCGGTGGTCCCATCACGTGTAGCACTGTGGCTGCAGTCGTGGCGGCAAACATAAATAGCGCGGCCAGTAAAACTATTCCCCGCACGCTACGCCCGCGTAACCACAACATCACGCCGGTAATGACGAAGAACAGTCCGGCTGGGGTTGTGAAGACGCCGACCCAGAATTGTTCTGCATCAGGACCGAAATACCGAAATTCGAGTGCTGCACCGGCGCCAATTACAAGACCGATCAGAATCATTAAGACCGCAACAGCCTTCATGACTAATCTCCTTTTGGTTGAAGTTGGAGATTAGACTCCGGCGATTCCGGCAAGTTCCGTGACCTTTCAGAAACCATTGCCCCCGCGCCCTTAACGAGCTAACATGACCGCACGCATAAGCCTCCAACAGCAATTCGGGTTTGATCCTTGTCCAGAAAAGACCCCTCGGGGTAGTTAAGGAGAACTCTCAAAGTGAAAACAAACTATTCTATTGTGCTCCTACTGGCTGTATCACTGGGCCTGATAGGGCTATTAAACATATCCTCTGTTCCTGTTTCTTCTTCGTCAGCCTATGGCGATAAAGCTCCCGCCTTGCGGTCTGACTTAGCAAAGGTTAAGGAGTCGTACTCCAAGATCCCATTGAGCTTCGTCGCCAATTACGGGCAAGCCGACAAAAAGGTGAAGTTCATATCGCGCGGAAGTGGTTACAGCCTCGCGCTTGCCCCGACCACGTTCACCTTCGCGGTTGCGGAGCCGCGGAATAAGAATGCGGTTCGGTCGCGTGCATCTGTGCTACAGGCAAACCTCCTGGACGGCAACGCGGCAGCAAAGCTAACCGGACTTGAACGACTGCCCACCAGAACGAACTATTTCATCGGCAACGATCCGCGGAAGTGGAAGACAAACGTCCCTAATTACGCGAAGGTAAAGTACTCGGCTGTATACCCTGGTGTCGACCTTGTTTTTTATGGAAGCCAGAATCTTCTGGAATACGATTTCACCGTTTCGCCTGGTACGGATCCAGGTGTCATAGCACTCGGATTTGACGGTATATCCGACCTGCGTGTAGATGAAAAAGGCGATTTGATACTGCGCACGGATGCAGGAGAGATTCGACAGAGCCGGCCTGTGGTCTATCAGCAGATTGACAACGCCAGGCGAATGATACCGGCCAGTTACGTAATCAAAGGCAAGAAACAAATTGCGTTTCAAATTGCGAATTATGATCGAGGCAAGCCGCTGGTCATCGATCCGACTCTTGCTTTTTCGACCTACCTCGGAGGCAGCGGCAGCGATAGAGGCAACGCCATCGCAGTCGACTCGGCGGGTAACGCCTACATAACAGGCGACACCACCTCTACTAACTTTCCTGTTACGCAGGGCGCCTTCGATACAGTGAAAGCCGGCTTCGACACTGACGCTTTCGTGACAAAGATGAACTCGACCGGGACGGCCCTCATCTACTCGACATACTTTGGCGGCGACAACATGGACATCGGCAACGATATCGCTTTGGACGCAGCGGGCAACGCCTACATTACAGGACTGACCGATTCGAGCAACCTCCCGACTACGCCCGGCGCATTCAGGACCACGATAGCCGGCGGCGACGAATTTAACTCGTTTGCAATGAAGCTCGACGCGACGGGCACCGCGCTTGTCTACTCAACCTATCTTGGCCCAGGCATAGGTACTGGCATTGTCGTGGACTCGGGAGGCAACGCTTATATAGCCGGCCAAGCCGCTCCCAACTATCCCACCACCCCAGGCGCGTTCCAGACTGTATCGGGGGGCAGTAGTGAGGCGTTTGTGACAAAGCTCAACCCGACAGGTACGGCGCTCGTCTACTCGACCTTTTTGGGCGGAAGCGGGTTCGATAGCGCTGCGGACATCGCGATCGACTCCGCGGGCAACACCTACGTAACAGGTGAAGCGGAACCCGGCTTCCCCGTCACGCCCGGGGCGTTTCAAACTTCTTTTAATGGACTCAGGGAGGCGTTTGTAACAAAGCTCAACGCGACCGGCATGGCGCTCGTCTACTCAACCTTTTTGGGCGGAAGCGAAAGTGATGGACCCAGTGGCATTGCTGTAAACGACGCGGGCAACGCATACGTTACAGGCTTCACTAACTCATCAAACTTCCCCGTTACGCCCGGCGCTTTTCAGAGTATGAAGGCGGCGGACTCGGATGTGTTCGTCACGGAATTCAACACGGCAGGCAGCGGCCTCGTTTATTCAACCTATCTTGGCGGGGACGCGAATGATTTCGGAAGGCATATTGCGCTGGACACGGCGGGAAATGCATTCGTTACAGGGTTGACCAGTTCTCTCGATTTCCCCACAACCGCGGACGCAATTCAGAGCGATTACGGCGGTGGCAACGCTGACGCTTTCATCACGCGATTAAACGCAACGGGTACGGAACTCGTGTTCTCGAGCTATCTCGGAGGCAGCAATACTGATAGCGGGCATTCGCTATGGGTTGATTCCGCGGGAAGGATTTACCTTACGGGGCAAGCATTGTCAACGGATTTTCCGACCACTCCGGGCGCGTTTCAGACTGTATTCGGAGGGAACTCTGACGCTTTTGTCGCCAAGATCGTGTTTTCCAACTTCGACGTTTGCTTCACAGATGACGGCAATGGCGATTCATTCCAGTTCAACTCGACTACAGGCGAGTACAGATTTGCGCAGTCTAATGGCGGGTTGACCGTGACCGGCACGGGCACGCTTAGCCAACAAGGATGTTTGCTCGTGCTCGAAGACAATCAATCCGGACAGCGAGTTAAGGCACAGATCAACCAGTGCAATAAGGTGGGCCAGGCTGTAATTCAGATAGAGTCTGGAAAGAAGAGGACTTTTGTAATCACTGACAAAGACACGTCTGATAGTGACTGCGCACCGTAATTAATGCAGTGCCGTTTTGGCTTTGCATTGTTCTTAGCCTGCGATAGCAGGCGTAAGCATAAAGCCTGGGGCGCAAGCCCCAGGATCCGATCGAGATAATGCGATTGAGCCCGCGGAGCGGGCGACAGCCGTTGATTGTTACGTCTGCCGCCCGCTATCGCGGGCTCATCCGTTATTTATTGCTTGTGCTCCTGGGGCTTACGCCCCAGGCTTTATGCTGTCGTCCGCTTCGCGGACTTGGTGGCGACCGAGCGGTGGCTCGGCGATTGGTAGATCAACCATGATCGGGGCGTGGTCCGAGATACGATCCCGCGGCGCTTCGTTGAGCAGTTTCAACGTCCTGCCAAAATGCGGAGCAAACTTGTGCGGCTGATCTTTCGCGTAAGGCTCTGTAAGCGAAACCGGCTTGACGAAAATCCAATCGAGCTTGAACTTCCCTACAAACGCGATCGTTCGCTCGACTTCGAACGTCGTAATAAATCCCTTGTCACCTCTCTCATTCGAATTCGCGAGCGGATCGTCTTTACCACCAATCGATCGCTCACGCTCGCCTCGAAAGTCAAACGCGTTTCCATCAGCAAACCTGAAGTCTTTCAACTTATTAAAAAACTCTGCCTCCGGATTAGAAGCAACGAGCGGAATACTCCGCACAGTCGGGTCAGCTTGCGTCCGGTAGGTGTTCATTCCCGTGAGGAGAAGAGTCGGCAGTCTCACTCCGGTCAGAATCCCCAACGCCTGTTTGGCCCAAAAACTCTTACCGGCCTCGAGCGGCTGCACACTCTCACGCTCTGCTTTGTACCAATCATGCGGCTGCTGCTCGAACGGTTGCAGCCGCACATTCTCCAGCGGAAAGCGGCTGAGGAGAGCCGAGCCGTGCAATCCGCGATAGCGGGACTTGTCCACCGTGATCTGCGTTTTGAGTTTTGCCCTGTCTTCCTCCGAAACTTCCTCAAACTCTTCTGTGCCGAGCGCGATCGGATCGACTTCGACAAACTCAACACCATACGCGTAATTCATGTGGAGCGCGGTGGCCAGATCCGCGGCGACGTTTCGATAGTCCGTCCGCTTCATGCCCCAATCGACTTCATTGAGCACGATTACGTCCGCCCGCTTCAGTAACGCGACTTGTTGAAGAATCGGTTTTCGATTGTTACTGGAGCGCGGATAGGTCGCTGGATCTATTAGTTTGGCAAAATGAGTCCCGTCAAAGTCAGAAGTCACTATTGGAGACAGTCAGTACCACCTGCGGTAGCGGGTGGGTGCGCAGCCGGTGCAACAGAAAGTCCCGAGCCGGGACGATCAGAAAACCAGATCAGGCAGAAATTTCGCGGTTCACGGTGAGATCACTCACCATCCTCCTTCTTTGTTCAACGAGAATAGTCATTGACAAACAATTTAGCGGCCCCCTATGATGCTTGGGCGGCCGCTGACAGGGGTAAAGTGGGCGCACGACGCTGCTTGAACTCCCAACCGAGCTATCCCCATTAACCACTTTCCTCAGTCTCCTTACAAAAGTGACCTGAGCCTACTATCCCCCAACCATAGAGGAGTAACGACATGTTTAAATCGACCAAGGGTATTCTAACGACCCTTGCAATTACAGCCTTGCTTATGATGAGCGCATCGGCTGCGTTCGCTCAGACTACGGGCTCCGTAACCATGACCGCGACAGTTTCGAACTTCGTTGAATTAACTTCGGGTGGAGCCGTAACACTTACCGGTAACTCGGGTGGCAGCATCATCACGGACGGTACCGCAAACAGTCCCCTGGCGGTGGTCGTTAACCTGGGTGAACTCGGCCCAAGCAACACGAACAGCTTTGTGAAATTGAGTGTGCCGGTAAGACTTCGCAGCAACGTAGCCTATCAATTGAATATGGTTAGCAGCGTTGCGGGCGCAGGTGCGACAAGCTTCAGTTTGAAAGACACCGACGTAGGCTTCGGATTGACTCCGGCCGCGCGACCCGCGAATCTCGCGGCGGGCGTAGACACTAATGCCACTCCTGGTGATCCAACCGTCGGCGGCAGCACGGATGCGAATGGACGCTGGGTGTTTGCAGGAGCAAACTCCACTCTCGGTGCATATGCTGTATCGGGACAGGTTTTGACTGGACCACGCATTAACCAGGCCGTCGCGGCTAACAGCGCCACCAGCCTGACGGTTCCGGCTATCTTTGCTATCAAGCCGCAGTTCTTCGATCCCGCTCCCGCGATCACGATTACGGCTCAGTTCACCGTTGTAGCACTTTAATCTTTTAGTTCTTCCCTGCCTTTAAGTGGCGCCGGCCGTCAGTCTACTGGCTGATGGCCGGATAACCACATCCACTCCTCCTCAAAAGGACATTAGAATGCCCCGCCTATCACAAGTAATCACCAAATCATCTCTGCTTACAGCGCTGCTGGTTGTCTCGGCTTTTAGCTGTTTAGGACAGTCGACGACGGGAACCGTGACCATGAGCGCAACGGTTTCGAAGTTCGTCGAGATCAACTCCGGCGGCGCCGTCACTCTCTCCGGTAACTCCGGTGGAGGCGTTACGACGGATGGCGTGACCAACTCGCCGCTCGCCGTGTCGATCAATCTGGGCGAGCTTGGTCCAAGCAACACCAACAATTTCGTGTCGGCGCAAGTCCCGCTCAAGCTGCGAAGCAATGCAGCTTACGTCTTATCCATGACGGCAACCGTGACCAGCTCCGGCTCTACGGCCAGCAGGATCGGCGCCGCTGATGTGGGCTTCGGTCTGGGAACAATCTCGCGAACGGGACTTGGCGTGAACGCAGGCGCAGACACAAACGCGACGTCCGGCGATCCCACGCTGGCCGCGAACGGATCCGTGAACGGAACCACCGGCCGTTACGAATTCACCGCCGTGAGATCGAATCTCAACGCCTTCTCGTCCGCTACGACTGCGCTCAGTGGTCCTATCATCATGAACGCGGTGCCGCGCAGTAATACGAACGGATTGACTGTGCCTGCATTCTTCGCAGTGAAGCCCCAGTTTTTCGAAAACGGAACCACTACGATCTCCGTTACTTTCACCGTGACCGCACCATAATGCGTTTACGTCCCTTTATATTTTCACTCTTTACTGCCCTGATTCTCATTGCTGCCGCCCAAACGATCTCCGCACAGGCGCTTGATATCAGCAGCGGAGGACAAGCGACGATTACGGGCGTGGTGAACGGATCCGTGACCGGCAGTGCGAGTGTCTTGAATGATTTGATAGTGACTGTAAATTTCGGTGAGGTCTCCCCGCTTAACACCAATTCGATCGTGAAAGTAGTTGTGCCGATCGCGCTGCGGAGCAACCAACCATATCAAGTCTCGGTTTCAGTGAGTGGCCTGAACAATGGCAACGCTCAGGCGCTGCAAGCCTTAGATATAGGGTTTGGACTTCAGAACATTCGCAAACTGGGCGGCGCCGGTCAGGATTGCACTCAGAGCACTCATATTATTCGCTCACCTTTCGACAACGATCCCGCCCTTAACGCAACCGTCGGAAGTAATGGCCGTGTGAGTTACACATCAGCGCTCGTCAACATATCCGGTTCGACCATCATTCTCAGCGGTCCGGTACTTTCAAAGAACAACAGCACCAAGCGGCAGTTAAGCGACGGATTTGTTTTTGACGCTATCTTCGCTCTGACACCTCAGTTTTTCGCTGCCGGAGTTTCTTCCGCCACTCTCATCTTTACCATCTCGCCTGGTCCAAACGTGCCCTGCTGAAAGGTTTTCATTTCGATGTTGCCTGCAAATAGCATTTCCCGATTCACCGCAACTCTAATCTGGTTGTTTATTACTGTGGTTTGCGTAAGCGCGCAGAGTCCCGTTCCCGACGCTACGCCGAAACCTGCCGGCAGTGGCATCTCATTGGCCCCGGCGCGACTTGAGCTCGAGATGCAACCCGGCTCGGAAACAACAGTTGTCGTGAATCTCGACTATCACAGTACGGCGGAAAACTCACAACCGGTCCGCATCGTGGCGAGCTTGAACGATTGGACCATCGATCGAGATGGGCAAGTGGAATTTGAAAGAGCCAACACGTTACCCAATTCCGCAAGCCCGTGGCTGATCTACAGTCCGGCTGAAACAACAGTGACACCCGGAAACTTACACGCGATCCGAGTCACCGTCTCGGTACCAAAAGATGCGACTCCGGGCGATCATCTGACCGCTCTGATCGTCGAGCAACGACCAGACAACATCAAGCTCAATGAAAATCGACGTCAGATGGTGATTCGCTACCGGATGGCGGCAGTGTTCTATATCAAGGTGCCGCAACTGCGCCGGCTCGGATCATTGGAGAGTCTTCGGGCTGAGACAAAGGACGACCAAATAGTCGTGACTCCTCTGCTCAAGAACAGCGGCAACAGCGTCATTCGTCCTCTTACTTCGTTGAAGGTAACGGACAGCGCCGGTGTTTCTGTCGCGGAGTTGCCGCAAAAGGAATCGTTGCCGTTGCTCGGCGGGGCTGAATTGGTTCAGCCGATCGTAGTCGAATCGCGCCTCGCGCCCGGCACTTATACAGTGAAATACCGGGTCGATTTTCAGGACGGCAGTAGACCAACGGAAGGCGTCACTGAATTAGTGATCCCGGCGTCGCAGCGAACGTCAAGTGGACCAGCCAATCGCGGGCTTGCGTTGGGCTCAAACGAACGAGAACGGTGATTTGTAATGCGTTGTTTGGAGAATCGAGAGTGCCGCCAAGCGAAACGCGTGGTCCACTGAGAACGAGCACGGGTTGGGAAGTATCCGGATCAAGCACCGGCTTGACGTGAAGGTCATTAACAATTTGCGGAGACACTAACCTTCCAGTCGTCCGCACATCATTCACCGATATTTGACTCAACACTGCTGTCTTCGACTCGAATAGTGCTGAAATTTTGAAATTGGTATTTGAACGAACGAGCAAAGGCACACGAATAACCGGAGCCTTCGGACCGGCGCCCGATACCGTTATTCGCACAGTGCTGCCGCTACTCACCACGTCCATATCAACATCGGGCGCGGAATGCTGAGAAACGGAAAGAGTGACGATTTCGCTGACGGCGCCTTTCATTGTCACAGAGCTTTGTGCTTTCACACCGGCAGGCACAAGAACCCCTACAACAACGAGCGTGAGCAGATGACACGTCAGCCTCAACCTTCTCGCAGGCATCATGTGAGAACTCCTTAGTTGAATTCCCGCGACTTATATCACAGTATGACAATCACAAAAAAGCACAAACGGTCTTTCGCAATCCTTACGTGCTTTTTGTGCCTTTTTGTCGCGAAAGTCGTGGCCCAACAGAACTCCGTAATCATCGTTAATGAGAGCGCCCTTGTTGGACCAAATAGTGCAGCGCAATTGCGTGGTGGACGACTGTTTCTTCCCGTCGCAACTATCGCCCAGGCGCTCGGCGACACGCTCAGCTCCGATTCCTCATCGCGCATCGTCACGATTCGTCGTCAAACTGGCACAACGGCAGTTTTCAATGCTCCATTGAATGAAGTGCGTGAGAATGGCGCTGTTATTCTCACCGTTTCCGGCACAGCCGACCTCGTCTTTCCGCCCACGCCAAATGAGCTTATGCTCCCGGCGGAGATCGTTTCTGCATTGCTTGATGTGGTGGTGCGGCGCGATGAAAGCCAGGCCATTGTAATTAGTCGCAAAGGCGTTCAGGTAGAGAACATTCGCAGCGGTGCGAAACATGCGCCCTGGCAGATCTTTCAGATCGAGTACGACTACAACTTCAGTCACTACACAACGTCCGGTGATCACAGTCTTGTGCTTCGCGGCACTGGCCGCGTCGGCGACGCGAGATTGAGTTTTATTGCAAACTCCTCGGTTGGCACGCCGTTCAGTTCGTCTCGCGCGGATCTTTTAGGTGGAACTGTCAGGCTTGATCGCCCAAATGGCCAAAGCTTTGTTGGCGGCCAATTCGGTACCGGCACAGACCTCGAATTCCTGAATGCCGCGGTGCGCGGAGGCCTCGTCCAATTGCCCTTCCATCGCGTGCGACTTGATTTTTTTGGCGGGCAAACGACCTCCGGAATCTCGGAGAGGCTTGCTCCCGATTCACCTTCCCACCCGAACGATCTGAAAGCAGGTCCATTCTCATCGCTTGCCGTCCGTTACGACACGAAGATCTTTGGCGCGCTTGCAACCACAGCCCGCTATGGTCCACGTCAATCAGACTTCACGTTTTCAGCCGGCGCCATGCACTTCGATCGCTCCAGTCGTAAAGGCGATACACTCACGGGCGGCGTCAGGTACATGTCCGGTCTTAATCGTTTCGAAGCCGATGTTGCCGCAGGCCAATTCTCGGGAATCAATCGCGATGGGACTAAAACAAACGGTTCGGACATAGCGATCAATCTCACCGGTTCCTATGGCTTAACAGAACAACTGCTCGTGCAGGGCCGTTATGCTTACGTTGGTCCAACTTTCCTGAGCCCGCAAAGCGGACTACACCAGCCTACCAACCTCACAGCGGCAGGACTTAGCTGGCAACCTAAACGATGGGTTACGGCAGCCGTCAGCGCGAGCTCTGCAACAACGCCGGGAAAGCTGGGCCAATTCAATCGCTACGTAACGGCGACGGTGAGTCTCGCGCCGGACAACGCAATGCCGTCGCTTTTTATCTCTCACACGCAGAGCGGTAATGAACAATTGCGAAACTCTGCCTTCACGTTAGTTACTGCAACGAAGAAATTTCATCGCTGGCAGATGTTTGTCAACGGCTCCCGCATCAAGACATTCGGCGATACTGTTCTCAACGTGCAAGCCGGCGGGAATATACGGATCAATGAGTCGAATAGTCTCGAGGTGAGCCAGTCCTTAGGCAGTCGAGGACTTCTCAATGGCATGGCGACGTGGCAGATGTCGAACCTGTTCAACAATCATCTCGGTTTCAGTGCCGGACTTGGTTACACTCGAACCGACTCAGCGGCTTTTCACACGTCGCAACATCTCTCAGCTTTCGTTAAATTGCCGCGGAACAGCACCGTGCAATTCAGCTACCTGAGAACGCAAACCGGTACGACCGCACTCCTTACTTTGCACGGCTTGGTCTTCTCATCCAAGCGAGCTGAACGCGCGATCAATGGTCCACTCACCGAGTTGAATTCATACGCGTCCGTTTATGGCCGCGTTTACCAGGACGTGAATCTGAATGGACGATACGATCCCGGTGTCGATCAGCCACAGGCAAATGCGAGAGTTCGTGTCGATGGAAACCGTTACGTCGTCTCAGATATGAGCGGCAATTTCAGAATCGACAGCGTTGCGCGAGGTGAGCACGCTGTTTATCTCGACCTATTATCCGTGCGGGCTGATCTGACGTTGTTGGACCAAACACAGCAACAGATCACGATCGAGTCGACGCGTGACCTTATCGTGGACTTCCGCGTCGTGCGCACGGGCCGTATCAGTGGAGTCGTTTGGTTTGATATCAATGAGAATGGGCGTTTCGACGAGGGCGAACAGCCATTGTCCGACGTACGCGTGGTGACGGGTAGTGGTCGCGATACGCTGACGAATGACAAGGGCTATTTCATCATCGGTGACCTGCCACCGGGCGAGCACATCCTGTTGCTCGATGAGAAGACCATCCCGGAACAAAGCCGATCCGTGGCAGGCTCGCAAACGATCAAAGTAGCAGCCGGCGCTGAAACCTCCACCACCTTCCCCGTCACCACCTTACCGGCCCAGATCAAAAAGTTCCCTGGTAATCCGCGCTAATCCGCCTCTAAAATTACTGCTTCTTCGTCGTCTCTTTCAGCTTGGCGTGGGCTCGTTCGTAGTTGGCCTTATAGA